>Ga0213872_10002723_pt1 | contig 10164 bp, 6 predicted proteins | sample VelepicomBERX_R2_FD_160071 | JGI IMG/M metagenome (GOLD analysis project Ga0213872, IMG submission 160071) | Rhizosphere microbial communities from Vellozia epidendroides in rupestrian grasslands, the National Park of Serra do Cipo, Brazil - RX_R2 | ecosystem: Host-associated > Plants > Roots >... | reverse complement strand
GGTGCTGATCGAGCTCGGCACCGACAGCGTGCTCTACGACACCTTCCGCGAATTCGGCTATTCGGACGCGGAGATCCGCTCTTGGATCACCCAGCCGGCACATCAGAATTGGCAGCTCATGGGCAATCTCTGCTGTTTCGACGGGCCGATCAGCAGGGAGCTGCTGAAAAAGCGCGCCGGCTCGGCCAGACAGATCCTCGCCCGCCTGAGGGAACTCGGCATCACGCCGGTGCTGCCCGGCTTCTTTGGCATCGTGCCGGCGGATTTCCTCCGGAAATTTCCCGCCGCCCATGTGGTGCCGCAAGGCGATTGGGCAGGCTTCGTTCGTCCCGGCTGGCTCGATCCGCGCGACCCGATGTTCGCCAAGCTGGCGGAAAGCTTCTATCGCCATCAGCGCGAGCTGTTCGGCGACAGCACGATCTATGACATGGAGGTGTTCCAGGAAGGCGGCGATTCCGGCGACGTGAACGTGCCCGAAGCGGCGCGCGCCGTGCAGGCGGCGCTGGAAGCCTCTCACCCCGGCGCCGCCTGGATGATGCTGGCCTGGCAGGGCAATCCGCGCCAGGATCTGCTGTCCGGAGTGGATCGCGACCGGCTGCTGGTCATCGATATCGATCATGACCGCATAGCCCGCGACGACCGCAAGGGCGACTTCGATGGCGCCCCGTTCCTTTATGGCGGCCTGTGGGAGTTCGGCGGCCGCACCACCTTCGGCGGCGCGCTGGGCACCTTGGCGGAAAGGCTGCCGCGCATGGCCCGGACCAATTCCAACATGGCCGGCACCGCCTTGTTCACCGAAGGGCTGGACACCAATCCCTTCGCCTTCGACCTGTTCGCCGAGCTGGCATGGCGGAGCGAGCCGGTCGATCTGCGGCAATGGACCGAGGATTATGTGCGCCGCCGCTACGGCGCCGCCGATCCGCACGCCCTGGCGGCATGGGACATCATCCGGCGCACCGCCTATGACCTGAAGGTCGATGAGACCGTCTTCAACAGCGAGCGCGACGCCGCCGCGGAGAATCTGCTCGACGCCCAGCCTTCCCTGACTGCCCGCATGGTCTCCAACTGGTCGCCGGAAGCGCCGCGCTATGACCCTGCCCTGTTCGCCCGCGCCCTGCCCGAATTGCTGGCGGTGGCCCCCGAGCTGAGAAACAGCGAAACCTACCGCTATGATCTGGTCGATGTGGCCCGACAGACTTTGGCCAATGAAGCGCGCCGGATGCTGCCCGACCTCAAGGATCGAAAAAGCTGGCTGACGATGCTGGATCTCGAAGACAAGCTGCTCGCCACCAACCGCTTCTTCCTGCTCGGCACCTGGCTGGCGCCGGTCGAAAAGTGGGCCTCCTCGCGCGCGGAAGCCAGGCGCCTCGACTATGACGCCCGCTCGATCCTCACCACCTGGGGCGATCGCAAAGCCAGCGAGGAAGGGAAGCTGCATGATTACGGCAACAAGGATTGGGCCGGCCTGACCCGGGACTATTACAAGAAACGCTGGGAGCTTTTCTTCAAGGATTCCGCCAAGCCGGTCGACTGGTATCAGTTCGGCGACAAGTGGAACCGCAGCACTAAGCGTTATTCCGACCGGCCGCACGGCGACAGCTACGCGGCCGCTAGGGAAATAGCGCGGTTTCTAGGGGCCGATCAGCCCAAGGATTGTGAACGAGACGCATGTTTTTGGGATCGACCGCCAGCACCGCGCTGACGCCGCGCCGCTGCGGCCCGCGCGGCCCATGCCAGAGTTTGTCGAGCACCTGTTGCAGCTCCTCTCCGCCCGCCCACTGGACGGCGATGACGAAAGGCAGGTCGAGCGTCCCATAGCGATTGGCCTTGCGCTTCAGCACGGTGCCGAGGTCCGCTCCGGCGGCCATGACCGCTTCGAGATAGACTTGGCCATCGATCAGAAAATCGGGCGATTTCCAGCTATGGGCCAGTTTCGGTTCGATCGCCAGATGATGGCCCGACCGAAGCAGAAGCTCATGCAGCCGCAATTCAAAAAGAGCGGCGCGGTGTTGGTCGTCGAGGCGCGAGCGCAGCCGCAGCGCCAATTCCCGTCCTTCGGCGGCGGGGTAGCGCTCGAACCAATCCTCGATCCGCGCGCGCTCCTGTTCCGCGTCGGGACGGGCGCTGCGGTTCAGATAGGCATAAGCGGATTCCTTGGGTCTCGGCGGCCCCTCGTCGATGCGCGGCCCCTGCTCGAACACCCCCACCGGACTCTCCTCAATAATCGAACTGCCAGGTCAGCCCGATCGAGCTGCCGGGATCATTCTCGATCGTCGTGCCGGTGGCGGGCGTGCCGCCGCCGGTACCGATGAGCGTATCGAGCTTCAGGTTCCGTGTCAGGTCGATCTGCACGCGCGCTTGGGTTCCGCCGTTAAGCCCTTGCCGGGTTCCGACATAGACGCCGGTGGCGACATATTTGCCGGCCTCGACCATGGTATTGGAGTTCCCTTCGCCGCCATTGCCCGATTTGCTGACCGACAGCCGGTCGATCCCGAGCTTGTTGCGCAGCATCGCCATCGGATCGAAGCCTCCTCCTCCGCCGACGCCGCTCATCTGGGCGACGCCCTGAGCGATCGAGGCCATCTGCAACAGGGTCAGCTGCCCGACGCTTTCATTGAACAGCAGGCGGGCGAGAATTTCATCCTGCGGCAGATCCGGAACGCTGGAAAGTTTCAGCACCGGCGCATCGGCATGGCCGGTCACCGTCAGGGTCGCGTCGATGCCGTTCGACGAGCTTTCGCTGGTCAAATTCAGGGCCGGATCGAGCTTGCCGCCCAGACCGCCGCCATCGAAGCCGATATGGCCCTGCGTGATGTTCATGGTCTGGCCGGCCAGATTGTAGGTGCCGTGGCGCAGATCGAACCCGCCGTCGACCTGCGGGTCCCGAGTGGTGCCGCCGACATGCAGCTTGCCGCCCATTTCGGCATCGACGCCGCGGCCCCGCACGAAGATCTGCTCGGGCGCATCGACCGAGACGTCGAGCGCCACCACCGCCGGCGGCGCCTGGGGCGGCGGCGGCGCGCCCTTCCGCGTCACTTTCAGCGTGGCCACGGAAGGCGGCAGGCTGTCGGGAATATTGATGTCGGCGCGGTTGACCTTCACCTTGCCCGACACCGACAAATCCTTTTTCACCGCGCCGCCCAGCTTGAGATCTGCATTCATGTCGGCGGTCAGAAGATCGCTGGCCAAGGGCCGGAGATTGCGGCCCGACAAGGTGAGATCGACCGGCATATCCGGCTGCGACACGCCGATGGTTCCCTCCAGGGTGAAACGACCCGGCCCCGCCTTGCCGGACAGGCCGGACAGGCGCAGCGCGCCTTTTTCGGCCTGCAGCTTGCCGGTGATCGAGGACAGGTGGATGCCTTGCGCGTAATCCTGCAGACTGACCTCCTGCAGCTCGGCCCCGCCTTCGACCTTCGGCTCGTCCAGCGACCCGGAAATACGGGCATCCACCGTCATCCTGCCCCGCGCTTCGCGGCCCTCGGCGGCCAGGATCGGTTCGAGAACGGCCAGATCGAAACCGCCTTTCGCCGAGAGATCGGCCGAGCCGCCGCTTTGCAGCGGCACCGTGCCGGCCACGGTCAAGGCGCCGTTCTTGCCGCTGTCGAGCTTGAGAGCCACCTGGGCCGTCTCGCCCCGCAGATGCGCTTCGGCGGAGAGACTCCCGCGGATCTTGAGGAAGGGCGCCAGATCGACTTTCTTCATCGCGATATCGAGCGCCGATCCGGGCGACAGCTGCCCATCGATCGAGAATTCCGCCGGCCCGACCGCCAGTCTCGCCCCCTTCAGCATGACCGGCCCGCCATAGGTGAGGGTGGCCGGGGCCAGAAGCCGGGCCGTCTCGTCCTGATAGGCCGTCTGCAAACCGTTCACTTGCAGCGTATGGCGCGGCAGGACGGCCGTGGCGGCGGCGGACAGGGTGGCCGGCCCCTTCGGCCCCTGCAGATCGGCCTTGGCGGAGAGCTTCAAATCCGTCTCCGGCCCTTCCGCCGACAGGTCGGCGGCGCCGCTGAAACCCGCTTCATCGATCTGTTCGGCGGTAAGATGCAAGGAAGCGGCCGGATGGCCGAGCGGATCCTCGACAGTGCCTTCCAGCACCGCATGCCCGAGACCGCCGCCCTGCCAGGTCAATTGGCGCGCTTCGGCATGGATCACCGCGCGCGGCTTCCTGCCCGGCTCCATCGCCAGCTTGGCCTCGCCCGAGCCGGACAGCTGGGTTCCAACGAGGGGCGAGAAATCGTCGAGATCCCCGACCTTGGCCTGCAGCGACCCCGACGCGCGCTCCTGACGGGGCGCCAGATCGAGGGTTCCCGCAGCCTCGACGCTTTTCCAGCGTCCGCGCTCGATGGCGATTCGGGTCGCGCCGCCCTCCCGATCGAGCTTGACCGAAAGGGCCAGCGGCGCGCCGGCCAGCTTGCCTTGCGCTTCGGCGGTAGCGCGGAATTGCGAGGCGCTTCCTTCCAGACTGCCCTTGGCGGCGAGCTTCCCTTCCACCGGCGCGCCGAGCTTGGCGAGATCGGAGGCTTCGGCGTTCCAGCGCAGATCGATTCGCCCATCCTGTCCGATCTGGCCTTTCAGCGTGGCGCGGCCGGGAATGGCCATGCCGGTCAGCGGCGCCAAGGCGGCGAGATCGGGCAGGGTCGCCTCCAGCGAAAACGGTGTTCCCTCCGTCAGCGCCGTTTTGCCTTGCGCCTGGATCAGCGGGTGGAAGACGGAGAAGCTGACCGGATGCTCCTGGCCAGTCAGTGTAGCCTCCGCCGTCAGCTCGACCGGCGCCTTGCCGAGCAGGTCCGGCGGCACGCCCTCGGGATGCAGGCCGATCAGGCGGGCGGTCACACCCAGCTTGCCGTCCGACTTCCCGGTCAGATCGGCCTCGGCCCGCTCCAGGGTCGAATCGCCGGAGACGACGTCCTCGACGATCAGATGGCCCTCGGCCCCCGGTTGATCGAAGGCGCCATGCAGATGCGCCTCCAGCCTGGCCGATTGCCAGGAAAGATCGGGGCGCGGCGTCATGGCGGGCGACTGGATGCCGAGATCGAGATCGAGATTGCGGCTTTTGAAGTCAGCCCTGCCATGCCCTTCGCCGCTCAGCGGTCCGGCTGTCAAATCGAAGGCGATCCTTTCCGCTTCCGGCGGGCCGGCCAAGTTGGCGTGCAGCTGCAGCCGCCCGAGATCGGGCAGGCCGGCCAGGCGCGACAGCAGACCCTGGCTCGGCTCCTCGGCGACGATCCGGATTTCGCTGCCATCGCCATTCAGCAGGGCGTGCAGCTGGTAATTGCCCTCGCCATCGAGCCGCTTGATGGCGAGATCGGCGCGGCTATGCCAGAGCGAGGGCAGATCGGCCGAACCGCTGACGGTCAGGCTGGCGGCGGGCTCGGTGAGGTCGAGACGGTCGATCTGCAATCGGTCGAGAGCAATCCGCAGCGGCAGCTCGCTCTTGCCGCTCGAACCGCTCTCATTGGGCGGGCGCGCCAGCGTGACCTGTCGCGCCGCAAGAGTCTGGATCGAGATCCTGTCCCACAGCAGGGCGGACGGGCTCCAGTCCAGCACCGCGTCCTCGATGGTGGCCCAGACCCCGTCCTGGTCCGTCAATTCGATCCTGGCCACGCGGACCTTACCGGGCAGGGAGCCGCCGAGGCCGGTCAGCCTGACCGTTCCGCCGGTCTGCTTTTCGGCCATTCGCTCGACAGCGTGCCGACCACCTTCGCTGTTGAGCCAGTTCAGACCCAGCATCGGCAGGGCGATCAGAAGGGCGGGGATGAGGAGCAGCCAGAACTTACGCATCAGAAAGCCTGCCCCAGACCGAGATAGAGCTCGAAGCGGTCGCTGCTCGGCGGCCGATTGACCGGAATGGCGAAATCGAGCCGCACCACGCCGATCGAGGTGTAATAGCGCGGTCCGGCGCCGACGCCGGCATGAACCGCGCCGGCGAACGGCGTCCCCTTGGAGGAAACCTGTCCGGCATCGACGAAGGTCGCGAAGCCCCAATCCTCATAGAGGCGCTGGCGCAGCTCGATGCCGGCGGCGTCGATGGCGGTGCCGCCGATCGGATTGTGGTCCGCAAAGAGCGGGCCGATCGATTGATATTTGAAACCGCGTACGGTGGCGCTGCCGCCGCCATAGAAGCGCTGGTCGGGCGGCAGATCGACCTGCGCCGCGCCCTGGATTGTGCCGACCAGCCCGCGCACGGCGATCACGCTGCGGCCATCGCGCGTCAGATCATAATAGGTTGCGCCGGAAAGCTGGGCGATCAGGAATTCCCGCAAGGCATCGCCGACCGAAGTGGTCGGGGTCAGGGTCAAGGCGGCACGCACGCCCGATGTCGCATCCTTGAGCGGGTCTTTCTGTCCGGTGTCGTCGTAATGGAGTGCGAGCGGCAGCCCGACAAGATGATAGAGCCGGCTCACCCCTTCCTGCTTGACGAGATCGCGCGTCGCCCGCACGCCGACGGAAGCCGTCCAGTCGGAGTCGAGCTTCCTATTGAGCGAAATCCCGAAGATCTCGGCGGTCTGGTCATAGGCCTGGAGTTCCTGGCGCACCGCGATGGCATCCACCTCCAGCGACTGGTCGCGCCGCAGGAAGTCCGGCTTGATGAATTGGGCGGAGAGGTCATAGCCCAACCCGACCGTATCGGTGCCGCCGAAACCGGTGCCGGCTACCGACAGATTGAGCTGCTCGGCCTGGCCGAACAGATTGCGATCGGTCCAGCTGGTCTTGAGAATCGCGCCGAGGTCGGTGGAATAGGCGGCGCTGAAAGCGACGCCGTGACGGGGCCGCTCGGCAAGAACGAAGGTGACCGGCAATTCGCCGTTGGAAGTCAGCTGGTCGCCGGTCTTGACCGAGACGCTGGAAAAGACGCCGAGACTCAAAAGATCCTGCCGCGCCTTTTCGATATCGGCGGGATGGTAGGGCTGGCCGGTTTTCAGGGTCAGCCGGCGGCGCACGAACGCCTCGTCCATTTCGCCGAGCCCGGCGATGCCGATCAGCCCGATGGTGGCCTTGCGGCCCTTCTCGACCTGATAGGTGACGTCGAGGACCTGCCGGTCCGGGTCTTCGACGGCGTCCGGCGTCTCGACCTTGGCCAAGGCGTAACCCTCCTCCTGCAGGGCGTTGGCCAGTTTGGCGCCTGCCTCCAGAACCTTCAAGGCGATGGCGGGTTCGCCCGGCTTCAGCGCCAGCTTGGCCTTGTCGCGATCGCTGGCGTCGCCCTCGATGCCGATGCGGCCGAGATGGAATAGCGGTCCCTTGTCGAAATCGATCTTCACTGCCACCGGATCGCTCCCTTCGCGGGCCTCCAGAGCCTCGACCAGATCAGGATCCTCGAGCGGCCTTCCATCGATGGCGATATCGACCCGCGCCTGGTAATAGCCATAGCTCTGCAGCGCCTGGTTCAAGCGGTCGATGTCCTGGCGGGCCCGGATCTTCAGCGAAAAGGGGCTGACCGGCGCCTTGTCCTGCAGGCTGGCGAGCAAGGAGGCGGCCTTGAGCGCCGCATCGAGATCACCGTCGCCGGTGCCCTGCAGCGAAACCTTATAGGGCTGCGGGTCGGCGGCCAGGGCCGGCAGGCTTGCCGCGACCAATCCCAGAAACAGGACGATCGACCTCATGTAAGGAAGCCTAATCCTCCGTCACACGGGGATGTGTGTCCTTGCTGTGGCAGATGATCAGAATCCGACGAAGAGAGGGTCCATCCGCACATGGTCGATGCGCTGGATCTTCTGGTGGGCGGCGCGGAAGGCGCGGTCGGGACAATCGCCGCGCGGGCAGGCCTGACAGGTGACGCCGATCAGGTCGGCGCGCTCGCTCAACTGGTCGGCATAGACCAGCTTGCCCATGTCGCGCTGCTCGCAGCCCAGCGCCAGCGCGTAATGGGCGGAGCGGAAAGGGCCGGGCCGCCAAGGCTTGGCCACCGAGGAAGCGATCGAGAGATAGCGGCTGCCATCAGGCATCTCGGCCAGCTGGGTCAGGAGGCGTCCCGGCGCCTGAAGCGCGTGATGCAGGTTCCAGACCGGGCAGCTGCCGCCGAAGCGGGCGAAAGAGAAGCTGTTGGCCGAAAAGCGCTTCGAGACATTGCCGGCCACATCGACGCGGATCAGGAAGAAGGGCACGCCCTCGGACCCGGGACGCTGGAGCGTGGTCAAGCGATGCATCACTTGCTCAAGACTGACCCCGAAGCGGGCGCGCAGCACCGCCAGATCGTAGCGCACCGCCGTCGCCGCCTTGAGATAACGCTCATAGGGCATGAGGATGGCGCCGGCCAGGTAGCTGACCAGGCCGGCGCGAAGCTGGGCCGAGACCTGTTCGTCGGTAATGCCCGAGCGCGCCTCCATCGAATCGAGCACGGCGGAAAATTCGAGAATGCCGATCTGCGCCGCGAGCTGGGCGACGCGGCTGGCGGCCGGCAGCATCTCGGACAGCAGCACGCGGCCGCGATGCAGGTCATGGCGGCGAATGGTCGAACCCATCACCTCGGCTGGAATGAGCTGCACCTGCAGGCGGTGCTGGCGTTCGAGATAGCGCGCCAGCGAATGGAACATCGCCTGCGGATCGGGCTCGATCCGGCGCCACAGATCCTCGGCAGCCTCTTCCAGTTCGGGGAAGTGATTATTTTCGCTCTGGATGAAGGCGTGCACCGCCTCTTCGGGCGCGGCACCGGCCGGGGAGGCCCCGGTCTCCATCGCCATCCGCGATTGGCGGTAGGCGCCATAGAGCGCGATCATCGCTTCGGCCACCGCCGGCGTGGCGGTGACGAATTCGCGCAAATCCTGCTTGCCGAGATCCATGCCGGCGAACAGCGCGTCGCCCAGCACTTCGCCGAGGCCGCTGACCAGCGGCGCCTCGTCATCTTCGGCGAAGCGCTGCAGATCGATGCCGAAGTTCTGCACCAGCCGCAGCAGCAGCGCCGTGGTGACCGGCCGCTGATTATGTTCGAGGAGATTGAGATAGCTGGGCGAGATGCCGAGCTGCTCGGCCATCTGGAGCTGTGTCAAACCCGAGGTCCGCCGCAACCGCCGAACCTTATGCCCCAGCATGAGTTTCTTCTGCATTGGCCGCTCCATGGTGAAGGCCGGAAAACTGTCGCCCCACGGGGCGGATTTCACAATATACAAAAGCGCCAAGACCGATTGTAAAAAATTCACAAACTCACAATTTATGTTTGAATTCATATACTTAGCGAAGCTCAATCGCGCTATATTGCATGGCATCAGTATCGAGGAGCGCCACCGACAAGGCCGCTCCGAAGAGCACAGGAGTTGATCATGAGCAGCAAGACCGAAACCCTGAACCGCACCGACGAAGCCGCGATCCTGCGTCAGCAGCTGAGCCGCCTGGTCAAGGAAGTGCGCTGCACGATCGCCGACCCGGCCCGCCCGCAAAATCTCAAGGACGCCTTGGCCCAGTCGCAGATGCTGCTGCGCTGACCTGATGGGATATGTCGAAAAGCACCTGATCCCGAACGAGACCGTGCTTTATGTCACGCGACTGAGCTGGGTCGTCTATCTCAAGGCCAAGCTCGCCTTTCTGATCGGGATCGCCCTGGTGGCCTGGGGTGCTTACCAAGATGGCGCCGCCGATATCGGCGGCGCCAATCCGCTTTACGGGCTGGCGGGCCTCGCCTTTCTCATCGGCCTCACCTTGTTCGTCACCGCCCTCATCCGGCGCCGCTCCTCCGAATTCGCCGTGACCGACAAACGCGTGATCATCAAGCTTGGCGTCGTCAGCCGCCGATCGCTCGAGATCCTGCTGGGCAAGGTCGAAGCCATCACTGTCGACCAGACTCTGTGGGGGCGGATCTTCGGCTATGGCAGCATCACCATCATCGGCACCGGCGGCACGAAAGAGCCGTTCGATCTGATCTCGGACCCGCTGGAATTCCGGCGGCAGGCGCAGATCGGGGCGACGAGTTAAAGGAGGGCGCCGCGGATCGCAGCAGAGGAATCTTCAGAAGAGTGAACCCTGGGTCGGCGCCTTCGATGGGGCCGCCCCCTTCCCTTTCGGCAACTCCTTGTTCATTTCCCAACCCCCGCCATCGACCGTCCGCAGCACCGCCTTGATTTCATCCAGGCTCGCATCCGTCTCGCCAAGCCACACGGCCAGATCATGGTGAGCGATGATGGCGGGCATCCGATCGGTCTTGGCCGCGATAAGCTCATTGGGCTCGAC
>Ga0213872_10002722_pt1 | contig 10173 bp, 8 predicted proteins | sample VelepicomBERX_R2_FD_160071 | JGI IMG/M metagenome (GOLD analysis project Ga0213872, IMG submission 160071) | Rhizosphere microbial communities from Vellozia epidendroides in rupestrian grasslands, the National Park of Serra do Cipo, Brazil - RX_R2 | ecosystem: Host-associated > Plants > Roots >... | reverse complement strand
ACTCTCAAACGTCAATATTCCCCGCCCGGAGCGCATTCGTCTCAATAAAATCGCGCCGAGGCTCCACCTCATCCCCCATCAGCATCGTGAACACCCGATCGGCCTCGATGGCGTCGTCGATCTGCACGCGCAGCAGGCGGCGGACGCTGGGGTCCATGGTGGTTTCCCAGAGCTGCTCGGGGTTCATTTCGCCCAGGCCCTTGTAGCGCTGGCGGCCGACGGCGTTTTCGGCTTGTTGCATCAGCCAGTCCATGGCGTCGCGGAAGTCGGTGACCTTGGCTTCCTTGGCTTTTTCGCCTTCGCCCTTGCGCACCAGGGCGCCTTCGCCGAGCAGGCCCTTGAAGGTGCGGCCGGCGTCGGCGAGCACTTCGTAGTCGGCGCCGTGCACGAAGTCGGCGTTGATGACGCTGGCGCGGGTGTTGCCGTGGTGCTTGCGGGCAATGCGCAGGAACAGCTTGTCGGTGCGCGGGTCGAGTTCGGCGCTGACCTCGGCCTCGTGCAGCGCGGCCTGCATGGCGACGGCGGCTTCGTGGGCCTCTTCCCTGGTGTCGAGCTTGATGGCCAGGCCGTTGGCGAGCACGCGCAGGGCCTCGAAGTCCATCCAGTTGGCCAGGCGGCCGATCACGCTTTCGGCCAGCACGTACTGGCGGGCCAGCGCCTCCAGCGCTTCGCCGGACAGCACGGTCGATTCGCCCACGGCCGCGCCGGAGACGGCGCCGGTGTGCAGCGTTGCGTCCTGCATGGCGACCTTGAGCAGGAAGCCGTCGAGTTCGCTGGCGTCCTTCAGGTACTGCTCGTGCTTGCCGACCTTGACCTTGTAGAGCGGCGGCTGGGCAATGTAGATGTGGCCGCGCTCGACGAGCTCGGGCATCTGGCGGTAGAAGAAGGTCAAGAGCAGGGTGCGGATGTGGGCGCCGTCCACGTCCGCGTCGGTCATGATGATGATGCGGTGGTAGCGCAGCTTGTCGGGGTTGAAATCGTCCCCGCCGGCGCCGCGGCCGATGCCGGTGCCCAGGGCCGTGATCAGCGTCAGGATTTCATTGCTGGTCAACAGCTTCTCGTAGCGGGCCTTTTCGACGTTCAGGATCTTGCCGCGCAGCGGCAGGATGGCCTGGAACTTGCGATCGCGGCCCTGCTTGGCGGAGCCGCCTGCGGAGTCGCCCTCCACGATGTAGATTTCGCAGAGCGCGGGGTCTTTTTCCTGGCAGTCGGCCAGCTTGCCGGGCAGGCCCAGGCCGTCGAGCACGCCCTTGCGGCGCGTCATTTCGCGGGCCTTGCGTGCGGCTTCGCGGGCGCGTGCGGCGTCGAGGATCTTGCCGCAGATGATCTTGGCATCGTTCGGGTTCTCGAGCAGGTAGTCGGTCAGCAGGCGGCTGACGATGTCTTCCACCGGCGCGCGCACTTCGCTGGAGACCAGCTTGTCCTTGGTCTGGCTGGAGAACTTGGGCTCGGGCACCTTGACCGACACCACGCAGGCCAGGCCTTCGCGCATGTCGTCGCCGGCGACGTCGACCTTGGCCTTCTTGGCCAGTTCGTTGTCCTCGATGTACTTATTGATGACGCGGGTCATCGCGGCGCGCAGGCCGGTCAGGTGGGTGCCGCCGTCACGCTGCGGGATGTTGTTGGTGAAGCAGAGGACGTTCTCGTTGTAGCCGTCGTTCCACTGCATGGCGACTTCGACGCCGATGTTGGTGCCCTGCTCGCTGACCTTGTCGCCCAGCGCGTGGAAGATGTTGGGGTGCAGCGTCGTCTTGCCCTTGTTGATGAACTCGACGAAGCCCTTGACGCCGCCGGCGTAGGCGAAGTTGTCTTCCTTGTTGTTGCGCTCATCGACCAGGCGGATCTTGACGCCGTTGTTCAGGAACGAGAGCTCGCGCAGGCGCTTGGCGAGGATGTCGTAGTGGAACTCGTGGTTCTGCTGGAAGATCTCGGTGTCGGGCAGGAAGTGCACCTCGGTGCCGCGCTTGTCGGTGTCGCCGATGATCTTCATCGGGCTCACTTCGAAGCCATCGCGCATTTCGAGCAGGCGGTCTTGCGGCACGCCCTTCTTGAATTCGATCTGGTGGATCTTGCCGTCGCGGCGCACGGTCAGGCGCAGGGTCTTGGAGAGCGCGTTCACGCAGCTCACGCCGACGCCGTGCAGGCCGCCCGAGACCTTGTAGCTGTTCTGGTTGAACTTGCCGCCGGCGTGCAACTCGGTCAGCGCGATCTCGGCAGCCGAGCGCTTGGGCTCGTGCTTGTCGTCCATCTTCACGCCGGTCGGGATGCCGCGGCCGTTGTCGATGACGGAGATTGAGTTGTCGGTGTGGATGGTGACGACGATGTCGTCGCAATGCCCGGCCAGCGCCTCGTCGATCGAGTTGTCGACCACCTCGAACACCAGGTGGTGCAGGCCGGTGCCGTCGGACGTGTCGCCGATGTACATGCCAGGGCGCTTGCGCACCGCTTCCAGGCCTTCCAGGATCTGGATGGAACCTTCGCCGTAGCCGGTATCAACCGGTTGTTGCGGGGTGGTGTTGTCGTCACTCATGGCAGGTACTCAAAAAGGCCGCGTCGGCGGCCGCATTCACTTCTAACTAGAACCCCCCGCTTGGCGGGGGGCAGGGGGGAGCTCAACATTCGGCGGGCGATGCCCGTGAGGATCGACTAGATCCTCATGGGCATCACGACGTATTTGAAGCCGGTTTGCTCAGGAATCGTCAGCAGCGCGCTGGAAGCGCTGTCGTTCAGGTCCACGCTGACCATGTCCTGGCTCATGTTGGACAGCGCGTCCATCAGGTAGGTCACGTTGAAGCCGGTCTCGATCAGGTCGCCGCTGTAGTCGATCTCGATTTCTTCCTTGGCCTCTTCTTGCTCGGCATTGCTGGACGCGATCGACAGCAGGCCCGGCTCGAAGCTCAGGCGCACGGCCTTGAACTTTTCGCTGGTCAGGATGGCGGCGCGCTGCAGCGAGGCCAGCAGCGGGGCGCGGCCCAGCGTGACGCGGAACTTGTGGCTCTTGGGGATGACGCGGTTGTAGTCGGGGAACTTGCCCTCGACCAGCTTGCTGACGAACTCCATGCCCGAGAAGCTGAACTTGGCCTGGTTGCCGGCAAAGCGCATCTCGATCGGTTGCTCCTCGGCGTCCTCTCCTTTGTCCGCGCTCTTGTCTGCTTTCCCGCCGTCCTTCAGCAGGCGCATCAGCTCCAGCACGGTCTTGCGCGGCAGGATCACTTCCTGCTTGGGGATCTCGCTGGCGAGTTCGGCCTGCGCCAGCGCCAGGCGGTGGCCGTCGGTGGCGACCAGGGTCAGGTTCTTGCCCTCGGCGACGAACAGGATGCCGTTCAGGTAGTAGCGGATGTCGTGCACGGCCATCGCGAAGTGCACCTGGTTGATCAGGTGCTTGAGCGTCTTCTGCGGCACGCTGAAGGCGGGGCCGAAGTCGGCCGCTTCCTGCACCAGAGGGAAGTCGTCGGACGGCAGGGTCTGCAGCGTGAAGCGGCTCTTGCCGCCCTGCAGCGTCATCTTGTTCTGGTTGGACGTGAGCGACACCGTCTGGTCGGCCGGCATCGAGCGCAGGATGTCGATCAGCTTGCGCGCGCCCACGGTGCTGGAGAAGTCGCCCGCGTCGCCGTCGAGCGTGATGGTGGTGCGCACCTGGATTTCAAGATCGCTGGTGGTCAGCTCGACTTGGGAGCCGTGTTTGCGTATCAGCACATTGGCCAGGATGGGCAGGGTGTGGCGGCGTTCCACGATGCCGGACACGGCTTGCAGGGCGCCAAGCACTTTGTCCTGGGTGGCTTTCAACACAATCATGTCTACCTCTTTGCACTTGAAATGAAAGAACTGGCGCCATTGCGCCAGCCTTGAGCATTTTCACCTAGATCAGCGGCATTTCTGCCCGCTTCACTTCACTTAACCCTTCAGGGTTTGCTCCAGCACATGCAGCTGCTGGTTCAGCTCCGTGTTCTTCTGGCGCTCGCCGCCGATCTTGCGCACCGCGTGCAGCACCGTGGTGTGGTCGCGGCCGCCGAACAGCTCGCCGATCTCGGGCAGGCTCTTCTGCGTCAGCTCCTTGGCCAGGTACATGGCGATCTGGCGCGGCCGGGCGATCGAGGCCGGGCGCTTCTTGGAATACATGTCGGCGACCTTGATCTTGTAGAAGTCCGCCACGGTCTTCTGGATGTTCTCGACCGAGATCTGGCGGTTCTGGATCGACAGCAGGTCTTTCAGTGCCTCGCGCGCCAGCTGGATGTTGATCTCTTTGTGGCTGAAGCGCGAGTAGGCCAGCACCTTGCGCAGCGCGCCTTCGAGCTCGCGCACGTTGGCGCGCACGTTCTTGGCGATGAAGAAGGCCACATCCTCCGGCATGGGGGCGTTCTCGGCCTCGGCCTTCTTGATCAGGATGGCCACGCGCATCTCGAGCTCGGGCGGCTCGATGGCCACGGTCAGGCCGGCGTCGAAGCGGCTGGTCAGGCGCTCGTCGATGTCCACCAGGCCCTTGGGGTAGGTGTCCGAGGTCATGATGATGTGCGCACGCTTGGCCAGCAGGGCCTCGAAGGCGTTGAAGAACTCCTCCTGCGTGCGGTCCTTGCCGGCGAAGAACTGCACATCGTCGATCAGCAGCAGGTCCAGCGAGTGGTACTTGGCCTTGAGTTCGTCGAAGGTCTTGCGCTGGTAGTTTTTCACCACGTCGGAGATGAACTGCTCGGCGTGCAAGTAAAGCACGCGCGCGTCGGGCTTGTCGTGCAGCAGGGCGTTGCCCACGGCGTGGATCAGGTGGGTCTTGCCCAGACCCACGCCGCCGTAGATGAACAGCGGGTTGTACATCTGGCCCGGCGCGCCGGCCACGTGCAGCGCGGCGGTGCGCGCCATCTGGTTGGCGCGACCCGGCACCAGGGTGTCGAAGGTCAGCGCCGGGTTGATGCGGTGGCGCGTGGCGCTGGGGGCCTGCGCGTTGACCGGCTGCACGGCGACCGGCGCATCGGCCTGCGCGGGGGAGCCGGACGGCAAGGCGGGCAGCCTGGCCGGGCTGGTGTCCACTGGGTTCGAGGGCGAGGTGCTTGAAGTCTGGGGGGTGACTGGACGCAGTCCGTTGTGCAGGACCCGGCCCACCGCCACCGGCTGGTTGGCCGGCAGCGCGGCCATGGACTTGACGGGTTCGCGCGGCGCGAGGGCCAGTTCGAGGCGCGTCGGCTTGCCGCTGAGCTCGGTCAGGATCGATTCGATGCGGCCGGCGTACTGGTTGCGGATCCAGTCGAGCTTGAAGCGATTGGGCACGCGCAGCGACACCACCATCCCGTCGGCACCGCCTTCATCGTTCACATGCGCGATGTCGGCCGGCGGCAGGGGTCGGATCCAGGTGTTGAATTGTTGTTCGGGCAACTCCGCGGCCAAACGTTCACAGCCGCGCTGCCAGAGATCTACGCTCATTGTGGAAAACTTGTTCTTGAGCGGCTGGATTGTACGGATTTGTTGGCGTCAGGCCAGCGGTTATCCACAGAAATTTTCGGGCACAGAACCCCGGGCAATCCCCAGTTCCGCGAAAGTCTTGATTGACCGGATGCAGAATTTTTGCTGTAATTGCGGGTTTTCCAGATGCTTTGCGGGTTGCCTTTTGGCTGCCTCTGAGTGAATGCTGGATGAATTGACATGGGCGTTCTCCTTTTTGAGGGGCGCCCATTTACCTGAACGTTTGCCTGATGACTGGATAAGTTGGGGGAGGCGTTCATTGACTTGAACGTCCGCTGACGTCTCCACTGAGGTTCCACCATGAAACGCACTTACCAAGGTTCCAAGACCCGCCGCGCCCGTACCCACGGTTTCCTCGTCCGCATGAAGACGCGTGGCGGCCGTGCCGTGATCAACGCACGCCGCGCCAAGGGCCGCAAGCGCCTGGCCGTCTGAGTCCGGCACTGAGTCCGGAACGCGCCTTCAGGCCGTTTTCTGACGCGAGGGATCGCAACGTGATAGGCCGGATCCAACGATCGGCCGACTTCGAACGCGTGCTGGGTGCGCCCGGGCGGGCGCGGAGTCCTCATTTTGTGGCCCACCATCTGGGTAGCGCGCCAAGCCGCCTGCAATGGAAGAAATCCACAGCCCGGGTCGAGTTATCAACAGGTCCTGCACCGGATTCCCGCATGCTTGTGGATGAGTCCCTGCCGGCAGGCACTGGCGCGGTGCCCGTGATGCGGGCTGAAATGTTGGCTGACGGCTGCTGGTTGGGCACCGTTGTGCCCAAGCGCCATGCGCGTCGCTCGGTGACCCGAAGCCTGCTCAAGCGGCAGATCCGCGCCGCGTTCGGTGCCGCCGTGGGCGCCGCGGGTGCTTCTGCAGAGACCGGGCTGGCGCCGGGTCTGTGGGTGGTCCGCCTGCGCGCACCGTTTGACCGCAAGCAATTTCCCAGCGCCGCCTCCGATGCGCTGCGCGCCGCCGCGCGCGAAGAGCTGGACCAATTGGTCCGCAAGCTGCTGGCCGCACGTGTCCGCGCGGCGCCTCAAGGTTGATGTGCCATGACACCCAGCGGCTCTTTTGACGCCAAGGCCACGCAGGCCACTGCCATGGCTGCCATGCCGCGGCGCAGCCTGGCGCAAAAGCTCTTGATGGGCCTGGTGCGCGGCTATCAGTTGCTGCTCAGCCCCTGGCTGCAGACCGGCTGCCGCTACCGACCCACCTGCTCCGCCTATGCCATGCAGGCGCTTTCGCGCCATGGCGCCTGCGCGGGCACTTACCTCGCCGCGGCGAGAATCCTGCGCTGCAACCCTTTTTGCCTGGGTGGGCACGATCCGGTGCCTGACCAATTGCCCGGCCTGTTCACCCGTCTCGGGTGCGTGGGCCCGGCCTCCCGTTCCTCCAATCCTGAATCGTCCTCATGACTGATATACGCCGTACCGTGCTCTGGGTGGTGTTCACCATGTCGCTGTTCCTTCTGTGGGACGGCTGGCAGAAGTACAACGGGCACCCGTCCTTCTTCAGCCCCAGCGCCTCGCGCCAAGCCGCTGCCGCGGCATCGGGTGATGCCGGCGCATCCGGTAGCCTGCCGCAGCCGGCCGCCGTGGCGGGCGCCGCGACGCCGGCAGTCGAAGCGGCCAGCGCCGCGGCGCCGCTGGTGAGCGAAAAGGTTCACATCACGACCGACGTGCTGAACGTGACGCTGGACAGCCAGGGCGGCGATGTCAGCCGCGTCGAGCTGAACCGCTACCAGCGCAGCGCCGAGCGCCCCTGGTTCGCGCCCCTGCTGGAAGCCGTGGGCCTGCGCAAGGCCGAGGTCGCGGACACGCAGCCCATCGTGCTGATGGACGAGATGCGCGGCTACAAGGCGCAGTCCGGCCTGCTGGGCAGCGCCGGCGAGAAGCTGCCCAACCATGACACGCTGATGACGGTGCTGCCCGGCGAGCGTTCGTTGAAGGACGGCGTCAACGAACTGAGCGTGCGCATGGAGTCGCCCGTGGTCGGCGGCGTCAAGCTGGTCAAGACCTACACCTTCAAGCGCGGCGAATACCTCATCGGCGTCAAGAATGAACTCGTGAACGTCGGCGACAAGCCCGTCACGCCCCAGGTCTACCTGCAGCTGGTGCGCGACAGCGCGCCCGCGGCCGGCGCCACGGGCTTCTACTCGACCTTCACCGGTCCGGCGGTCTACACCGACAGCGAGAAGTTCAAGAAGCTCGAATTCAAGAAGATCGACAAGAACGACATCGACATCGAGAAGAGCGCCGACGACGGCTGGGTCGCGATGGTCCAGCACTACTTCGCCAGCGCCTGGCTGCACAACGCCTCGGCCAAGCGCGAGTTCTTCGTCAACAAGATCCAGGGCTCCAACCCGCAGAAGTACGCCGTGGGCATGGTGTTCACGCTGGCACAGCTGGCGCCCGGCGCGACCGAGTCGCAGCAGGACGAGCTCTTCGTCGGCCCGCAGGAAGAGAAGAAGCTGGCCGCGATCGCGCCCGGGCTGGAACTCGTGAAGGACTATGGCTGGTTCACCATCATCTCCAAGCCGCTGTTCTGGCTGCTGGACCAGCTGCACAGCCTGGTCAGCAACTGGGGCTGGGCCATCATCCTGCTGGTGGTGCTGCTGAAGATCGCCTTCTTCTGGCTCAACGCCAGCGCCTACCGCAGCATGGCCAAGATGAAGGCCATCAACCCCCGCATCACCGAGCTGCGCGAGCGCTACAAGGACGATCCGCAAAAGCAGCAGCAGGAGATGATGCGCATCTACCGCGAAGAGAAGGTCAACCCGCTGGGCAGCTGCCTGCCCATGCTGGCGCAGATGCCCATCTTCATCGCCCTGTACTGGGTGCTGCTCTCCAGCGTCGAAATGCGCAGCGCGCCCTGGCTCGGCTGGATCACCGACCTCTCGGTCAAGGACCCGCTCTACATCCTGCCGCTGCTGATGACGGCCACCAGCCTGTTCCAGGTCTGGCTGAACCCCACGCCGGCCGACCCGACGCAGGCCAAGATGATGTGGATCATGCCGCTGGCCTTCAGCTTCATGTTCTTCACCTTCCCGGCCGGCCTGACGCTGTACTACGTGGTCAACAACCTGCTGACCATCGCGCAGCAATGGCTGATCAACCGGCAGATGGGCCTGAACACGGGCAAATAGCCGAAATAGGCGAAGTAGCCGCCAGGGGCTGATCCCCGCAAAGGCCGAGTGTCGTGGACCTCGGCCTTTTTTTGTGGCCCTTCAGCGAAAATCACCCGATGCTGTCCCGCCAACTCGACCCTATCGCCGCCATTGCCACCGCTCCCGGACGCGGCGCCGTCGGCATCGTGCGCGTGTCTTCCACGCAAGATTTGAGCGGCCTGGTGCTGGCGCTGTGTGGCCGCGCCCTGCGTCCGCGCGAGGCCAGCTACCTGCCGTTTTTGAGCGCGCAGGACGAGGCCATCGACCACGGCTTGGCGCTGTTATTTCCGGCGCCGCATTCATACACCGGCGAGCACGTGCTGGAGCTGCAGGCGCACGGCGGGCCGGTGGTGCTGCAGCTGCTGCTGGCGCGCTGCCTGGAGGCGGGCGCGGCTTTGGGCCTGCGTCTGCGCCTGGCCGAGCCGGGCGAGTTCACGCAGCGCGCCTACCTGAACGGCAAGCTCGACCTGGCGCAGGCCGAAGCCGTCAGCGACCTGATCGACGCCAGCACCGAAGCCGCCGCACGCAGCGCCTCGCGCGCGCTCTCGGGCGCCTTGTCGATCGAGGTCGGCGCCTTGCGCGACGGCCTGATCAACCTGCGCATGCTGGTCGAGGCCACGCTGGATTTTCCTGAAGAGGACATCGATTTTCTGCAGCAGGCCGACGCGCTGGGTCGCATGGCGCGCCTGCGCGAGCAGCTGCAGGCCGTGCTGGCGCGCACCCGGCAGGGCGCCCTGCTGCGCGAGGGCATCAAGGTGGTGCTGGCGGGCCAGCCCAACGTGGGCAAGAGCTCCCTGCTGAACGCGCTGGCCGGCGCGGAGCTGGCCATCGTCACGCCGATTCCCGGCACCACGCGCGACAAGGTCAGCCAGACCATACAGATCGAAGGCGTGCCGCTGCACATCAGCGACACCGCCGGCCTGCGCGAGACCAGCGACGAGGTCGAGCGCATCGGCGTGGCGCGCAGCTGGGACGCTATTGAGGATGCCGACGTCGTGCTGTTCCTGCACGACCTGACCCGCGTCGGCCAGTCTGACTACGAGGCGGAAGACCGGCGCATCAACGAGCGCCTGGCAGGCGTGGACCCGGCGCGCATGCTGCAGATTTTCAACAAGGCCGACGCGCCTGCTGCGTCGGCCACAGTCCCTGCCGACGCCTTGACGCTTTCAGCCAAGACCGGCGCCGGCCTGAACCGCCTGCGCCAGCGCCTGCTCCAGCAGGTCGGCTGGCAGTCCACGCCCGAGGGCCTGTTCATTGCCCGCGAACGCCACGTGCAGGCGTTGCGCCGCACCCTGGCCCACCTCGACCAGGCCCACGCCGTCTCGACGCAGAACCCGCCCGCGCTGGACCTGCTGGCCGAGGAGCTGCGCCTGGCCCACGACGCCTTGGGGGAGATCACCGGGGCATTCTCGGCGGACGAACTGCTGGGGGAGATCTTCAGCAGGTTCTGTATTGGCAAGTGACAGGCGTATCGTCGCGGACATCCGCCTTAACCGAGTCCGCCACCGATGGCGCAATCAGCGGGTCGCGGCGTCTCAGTGCTCGCCAAGCCGGAACGTGCCGATCAC
>Ga0213872_10002721_pt1 | contig 10176 bp, 8 predicted proteins | sample VelepicomBERX_R2_FD_160071 | JGI IMG/M metagenome (GOLD analysis project Ga0213872, IMG submission 160071) | Rhizosphere microbial communities from Vellozia epidendroides in rupestrian grasslands, the National Park of Serra do Cipo, Brazil - RX_R2 | ecosystem: Host-associated > Plants > Roots >... | reverse complement strand
GCCACGCAGATGGCTCACGAAGGTGGCGGGATCGACGTGTTCGTTGAGCGGTCGCGGCTCGGTGACGAACAGGTACATCTCCTCCCGCGAGACCGGATTGACACCCGGCTTGATGCGCGGGCCCAGCCACATGGTGGCCGTCTCGATCTCCGGCGGACGCGGCAACACCGCGCGCCAGACCGCCTGGCCGCTGTAGCGTGGCGTGGGGGCATCGGCAAAGAGCGCGGCGCGCACCTTGGAATAGAGGCCATCGGCGCCGATCACCAGGTCATAGCGACGACGCTGGCCATCGCTGAAATCCACCTCGACGCCGGTGTCGTCCTGAAGCAGGGCGGTGAAGGTGCAACCCAGGCGCACATCGGCCCCGGCAGCACGCGTGGCCTGCGCCAGGATGCTGGCCAGCACCGGGCGCAGGATGGCGCCGCCGCCCGGCACATCGGCTCCGGCCAGGCGCGGCGTGGGCAATTCGGCGACCTGCGGTCCGTGCGGCAGGCACAGGCGCACGCCATCGGCGGCCCAGCCATCGCGCAAGAAGGCCTCAAGCACACCCAGCTGGCGCAGTGCGCGCAGCGTGGCCGGTCCCAGGCTGATGCCGGCGCCGTAGTTGCGCCACTGGGCATCGATTTCCACCAGGTCCACCTGGGCGCCACGGCGGCGCAGATCGATCGCGGCGGCCATGCCGGAAAAGCCTCCGCCGATGATGAGGATGCGTTGGGCTGCGAGTGTCATGAAGGGGTCTCCTGATGGTTCTTTGAATTCGGAATGGGTGGATCGATATCGTTGGCGTCCAGGTAAAGACCGCCATCGTCGGCCACATGCAGTGGTACCGGCGTGAGTGCATCGCCCAGGCAGGGGCCGAGCGTGCAGGCGCCGGTCAACGGATCGAACAGTGCCCCGTGCGCGGCGCAGACCACATGCTGGCCGCTGGCATCGAAATAGGCGTCCTTGCGCCAGGGCAGCGGCGTGCCGTGGTGCGGGCAGGCGTCGCGCCAGGCGCGCAGCTGGCCGGCATGCCTGAGCACGAACACGCTGGCCTGGCCGCTCCCCCCGGTATCGATGCCCAGGGCGCTGCCCTCGGCCAGCTCGCGCTCATGGCACAGGTACATGGCCATGCCTCCTAGTGCCCGGCACCCGGGGGAGGCGGGCCGCCCGGCGCCCACTTCTCCCGATACTGGAACAGGAACAGCTGCGAGGCATCGGCGCCCATGGGCGCTTCACGCGCGCTCCAGCGCTCGTCGTGCAGGTCCATGTCGGCGTCGTATTCGACGTGGCAGCCCAGGGGCGAGTTGAAATACCAGAACCAGTTGCTGCCGAAACGATGACGGCCCGGGCCCCAGAAACTCTGATAGCCCTTCTCCACGAAACGGGTCCCGGCCAGCAAGACCTCGGTGGGGCCGCCCATGTGGAAGGTGAAGTGCTCGCAGCCTTTCATGAAGGGCGGGGTCTGGATCATGAACAGGGTGTGGTGATCCTGGGTCCCCGCCGGGCGCAGGAAAGGCCCCACGCCGGTAAAGCGATCGGTGCAGACGAAACCCAGGCGCCGGTAGAAGGCCTCTGCCTTGTCTGCGTCCGGCACGAAATAGACCACATGCGACAGCGAGCGCGGCAGGGCCGGCATGTCGGCCGGCAAACCCAGTTGATTCGGCTCGCGCCGGGCCGCATCCCCAGGTGCATTGACGCGTTCGGCCGGCAGCGTGATGGGACGGCGCACACTGACCTGGAAGGCCAGGGCGAAACCCATGTCATCGACGCTGCGCACCACGCCATCGCGACGGCTGACTTCGCGGTCGCGCCGCAGTTCGGTTTCGATGGCATCCAGGGCCGCGGCATCGCCGACGCCGTAGACGGTCTCGCGCAGCAGGCTGGCCGTGCCCATGGCCGGCGGCAGGGCCGGATCGTCCTTGGCGCGCAGCACGATGGCGGTGCCATCGAGCGCCTCGAAACGGTCCTCTCCGGCATCCTTGAGGCCGTAGTCGACGAGGTACTGGCGACAGGCCGGCAGGTCATCGACGCCGAAGACCAGGGCATCAGGTCCAATGATGTTCATGTAGCTTCCTTCCGTGGCAATGGATGATCAGTGGCGGGTACGCGCACCGAGGGTCTCGGCAACCCAGTCGGCGATGTAGTGACCGGCGTTGATGGAGTTGTCGAAGCTGGCATGCTGCACGCCGCCCTCACGCTCGGTGAAGATCTTCAGTTCGCGCTTGGGACTGTTGACCAGCTGGTCGTAGGTGCGCTGCGCCCACTTCAGCGGAATCTGGCTGTCCTTCTCGCCGTGGGTGACCAGGAAGGGCACGCGGATCTTCTCGACCACGCCATCGAGATGGACGTCTTCGGCGATGCGCATGAAATCATCCACGTCCTTGGCGCCCCAGACCCAGCAGACATGCTTCCAGTAGTGCGGCACGGGGAAGTCGCCCTCCTTTTCCAGGCGCCGTTTCTGCACGTCGCGCCAGTCGTGATTGGCGCCCCAGACCACACCGGCGCAAAAGCGCGGCTCCATGGCGACCACCCGCGGGCAGTAGTAGCCGCCCAGCGATACGCCCTCGCACGCAATACGCGCGGCATCGACATCGGCGCGCTGTTCCAGCCAGTCCACCACGCGGCTGGCCCAATGCTCGGCATCGTAGCGGGCGGTCATGCTGTGCAGGCGCAAGGCCTCGCCGGTGCCGGGCTGGTCGATCACCAGCGAGGCCACGCCACGCTCGGCCAGCCAGGCTGGCAGGCCGACCAGGTATTTCATTTCCTTGGTCGAATCCAGGCCATTGAGCTGGACCAGGACGGGCGCCGGCCCCTGCACGTTGCGGGCGGGCACATACAGGCCTGAGATGACCTTGCCCTCATACGGGATCTCGACGCGCTCGCAGTCGTCGCCACTCAAGGCCAGGCCGCGCTGGAAGATCTCAAGAAAGCGCTGGTATAACGCCATGCGACCGGGTGCGCCATGCGCCTGCAGACGCTCGCAGGTCAGCAGGTAGCTGGCGGCGCGCTTGTATTTCGCGCCGGCCGACAACAGCCGGCCGCGCATTTCATCTTCTGCCGCCAGGCTGCACAGCTTGTCGGCCATGTCCGCCCAGGTGGCGCGAAAGGCCGCGGTGCCTTCGGCGTCAGGCTGCCTGGCCGCTTCCTGCAGGGGCGCGCACATGGCTTCGATTTCGCCGATGCGCGCACCCATCTCGATGGCCAGGTCGACGGAAAGATTCCAGACATAATTCGTCGGGAAGTAACGGAACATGGTGGGACTCCTTTGATGATGACGGTGTTCTCAGTGCCCTCCGCCCAGCCACAATGGCATGGCGAAGTTGATCCAGACGGCGTCGCTCTTGGCCGTGTTGGCGGCGTAGAGGCCTTTCTGGTAATTCATGTTGATGCTGAAGGGGCCGGCGTTGTAGGCCACCGTCGGCCCCAGTGCGAAGGTGCGCGCACGGTTGCCGGTGATATCGACGCCGTTCTGGCGGTCGTCGGTGAACTGGTTCAGGTAGGAACCGGTGAGGCCGACCTTCCACTTGCCGATATTCCAGCCACCGATGAAGTCGGCGACATAGGCACTGCCGGAACGGTAGTGGGTGGAACTGTTGGTGTCGTTGATGAGCAGGCGGTTGGAGATGCCCAGGTCCAGGCCCTCGGGATTGTTGTGACGGATGGCCAGCACCGGTTGCCAGGAGGTATAGCCGACGGCCACGCTGGTGCGCGCCGGGTTGTAGGATCCGGTCTGCAGGGCGATATCAAAACCGGCCGTCACGTTGGTATGCGCGGCCACATCCCAGCGCAGCAGCACCGGCGTGACGGTGACATTGGACAGACCGTTGTGGGACTCGCCATGACCGGCCACTTCCGTATGCAGGGCCACCACCGGCAAGACCAGTTGCGTGTAGACCTTGGCGCCCAGCCACTCGACCCCGTAGGAGGCCAGCAGACGCGTGGTGACCGAGGTGGCCGACGAGCTGAAGGGAATCGGCAGCTTGTTGCCCTTGTTGTCGTACAGGCCGCTGGACGAACTGTAGTTGAACTGCTCGACCGCAAACAGCCCGGGGATGGGTGGCAGCGCCGCAATGTATTCACCGGTCGAGCCGGTGGGGAAGGGCGCCACGCCGCCTTCGAAGGCCTGGGCCGCCTGCATGCCGAACACACTCAGCAGGGCGCACCCCGCCAGCCGGCAAGCCGGCACGAATCCTCTCTTCACTTCTGTCTCCTTGTCTCCAACCCTGCCTGGCGTTGTATGGGCCGTAACGGCATCTTTTGCTGGCCAGGCCGAACAGCGATGCATGGGATGCACTGCCGGCTTGCCGCGCCGGCCCTTTCTGGTGGGGCCATGCAGCGGATGGATGAAGCTTAAGAGTGGCCTTGATATTGATCAAATGGATTGTTTTGATTCATGATATGGACCGCATCAATACATTGACCGCCCCACATCCACCATCAAGAGGGCCGGCAAAACCAGACCAGACAACGGAGACAAGCGCCATGCGTTTCAACAAGCTCGACCTCAATCTGCTGGTCGCCCTGGACGCCCTGCTGACGGAACAGAGCATCAGCCGCGCCGCAGAAAAGATCCATCTGAGCCAATCCGCCATGAGCAATGCCCTGGCGCGCCTGCGCGAGTATTTCGACGACGAGCTGCTGATCCAGGTCGGCCGCCGCATGGAGCCGACCCCGCGCGCAGAGGTATTGCGCGATGCGGTCAATGATGTCCTGCGGCGCATCGAAGGCTCGATTGCGGCCCAGCCCGCCTTCGTTGCGGCCGAATCGACGCGCGAGTTCCGCATCTCGGTCTCCGACTTCACGCTCACCGTGCTGATGCCGCACGTGCTGGCGCGCGCCCATGCGCAGGGGCCCCATATCCGCTTTGCCCTGATGCCGCAGGTGCAGGACCCGACGCGTTCACTCGATCGGGCCGAGGTGGACCTGCTGGTCATGCCGCAGGAATTCTGCACCCCCGATCATCCCGCCGAAGAAGTCTTCCGCGAGCGCCATGTCTGCGTGGTGTGGCGAGACAGCCCGTTGGCGCAGGGGGAGCTGACCATGGAGCGCTACATGCGGGCCGGCCATGTGGTCATGGTCCCGCCGGGGGCCAACGCCAGCTCGGTGGAGGCCTGGATGGCCAGGAAACTGGGCTTCGCCCGGCGCGTGGAGGTCACCAGTTTCAGCTTTGCCTCGTCCCTGGCGCTGGTACAAGGCAGTGACCGCATCGTCACCGTCCATAGCCGGCTGGCGCGCCAGATGGCGGCGCACTTGCCGGTCGTGCTCAAGGAGAGTCCGCTGGCCCTGGCAGAGATGCACCAGATGATGCAGTGGCACCGCTATCGCACCAATGATCCGGGCATAGAGTGGCTGCGCGGCGTATTCCTCGATAGCGCGCGGGAGATGGATGCAGCGTTGACGGGCTAGACGCCGCCGGGCTCACTGGCGGGAATACAGCACCCGCAGGGCGATACGACGGGTCTCCGGGGGCAGCTGGTTCAATGCACGCAGGTAGGCGATGGAGGCATCGCAGGTCCCTTCCGGGTCCTGCGCCCGGCGCAGCGGCGAGGACAACAGCTTGAGCTGGTCCTGGGTCAGCGGCGCCAGCGCCTGACGGATCACGTGGGTGCGTTCGGCCAGCGTGAAGCGCGCCGCATTGGCAGGATCGGCGTCACGCAGGAGGTGCTGGGTCATCAGCTGTTCGCGGTTGGCAAACTCCTGCGGCAGCACCGCCTGCGGCGCCTCGCGCCCGGCGGCAGCATCGGCACGCGAGCGCGGATAGATCAGTTCGGTGCAGGCCGCCGCGCTGATGCCGCGCAGGGCGACCGCCTGGTCCAGCAGCAATTGCTGGAATTCGGCCAGCGACTGGTCCGAGGCAATCGGCAACAGGCGACGGCTGAGCATGCCGACCTGCTCGCGCCCGACCGCCAGGATCTCGGCATCCGGGGCATGTGCCTGGGCCTTGGCCCAGGCCAGGTCGATGGTGCGGGCAAATTCCCTGGGGTGGTAGCGCGCCATGATGTCGAACAGCGCCCCCTTCTTGAATTCGGCTTCCAGGATGTCGCGCGAGGTGGCGATGGTGGCGATCTGCGCCGTCTCCCCGCCGGGCGCCAGGCGGGTCAATACGCCGGCCTGCAGCAACTGGCCCAGTTCCGGGTACCAGCTCTGGCTAGCCGGGGTATCGGCGATGCGTTCGATGAACTCATGCGGCAGCCCCAGCTTGCCGTAGGTATCGAAGGTCAGCTTGCGGTCGAAGCTCTTGTTGATGCGATCGTCGCCCCCCACCGTATAGAGCGTGTGGAAGCCGATGTGGGCGCGCGGATCCATGGCACGGTCGCGCCCGGCCATGAAGGCCAGGGTGCAGGAGGACGAGCATTCCTGCTCGACATAGGTATTGAGCTGGTGGCGGCGGATCACCTCCCCCACCAGGCGGCCTTCACGCACCCAGCCACCGGCCGAGTACAACACCACCGTCTTCACCGAGGGCGATTGCTGCAGCATGCGCTCCAGGCCTTCGGCGGCGCCATCGTTCATGCCGCCTTGCAGGAGCAGGGACTTGCCATCCACGCGCAGCTGGTAGACCACCGGCGGACCCAGTTGCCGTCCCAGGGCAATATCGATCTGCTCATGCAGCGACGGAATGGCGCGCAGGGTACTGGTGACCATGCTGATGACACCGCAGACGATGAGGAACTTGACCACCACCTCGGCCCAGCGCCGGCCACCACGCGCCACATGCGCACTGGCCGAACGCCAGCAACCGCAGACGCCCCAGGTCCAGGCCACATAGCTGAAGGCGGCGATGCCGAGCACGCCGGCCATGCCATAGCGCGCCGGCATGTCATTGGTCAGCCGTGCCAGTACCGAGATGGCCAGGGCCGGCACCAGCGAACTGAGCAGCACCGTATGCAGCCAGTAGGAGCGGCCCAGGGAATATTGGCCGCGCCAATGGCGGCTGAAGAAACTGGCGGAGGGGCCGGCGGGGGGGGATGTACGGATTACTGCCTCAGACACGTGTTGCTTTTCCTCGATGCGCTGTCATGCCGCGGCCAAGGCCGCTGGTCCAGGCCCAAGCATAACCCATGTGGGCCGGCGATTTCAGGGTTCATGTCCGGGAATGCGCGAAAGGTCGACTTCGTCGATCTGGCTCGGATGCATGAATTTCGCGGCGTACTTCTCGTAGATGCGCTCGCGCACGAACAGGTCGAAGAGGTCCGGATCGATATGGTTGCGGGCCTTGAAACCGGCCAGGATCTCCACCGCCTCGTTGAGCGAATTGCCGCGCTTGTAGGGACGGTCGGCGGCCGTGACCGCCTCGAAGATATCGGCCACCGCCATGATGCGCGCCTGTACCGACATCTGCTCGCGCGTGAGCCCCTTGGGATAGCCCTTGCCATCGACGCGCTCGTGGTGGCCACCGGCGAACTCGGTGACCCGGGCGAGCTGCTTGGGCCAGGGCAGCGACTCCAACATCTTGATGGTGATCACGATGTGGTTGTTGATGATCTGGCGCTCGGCATCGTTGAGGGTGCCGGCGCGGATGCGCAGGTTGCCGGCTTCCTCCTCGTCCAGCAGGGCGCGCAACTGGCCGTCCGGGCCGCGCCACTGGCGTGCGGCGATCTCCAGGACGCGTTGCTGGTCTTCCGGCTGCATGCCCTCGGTACCGACATTGATCTTGCGCAGGAAGTTGCGCTCCTCCTCCAGCTGGGCCAGCTGCGCCAGCAGGCGCGCATCGAGCTCAGCGGCATGCGCTGGCGTCAGGGCCGCGCCCAGGGCCAGCTTTTCCTGCAAGACGGCGATCTCGGCATCGCGCTTGAGGACTTCGAAACGGGTATCGACCAGGTGGATGCGGTCGAAGATGGTTTCCATCTTGGTCGACTTTTCCACGATATGGGTGGGCGTGCTGATCTTGCCGCAGTCATGCAGCAGTCCGGCCAGCCATAGTTCACGGCGGTCGGCCTCGGTCATGCGGAAGTCCGCCAGCGGCCCCTCGGTCGCCTCGTGCGCAGCCTCGGCCAGCATCATGGCCAGTTGCGGCACTTGCTCGCAGTGACGGCCGGTGTGGGGCGATTTCTCGCCGATGCCGATGTTGATGAGCCTGATCAGGCTTTCGAACAGGTGTTCCAGGCGCTGGATCAGTTGCTGGTTGGTCATCGCCATGGCCGCCTGCGACGCCAGTGCCTCGATGAAGTGCTGGTCGGTCTCGGAGAACGGCACGGCCTCGCCGGTGGCCGCGTCGATGGCGTTGATCAGCTGCAGCACCCCCACCAGCTCGCCCTCGTGGTCCTGCATGGGGACCGTCAGGATGGACTTGGAGTGGTAGCCATACTTCTCGTCGAAGAGCCGCATGCCATTGAAGTTGAAGCCGCTGGCCTGATACACGTCGGCGATGTTGACCGACTTGCCGGTGTTGGCCGCATAGGCCGCCACCGCCGCCAGGTTGGGCTGGCCATCGGGCAGCGTCAGGGCGATGTCGGGAATGGAGATCGGCGTGCCGCTGCTGCCGCCCTGGTGCATTGCCAGGGTATCGTTGACCGAGATATAGAACTGCAGGCTGCGAGCGCTGTCGTCGATGCGATAGAGCGTGCCGCCGTCGGCTTGCGCGATGTCCTTGGCGGTCAGCAGGATGCGTTCGAGCAGCAGGGGGATATCGCGATTGCTGCCCAGCTCGCGGCACAGCTCGGTGAGCCGTTCCAGCCGATAGGCGATATCGCGCTGTGGCCCGGGTGTCGTGGTCGGATCGGGATGGCTCATGCAGCAATCTCCGCAACGCGGCAAGAAGCGCGAAGGCAGGCGTAGGCGGCGTGATTGATTGCTGGCAACATGCTGCTCCTGAAGCGTTGACGTGGGCAAATGGGACTGCGTGAGCACGCCCGGGATCTGGCCGATGCGCACTTCTCACGGGTGCTCTTATGGCATTGTGGCGATTCTAAGATGCGCCATGGCCGCGTCTTGCGGCGAGCTTGGGGGGATTTGGGCTGCAATTCTGCGCTTGGATCCGGCGCCTGGGCCTGGCCCTTGCAATGGCCCGGCAGGCTCGGGTCCGTGGCGACAACCACGCCACGGTGCCGAGATCCTGATTGATTTGCATGCTTGAATCCCTTAACATCCTGAACTGTTGCATAAATCACCACACTCCCCGGCAAGGCAGTACTGGCGCGGGTTTTCAGGCTACATCCGGCCACTTTGCGAAGATAGTGCGCAGCGCCGGCGGCAACGTCCAACCCTTTGATTGGCATTGATGATGCGTGTAGAAATTCTCGGCTGCAGTGGCGGCATCGGTGGCAATGGCATGCGCACCACCTCGCTGCTGGTCGATGGCGATATCCTGATCGATGCAGGCACCGGCGTGGGCGACCTGTCGCTGCAACGACTGGCCGCCATCGACCATGTCTTCATCACCCATGCCCACCTCGACCACATCGCCTGCCTGCCCCTGATGATCGACAGCGTGGGCGACATGCGCAGCACGCCGCTGACCATGCATGCCACGCCGGCGACGCTGGAGATCATCCGCAAGCACATCTTCAACTGGCACATCTGGCCCGATTTCAGCGTGATCCCGACACCCGAGCAAGCCTTCCTGCGCTTTGCCACCATCGAACCCGGCCAGACGGTGCGCATCGGCCAACGCAGCATCACGCCGCTGCCCGCCGCCCATACGGTGCCGGCGGTGGGTTACCACTTGCGCAACGAAACCAGCGGCGCATCGCTGGCCTTCACGGGCGATACCACGACCTGCCCGCCGTTGTGGAGCGCGCTCAACCAGATCGGGCAATTGCGCCACCTCATCATCGAGGCGGCCTTCGCCAATGGCGAGCGCGAACTGGCGCTGCTGTCCAAGCACCTGTGTCCCAGCCTGCTGCTGGACGAACTGCAGCAACTGCAGTCGCGTCCGGAGGTATGGATCACCCATGCCAAACCCGGCCAGTTGCAGCAGATCGCCGACGAGATCGCAGTGGGCAGCGGCCCCCACCGTCCACGCATGCTGGAGTCCGGCAGCATCCTGGAATGTTGATCCGGCCACGACCAGGGCCCAGATGACAAGGGCGCCCGCACGCAAGTGCAGGCGCCCTTTTTCATGGGACCGGCCGCGCCGTCCTGGCTATTGGGTCACGCAGGCATCCAGCTTGGCCGCACCGATCTTCTGGTTGCCGTTGTTGGCGTTGCTGCTGATGGCCAGCGGCATGGTCACCGAGAACACCTGGCCCGGCG
>Ga0213872_10002720_pt1 | contig 10177 bp, 11 predicted proteins | sample VelepicomBERX_R2_FD_160071 | JGI IMG/M metagenome (GOLD analysis project Ga0213872, IMG submission 160071) | Rhizosphere microbial communities from Vellozia epidendroides in rupestrian grasslands, the National Park of Serra do Cipo, Brazil - RX_R2 | ecosystem: Host-associated > Plants > Roots >... | reverse complement strand
CACCCGAGCATTGCCGGTATAGACAAATTGCCAACGTCGCCAGAGTTCTCGGCCCGTCGGCGGACGTGCTTCGTCCGGATTATACTCGCCGTTTTTGCAGAAACGATCTTCGTGACCATCGTTATGCTCGCTTGTATAAAAAGAGTAGTCTGGATGGTTGTGTAAGATATTGGCCTCGAATGCGCAGTTCTCTGTCGCCTTTAGGCCCGGAGGCGGGCTGGCATCGCCAAGCGGAACCACGTGATAATTGACCAGGTAGGGGCTGTTGCCGGGTGTATGGGTATAAAACTCCCGCTCAGACACTTTTTCTCCCTGGTGGCCAGGCACCGGTACTTGCTGCCAGTGGAATCGCAAACCTATTGTGTTGTAGAAGTTGGTGCCAATAGGGAAAAATGTCCCTGTTGCTGAATCGTTCTCGGATTGGAGAGAAACGAGAAATGGCCGGTTTTCAGGCACGGCGGTGGCCTCTCCCTCGCCAGGAGAGCGGCTGACATAAGCATGTCGGGCCGGATCATATCTATAAAGGTACTCTAGTTGCTTCAGCAACTGTCGCGTGCTGATGGAACTATCCGCTGAATTAAACGTAACCGCCATGTCCCACGGGTTGGTATTACGCGCGCCGGCCGCCGCTAGCATCGAGAATGGAATGCGAAATCGTATTGCCTAGTAACAATCCTCCAAAAGAATGGCCGATCAGAATGGAACGATGAAATTTCTTGCTGGGGTCCTCAGCCGCCAGCGCGAGTTCGTTAAGCGTCGCCAAGCAGCTGACCTGGGATGCGATTTCCGCAGCCACGGCCTTGCGGCTGTAGAATGTAAGTAAGTTCAGTCCAGGGAATGTGAGGTCTCGGCCACGCCAAGCGATATAAACACCGATCACGTTTACGTTTCGACCGGCGGCCTCTTGGTAACTCGATATCGTGTCGAGGAAGTGTTCGAAGTGGCAGACGTCGCCCGAGTTCGCGTTATTTTGCCAACCATGAATGTAAACGAAAAGCACCGGACGTTCAGCCTGCTGGATCACTCCGAGAGCGGCCTTTATTTGTGAGTTATCTAACGCCGAGCCTTGATCGCCGAATTCGATAAAGGCCAATTTATAGTGTCCGTCCTTGGGTCCGCGTACTGATTTAAACGGCTGCTCGGCAGTATTTCCGTGATATGGCCCAAACGAAGCACAGGACGCCAGTAGCATTGTAAGTGCTAAGCAAACAAAAAATTGACCGAGAGGACCAGGAACTCGCAAACGACTCAATTTGTTAGTACCTTGTTTCTTCATCTCGTTTTCGTGAGTAATTGAGATCTTGTATTACTCGGGCCGCTGTGAAAAGCGTTGTTGGTTATTTGATCCTGCGTTGAAACCGTTGCGATCCCAGCAGAAATAATGTGCCTGTGGCGAGCAAAAATTCGGTCATTGTTTCTATGCTTGGCCCGGTTTTTCGATCAAGATCCGCCCCAAAGTCGCACAACCAGTGCTGGCCGACCTGACCCGGTCGCACTGAATCCAGCGAAGGTCTGATTCGGGTAGTCTCGACCGAAACAAGTAAATGCGGTTCCGACCTTGTTGGTGTATCTGGTTACGTAGCGTCGAGATGGGCTCCTTTTTCAGCAACGAAGCGCTTCATCACCAACACCAGAAAGAGGAGTACAACGGCAACCACCGCGAAAATCAGGAACGCGTCGAAATAGAATGACCTATGAGTGATGCGAATAAAGATCCGCTACCTCTTGCGGCTCAACTGACCAAAGGGATCGATTCTGTCGACGTTCATGCGTTCGCTGGCGGCATTGCGCAAGAGATGGCGACTCTGCCGCAAATTCGTGTCGGCAGGAAATGGTATACTGCGGCTCAGATCCTCACAGTCCTTATCCCTCTCGGGTTTTTTGCTGGACTTTGCATGGTCGCGTTCGCACAGCAAATCCGCACGATTCCGGAGGTGCAGGCGTTCATACAAGAATATCCGGGCACCGGGCGCTTCGCGCATCCCGTTCAAAGCGGGTTTCCATGGTGGCTGTGCTATCAGCACTACCTGAATCTGTTTTTCATGCTGTTAATGATCCGTTCAGGTCTTCAGATCCTGGCCGACCATCCTCGGCTTTATCTGGACGGCGTAGACAAGCTTGGAATCAAGGCGTTGCTGGAACCATCTGCTCAGAAGTAGAAGCCTATGCTTTTTCACTATGGTTTTTATTCGAACAAACGGCCCTCGGTTCCCGCCTGCAGCCAGGCGCATTCGGTCGAGGTAGGGGCGCACCATCTCTCAAAGGTAAGATTTCCAGACGCTGTCGCCGATCACTCTAAATTGAGTATTCCGGAACTCGTTTTGCGGAGCCTCCGGCTTGGGTCGGCTGCTGCACGCGCCAATTTTGTTCCGGCACTGTTTGTGCAGGCATTGATGATAGGCTTGGTCGCCGCTTACTTTTATCTGCCGGCAGCAAAGCCTGTCTTCGGAGTTCTGACCAATTGGAATGTACATGGAGGGCTGCTTTTCAGCTTCGTTGCCATGGGGATCACAGTAGGTGGATTGACAGAAATTTCTGGCGTTTACCTCCATAACAAAGGCCGTTGGAAAGGCGAAGATCTTGAGAACATGGCCTTCAATTTTTTGGTGTTTGGATTGCTAGGAGTGATGAACAGTCTGTTTTATCAGCTGCAAGCGCACTGGTTCGGCACCGGCAGATCACCCGGAATCCTGGCCACAAAAACAATCGTCGACCAATTCCTCTATACCCCGTTTCTGAGCAATCCGGTTCAAACACTGGCTTTTCTTTGGAAGAGCGAACAATTTTCCTTTCGACAGACGATCGAAAAGATGCAGCACTTCCAGCAATTCTATGTGCTAACAGTGCTCCCTGTTTTAGTATCTAATTGGTGTTTCTGGATTCCGATGGTCGTTGTGATCTATTGCTTCCCGACCTCACTTCAGTTGCCCCTCGGAATTTTGGCCGTTGCGATCTGGAGCATGTTACTCGCAACCTTAGTTAAGCCCACAAACACCTAGCCTGGATCGTTCACAAATCTCTGAAGATTTGTGAGCGATGCAGGCTCAGTCGATTCTCCCAGCGTGTTATTTTTGCGGGCTAGGTCACCTTGTCCGAAGGCGTCGGCGTGCCTTTGCCATTCTGCTTTTCTCTCCGGTTGAGGTCGGCCAGGATTGCCTCAATTTTTCGGACAGCTTTGTAACGATCTTTTATCCAACTCGGCGAAACAAACCGCTGATACAGCTTCAGGTTTGCCGCGACACCTACCAGCGCTAGATCCTGGGTCAAATGGAACCGGACGATTTGTACGAGATACTCGACCGGTTCTTCGCCCCCATCGTCAAACACTACCCGCGCTGTCAGCGTCTGGTCGAACTTCAGTCGCCTGCAGGACTCTGCTAAGCGATTGAGATTGAGACGTTGCGATTTGTCCAATTGGTTCATCAATCCTCAGCCCGGATGTCGTCGAGAACCTGCTGGAGCGACCGATCGCGGCAGGGCGAGTCTGCCGGCAAGACGGGGGTTTTCAGCCAGCGTTCGCGTTGCGTCCGCGAACCATCCGTTAATGGCGAGCGCATACCGAGTTTGCGAGCGAGATGTTCGAGCAGGATCTGCTGTTCCGGATGGGAAAGTCGGTCCACGGCGGCTTCTATTTCGTTGAGCGTGCTCATGTGCGGAAACTTCGAAATTAATGCCCTAGTTATTTAATAGACTTTTATCCGATGCTGCAAGAGTTTTTTCACGGCTGCAGGACCGCGCGTGGTTCAAACTCACAAAACGTTCTCCAAAATAAGACTTGCGAATTGCCTACTCTCAAAGTAGGGATTCTGCCGAGAACGTCCGTTCTCCTTGCCACGTTAGGACGGAGCTTCGGGAGAGAACCATGCGAGAACGCAACTTCGACGTCGTAATTGTCGGCGGCCGTGTCGCTGGGGCTAGCTTGGCAATTCGCCTAGCGCAAGCCGGTCGAAAGGTTGCCATCGTTGATCGCGCCAGTTTTCCTTCAGCTACGACCTCGACGCACGTCATCTATCCGAAGACGATTGCGAACTTGGATCGACTAGGTGTTCTGGACCGAATTTTAGCTCATCGGCCGCCGCCGCTTTATACCGCTTGGTATCACCAGAACCGTATGTTCGTAGCCCCGCACTCCATGGAGGAGGGGCGAGATTGGGCAATTTGTGTTCGCCGAATCACCTTGGACAACTATCTAATCAACCGGGCAAAAGAGTCCGGGGTGGCGGTCCAGGAGCAGACAGTTGTTACCAACCTCATCGGCACCGGCACGGAGAAAGATCCTGTGAGGGGAGTTAAGGCGATTTACCAAGGCCAAAACATTGTCCTGGAGGCTCCATTAGTCGTCGGCGCAGACGGCGTTAATTCGACCGTGGCGCGGCTGGTCGGGGCACAGAAAGAACGTGTAATGCCGACGCGCACCATGTTGTATTATGCGTACTGGACTAATGTCGACACTCGAAACACTCAGGACTTCTTTTTCGAACCTCCGTGGATCTGCGCCCACTTCCCGGCCGACGACGGGCACCACGTCATCACGATGAACGGGCCCGTCGAGGTACAGCGTGAGATCAAGAATTTGCGAGCTTTCTACCTGGATAGAATCTCTTCGACTCCGCTCCTTTGGAACCGATTGAAGAACGCGAGCCAAGTGTCGGACGTTCATGGGTCACCACGGCTAGAGGGTTTCTACAGGAAGCTGACCGGGCCAGGATGGCTACTGACGGGCGATGCGGCTCATTTTAAGCATCCCGCCTCTGCGCAGGGAATCGGCGACGCGCTGGAAGCGGCTGAGGTGCTCGCCCCTATGATCGTTCATGGAGACTGGAGGACTCAGTATCCGGACTGGCTTGAAGAAGCCTCTCGCGAATTGTACGCGTTCTGCGAATTTCTTGCTGATATCCCAACCGATGAGGGGATGCGTCGCACCCTCGATGTGGCGATCCACAATCCTTGCGCAGCGCGGGCCATAGTGGACATTTGGAGCCGCAGCATCCGTCCTTGGGAGGCCCTATCTAAAGTGCCTGCCATGTTAGAAGCGGCCGGTACCTCTCCTGAAGAAGTGCTTGCCAAGTATGAACGCGGCGTAGCGGTCCCGCGTGCCTCGAAGGCCCAACAGTTTGTGCACACTACATGACATTGATCTTAACAAAATGAATCGTAAACTTGCCTCTCCTTCCGCGTCAGATCGCCAGCTCACTCGACGAAGTTTCCTGGGCTCCTTTTGCTCTTGCTGCGCTGGCTTGACGATTGCGCCCGCCGGTCTGTCTCTGCTAGCCATGGCTGATAACGCCGAAGCCCAATCCGCAGGCGGAACGATTCGGGTCGGTCATTTACCGGCTGGCTGTGTCTCCCACCTCTTGCTCGCTAAAAAGCGAGGCCTTTTCGAGAAGGCTGGCCTGCACGCCCAAATCATCCAATTTAACGGACCGGCCGAGAATATATTAGCCTTGCAGGCGGGTAAACTGGATCTCATCCACAACCCTTGGACTACGACTTTTGCGGCCTATGCGGCGGGGTCCAACAACCTTAGGATTGTAGGAGGTTCCGGTGAGGCCGGGATCGAGTTGGTGGCGCGTTCAGGTTCAGTGAGGAACGTCAATGAATTAATCAAAGCTGCGGGCTCGGGATTACGAATCGGAACTCTGCATCTCGATACACTGGAGCTTGTTACAATCGGAACTCTGGCGATGCACGGAAAGTCGTATAAAGATTACGCCCTGAAGTTTTTTCCGAGCATGGTGGGAATGGGCGAGGCCATATCCAGTAGTGCGGTCGACGTTTGTTCATTGGCCCAGCCCTATGCGCAGACGGTCGTTGCACAAAATGACGCGGTCTACATTGCCAACAGTAACGACGTGTGGGGACCCGAAGCCCCAGACTGCGTAATAACCACCACGGAGTCGTACATGCAACAGAACGGGCCCACTATAACGGCGTACATGAAGGTGTTGGTGGAATCGGCGAAACAGTTGTACAACGACTTTGACTCAGCAGTTTCAGACCTGCAGCCCATCTACGGCGCTCCGAAAGAAATTTTGCAAGTTGCGCTTCGTCGGCAAGCTCCGAATCCAATCATTCGTGATGCTGGATCGTCCGGAATTAAAGGGGCCACAAAATACCTCGTCGAACTCGGTTACTTAAAAACTAATATCGCTGACGATGTCCTGGCCCTTAATTTACAACCGTCATGAGGTGAGCTATCACCCGATCGGTCCATGGACGGGGGCCGGCCGGGGTTCGGCGTGGCAAGATTTCGAATGAGAGTCGAACGTGAATCATGGCGGGGCACCTTTTGAGGATCCGAACAAAAAGGTGTGTTCTTTGTTTTAAAGATGGAAACGCTGGATGACTTCTTTCAGGGCGAGGGGGAACCTCAAGCCTTGTATCTCCGCGGACATTCCGCAAACGGCGGGATTGGCAAGAGCGAGCCGAAAAAGGATGTTGATATCTTTCGCCCTGGTATTCGGTCCGATACCGCCGATTCTGAGACGCTCAAAGCACCGCAGCCATCTCGCGAAACGCTTCTGGGGCGATGCAAAAGCGGGGTATGGTTTGTTTTTGCATGGCTGCTTCTCGGGGCAATCTGGGAACTCGGTGCAGCCCAGGGCTGGCTAAACAAGCGCGTTCTGCCGCCGCCTTCCGCCCTCTTGCCGTACCTGGCAACCGGCAACTTGGCGGCAGGTCTTGGGGAAGGTCAAACGACCTTAGGGGGCGCCATCATTGATACCTTGTTGCGCGTCTCTGCCGGCTTCCTGATTGGGCTTTTCTGCGCGCTGGCGGCAGCTGTGTTGATTGTAACCGCCCGTCCCGCCCGTCTCCTCTTTTTTCCGATCGTTCAGACAGTTGCCCCAATCGCCCCGGTCGCATGGATCCCGCTTGCAATCTCGGCGGCTGGGATTGGGTCCGGGGCGGCAGTTCTTATCGTCGTGTTAACTATTTTTGGTTCGGTAACTGCTTCGGCCGTCGCGGCCTTCGACGCAGTTCCCCTAGAGTATATCAAGGTTGGACGCCTGCTTGGGGCCGAGCGCACACGACTGTTGTGGCGGGTTGTCCTACCTGCCGCTGCACCGAGCCTCATGACGGTTGCTCGGATGAGCTTCTTTGGGGCATGGATGGCGGTTCTCGCCGGCGAAATGGCGGGGATCAACTCCGGCCTGGGAGCACTGATCATGTTCGGTCAGCAACAGTTCAACATGAGACTCGTTATGATCGGCATTGTGACCATTGGGCTTTTGGGGTTCCTTGTCGATCGGTTGCTGCTCGCTTTTCAGAAACGTCTCCTCTGGTGGGAAAATCGTGCTCAAAAACAGGGTTCTCGGCCGTGGCGCAAATCGTTTTTAATCGGGTAACCAAGTTTTACGGTTCTTCGCTGGTTGTCCGCGAAGCAAGTTTTGCTGTAGAGGATGAGAGTTTGACTGTGCTCGTTGGTCCATCTGGCTGCGGCAAGAGCACTCTTCTTTCCCTAACCGCAGGGCTCGACGTTCCTTCCACGGGAAGCATTACAATTGGCGGCTGTACGGTGAATGGAATCCGTGAGGATGTTGCTCTGATCTTCCAACATAATAATCTTTTTCCCTGGGCGACCGCGTGCGACAACGTGGCGTTCGGCTTAGAGATGCGGGGCTTCCGGCGACGGGCTGCTCGTTCGCGCGCCCGGCAGTTGCTGCAGGAGGTCGGCCTCGAATCCTGTTTGGAAAAGGTGCCGGAGGAAATGTCGGGAGGGATGAGGCAACGCGTCGCGCTGGCTCGCGCCATAGCGCTCAGCCACAAGGTCATCCTCATGGACGAGCCGTTCGCCTCCCTTGATTTCCAAACCCGCAAACTCATGCAGTTATACTTGCTCGACGCATGGCAACGCGCCGGCTCAACTGTCCTCTTGGTTACGCACGATCTTTCCGAGGCGATAACACTTGCTGACCGCCTGGTCGTGTTTTCGGGAGCTCCCGGTACGGTTCGAGATATCATTGATATTGAGGCGAAACGTCCTCGTGACGCAGTGCATCCGAAATTGGCGCGGCTCCAGAGCGAAATCGAAGCTCAACTGGAAAGGGCGACGGCCGAGACGGAGTTGACCCAGGCGGAGCGGCAGCGAATGCTCGGGTGCCAAAGCTATGGTTGAGCTGATTCATATCCCGGCACGCCAAGCGGGTTGCGTACGCCTGTCGAAGGGCGATCGGGTATCTATCATCGATGTTGCCGGCCATCAGGGTGCGGACTGTTTTGCAGTTACTCCAGATGGCACTTCGACCTCAAGCCCGCAGGAGACTAGGGCACGCTTAGGACGCTTGTTTCCGAAAATCGGTCAGGCCGTCTACTCCGATGAGGGTGTGGCGTTCTTGACGTTGGTGGCCGATACCAGTTCTGGTCCCCACGGACTTCTTGTCCCTCCGTGCGACCCGACGATGTACCGGTTGCGAGGCGCAGGCCTTGCACACGGCTCATGCTTCGACAATCTGCATCAGACGCTTGCCCGGTACGGCGTGCGCCTCAAAAACACGCCGGCATCGATTTGTCTCTTTCAAAATTTAACCGTTCTTGAAACGGGAGTAATTCAGATCGGCGTCAACCAGAGCCAGGCCGGAGATCGCGTGATTTTCCAAGCAGAGACGGAGTTGCTATTTGTCGCATCCGCCTGCCCAAACGATGTATTCAAACGCCCCCCTTTGCAGCCTACCGACCTGATACTTGAGATCAATAGGTGAATTCAGCACGCCTATTTTCCGGACAGGTCTTCGCCTCTTCAGTCGGGGCAGGCACACGGCTTTCTATCAAAACCCTCGCGGATTCCTCCGGAGCTTGCTTATTCGCATGGAGCGCCGCTGACCCCTTCGAGCAGTTAAGCGATGCTTACACTTTTATGGAGCTTCGCCGTGTCTGGCCCCGGGTGAAAGACCGCCTGTTCTCCACGTGTCGTCGCCCGTTATTCGAGATTCTGTTGGACTCTGCCAGTCCCGCGATCGATCTGCTCAGACACGACGCGTGGATGAGACGTAAGCATATGCTGGAAATTATTGGAGGCTTTTTTCACCCTGCTCAAGAGTTTCCCGCGCCAAGTCAAGATGCCTGGCCATTTCCAGTTAATCTGTTTGCGCGGACTCGAATGGATCCCGACGGCGTACTTACAGCCGTCCCCGAGGTAGCCCGTCGCAATTATCAGATCCAGTTGCGAGCGATCACGGATCTAGTAGTGGTACTGATTGCGGCGTCTCATGGCGTCTGGAAAGAAGCTGCGGTCATCGAAGCTGGTCTTGCTGGGCAGGAGGAACTCTGACTTTTTCCGCTACTTTTTGGATGGCGCTGATCCGCGCGGACGGGGTTCGGCAGGTTGTCAGTGAATGGTCAACAACACTTTATTACCTCGTTTATCTTAGGAACCCGCAAGTAAAAGACGGCTCGGCGGGAGCGTCGCCTCCCGCATCTGCGACCGCGTCGACAGCAGCGGGACGGCGAACCCAGTTTTTTCGCCGAAGATCAAAATTTTCTTGTTTTCGCAACGATTGAATGTCTATCCGTTCAATGGGGATTAAAATCATCGGAAATGCATCGACCGGCAGAAAACGTCAGCGCCATCGCGGATTCCATCTTTGAATCGTACCGTTTGGAAAGGAGAATCGGTAACACAGACGGCTCGATCCTGCCGTCTAAAGAGGTCATAGGGTCTGTTTGTGAGAGCATCCTGGAACTGCTCTTCCCCGGGGTGTACGGCGAGGAACCGATCACCTCGCCTCACCTACGGATGGTCACCGGTCATAGAGTCAGAGGTGTCGTAACGAGGCTTACCATTGAGGCGTGGAAGGCGTTTCAAATAACCGAGAATCGAAGTTCCGCCGCTGAAATCGAACAAGCGGTGCTGCGGTCTATGAAGAAGGTGCCCGAGGTTCGTGAAGTACTCGAGACCGATATCGAAGCCGCTTACAGGGGCGATCCGGCGGCAGCAGGGCACGACGAAGTAATAGTCGCGTACCCATTTCTGGAAGCAGTGGCAATACAGCGAGTCGCGCACCTTTTCTATCGGGAAAACTTGCCGGTTGTTCCGCGCATCATGACAGAATGGGCGCACAGTCGGACCGGGATTGACATTAGTCCGGGTACCGAAATCGGTTCCCATTTCTTCATCGACCACGGAACCGGTGTCGTGATCGGCGAAACCGCGAAGATCGGTTCGAACGTGAAACTCTAC
>Ga0213872_10002719_pt1 | contig 10181 bp, 12 predicted proteins | sample VelepicomBERX_R2_FD_160071 | JGI IMG/M metagenome (GOLD analysis project Ga0213872, IMG submission 160071) | Rhizosphere microbial communities from Vellozia epidendroides in rupestrian grasslands, the National Park of Serra do Cipo, Brazil - RX_R2 | ecosystem: Host-associated > Plants > Roots >... | reverse complement strand
TTGATTCCTTCTCTGTTCTGTCTTCAGGGCCGGTCCAGCGAGCGCAGCAGGGACAGGCCCTCCGGCCAGTCGCCCAGGCCCGACTCCGCGTTGACGTGACCCCGCTCGCCGACGCAGACGAAGCCCGCGCCCCAATCCCCGGCCAGGGTTTGCGCGCGTTCCACCGAGCCGAAACCGTCATTGCTGCTGGCCACCACGATGGCCGGGAACGGCAGCCGCTGGCGCTCGATCGGCGTCCAGCCCGGCAGCAGGGGCCGCAGGTCTTCGCGCTCGAGGTCCGGCGGGGCCACCAGCAACGCGCCACGCACCCGCGCGGTCTGGCGCGAATGGGCCGCCCAGGCGGCGGCCAGCAGGCAGCCCAGGCTGTGGGCCGCCAGCAGCACCGGTTCGGCCTGGGACAGCAGCACCTCTTCGAGCCGCGCGTTCCAGTCGCCGCGCAGAGGGCGCATCCAGTCATGTTGTTCGACCCGCTTGAAACCGTGCAGCGTTTCCCAACGGGTCTGCCAGTGATCGGGGCCGCTGTTCTGCCAACCAGGCAGGAGAAGAACTTGGGAAGAATTCATGGGATCGGATGGAAGATCAGGGGGGATTCACATGCCTTTGATGCGCTGCACCATTTCCTCGGCGAACTCGACAAAAGCCTGGCTGCCCTTGGCCTGGGGGTCGAAGACCACGCCGGGCAGGCCGTAGCTGGGGGCCTCGGCCAGGCGCACATTGCGCGGGATCACCGAGTTGAAGACCTTGTCGGCGAAATGCGCCTTGAGCTGGTCGCTGACCTGCTGCTGCAAGGTGATGCGCGGGTCGAACATCACCCGCAGCAGGCCGATGATCTGCAGATCGCGGTTGAGGTTGGCGTGCACCTGCTTGATGGTGTTGACCAGGTCGGTCAGGCCTTCGAGCGCGAAATACTCGCACTGCATCGGCACGATCACGCCGTGGGCGGCGCACAGGCCATTGAGGGTCAGCATCGACAGCGAGGGCGGGCAGTCGATCAGCACGAAGTCGTAGTCGCCGTCGGCCGCCGTCAGGGCGGCCTTCAGCCGCTTCTCGCGCCGCTCGAGCTGCACCAGCTCGACCTCGGCCCCCGCCAGCTCGCGATTGGCGCCCAGCACGTCGTAGCCGCAGGCCTCGGCACGCACCCGGGCTTCGGCCACCGAGGCCGATTCGAGCAGCACGTCATAGACCGACAGCTTGAGCTGGCGTTTGTCCACACCCGAGCCCATGGTGGCGTTGCCTTGCGGGTCGAGGTCGACCATCAGCACGCGCTGGCCGATCTTGGCTAGGCCGGCGGACAGATTGACGGTGGTGGTGGTCTTGCCCACCCCCCCTTTTTGATTGGCGACGCAGAAGATCTTGGCCATGATGGGATAGGAGTCTGGGGAATTCAGCGGGAGGTGGCCAGCTTGACGCCGAAGCCGATCAGGAACACACCGGCCAGCTTCTCCATGCCGCGCACCACGCGCGGATTGGCGCGCAGGCGCTCGGCCAGGTGGTGCGTCAACAGGACCACCACCACGCCATAGGCAAAGGTCAGGGCCGCGATGGTCGCCGCCATGAAGCCAAAGGTCAGCAGACCCTGATGCCGCACGGGGTCGACGAACAGCGGGAAGAAGGCCATGTAGAACACGATCGCCTTGGGGTTGAGCAGGGTGATCGAGGCGGCCTGCCGGAAGAAATGGTGCGGTTCGATGTGGATGACGGGCTTGGCCCCAGGCTTGGCGCTGAGCATTCGCCAGCCCAGCCAGGCCAGGTACAGCGCACCAACCCATTGCACCGCCTTGAAAGCCAACGGCCAGGCCGCCAGCAGCGTGGCCACCCCGGCCACCGCAGCCCACATCAGGACCTGGTCGCCCGCCATCACCCCCAGTGTCGCGGCCAGCCCGCCGCGCAGCCCACCCTTGCCAGTGGAGGTGATCAGCGCCAGATTGCCCGGCCCCGGAATGGCCAGGAACAGGACGATGGCGGCCACGAAAGCTCCGTAATCTGCAACGCCGAACATGAGATTTCCCTCGCGAATTGAGGCGACGAGTTTAAGCGAGGCCGCTGCCGCGCCCAATGTCAGGCTGTTGCAAACCTGCGCCGCTGTTGCATCGGCGCGGATTCAGGCTGCAGACTCGATCGGCCGCATCCAGATGATGCAGCGCTCGGCATCCAGGCGCGGGACCTCCAGAGGTTCCACGTGAAACACCGCCACATCCGTCGGCAGCGCCGCCAGTTCGGCTTCGGGGTGGCGGCCCTTCATGGCCAGCCAGACGCTGTCTGGGCCCAGGGCAGCGCGCGACCAGTTGACGAAATCGGGCAGCGAGGCGAAGGCGCGGCAGCTCACCACATCGAAGGGACCGCTGAGGTTCTCCACCCGCGCATGCACGCCGCGCAGATTGCCCAGCTTGAGCTCGGCCGCCACCTGCTGCACAAAGGCCGCCTTCTTGGCCACGGTATCGACGCAACTCACCGCCAGATCAGGACAGCAGATCGCGAACACCACACCCGGCAGGCCGCCGCCCGAGCCGACATCGAGCAGACATCGACCGACCGCTCCGCCCTTCCCGCCCAGACCGGCCAGATGGCGTTGCAAGGGCGGCACAGCCGCCAGGCTGTCGAGCAGGTGGTGGCTCAGCATTTCGGCCGGATCCCGCACCGAGGTCAGGTTGTAGACCCGGTTCCACTTCTGGATCAGGTCCATGTAGTCGAGCAGCCGGGCGATCTGGCCATCGTCCAGGCTCAGCCCCAGACGCCCCACCCCGTCGCGCAACTCAGCTTCAAAGGCGCGGCTCATGCGGCCACCTCGGCGGCAAAGCCCCGGAAGCCGCCCTTCTTCAGATGGATCAACAGCAGCGAGATGGCCGCCGGCGTCACGCCCGAGATCCGCGAGGCCTGCCCCAAGGTCTCGGGTCGGTGCTTGTGGAGTTTCTGCCGCACCTCGATGGACAAGGCGGTGACCTGCAGGTAGTCCAGTTCAGGCGGCAGGCGCAGGTTCTCGTAGTGGGCGGCCCGCTGCACCTCGTCACGCTGGCGGTCGATGTAGCCCGAATACTTGGCAGCGATCTCGATCTGCTCGACCACCGGCTCATAGAGCTCGCCCAACAGCTCCGGCAGAACCGCCCAGGGCTGCTCTTCGGTGGCCACCGGCACGAAGCGCCCCCCGTCCAGGGACATCAGCCCGGCGTAGCTCACATCGGGCCGACGCAGCAGATCCGCCAGGTTGTATTCGTGCTCGATGGCCTTGCCGAGCACCCGCTCGGACTCGGCGGCCGGCAGGTTGCGCGGGTTCACCCAGGTACTGCGCAGGCGTTCTGTTTCACGTGAAACAGCCTCCTGCTTGCGGCTGAAGGATGCCCAACGGGCCTCATCGACCAGGCCCAGGCGGCGACCGGCTTCGGTCAGGCGCATGTCGGCATTGTCCTCACGCAGCTGCAGCCGGAACTCGGCCCGGCTGGTGAACATGCGGTAGGGCTCGGTCACCCCCTTGGTGATCAGGTCGTCGACCAGCACGCCCAGGTAGGCTTCGTCGCGACGCGGCAGCCAGGCCGCCTCGCCGCGACACTGCAGCGCCGCATTGATGCCGGCGAACAGGCCCTGGGCCGCAGCCTCTTCGTAGCCGGTGGTGCCATTGATCTGGCCGGCAAAGAAGAGGCCGCCGATCTGGCGGGTCTCGAAACTGCTCTTGAGCGAGCGCGGGTCGAAATAGTCGTATTCGATCGCGTAGCCGGGCCGCAGGATATGGGCATTCTCCAGACCGGCCATGCTGCGCACCAACTCGTACTGGATGTCGAAGGGCAGGCTGGTGCTGATGCCGTTGGGGTAGTACTCATGGGTGTTGAGACCTTCCGGCTCCAGAAAGATCTGGTGGCTGTCCTTGTCCGCAAAGCGGTTGATCTTGTCTTCGACGCTGGGGCAATAGCGCGGCCCCACGCCTTCGATCTTGCCGGTGAACATGGGACTGCGGTCGAAACCGCTGCGGATGATGTCGTGGGTGCGCGCATTGGTGTGGGTGATCCAGCACGGCATCTGCTGCGGGTGCATGGCCGCCCGACCCATGAAGCTGAACACCGGCACCGGCCCCGGCAGCCCGCCCGGCACACCGTCGCCAGGCTGCTCGGTGCACCTGGAGAAATCGATGCTGCGCCCATCGATGCGCGGCGGGGTTCCGGTCTTGAGTCGCCCCTGGGGCAGCTTCAACTCCTTGAGACGCGCCGACAGACTGACCGCCGGCGGATCACCGGCCCGGCCCGCCGCGTAGTTGTTGAGGCCGACGTGGATCTTGCCGTCCAGAAAGGTGCCCGCCGTCAGCACCACGGTGCGCGACCGGAAGCGGATGCCCACCTGGGTGACCGCGCCCACCACCCGGTCGCCTTCGACCATCAGGTCGTCGACCGCCTGCTGGAACAGCCAGAGATTCGGCTGGTTTTCGAGCCGGTGCCGGATGGCCGCCTTGTAGAGGATGCGGTCCGCCTGCGCCCGGGTGGCCCGCACGGCCGGCCCCTTGGAGCTGTTGAGGATGCGGAACTGGATGCCGCCCTCATCGGTGGCCAGCGCCATGGCGCCGCCCAGGGCATCGACCTCCTTGACCAGATGCCCCTTGCCGATACCGCCGATGGACGGATTGCAACTCATCTGCCCGAGGGTCTCGATATTGTGCGAAAGCAGCAGCGTCCTGCTGCCCATGCGGGCTGCGGCCAGGGCGGCTTCGGTTCCGGCATGGCCGCCGCCGACGACGATGACATCGAATTCTTGAGGGTAAAGCATGGTGGTGGGTCGGGCTCTGGGCCGCGGACAGTCTGGGCCGGGGCATCCCGCACCCGGGGGGCCGGTGGCCCGAAGCCTGCAATTTTACCGGTGCAGCCTCTTCCACGCGAACGGCAGGGCTTGTCGCACCCCGGCCAGGGCCACCCTGCCCCTCTCCCGTCTGGGACAATCGCCAGGATCCGACTGCCACCCGCTCCCTGTTTCACGTGAAACACCACCCCATCGCCACCCCCGCCCGGGCCTGCCGCCCCGACTGCGGCGCCTGCTGCATCGCCCCGTCGATCAGTTCGCCGATTCCTGGCATGCCGCAGGGCAAGCCGGCCGGTGTGCCCTGCATCCAGCTCGACGAACAGCTTCGCTGCAGGATCTTCGGCCGGCCGGAGCGCCCCGCCGTCTGCAGCCAGCTCCAGCCCCAGGCCGAGATGTGCGGCAGCCACCGCGCCGAGGCGCTGGCCTACCTCGAGCGACTGGAACACCTGACCCGCCCATGACCCGGAAGCCGTAGGCGATCGGACCGCGCCGAGCAGGCGCAGGCCTCACGCGCTACGATGAGGGCCCATTCCAAGGAGAGACCCCCATGAAGCTCTATTACAGCCCTGGCGCCTGTTCGCTGTCCCCGCACATCGTGCTGCACGAGTCCGGCCTGCCCTTCACCGCCATCATGGCCAGCACCAAGACCCACAAGCTGCAGGACGGCACCGACTACTACAGCATCAACCCGCTGGGCTATGTCCCCCTGCTGGAGCTGGCCGACGGCCGCCGCCTGCACGAAGGCCCGGCCATCGTCCAATACATTGCCGACCAGGTTCCCCAGACCCGGCTGGCCCCGGCCAACGGCAGCTTCGAGCGCTACAAGCTGCAGGAGTGGCTGACCTTCATCGGCACCGAGCTGCACAAGGGCTTCAGCCCGCTGTTCAACCCGGCCACCCCGGCCGACTACAAGCCTCTGGTGATCGAACGCCTGCTGGGCCGCCTGCAATGGGTGGACGGCGAACTGGCCGGCAAGGCCTATCTGCTGGGCGACGACTTCAGCGTGGCCGATGCCTACCTGTTCACCGTGACCGGCTGGAGCCGCCATGTCGGCGTGGACATCTCGGCCCTGGCCCAGCTCAATGCGCACCATGCCCGGGTCGGCGCCCGCCCGGCCGTGCAGGCAGCCCTGAAGGCCGAAGGCCTGTTGAAGTAAGACCCACCCCGTTTGAACTTCTTCACGGCGTGTGGAAGTTCCATCCCCCTCCAGGGGCACAGCCAGCGGACCGGCCAAGCCGGCTCCGCGGGAGCCCTGATGAGGCCTGCTCCGCGGCCTCTTGAACCTTGGCGTGCGCGCCGGTTTCATAGGCTGCAGGTGGCTGCGCACCTCAAGGCCCCCTGGGGCGACCGGAGAAGGGCCTCTGAGTTTCTCTAGACCCCCAGATACTGGTCCAGCAAACCCGGTTGGCCGCACAACTCGTCGGAACTGCCGTCGAAGACCACTCGGCCTTTCACCAGGATCACGTTGCGATTGCTGATCTGGGTCAGGTGCTTCCAGTTCTTGTCGACGATCACGCTGCTGATGCCGCTTTCACGGATCAGGCCGCAGATGCGCCAGATCTCGCGCGCGATCAGCGGGGCCAGGCCTTCGGTGGCCTCGTCGAGGATCAGCACATCGGGGTTGGTCATGAGGGCACGGCCGATGGTCAGCATCTGCTGTTCGCCGCCCGACAGCTGCTGGCCGCCATGCCGCAGGCGCTCGCCCAGGCGCGGAAAGGTCTCCAGCACGCGCTCATAGGTCCAGTCGCGTTGGCCCCGGGTGCCGGCGCGCGCCGCCATCTGCAGGTTCTCGCGCACGCTGAGGTTGGCAAAGATGCCGCGCCCTTCGGGCACGTAGGCGATGCCCAGGCACGACACTTCATGGGGCGGCCGACCGGTCATCACCCGGCCGCCGATGCGGACCTGGCCCGAGCGGGGCTTGACCAGGCCCATGATGCTTTTCAGCAGGGTGCTCTTGCCCATGCCGTTGCGCCCCATCAGTCCGACAGTCTCGCCGCGCGCCACCGAGAAGCCGAGGTCGTGCAGGATGTGGCTGGCGCCATAACAGGTGTTGAGGCCCTGAACCTCGATCAACCCTTCGGGCTTGTGGCTCATTCATCGGCTCCAAGGTAGGCCGCCTGCACCAGCGGGTCGGTCCGCACCACGGCCGGGCTGCCGCTGGCGATGCGCTGACCATTGACCATCACCGTCAACTGGTCCGCCAGCGCAAAGACGGCATCCATGTCGTGTTCGACCAGCATCATGGCGCGGCCGGGCTTGAGGCGCAGCAACAGCTCGACGATGCGTTCGGCCTCGGCCACTCCCATGCCGGCCAGGGGCTCGTCGAGCAGCAGCACCTGGGGTTCGGTGGCCAGCGTCATGGCGATCTCGAGCTGGCGCTGTTCACCATGGCTGGCTGCGCCGGCCATGGTGCGGCGCCGGGATTGCAGCCCGGCCAGTTCCAGGGCACGCTCGGCACGCTCGTTGACTGCCGTGCAGCCGTCGGCGCGGCTCAGCCAGCGCCACGCCTGGGGACTGCGGGACTGGGCCGCGAGACGCACGTTGTCCCAGACACTGAGCGGAGCAAAGATGTTGGTCTTCTGATAGCTGCGGCCCAGTCCCTGGCGCGAGATGCGTTCGGCCGGCCAGCCGGTGACGTCCTGCCCACCCAGGATGATGCGCCCCCCGCTCGGCGGCAGGTCGCCGGACAGCAGATGGGTCAGCGTGGATTTGCCGGCACCGTTGGGGCCGATCACCGCATGGATGCGGTCGCGCGACAGGTCGAGGTCGATCTGCTGGACCGCCGCTAGGCCACCAAAGTGGCGCGTCAGGCCGCGCGCGCTCAACAGGATGTCGGAGGCGTCAGAGGACAGGCTCATGGTCATGGCGGCTCGCCGGGCGGGGTCTCCGCTGAAGCCGGGGCCGATCGCTGCGCCAGCCCCAGCAGGCCGCGCGGCGCGAACACGATCACGGCCACGATGAACAAGCCCATCGACAACTGCCAATGCTTGCCGAGATCGAAGCCGCCCACGGCGGGCAGGTCCTTGAACAGGTCCAGCAACAGCTCGAAGGTGAAAGCACCGACGATGGCACCCGCGAAATTTCCCATGCCGCCGGGGATCACCATCATGAGAGCATGGGCGCTCATGTGGAACCCCATCAGCTCGGGGTTCACGTAACCGCTCTGCACGCCCCACAGATAGCCAGCCAGCCCGGCCAGGGCACCGGCCAGGGTGAAGGCGCCGAGCTTGTAGCCGAAGGTGCCGAAACCCATGGCCCGCATGCGGTGCTCATTGATGCGGATGCCGACCAGGGCACGGCCGAACGGGCTCCAGAGCAGGCGCCGCAGGAAGGTGTAGACGGCCACCAGGAAGAACAGCGTGAAGTAGTAGAAGACGAGTTTGTTCTCGAGGTCGAAGGGCAGCCAGCCTGCCACGGCCGCATCGGGTCTGAAGTTGATGTAGAGACCGTCGGAGCCGCCCAGCACCTTGTTGTCGAAGAACAGGTAGAACAGCATCTGCGCGAAGGCCATGGTGACCATGATGAAGTAGATGCCATGGGTGCGCACCACCAGGAAGCCGATCACCAGGGCCGCCAGCGCCGAGGCGCCCACCGCGGCCGGCAGGGTCCACCACAGGCTGACCGGCTCGCCGCCCGGCGTGACGAAGGCCAGCGCATAGCCGGCCAAGCCGAAATAGGCGGCGTGGCCGAGACTGACCAGGCCGGTCACCCCCTGCAGCAGATCCAGGCTCATCGCGAAGATGGCCAGGATCATCATGCGCGCGACCATCTGGACATAAAAGTCGCTGCCCGCCAGAGGAAAACCCAGCAGGGCCAGCAGGCCCAAGGCCAGGGCGACCTGCAGGCCGCGCGGCAGGGTTTCGAGGTGGGCACGCGGGGCGGACATCAGCAGGACTCCGGGCAGGATGGACGAGGTACGGCGGCAGTCGCGGCGTTGGGGACGATCGTCATTGCTTGAACAGACCCTCGGGCTTCCAGAGCAGCACGGCAGCCATCAGCATGTAGACCAGCATGCCGGAGACCTGGGGCAGCAGCACCTTGCCGAAGGTGTCCACTAGGCCGACCAGCAGGGCCGCAACGAGGGCGCCGCGCACCGAGCCGATGCCGCCGATGACCACCACCACGAAACACATGATCAGCACCTGCGAACCCATGTTGGGGTAGACGCTGGCGACGGGCGCCGCGATCATGCCGGCCACGGCCGCCAGGCCCACGCCCAGGGCGAACACCACGGCATGGATGCGCCGGATGTTGATCCCCAGCGATTGCGCCATCTCGCGGTTGAAGGCCCCGGCCCGGATCTTCATGCCCAGCCGGGTGCGCGAGATCAGCAGGTAAAGCCCCAGGGCCAGCAGCAGGCAGAGCCCCGACATGAACAGGCGGTAGGCCGGGTACGAGAGGGTGTCGGTGAGGGGCAGCGACCAATCCAGGCCCTGGGGGATGTCCACCCCGTGCACATCGTCGCCCCACAGCAGCGAGCGCAGTTCTTCGAAGACATAGATCAGGCCGAAGGTGAGCAGCACCTGGTCCAGATGGTCGCGCCGGTAGAAATGGCGGAACAGCAGGGCCTCGAGCGCCAGACCCAGCCCCACCGACAACAGGGCGCCGAGCACGATGGCCAGCGGCAGGCTGCCGACCCGGGCACTGAGCCACCAGGCCAGGTAGGCGCCGAGCATGTAGAAGCTGCCATGGGCCAGGTTGACGACACCCATGATGCCGAAGATCAGGGTCAGGCCCGCCGCCAGCATGAACAACAGCAGACCATATTGAACGCTGTTGAGCAGCTGGATCAGGAAATTGGCGATGTCCATGCGGCCTGTCTTCCCCCAGCACCCGGATCAGCCCAGCCGGCAACCCGTGCCGCTGTCGGCCAGCGCCTTGGCGGCGACGCCCAGCACCTTGTTCTCGCCTTTCTCGACCACCCGCAGGTAGATGTCCTGCACCGGGTTGTGGGCACGGCTCATCGTCCATCTGCCGCGCGGGCTGTCGATCACGGCCGATTCCAGCGCCTTGTAAAGCGCGGGCTTGCTGCCGCTCAGATCGCCCTTGACGGCATTGGCGCCCAGCACCAGCAGCAGACCGGTGTCATAGCCCTGGACGGCGTAGACATCGGGCTGCATCTTGAAGGTCTTGGCGTAGTCGAGGCGGAACTGCCGGTTGCGCGGGGTGTCCAGCGAATCGCTGTAGTGCATGGTGGTGATCACCCCCTCGGCGGCGGGGCCGGCGGCCTCGATCACCCCCTCGGTGAGGAAACCCGATCCATACAGCGGGATCTTGCCCTTGAGGCCGGCCGCCGCATAGTCACGCATGAACTTGGCGGCGCCGCCGCCGGCGAAGAAACAGGCCACCGCATCGGGCTTGAGGGCGGCGATCTCGGTCAGCAGGGCCTAGAACTCGACATTCGG
>Ga0213872_10002718_pt1 | contig 10182 bp, 10 predicted proteins | sample VelepicomBERX_R2_FD_160071 | JGI IMG/M metagenome (GOLD analysis project Ga0213872, IMG submission 160071) | Rhizosphere microbial communities from Vellozia epidendroides in rupestrian grasslands, the National Park of Serra do Cipo, Brazil - RX_R2 | ecosystem: Host-associated > Plants > Roots >... | reverse complement strand
CGTCGGCATCGGCATCGAGGTCGGCATGGAGGACGGCTACATCAAGGTGGTCTCGCCGATCGAGGATTCGCCCGCCTTCAAGGCCGGCATCAAGGCGGGCGACTACATCACCCGCATCGACGGCGCCGCCATCAAGGGCCTGACGCTGGACGAGGCGGTGAAGAAGATGCGCGGCGAGCCGCACTCCCGGGTCAACATCACCATCATGCGCAAGGACAGCGACAAGCCGATCGCCATGACCATCGTGCGTGAAGAGATCCGCGTGCAGAGCGTCAAGGCAAAGATCGTCGAACCGGGCTACGCCTGGCTGCGCATCTCGCAGTTCCAGGAACCGACCGTGGAAGACATGGCCAAGAAGCTCAACGCCTTGGCCGCGCAGGAGCCGCATATGAAAGGCCTGGTGCTGGACCTGCGCAACGATCCGGGCGGCGTGGTGCCGGGCGCGATCGGCGTGGCCTCGGCCTTCTTGCCCAAGGATTCGGTGATCGTCTCCACCAACGGCCAGCTGCCTGACTCCAAGCAGACCTTCTACGGCCGCCGCGAGTTCTACGCCCCGCGCGGCAACAACGACCCGCTGGCCAAGCTGCCGGCCTTCTACAAGGACGTGCCGATGGTGGTGCTGGTGAACGCCGGTTCCGCATCCGCCTCCGAGATCGTCGCGGGTGCGCTGCAGGACTACAAGCGCGCCATCATCATGGGCTCGCAGACCTTCGGCAAAGGCTCGGTGCAGACCCTGCGCCAGCTGACCGCCGATACCGCCGTCAAGCTGACCACCGCGCGCTACTACACCCCGCACAACCGCTCGATCCAGGCGCGCGGCATCCTGCCCGACCTGGCGGTGGATGAAACGGCGGACGGCGATGGCCTCAACAGCCTGCGCGTGCGCGAAGCCGACCTGCAAAAACACCTGGGCAACGATCTGGACGCGGATGCCGGCGCGGCCCCCGTCAAGCGCGACGAGCTGGAAGAAGAGCAGCGCGCACTGGCCCTGTCGAAAAAACAGAAGCCGGTCGAATTCGGCTCGAAGGATGACTTCCAGCTGGTCCAGGCGCTGAACCACTTCAAGGGCTTGCCGGTCAAGCTGTCCAAGGCCGAGGCCAGGGAAAGCGCCGGCAATGACGTGGGCGAGACCCAGTCCGACACCAAGACCACGACCAAAAAGCCCACGAAAAAATAAGGCCACCTGGCACCTCCCTGACCGATGAACGACTCGCAACTGCTGCGTTATTCGCGCCACATCCTCCTTGACGAAATCGGCATCGAAGGCCAGGAACGCCTGCTGGCAGGGCGTGCGCTGGTGATCGGCGCCGGCGGCCTGGGCTCGCCCGCCGCCATGTTCCTGGCGTCGGCGGGCGTGGGCCATCTGACCATCGTCGATAACGACACCGTCGACCTGACCAATCTGCAGCGCCAGATCGCCCATACCACCGGCCGCGTGGGCCAGCCCAAGGCCGCCTCCGTGCGCCAGACGCTGGAGCAGATCAATCCCGAAATCACCATCGAAGCCCTGCAGGAGCGCGTCGACGATGCGCGCCTGATGCAGCTGGTGGCCGACGCCGACGTGGTGCTCGACTGCACCGACAACTTCGCCACCCGCCACGCCGTCAACCGCGCCTGCGTGGCGCAGCGTAAGCCGCTGGTCTCGGGCGCGGTGATCCGCTTCGACGGCCAGATCAGCGTATTCGATCCGCGCAGCGGCGAGCAGCCCTGCTATTCCTGCCTGTTCCCGCAGGACCAGAAGTTTGAAGACGTGGCCTGTTCCACCATGGGCGTGTTTGCGCCGCTGGTGGGCGTGGTCGGTGCCATGCAGGCGGCCGAAGCGCTCAAGCTCCTGATGGGCGTCGGCGAGCCGCTGGCCGGACGCCTGATGATGCTGGACGGCCTGCGCATGGAATGGACCACCATCCGCGTCGGCCGCAACGACGCCTGCCCTGTTTGCAGTAAAAAGTAAATCACCCGGAGACTCCCTATGCTGATGAAACGCCTGTCCTATGCCGTTGTTGCCGCCCTGGCGATGAGCGCCGCAGCCCATGCCGCCACCACCACCAAGTATCTGATCATCGCCGAAACCGGCGGCAAGAAGATCGGCGAGCAGGTGGTCGAGCGCGGCGACGACGGCCTGACCAAGGTTCGCTTCGAGTACAAGGACAATGGCCGTGGCCCGGACCTGAACGAGCAGTTCCGCGTGGGCGCGGATGGCGCCATCACCGAATACCAGGTCAAGGGCAACTCCACCTTTGGCGCTGTGGTGGATGAGCATTTCAGCCGCACGGGCGAGCAGGCCGAATGGCACTCGACCTCGGAAAAGGGCAGCACCACCGTCAGTGGCACCGCCGCCTACCTGCCGCTGAATGGCTCGTTTGAAGTCACCTCCGCCATGATCACCGCGCTTTCGCAGCGGCCGGATGGCAAGCTGCCGCTGCTGCCGACCGGTACCCTGTCGCAGAGCGTGCTGGATACCGTGGAAATCAGCGGCAACGGCCAGATCCAGCGAGTACAGCTGGTGGCGCAAACCGGCATCGGCCTGTCGCCGTCCTTCTACTGGATCACCACGGGGGCCAAGCCTCAGCTGTTCGGCGTCATCATCCCCGGCTTTGCCAGCATGCTGCCGGAAGGCTTCCAGTCCAGTGCCGCCGTGCTGGGCGAGCACCAGAAGGCCGCCTCCGACAAGATGCTGCGCGACGCCGCCGCCAGGCTGCAGCATCCGCTCAAGGGCCTGACCGTGGTGCGCAACGCGCGCGTGTTCGACAGCGAAAAGGCCACCGTCGGCGCGCCGTCCGACGTCTACGTGCTGCGCGGCCGTATTACCGCCGTGCTGCCGGCCGGTTCGCCGGTGCGCGGCGCCGAGCAGGAGATCGATGCCGCCGGCCGCATCATGCTGCCCGGCCTGTTCGACCTGCACGGCCACGTCGACCGCTGGTCGGGTGCGCTCAACATGGCCAACGGCGTGACCAGCGTGCGCGACATGGGCAACGACAACGAGCAGCTGCAGCAGATGCTGGATGAAACCGCCGCCGGCCAATTGCTGGCGCCGCAGGTGGTGCCGGCCGGCTTCCTGGAAGGTGAAAGCCCGTTCAACTCCAATCTCGGCTTCGTCATCAAGGACCTGGACCAGGCCAAGCGCGCCATCGACTGGTACGCCGAGCATGGCTATCCGCAGCTGAAGATCTACAACTCCTTCCCGAAAGCGATCCTGAAGGACACCGTGGCCTATGCCCACAGCCGTGGCATGCGCGTCTCCGGCCACATCCCGGCCGGCCTGCGCGCGCAGGAGGCGCTGGACGCGGGCTATGACGAGATCCAGCACATCAACCAAGTCATGCTGAACTTCCTGGTCAAGCCGGATACCGAGACCCGCAACCTGAACCGCTTCATCCTGCCGGCCGAGAAGGTGGCGGACCTGGACTTCAACTCCAAGCGGGTCAAGGACTTCGTCGCCACCCTGGCCAAAAAACAGATCTCGATCGACGCCACCCTGGGCACCTTCGCCTTCCTCAAGCAGAAGGACGGCGACATGAACGAGCCATACGCCGCGTTTGCGGCGAACATGCCGCCGGACGTGGCGCGCAGCCTGTCGGTCGGCACCATGAAGATCGACGGCGAAGCGACCCTGAAGCGCTATGAAAAATCCTACGCCAAGATGGTGCAGTTCGCCGGCATCCTGTACAAGGCCGGCGTGCCGCTGGTGGCGGGCACCGACGACATTGCCGGTTTCATGCTGCACTCGGAACTGGCGATGCTGGTCAAGGCCGGCCTGACCCCGGCCCAGGCGATCCAGGTCGCCACCCGCAACGGCGCGCGCTATACCCGCACCAGCCATGAACGCGGCAGCATCGAGGTGGGCAAGCTGGCCGACCTGGTGCTGGTGGACGGTGACCCGACCAAAAACATCGAAGACATCCGCAAGGTGTCGGCGGTGATCACGCGCGGCTACCTGATCTACCCGCAGGAGATCGACACTGCGCTCGGCATCAAGCCCTTCACCCAGGATGCGCCGCAACCGCACGCGCTGGCGCCGGTGTCGTCCAAGCAGGCCGCAGGCAGCAACGAAGGCGCGCTGGCCCGCATCCAGGCCGTCGCCCGCAACCGCGAATAAGCCTTATACTCTGCACTCACCCTTATAACGTTGTCATTTATGAAAATCCGAGCCTTCTCCCGCCGCAGCATCCAGCGCGGCTTTACGCTGATCGAAATCATGGTGGTGGTGGTGATCATGGGCGTGCTGGCGGCGCTGGTCGTGCCCAAGCTGCTCAACCGCACCGGCGAATCGAAAGTGGCCGCCGCCAAGGTCGACATCTCGACCATCATGCAGGCGCTCAAGCTGTACAAGCTGGATAACCAGCGCTATCCGACCACGGAGCAGGGCCTGCAGGCGCTGCTGACCAAGCCCACCACCGGCCCGGCCGCCAACGGCTGGAAGGCCGGCGGCTACCTGGAAAAGATGCCCAAGGACCCATGGGGCAATCCTTACCAGTACATGTCGCCCGGTATCCATGGTGAAGTCGACGTGATCTCGCTGGGCGCAGACGGCGCACCGGGCGGCACTGGCGACGACGCCGATATCGGTTCCTGGGAAATCTGATTTCCTCTCCCGCGATGCGCGCCGGCCGTGAGCGTGGCTTCACGCTGATCGAACTGCTGGTCGTGATGGTCATCCTGGGCGTCACGCTGGGGCTGGTGTCGCTGCAAGTGGCGCCCAGCCAGCAGCAGTCCATGCAGCAGGAGGCCCAGCGCATCGCCTTGCTGCTGCAGCTGGCGCGCGACGAAGCCATCGTGCGCAACCGCCAGATCGCCTTCGAGGCCACCAGCGACAGCTACCACTTCCTGGTGCGCAACGACCGCCAGTGGGAAGTGATCGAGCACGACGACCTGCTGCGCGAGCGTGAATTCAAGGCGCGTCCGGTCAGCCTGCTGCTGGAGCCCGCCCCCACCGTGCCCGGCCCCGCGCTGCGCATCGTGTTCGGCCGCGAGCCGGTCGACAAACCCTTTGTGCTGACGGTGGCCAGTGGTGGCGGCCGCGTCGCCATTCACGCCGACGGCATCGGCCACTTCACGGTAGACTGAGATGGCGCGCCCTCAACGACAACAAGGCTTTACGCTGCTGGAAGTGCTGGTGGCGCTGATCATCGTGGTGACGGCGCTGGGCGCCTCGCTGCGCGCGGTCGGCAGCCTGACCCAGAACAGCGACGGCCTGCGCAGCGCCATGATGGCCACCTGGTCGGCCGAGAACCGGCTGGTGCAGATCCGCCTGTCGCATGCCTTCCCGTCGGTGGGCAAGCAGCGCTTCGACTGCCCGCAGGGCGATCTGGCCCTGGTCTGCGAAGAGGAAGTGCTGCCCAGTCCCAATCCGCGCCTGCGCCGGGTGGAAGTCAGCGTGTACGACCAAGCCCACCCCGAGCGCCGTATCATCAAGCTGGTGCAACTGGTGCTGAACCAATGAGGACGCCACGCATGCAAAGCCGTGCACACGGCTTCACTCTGATCGAGCTGCTGGTGGCGATCGCCGTGCTGGCTATCGTCGCCGTGCTGGGCTGGCGCGGGCTGGACGCCATCGTCCGTTCGCGCGCCACCCTGACCAGCCAGATGGACCAGACCCGCGGCCTGCAGCTGGCCTTTGCCCAGATGGAGAGCGACTGCGAGAATCTGACCACCAGCGGCGATCTGCATGGCCGCAGCAATCTGCAGGCGCAGGCCGACAGCCTGACCCTGGTGCGCTCCGTGTTTGCGGAAAACGACGCCACCCGCTTGCAGGTGGTGTCCTACCGCGTGCGCAACGGCGTGTTGACGCGCCGCGAATCGGCCGGTACGCGCGACCTGGTGCAGCTGGACGCGCTGTGGCAGGCCGCCATCAACGACACCGATCCCACGCCCGGTGTGGTGCTGCAGGAAGGCGTGGCCGGCCTGGCTATGCGACTGTGGGTCAACGACAACTGGCGTCCCGCCATCGGCGCCGTGACGCAGCAGCCGGCCGCCGCGCCGGCCATTAACGCCAACGTGCCGACCGGCCTGGAAGTGGCGGTGCAGATGGGCAGCCAGGAAACGGCCCTGATCAAGGTCTTCCTGCTGGGGGCGATATGATGCGGATGCGGCGGCCCGCCAGCCATCGGCGCCAGCGCGGCGTCGCCATCGTCACCGCGCTGTTGCTGACGACTTTGGCCGTGACCATCGTCGCCAGCCTGTTCTGGCAGCAGCAGGTGCAGGTGCGCTCGATGGAAAACCAGCGGCTGCAATTGCAGACCCGCTGGATCGTGCGCGGCGCGCTGGATTACGCCCGCCTGATCCTGCGCCAGGACGGCGCCGACCGTGGCAATCGCACGACGCTGGACGGCGTCTGGACTACGCCGCTGGCGGAAACGCGGCTCGACCAGTACATCGAACGCGAGCGCGTGGAGCAGGAAAATTTCAACGCCACCATCGCCGGACGGATTACCGACGCCCAGTCGCGCTACAATCTGGCGAATTTGGCATCCAACCGCACGGTCAGCCCGGAGAATGTGCTGCTGTTCCAGCGCCTGCTGAACAATCTGCGGCTGGATACCTCGCTGGCGCAGCGGGCGGCGGAAGAGGTGGCGCGTTCGCAGAAGGCGCCGCCGCAGCAACAGCAACAACAACAGCAGCAACAGCAGCAGTCCCAGGTCAGCAATAACGGCCAGGGTGAGCCGATGGAGCTGCAGCGGGTGGAAGATCTGCTGGCGGTGAGCGGCTTCACCCCGCAGGCGATTGAAAAGCTGCGCGACTTTGTGATTGTGCTGCCGCAGGGGACGGCGCTGAATGTGAATACCGCGCCGGCGGAGCTGCTGTCGGCGCTGGTGAATAACCTGTCCATGTCGGAGGCGGAATCGATGGTCAACGCGCGCAAGCGCGCCTCCTACCTCGACATGCAGAACTTTACCAGCCAGCTGGGCGGGCGCTCGATAGCGCAGTCGGTGCAGGCGGAGGTAAGAAGCGATAACTTCCTGGTGCTGAGCCAGGTCAAGCTGGACCGGGCCACGCTGGACACGCAGGCATTGATACACCGCGAACCGGCCAGCGGAAATTTCCGCACCACGGTGGTATGGATACGAGACAATTAGAGAAAAGCGAGAACTCTTGACTACCTTATTTATCCGCTATCCGGCCAAGGCCAGCATCGACAGCGGCGCGGCCCAGTCCTGCTCGTTCGCGCTGGCGGGCGACGGCGGCAATCTGCTGCAGCAGGGCGCGGCCCCGCTGGGCAATCTGGCGGACCTGGTGGCCTCGGCGCGCCGCGTGGTGCTGATCCTGGCCGCCTCCGACGTCACCCTGCTGCGCGTGGGCACGCCGCCGCTGTCGGCCGCGCGCCTGAAGGCCGCCCTGCCCGCGCTGGTGGAAGAACATCTGCTGGGCGATCCGGCCGACTGCGTGCTGGCCGCCGGCGCCGCCGACAGCGAGGGCCTGCGCACGGTCGCCGTGGTGCAGCGCGCCTGGCTGGAGGTGCTGGTCAAGGCCTTGCTGGCGCAGGGCGCGCACGCCATCAGCGCCGTGCCCGCGCAACTGTGCCTGCCGTTCCAGCCCGGCGCCGTCTCGGCCGCGCTGGAGGTTGCCGACAATGGCCTGGAGCTGATCCTGCGCCGCTCCCAATTTGAAGGCCTGGGCCTGAGCCTGGGCAGCGATCCGGAAGCGGCCCTGCACACGCTGCGCGCGCTGGCGGGCGAGGATCCGGTCAGCCTGTACCTGAACGCCGCGCAGACGGCCCAATTCGGCCCGCTGCTGGCCCGTTTGAGCGAAGCCGGCCAGCTGAGCGGCATCGTCCTGGCACAGGACCACTGGGCGCACTGGATCGCCTCCGCGCGTTCCGCCGGCCTGGACCTGGCGGCCGGCCTGGATGCCGGTGGCGCGGCGGCGCGCCGGTGGCAGCGCTGGCGCTGGCCCCTGCGGGTGGCCGGCCTGGCCCTGCTGGTCAACGTGGCCGGCATGAATATCGAATGGCTGCGCCTGAAAAAAGAGGCGGACGGCGTGCGCCAGTCGATGCAGCAGACCTTCAAATCGGTGTATCCGAACCAGGTGGCCTTGTATCCGGCCGAGCAGATGCGCCGCAATATCGCCCAGGCCAAGGCCGACAGCGGCCAGGTGGCGGCGGATGAATTCACCGCCCTCAGCGCGGCCTTTGCCGAGGCGCTGCCGCAAAAAGACATCGTCGCCGGACTGGAATACCGCGACCGCGCCTTGCAGGTCAAGGTCAAGCCGAATACCGTGGATGCCGCCGCTGTGGCGCAGATCAAGGCGGCGCTGGCCGCGCGCAAGCTGGACCTGACGGAGACGGCGCCCGGCGCCTGGCAGATCCGCCTGGCCGCCAGCGGAGGAAAATCATGAGCAATCAAGTCCAACAAACCATCGACCAGTGGCGTGGCCGCGCCGCCGCCTTCTGGCAGGCGCGCAACGAGCAGGAACGCCGCACCCTCAGCATCGGCGGCGCCGTGCTGGGCGCGGCGCTGTTCTATGCCGTGCTGATTTCGCCCGCCATGGAGGGCCGCGGCAAGCTGCAGAAGGAACTGCCGCAGCTGCGCCAGCAGGCCGCCGAGCTGCAGGCCATGGCGCTGGAAGCCTCGGCCCTGAAAGGCCAGGCCGCCGCACTGCCGCCGCCCATGTCGCGCGACAGCATCAACAGCAGCCTGACGGCGCGCGGCCTGAGCGCGCAGTCGGTCTCGGTCACCGGTGAATATGCGCGCCTGCAGCTGAACGGCGTGCAGTTTTCCGCCCTGGTGGCCTGGCTGGACGCGCAGCGCCATGAAGCCCGCATCACCGTGCAGGAAGCCACCCTGACCGGCCAATCCACTCCGGGCATGGTGGACGCCACCCTGACCCTGCGCCAGGGCGGGGGCCAATGAAACGCGCCGTGCTATGGTTGCTGCTCATCGTGTTCAGCGCGGTCCTGACGCTGGCGATGTTCTTCCCGGCCAGCTGGATGGGCGCGCTGGTGGAAAAGCAGAGCGGCGGCCGTTTGACCTTGGGCGATGCGCAAGGTACGCTGTGGCGCGGTTCGGCCTTTGTCGGCGGCGCGGCGGGCGGCAATGGCCCTGTCACGCCGCTGCTGCCGGGGCGTTTCAGCTGGCGCTTGTCGCCGCTGGCGCTGGTCGGCATGGTCGATTTGCGGCTGGAGAATCCGGAAGCGCTGGCGCAGCCGGTCGATTTCAAGGGCGGCTGGAAGCAGTGGCAGCTCAGCCCATCGGCCCTGCTGCTGCCGGCGGAAGGCTTGTCCGGCCTGGGCGCGCCTTTGAATACGCTGGCGCCCAGCGGCACCATGCGTCTGTCGTGGACCAACCTGGAGCTGGCCGCGGACAATGGCATGGTGGCCGTGAACGGCCGCACCACGCTGGAGCTGAACGAGATGTCCTCGCGCATGTCGCCGCTGCGGCCTCTGGGCAGTTATCTGCTGGCGCTGGACTGGCATGGCCAGCGCGCCCAGCTGACCTTAAGTTCGCTCAAGGGGCCGCTGCTGCTGAGCGGCGCCGGCAGCCTGGATCAGGGCCGCTTCCAGTTCTCCGGACAGGCGGAAGCGGCAGATGGATATGAAGATACGCTGGCCAATCTGTTGAATTTGTTGGGCCAGCGCCGTGCAAACAGCGAAAAGAACGTCATCGCTTTAGAGTTCCGATAAAAGTTCAGACTAATGAGAGTCCCATTCATGAACCAAACCCGACTTCCCGCGCTGCGCCGCCTGAGCGCGGGCGCGATGCTGTGCTGTGCCATGGCCGCCGCACCGCAGGCCACCGTGCACGCCGCGCCTGCCGCCTCCAAAGGCGGAGCGTCCAGCGATGACGCTGCGCTCAATTTCGTCGGCGCCGATATCGAATCGGTCATCAAGGCCGTGGGCCACTACACCAACATCACCTTCGTGATCGATCCGCGCGTGAAAGGCACGCTGACCCTGGTGTCGGAAAAGCCGATCAGCAAATCGCAGGCCTTCAGCCTGTTGACCTCCGCGCTGCGCCTGCAAGGCTACGCGGTGGTGAGCGGCGACGGCTACGCCAAGGTGGTGCCGGAAGCGGAAGCCAAGCTGCAATCGGGCCCGATCCAGGTGGGCGAACCCGCCGCCAGGGGCGACCAGGTGGTCAGCCAGGTGTTCCACCTGAATTACGAATCGGCCGCCAATGTGGTGACGGTGCTGCGTCCGCTGATCTCGCCGAACAACACCATCAACGCCAACCCCGGCAACAACTCGGT
>Ga0213872_10002717_pt1 | contig 10182 bp, 9 predicted proteins | sample VelepicomBERX_R2_FD_160071 | JGI IMG/M metagenome (GOLD analysis project Ga0213872, IMG submission 160071) | Rhizosphere microbial communities from Vellozia epidendroides in rupestrian grasslands, the National Park of Serra do Cipo, Brazil - RX_R2 | ecosystem: Host-associated > Plants > Roots >... | reverse complement strand
ACTGCCGTGTTGCGAAGATTAAAGGTGGGTTGGCTGGTCAGGAATTGATGAAAATAGTATTGCTGTCGCGCAGTATTCCATGTCCATGCACTGCCGCCAAAATAAGACAACCAATTATTGGGCGGTGTGCCGTCTTTTTTGCCGTTCGCCCATACAAACCAATCTGCCTTTGCGTTGTTCGTGCTTGATGAGCCTTGAACAAACCACGGATGTTGGTCGGAGCAATGACACCAAACCTGGTCGATAATGATTTTCAGGCTATGTTTGTGCGCCTTGTTCAGCAGTTTTTCAAAGTCGCGTAAAGTACCAAAGCGTGGGTCAACATCGTAATAATCACTGACGTCATAACCGAAATCTTTTTGCGGTGATTTTACGAACGGTGATATCCAGACCGCATCGACGCCAAGGTCGGAAATATAGGGTATTTTTTGTGTAATGCCGGGCAGGTCCCCTACCCCGTCGCCGTTGCTGTCCATGAATGAGCGAGGGTAGACCTGATAGATCAGCATAATCAGATTTTAGTGCCGGTGGCGGCAAAAGCGGATTGCGGTTTGGCTTCGGTTGATTTCACGTACATGCCGTGTTCTCCAGGCATAGGCGAGAATTTATCACTGATACCCAGAACCGTTTCCGCGCCACCCAGGAATAAGACGCCATCGTTGGGCATAAGATTGTATATGCTGTCCAAGACACGTTTCTTTGTTGGCACATCGAAGTAGATTAATACATTGCGACAAAACACAACATCAAATGCACCTAACGAATTGACGTCAGTCAGCAGGTTTGCTTCCCTGAATGTCGCCATAGCACGAAGTTTTTCGCTAATTTGCCAGCGATCACTGCTCAACTGCTGGAAGTATTTAACAAGGTGCGTGACAGGCAGGCCGCGCTGAACCTCAAACTGGGAATAAATCCCCTGTCTGGAACGCTCAACCATTTCACGGGAGATATCTGTGCCGACAATATCAATACGCCAACCGGTCAGCCGTGCGGCCATTTCCGAGCATATCATGGCTAGGGAATAAGCTTCCTGTCCGCTCGACGACGCAGCCGACCAGATTCGTATATGCTTTTTATCTGCACGCGCAGTCAGGAGCTTAGGCAAAACAATATTTTGGAAGTTCGTGAATGGCTTGTTGTCGCGGAAGAAGAATGACTCGTTGGTGGTCATTGCTTCTGTGATGTCTTTCAAAATGGACTCGTCCTTTTTCGAGCGTATAAGGTCGGCCATATCCTCGAGTGTCTTCAGATTATATTTTCTGACAACGGGGGTCAGGCGGGATTCAATCAGGTACGCTTTCTCTGGTGTCAGGACGAGGCCTGAGCGCTGCCTTACAATGCCAGAGAAAAGTTCAAAATCTTCTGATTTCATCGCGCGCCTCTCGTTGCAACTTGACGCGTGACATGACCAATCTCATTTAATGGGTAGACGCCTGAGCAAACACCCGCCATAGCAACGGCGCCGGGCATGCCCCAGACAACGCTGGTTGCTTCGTCTTGGGCAATAACGGCGCCGCCTGCGGCAATCACCTGCTCACTTCCCTTGAGCCCATCCTGTCCCATACCCGTCAGAATGACAGTCAGGATGTTGCGTCCGTATATGGGCACCAGCGATCGCAGCATGGGGTCCACGGAAGGGCGGCAGAAATTCTCAGGCGGTTCCTTGTTCAAGCTGATAGTCACCTGCCCCGCCACACGTGACAGAGTCATGTGATAGTCGCCCGGCGCCAGATAATAATGATTGGCTACAACCGGCATGCCGTCTTTTGCTTCTTCACACTTAACGTTACACTGATTGGCGATGTGATCTGCCAAAATAGCCGTGAATGATGGGGGCATATGCTGTGTGATGACCACAGGCACGCCCGGCGTTGCCCCTACCGCGCGAATGACTTCAAACAACGCCTGCGGCCCACCTGTTGATGTGCCGATCGCTACAATATCAGGGCTTATGTGTGGCATGGGGCGCAAGACAATGTTACGCTTTGTTGGCGCTGCAACATGCTGGATAGTCGCTGTTTTTTGCGTTGAGGCTGATCGGACACCCTTGTTTCTGGCGATCTTGGATAGTTCAACAACTTTTTCGATAAGGTCGTGGTTGAAGCTGTTAGACGAGTCATCGATCAATTCACGGTCTGACGTCGGCTTTGGCAGATAATCCGTTGCGCCCAATGAAAGCGCCTTCAGACTGATTTCTGCATTTTTGTGCGTAAGTGTTGAAGCCATGATGATCTGTGCGGCGGGATCAACCTGCTTCAAAAGCGGGATTGCGGTGAGGCCGTCCATGATCGGCATCTCGATATCCAGAATAATAACATCGGCAGGTTCGCGTTTCAGCAAGTCAACCGCGTTTTGGCCATTGCTCGCCGTTCCAACGACAGTAATTTCGGGTCGGCCACGCAAAGCGCGTGCAATTAAACCACGTATAACCGCTGAATCATCAACAACAATTGCACGACAGGCAGTGGACATATCGCTAACCGACCCCTTGGTTTGCTCTGTTGGGGGTAAAGACATTCAGACCACCAGACCTTACTGCGTAATTACGCCTAATTGCGTCAATTTGCCACGAATGATATCGGCATCAAACGGCTTCATAATGTATTCGCTGGCACCGGCGCTCAGCGCTTCACGTATGTGGGTCATATCATTTTCAGTAGTACAGAAAATAATCTTGGTTCCCTGCGCGTTAGGCAAACCATGAAACTGCTTCATAAACTCCATGCCGTTCATAATGGGCATATTCCAATCAAGAAGGATAATGTCCGGTATGGATTTTCTGGTTTCATTAAGCGCCTGTTGGCCGTCTTCGGCCTCGGTGCAGCCAAACCCCATGCCCTCCAGAATTTGTCTTGCGACTTTGCGGATAACTCGGCTGTCATCGACAATTAAGCAGCTTTTCATGCGAGATACACTTCCGAGCTAGGGGTCAGAACAATTAGGCGCGAAGCAGGCGAGACACGTCCAGAACAATAAGCAAGCGATCGGTCAGTCTGTGTATACCGCTTGAGACTTCCAGCCAGCGTGAGTCTAATGTCACCGGATTGCGTTCGTAGCTATCCGAGGCCAGAGTCATAACTTCACCCACCTTGTCGACTATGAGGCTGTAAAGCTCTCCATCATGGTCAACAACAACACTCATGGATTTTGCCCCTTCGGGGCGCTGCTCCACGCCAAGCCGTGTACGAACATCAATTGCGGTCACGATGCGGCCGCGTAAGTTAAGCGATCCGGCAACCTCAGGCGGTGCCAAGGGGACATGAGTGATGCGTTGGGGACCAAGAATATCGCGGACTTCCAACACGGGTATTCCAAATAACTGATCGGCCACAAAAAGTGTGACGTACATATTGTCGTCAGCCGAGGTTATGGTTGTCAGCGCCGTGCCCAATTGGACACTCGTTTGCGGGATCATAGGGTGCCCCCTTGGTTCAGCAGATTTTGATGCAAGGCTGCCAACAGACCATCACGGTCATTCTTGGCCAGATAGTCTGTAAACCCGACCATGTGACCACGTTCAATGTCACGCGGTGTTGTATGTGACGACATCGCCAGAATAGGCAGATTTTTCCAGCGACTGTCGTTGCGGATCTTGTGCACAAAATCAAAACCGCTCATGTCAGGCATTTCAATGTCACTGATGATGGCGTCGAACGACAGCCCGTCTTCGTGCAGTTTGAGCGCATCGGTCGGTCCCTGGACTGCTGTGACATCATATCCTGCCACGGCCAGCAACGGGGACAGCAGGTTTCTGAAGAACGGGCTGTCATCAACAAGCAGAATGCGCCGGTTTTCGAGGGAGGCACCAAAGCCCGTATCCCCCTGAATACCAAACCAGTCGCCGAAGGCCGTCGTGACATAATACGACGCATCGATAATGTCTGTTGCCTTGCCAGAGATAACAGATGTGCCCAGGTAACCCGGGCGTTTGGTCGACAAATCCACATGTAGTTTTTCTTCTACAATGTCGAGGATCTCATCGACCATAAGTCCCATGTTTTTGTCGCGATCAGCGAAAACTAGCACCTGCTGCTCGCCAGTCACCCCCACTTCATTGGAACATCCCGCGACTGATATCAGGGGCATCAGAGTGCCGCGATACTGCACCACCAAAGTGTCGCCCGAGTGTTCAATGCTGTCACGATCAATATTTTCCAGTCGGGCAACCAGCGACAAGGGTACGGCCTTGGGCGATCCGTCGCCCGCACGAAACAGAAGGAACGACTGGCCGTCATCCCGATGCGTGGCAGAGCCAATCGCAGCATGTTTGCTGATGCTCGCATCCGCTTGGATGTCAGCGGCATGCTGCACAAGCCCATTCGGGTCAAGGATCATGATGACGTTGCCGTCACCAAGAATGGTGTTGCCTGAGAACACTTTGATGTCACGCAGTATCGGTGAAACTGGTTTGACAACAATTTCTTCCGTGTCATAGACGCGATCAACGATCACACCAAATGATGAACTGCCGGTCTGTATGACTATGATAAAATAGCAGCCATCTTCACGAACCTCATCCTGCCCGAGGCCCAGCGTACGGCGCAGAGAAACAAGTGGTAGCAGACGGTTCCTTAAACGCAGCACAGGCGTACCGTTGATACGTTCAACGCGATGTTCGCTTTCAGCAGATGATTGTACCAATTCGACAACGCAAATCTGCGGTATCGCGAAACGTTCCTTGTTGCATTCAACGATAAGCGCGGAAACGATAGCAAGTGTAAGAGGGATTTTGATAAAAAACCGCGAGCCCTTGCCTTTTGTTGAGCTAAAGTCAATTGTGCCGCCAATTTTTTCAATATTGGTTTTGACAACGTCCATGCCGACGCCACGACCCGATACCGAAGTAACCTGCGCTGCAGTCGAAAAGCCTGGCTTAAAGATAAACTGCATGATTTGTTGGTCAGACATGGTCGACAGATCAGCTTCACTCGCCAGACCCTTTTCGATGACCTTCGCTTTGATCTTTTCGAGTGCCAAACCACGACCGTCATCAGAGATTTCAATGATGATGTGCCCGCCTTCGTGATAGGCGTTGAGCAACACCGTACCCGTTTCGGGTTTGCCAGCTGCTGCACGTTCTGACGGCTTTTCAATACCGTGATCCGCAGAATTGCGCACCATGTGGGTCAGTGGATCTTTGATAAGCTCAAGAACCTGCCTGTCGAGTTCGGTTTCGGCACCAACCATCTGCAGGTCAATCTTTTTGCCGAGTTCATGCGCCAAATCGCGAATAATGCGTGGCAACTTTGCCCATGCATTGCCAATGGGTTGCATACGCGTCTTCATGACGCCTTCTTGCAATTCTGACGTAACCTGGTTCAGGCGCTGCAGTGGTGTCGAGAATGAACTGTCTTTTTGATCGCGCAATATCTGCAGGAGCTGATTGCGCGTCAGCACAAGCTCGCTCACAATCGTCATCAGGTTTTCAAGCAAGTCTACGCCGACACGAATGGATTGGTCGGCGACTGACGCACCCTTGGGGCCAGTTTCTTCGGTGGATTTCGCAGGCGTTGTTTGCGCGGTCTGTGCGGCTACAGGCTTCGTCGCTTCTATCTCCACATGCGCTTCCGCGTAAAGCTCTTCAACCACCGGAGCATGCACTTCTGCTGGCGCGGCATCGACCAACTTCCCGTTGGCCATATCATTGAGGGCACTGATCAGGTCCGTGTCCGCCCCCTCTGGTTCCGCTTCATGCGCTTCCAGATGCGCAAGAATCATCTTGATGCAATCAATGGATGCAAGGATGAGATCGACAGCGCGCGGCGTAACAGAAAGCTCGCCATCACGGAATTTGCCTAAAACGTTTTCAGCCGCATGCGCAACTTTTTCAAGGCGCGGAAGCCCCAGGAAACCACATGTTCCCTTGATGGTATGGACCAACCTGAAGATGCTGCTTAGCAAATCCGGGTCGTTGGGTTTTTGTTCAAGCTGCACCAGCTCAACGTCCAGAGTCGCAAGGCTTTCGCTGCATTCAGTCAGGAATTCGCGAAGTAAATCGTCCATCTTCAGGTTCCTAGTTTTCAAGCATTAGCAGGCGAAAGGAGAACGGTTAACAGTCTAGCACAAATATTTAACAAAACCTTATGAAGCAGCGGCAAGTCGTATGCAGGACAACGACAAATCAAGCTTATCATCTGCGGCCTTGTTTGACGCAAGGGAAAAACCGAAGTGCGTTGCAAAAATGCCCGTTACATAAGCCTGTACCGTACGGGGCGTCAGGTCATCTATTGCCACCTGCTGATACAGAGCGTCATGAATTTGCGGGGTGTAAGTGATTGATTTACCGGTAATTGACAGGCTACAGCCCATCAGATCCAACGTGTCTGTGGGGTTAACAATAACTTCACCACCGTAAGGAAGTAGTTCATCAACCAACATCAGCAAATTAAGAACGACTTTTAAAAACCCCTTGTTTTCGGCAGCGGCATCTGGAATGGCATTGTCGGCCCATGTCATGCGAGTTTTGCTATGTGCCAGATACTGCTCAGCCGTTTGCCTAACTTCCTTGACCGGGATTACACCTTCGCTCCCCGCCCGGCCGTAGGCCATGCGAAAAAGGCGCAAGCGACGAGAAGCATTGCCCGCACTATCGCTAATTAACTTCATCGCTTCATCGATAACGGAACCGCCAATATCTTCGATCAGTTCAACACCGTTGTTAATCGCGCTGACAGGGCTCACCAGGTCATGACAGATTTTTGAGGACAGGAGTTCCAGTACCCGAATATCTATTTGCATGACAGCTCCTTTGGCATCCAGAATGACACCGGATTCGCGTTAATGTGTGTACAGTTTACTTTCTAGTGAGGAAGCGTTAAGGGACACTTAACGAAGCAACTAGATAGTAACCTAATGAAAATAGCTTTTACCGCTGCCCGTAATCATTTGGCCCGTGAAGCTCTGACGGAACTGACCGTTACGCATGGCCAACACGATATTGCACATTGCGACGTGATCGTCGCCCTTGGCGGCGATGGACACGTCATGCGCACTTTGTTTGAGGGGATGGAAGCTGGCAAATCCGTCTATGCACTACGTCGAACAAAATCTGTTGGGTTTCTCTGTAACGACTTCACGACCGATCAATTGGTCGAGAAAATCTCTGCGGCGCAGTCAGTCGTACTGCACCCGCTTCGGCTGGAGGCAACCGATGTTGCAGGCAAACGCCACACAGCGCTGGCCATCAACGAAGTGACCGTCATTCGTGAAACGCCACAATCCGCGCGTCTGAAGATCAGCGTGGATGGTGTTGAGCGCCTTAGCCAGTTCAGCGGTGATGGCATTCTGGTCGCAACGCCTGCAGGCAGCACGGCTTATAATCGTTCGTGCAACGGCCCCATCATGCCGTTGGACTCCCGTTCCCTTGTTATGACTGCCATTAGCGGCTTCTTGCCACGCGGATGGTCACATGCCATCTTGCCGGAAGATGCGACGATTGAGATAGAAGCATTGGAAGTTGGCAAGCGCCCTGTTCGCCTGGAAGCCGGATTGTCCGTTATTCATCAGGCGCAGTATGCCAAGATCAAGCTTGCGAAAGACAAGCATATGACGTTGCTGTTTAACCCCGATGAACATCTGGGTGAACGCATTATTCGCGAACAGTTTATGATTTAATTCAGGCTTACTTGTAAGTCTTAAAGATGATGCTGGCATTCGTGCCACCAAACCCGAACGAGTTTGACAGAACGGCGCTAACCTTCTTTTCCTTGGCCTTCAACGGAACAAGGTCCATACCCTCGATGCCATCATCCGGCTGATGCAGGTTAAGGGTCGGCGGCATAATGCTATCACGCATTACCAGAATGGAATAAATCGCTTCAACAGCGCCCGCTGCGCCCAGCAAATGGCCGATAGCAGACTTCGTGGACGACATCGATACATCGGCTGCATGTGCCCCCATCAAACGGCGTACGGCGCCGAATTCAATGGTGTCCGCCATGGTTGATGTGCCATGGGCGTTCACGTAACCGATATCATCCACACTCAAACCTGAACGCTTTAGAGCCATTTGCATGGCGCGATAGCCGCCATTGCCGTCTTCCGACGGTGCCGTGATGTGATAGGCATCGCCCGACAGGCCATAACCGGCGACTTCGGCGTAAATCTTTGCACCGCGCTTTTTGGCGTGTTCCAGTTCTTCAAGCACCAAAACGCCTGCGCCTTCGCCCATGACGAAGCCATCGCGATCCTTGCTGTAAGGGCGTGAAGCTTCCTTGGGGCGATCATTAAAACCGGTTGACAGCGCGCGTGCTGCACAGAAACCGGCAATGCCAACACGGCAGATCGCAGCTTCGGCGCCACCAGCAATCATGATATCGGCGTCATCCAGTGCGATCAGGCGTGCCGCATCACCAATGGCGTGAGCCCCTGTTGCGCAAGCTGTCACAACTGAATGATTGGGGCCGCGATATCCATGCATTATGGAAATCTGCCCCGACGCGAGATTGATCAAGCTACGCGGAATGAAGAACGGTGAAACACGGCGTGCGCCCTTTTCGTGCAGCACAATGGATGTTTCATAAATTTCATTCAGGCCACCGATGCCAGAACCCACCATGACGCCAACGCGGTCGCGCTGTTCGTCATTGGCCGGGACGTATCCGCAATCCTTGATAGCTTCGTCAGCCGCAGCAATAGCGAAGTGGATGAACGTATCCATCTTCTTCTGCTCTTTCGGTTCGATGTACTTATCGGGATTAAAGTCAAATTCACCTGTGCCACGCGGAACTTGTGCTGCGACCTGGCAGGTCATGTCGGAAGGATCGAAATGCGAAATGCGGTCGATCGCGCTTTCGCCGGCAATCAGCCGGCTCCAGCCATGTTCGATACCAACGCCAAGAGGCGATACTACGCCCAGACCTGTGACAACCACACGGCGCATGTTCAATCCATTCCTGTTTTTCAAAAGAACTGCTTAGGCAGCCTTCTTTGACGAGATGAAGTCAACCGCGTCCTTAACGGTGACGATCTTTTCAGCGGCGTCATCCGGAATTTCGACGGCAAATTCTTCTTCAAAGGCCATGACGAGTTCAACGGTGTCCAGGCTGTCTGCGCCCAGATCATCAATGAAGCTGGCATTGTCCGTGACCTTGGCAGCGTCAACGCCCAGATGTTCGATCACGATCTTCTTCACGCGTTCAGCAATGTCGCTCATAATTCTTAGCCTTCTGTTGTTACCACTAAACGAGCCCTCAGCGGCCCCATACCAAGGCCATTCATGAATCAGCTCTATGTTTGAATGGACTTCTCTATGCGGGGAATGGGGTCTTGTCCAGTAATTTCATTAGTTTTCGCCAATTTTGACGTCAACATATTGAATTTGAATGTTTTTACATCAGACTCAGTATGTTTTGCGCTTGCGAAAAACGACAGGATGGTTATCTCTTCATGGGATAAAGCGAGGTTTTATGACGTCCAATTCCCCCAAAGAGTCTCAAAAGAATACAAACGCATTGGCCCAGTTGGCTCCGTTTCTACGCCCCTATGGCAAGGCGATTTTGGGCGCTGGCGTTGCCCTGTTGGTGGCCGGGGTAACAGTCCTGAGTATCGTGGGTGGCTTGCGGCACGTGATCGATAACGGCTTTGCAACTGGCAATACGGCCCTGCTGGACGCCACTTTGGGCCGGTTAATGATCGCCATCCTCGTCCTCGCCCTTGCCACCTATAGCCGCTATGGGCTCGTGACATGGCTGGGGGAACGTATTACGGCGGATCTGCGGCGTGTTATCTTTGCGCATATTCTACGCTTGAGCCCGGCCTTTTTTGAGGTAACGCGCAGCGGTGACATTCTATCGCGCCTGACGTCCGATATCAGCATCCTGCAAACACTCATTGGTTCTTCCATTTCGGTTGGGCTACGCAACGTCGTCTTGTTGATTGGCGGCGTTATTATGATGTTGACCACCAGTCCGAAATTAACACTGTATGTGATTATGGGCATTCCAGCCGTTGTTGTGCCCATTATTATTTTGGGCCGCAAAGTGAAGCGCCTTTCCAAAGCGACGCAAGAAAAAATGGCCAATGTGAATGCTGAGGCAGAAGAGACAATATACGGTATTCGCACCATACAGGCCTATGTTCACGAAAATATCAGCAGTGAGCGCTATAATGCCCACATCGAAGAGTCCGTTAAGACCGCGCAAAAACACATCTACGCACGCGCCCTGCTGACTGCGGTTGTCA
>Ga0213872_10002716_pt1 | contig 10187 bp, 9 predicted proteins | sample VelepicomBERX_R2_FD_160071 | JGI IMG/M metagenome (GOLD analysis project Ga0213872, IMG submission 160071) | Rhizosphere microbial communities from Vellozia epidendroides in rupestrian grasslands, the National Park of Serra do Cipo, Brazil - RX_R2 | ecosystem: Host-associated > Plants > Roots >... | reverse complement strand
TTCGACTGCACGATAACCTCTCCGAACCTTCCCCAACCTAAGCAGATATCCCAATGACTCTCAAGGTCGCCCGGCGGGGCATCGTTCCGCCGTTCATCGTCATGGATGTAATGCGCGCCGCCAATGCCCGCCAGATCACCCATGGCGACGTTCTTCACCTCGAAGTCGGCCAGCCCTCGACCGGCGCCCCGCGCAAGGCCATCGAAGCCGCGGCGGCCGCGATGGCGCGCGAGCCCCTCGGTTACACGCTGGCACTCGGCATCGACCCCTTACGCGAACGTATCGCCCGGCATTATAGCGACGATTACGGCATAAGCGTGTCGCCCGATCGGGTGGTGGTGGCGACGGGCTCCTCCTGCGCCTTCCTGCTGGCCTTCCTGACCGCCTTCGAGGCGGGGGACCGCGTCGGCGTCGCAGCCCCCAGCTATCCGGCCTATCGCAACATCCTGACCGCGCTCGGGGTCGAGCCGGTGCTGATCCCGGTCGGGCAGTCCAGCCATTTCCAGACCACCTTGCCGGTGCTGCAGGACAAGGCGAAAGGCCTCGACGGCCTGATCCTGGCCAGCCCGTCCAACCCGACCGGCAGCATGCTCGACAAGCCGGCCCTGCACGCGGTGGCCGATTGGTGTTTCGAGCAAGGCATCCGCCTGATATCGGACGAGATCTATCATGGCGTCACCTATGGCATGGACGCGGCCAGCGCCGCCGATCGCCCGGGCGCCATCGTGGTCAACAGCTTCTCGAAATATTACTCCATGACCGGTTGGCGATTGGGTTGGCTGGTGGTGCCCGAGGACATGGTGCGCGCGGTCGAATGCCTGGCGCAGAACCTGTTCATCGCCCCCCCTTCGGTGTCGCAGCATGCGGCGCTGGCCGCGTTCGATTGCGAGGACGAGCTGGACGCCAATGTCGCGCGCTATGCCCGCAATCGCGACATCCTGCTGAATGAATTACCGGCGATCGGTTTCAAGGAGATGGCGCCGGCCGACGGCGCTTTCTACATCTATGCCGACATCGCCCATTGGACCTCGGATTCCCAGGAATTCTGCACCCGCATGCTGGCCGAAACCGGCGTGGCGGCGACGCCGGGCATCGATTTCGATCCGTTGGAGGGACGCCATTTCATGCGCTTCTCCTTCGCCGGCGCCACGGAAGACATGATCGAGGCGGCGCGGCGGCTGAAAAACTGGGTGAAATGACGCCATCCTTCCTGCGCGCCTTTCGGCATCGCAACTACCGGCTCTATTTCTTCGGCCAGCTGGTTTCGCTGGTCGGCACCTGGATGCAGGCGGTGGCGCAGTCCTGGCTGGTCTATCGCCTGACCGGTTCGCCCACGGCGCTTGGCGAGATCACCTTCGCCGAGCAGATCCCGATGTTCTTCCTCACCCCCGTCGCCGGCGTGCTGGCCGATCGCTACGACCGCCGCAAATTGCTGCTGGCGACGCAGACCGGGCTGATGCTGCTGGCCGCCATCCTGGCCGTGCTGACCTTCACCGGCCTGGTCTCGGTGCGCGCGGTGGAGGTGCTGGCGGTGTGCCTGGGCACGGTCAGCGCGCTCGACATGCCGGTGCGGCAATCCTTCGCGGTCGAGATGGTCGGCAAGGAGGATCTTGCCAACGCCATCGCGCTCAATTCCTCGGTGTTCAACGCGGCCCGGCTGATCGGGCCGGCGACCGCCGGGTTGCTGGTGGCGGCGGTGGGTGAGGCCTGGTGCTTCGCGCTCAATACGGCGAGTTTTCTGGCGGTGATCGCCGGATTGCTGGCGATGCGCCTGGCGCCAAGGATCATCGCGCCCTCCAAGGCCTCGATCCTGACCGAGGCGGGCGAGGGGATGGCTTATTCGTTTCGCACCCGGCCGCTGCGCTATCTGTTCCTGACCATCGCGGTGGTCAGTTTCGCCGGCCTGCCTTATTCGACGCTGATCCCGGTGTTCGCCGACAAGATCCTGGCCGGAGGTGCTGCCGCCAACGGCATGCTGCTGGGCGCCAACGGTTTGGGCGCCATGATTGCCGCCCTGGTGCTGGCGGCACGCAAAAGCCTGACGGGAACGGCGCACCGCATCGTGCTGGCGGGGCTTTTGTTCGGGGCCGGACTGATCGCCTTTTCCTACAGCCGGACCTATGGCTTGTCGCTGCTGCTGATGGTGGTGGTCGGCTTCTCGATGGTGACCATGCTGGGGTCGTGCAACACGCTGATCCAGTCGATGGTCAGCGACGACTATCGCGGCCGGGTGATGGCGGTCTACACCATGGTAGTGGTCGGCATCGGTCCGTTCGGGTCGCTGCTGGGCGGCTGGCTGGCGGAACGGTGGGGCGCGCCGCCGGTGGTGGCGGGCGGCGGCCTTTGCTGCCTTCTGGCCTGTTCGCTGTTATGGACCGTGCTGACGGAGCTGCGCAACGAGGCCCGCGCCATGATGGGGATCGTCAAAGACGATATGGCGATCGATTAGGGCCTGTTGACTGACATACATCAGAATCGCCAGGTAGCGCTCAGCCCGAATGTCCGCGGCGTCCCCCGTTCCGCGAAAGTAAAATTCGTCCAGGGCTGGCTGTTATACATCACGGTGTAGTATTCGCGGTTGAACAGGTTGCGCACCCAGAACGCCAGCGTCGTGTCGTAGGCCGGCAACTCCGCGTTCAGCCTGGTCCCGAAGATCGCATAGGGGCCGGCTGCCGTGTAGCTGTCATTGTTCGCGTCGAAATTCTGCCGCGTGATCCCGTACCCATCGACCAGCCAATCGAGCCTGATCCAGTCGCGATCCAACATGTGCCAATCGACGGATCCGCCAAAAGACCAGCGCGGCGCCTCCTGTACACGGTTGCCTTTGACCGGCAAGTCGTTGACGACGCCCCCCTGATAGACGGCGAAATTATAGCCGCCATTGAAGCGGATGAGCAGATCGTCGACCGGCTTGACGGTGATTTCCCATTCGCCGCCGGTACTGTCAATCTTGGGTAGATTATATTCGACGTCGGCACCTGTGACCGGGTCGATCGTCGCGAATTGCTGATTGCGATAGACATAGTAGAAAGCGCTGAGATTGACGCGCAGCCTGTGCCCGAGGAAGTCCGCCTTGGCGCCCGTCTCGTAATCCATCAACGTCTCCGGCTTGACGATCGTGACACCCTGTGGGGTAAAGGCCGACGCGTTGAAGGCGCTGCCGCGGAAGCCGAGGCTCCAACTCGCGTAAACCAGGGTGTCCTGGTCCAGATGTTTATCGAGCGAGGCCTTGCCGATCCATTTATGGTCGGCGGCGCGCGCTTCCGTTGCGGGGAGCGTTACCGTCGGCGATTTTTCCCGCCCGGTCGGGTCGATCCAGCCGAGCGTCGTCTGGTAATTCGAGACCCGCACGCTATCGTCGGTATAGCGCGCGCCCGCGGTAAAGATCAGCCCGTCGGCCAGGGTGAGATTATTGTTCACATAGACCGCCAGATCCTGCCGCTGCTGATGGAACTGAATATCTTGCTGGCAGGCGATCAGTTGAGTGGCCAGACAGACATTGACGGGGTTGCCGTTGGCGTCGCGCAGAATCGCGGGGATATAATTGTCCCACTGGGATTGATTGGAGAAGAACAGCGCTTCCGTGCCGGCCAGGGTCCCGAGGATGAAATTTTCGGGACCGGAAAAGCTCGATGTGAGCCGCAATTCCTCCTGCTCCGACGAAACGCTGGAGGTGTAGATCGCGCGATCGACATTGGCGATCGAGCCGTCGTCATCTTCATTGGTGCGCCAATCGCCATTGTCGTAGCCGCTCACCGAAGTGAGTTTCAGTTCCGGCGTCAATTGCCAACCGATCTCAAGCGAAACGCCCTGATTGGCGATCAAGCGCGAATGGACATTATCCGTCGCGGTCTGAAAGAACTTGAGCCCCTGCCGGGTCACGCCGGTCGGGCCATATTCGTTGCTGGGGATATTGAGATAGGCAAGATAGCCGACCGGCACGCCCAAACCGCCCGGTCCGATATCCTTCGAATATTCGCCATAATTGGTGGGATTGGAACGGCTTTTGAACAGACGCAGCAGCACGTCGAAATCGTCGGCGCGATAAAGCAAGCTCAGCCTTGCCGCGCCGTCATTGACACCGGACAGCCATTTGCTGCGCGCATCGGGCACCGGATCTTCGAAATAGCCCGGAACGTATGTGTAGGTATAGGCGAAGCGCATCGCGAGCTTGTCGTCGATCAGCACCCGATCGACTGCGCCCTGAGTTTCATAGCGTCCGTAATTGCCGAGACCGGCCATCAAGTAACCATCACTGTCGAATCCCGGCTTGACCGAGTTGATCAGGATCGCGCCGCCGGTGGCGTTGCGCCCCTGCAGCGTGCCTTGCGGCCCGCGCAGCACGGACAGGTCCTCGGTGTCGAACAGGGTAAGCGCCTGCAAAGCGCCGACGCTTTTGAAGACGCCATCGACATAGAGTGCGATCGGGCTCGACTGGTTGGGGCTGTAATCGGTCCCCGTGACGCCGCGGAGCGAAAATTGCGGCTCCTGCGGCCCGAAGGGCAGTACGGTGAGAAGATTGGGCAATTGCGCAGCAAGGTCGTCGACGTTGCCGATGCTTTTGTCGACCAAGTCCTGACCGGACAGAACGCTGAGAGCGATCGGGATGTCTTGCACCCGTTCGCTGCGCTTTTGCGCGGTGACGACAATTTCCTCGATACCGCCACTATCGGCGGCCGCTGCGTCCTGCAGAATGAGAAGCGCCATCAAACAGGCGCCACCCGCCGCACGATGCGTTTTTGCCACGATCATCGCCTCCCCCATGGGAAGAAGAACATGTGCATCGGAACGGAACGCGCAGAGGCTTCATACGCAAAACAATTTATAACCCACGCCAAATGGAAGAGACAACTCGAGTTCAGAGTTTAATGCTGATCTCGCAAGTCATTTTCACCGGTGCGCGGGGTGGCGACCCGTCTCAAGATGGAAAGATCGACATGTTTCAAGCCTTCCATCAGCGCGGATGCGACCAGATGCCCTTCGGCCGTGTCGCGGAAGGTGAAAGAGATGTCCTTTGTCGCCAGGATGTGCGGATTGAAGACGATCGTCTCCTTTGACGCGCGGAGCACCGGATCGTGGTCGAGGAGATAGAGCATGGCGTTGTAATCGATGACCACGGCATCGACGCGTCCGGCGACCAGTTTCCGCAGGCTGAGTTCGTCGGATGGAGCGACGTCGGCGTCCAGCTTTTTTAAGGCGGCATCGAAATCGTTGGTGTAGCGATATCCGAGCGTGACGCCGATGCGATAGGGGGCAAGGTCGGAGAAATCTCTCCACGCGATCGGTTTGTCCTTGAGTTCGGCAAATCCGATCGGACTGCTTGCGATCGCGGCGGTTTGAAAAAAGCCGTCGAGAAGATCGACGTCGTATGTCGGGCCAAATCCAATAACGCTCGTGTCGTGCTCGGCGACATCGATCGCCCTTTTCCAGGGGAGGACATCGGCGTCCAGCACATAGCCTTGGGTCGCCAGTGCCTCACGCATGAGGGCAAGAACGATTCCGCCACTCTCTGTATTCCGGGTGGAAAAAGGTGGCCACTCGCAGACGGCCACATGGACGCGCCTGGATGCAGACGCGCCAACCGGCTGTGCCGCCATCAGCAGCGTGAGTAAGGACAAAAGTGCGCCGGCAAACCGCATCATCAAAAACGCGAAGTCTCCCCGGACGCCCCATCTTTTCCGAGACTAGCATTGTTCGGTGAATGGAGACATAAAAACCGGGCGGAGACGATCGAGTTCCTGGATGCAGGCGGCGGCGCAACGACGCGCGCGCCAAAATAGAGATCGTAAAGGAAAAGGCGCCGGTCGATTAGGTTTTTCTAATCACAGTTCGGTCACAACAACTCTGTTACGAATCTGAGCAATATCATCCTCCTAACAGCATTACATCTTCCGGTGGAGGCCATAATCGATGGCTTTTACTTGGTTGCGTGGAGGAAACTATGAATAAATTTGCCAAGTCGTCGGTTGTCGCCATTTGCGTTGCGCTGCCGCTTCTTATGACCGCTTGCGCCTCGAACGAGGACGTGAAGAAGGCCCAGGATTCGGCCAACGCGGCGCAACAGCAGGCTACCCAGGCGATGCAAGCCGCGCAAGCCGCCAGCCAGTCGGCCCAGCAGGCCAATATGGCCGCCCAAGCTGCCAACCAGGCGGCGCAGACCGCCGCGGCCAAGGCCGACAAGGCCGACCAGGACACCCAGGCGCTCAGCCAGAAGGTGGACCAGATGTTCAGCAGGAGCCTGCGCAAATCCTCGGCGGGCTCATAAGGCAACGCCGTCATCAGGGGGCAGGCCGCATGAGGCGCGCACCACCCGCATATGGCCTGTCCGCCGCTCTGATCCTCGTGCTGCTCGGGGCTTGCGCAGAGACCGGGCAGCACGCTCCGCCGCTTCCGCCGGTCCCTGGGCAAGGCGCCCTCGTCGAACCCGAGAGGGCGCCTAATTCCTACAAGATCGCTCCGTCCGACCGGGCCATCGGCGGCATGGCGACCTATATCGTGCGCGACAAGGACACATTGCTCGACGTCGCCCGCGATTACGATCTCGGCTACACCCAGCTGATCACCGCCAATCGCGGCCTGGATCCCTGGGTGCCGCCGCCCGGCCAGACGGTGACGCTGCCGGCCCGCTATCTGCTGCCCGACGTGCCGAGGAAAGGCATCGTCATCAATCTGGTGCAGCACCGGCTCTATTATTTTCCCGACGAGAAGACCGTGGAAACCTATCCGATCGGCGTCGGCGTCGAGGATCACAACACACCGCTCGGCCCGACCAAAATCACCCGCAAGGAAGTGCATCCGGTCTGGCATGTGCCGAAATCGATCCGCGCCGAAGATCCCGGCCTCCCGGCGACTGTGCCGCCCGGGCCCGACAATCCGCTGGGCGATTACGCGATGCAGATGGGCAGCTCGTCCTTCCTGATCCACGGCACCAACAAGCCCTATGGCGTCGGGCGCAATGTCAGCCATGGCTGCATCCATATGTATCCCGAGGACATCGAGAAACTGTATCCGCGCATCAAGGTGGGAACGCCGGTGCGGATCATCGATCAGGAGGTGATGACCGCCTGGATCGGCAACGACCTCTATCTCGCCGTCTATCCCAACAAGACCCAGGCCGAAGCGCTGGACGTCAGGATGCCGGTCAAGGACGATCTGCCCCCGCACCTCAAGGACCAGATCACCAAGGCAGCCGCCGGCCACAAAGTGCAGATCAATTGGCGCGAGGTGGAGCAGGCGGGCAGGGAACGGTCGGGGATTCCGGTAAGGATCAGCTCCGGCGCCGAGATGGCCGATGCTACTGCCAGTCTTCGATCGTCAAGCCGCTGATGCGGTCGAATTCCCGGCGGTTATGCGTAATGACGGTGAGTGAGCGAGCCAAGGCCTGACCCGCGATCAAAACATCCAAGGGGCCGATGGGCGTGCCTGCCTTGGCTAACTCGGCGCGCAGCTCCCCCGCGCATCTGGCATCCTCAGGATCAAAATCCAGAATCTCGAAACGCAGGTTTTCGAGGCGGGTCAGATTTGCTTCGACATTTCCGCTTTTGTACGCGCCGTAGAACAGTTCATGCATGACGACTGCGGACATCGCAAAATCGTCTGGAGCATGTGTGAGCAGGCGTTCGCGGAAGCGGGGATTTCCTTTGAGCAGGGCAATGACCGCGTTCGTGTCGAGTGAAAATCTCATTTGAAGAAATCGAGAGCCGGGCGTTCCTGCTCATCCTGTCGCTCAGTCGCCGCCTGAACAAAATCATCGTCGAGAGGTCCTGTTACGCCATCGAGCCAAGCCCAATCGTGCGTGATCGGTTCGAGGATTACGGCGTTGCCGTGACGACGAATACGGACCTCCTCCCCTTCAAAGCGGAAGTCCTTGGGAAGTCGTACCGCTTGCGAACGGCCAGACCAGAAGAGTTTCGCGGTATCCATCGTGTGATGTCCACTTGATATGTATCAAAAATATATATCAAAAGACCGAGGGGTGCAAATTAGTTGGCAGCATCAGGCCTGCCAGGTATGGCCCCTTGCCCCATGGCCATCGCTTGCTGCTGGGTGACCCATTTCATCAACGGCTCGGCATGTTCACGCGGAAACCACACCGAGTTGAGCGTCGTGGCACCCGGGTGGTCCTTGAAAACGGTCAGGACCGGAAAGGAGACCGGTTTGAACGTCGCCAGCAGATCGGTGACCGTTTTCGATTCGGGAAACTCCTCGGCGAGGGCGCTCGCCAGCCGTTCGATTTCGTCGGCATGGCGTGTCGCCAGCCGGCGCAGCTTACGATCGGCCGCTGGGTCCTTCGACTGTATAGCCAGGCGGGTAGCTAGCCCTTCGGCGCCCGTTTCGTAAGTGCGGGCCGTGTGGCGTAAGAGCTCCGCCAAAAGAGAACTATGAACCACAATCCCGCGGTAGCGTTCAGCGATATACTCGTGCGGAGGTTTCGGGCCGGGGAAGGAGAGCAACGCGTCGGCAAAGGTACAGGAAGTATGAAGCGGCCACTGCAGATCCAGCGAGGCGGGGCGCGCCCTTGCGTTCAGGGCGACCGCGTAGATCAGCAGATACCGGGTATCGCCTGGGATGTCTCGTCGCAAGGCCGCGCCAATGGTTTGGCAATCCAGTTTGGCCAAGTTTGTCATGTCGCCGGATAGGTTTAGACGGGCAATATTGGCACGAGCTCGATCAGCCAGAGACAGGGTAGTGTCGGCAGCTTTCCGCAGGATGCCAGCCGTCTGACTCCACGCGCGTCGCCTCTTCCTCCATCGCCAGAAAAGCGAGCTTGCGAAGCCAGTGGTGCCGGCGCTGACTACGATCATCGCCGGCTGGGTATAGGGCGCGGGGATATGGCGACTGATCGCGACATTGGCCGCGGCCAGTGTAACCAGGAATGGAACAATCAGAAAAAACGAGAGAATCGAGGTAAATAGACGATAGGCAACCGCGTAAAGGGCGCTCGCCATTAAACGTCCAGATCCTGCACGAACCGCGCGCGTTCCTGGATGAACTGGAAGCGAAGCTCGGGCCGCTTGCCCATCAGGTTCTCGACCAGGCGGGCGGTTTCCTTCTTTTCTTCCAGGTCTTCCTCGGTGTGGCCGTGCGGCACCACCACCCGCAGCAAAGTGCGGCTCTTCGGATCCATAGTGGTTTCCTTGAGCTGATGCGGCGGCATCTCGCCCAGACCTTTGAATCGGCTGATCTCGACCTTCTTGCCGGCGAAGGGCGCCTTGCCCATCAACTCGTCCTTATGCGCGTCGTCGCGCGCATAGATGCTGTGCTGGCCGGTGGTCAGGCGGTAGAGCGGCGGGCAGGCGAGGAACAGATGGCCCTGTTCGATCAGGCCGGGCATTTCCTGATAGAAGAACGTCATCAGCAGCGAAGCGATATGCGCGCCGTCGACATCCGCGTCGGTCATGATGATGACCTTCTCGTAGCGCAGCTTGTCCTCATCGAACGAATCGCGGATGCCGCAGCCCAGCGCCTCGATCAGGTCGCGGATTTCCTGGTTGGCGCGCATCTTGTCGATGCTGGCGGACGCGACGTTGAGGATCTTGCCGCGCAAGGGGAGGATGGCCTGGGTCTCGCGGTTGCGGCCCTGTTTGGCCGAGCCGCCCGCCGAGTCGCCCTCGACCAGGAACAGTTCCGAGCCCTGGGCGATGCCGCGCGAACAATCGGCCAGCTTGCCGGGCAGGCGCAGGCGCTTGGTGGCGCTCTTGCGCGACAATTCCTTGTTCTGCTTGCGGCGGGCGCGGTCCTCGGCGCGTTCGATCATGCGCTCCAGCAGCGCCTTGGCGGCGTTGGGATCGGCGGACAGCCAATGATCGAAATGATCCTTCACCGCATTCTCGACCAGCCGGGTCGCCTCGGCCGAAGCCAGCTTTTCCTTGGTCTGGCCCTGGAATTGAGGTTCGCGGATGAAGCAGGACAGCAGCAGGCAGGCGCCGCCGGTCAGATCCTCGGCCGAGATGTTGGCGGCCTTGCGGTTGTTGACCATCTCGCCATATTGCCGCAGGCCGCGCACCAGCGCCGAGCGCAGGCCGGATTCATGCGTGCCTCCTTCCGGGGTCGGGATGGTGTTGCAGTAGGAATTGCAGAAGCCTTCCTCGTCCTCGGGCCAGGCGACCGCCCATTCCACCGAGCCCATATCGTCGGGGAAGTTGCCCTGGCCGGCGAATTTCTGCCCGCCGAAGACCTCCCGATCC
>Ga0213872_10002715_pt1 | contig 10190 bp, 10 predicted proteins | sample VelepicomBERX_R2_FD_160071 | JGI IMG/M metagenome (GOLD analysis project Ga0213872, IMG submission 160071) | Rhizosphere microbial communities from Vellozia epidendroides in rupestrian grasslands, the National Park of Serra do Cipo, Brazil - RX_R2 | ecosystem: Host-associated > Plants > Roots >... | reverse complement strand
AAATCGACGAGCTCATTGCGGGCTAGAAAGCTCTTAAACTGACGCTGCGCGTCCGCTTAAGAGCTGTTTTTTAAATTAACGATTCGAAACAAACTGTTTCTAAATCTTCTTCCCAAAAAGCGGCGGAATTGTCCGGCGTAGCCGGAGGATTCTGCCGCCTGAGCCTGCATCGCTCACAAATCTCTAAAGATTTGTGAGCGATGCAGGCTAGCGTTACGCGAAAAAAATTCCCGTATTTTTTGCTGCAGCTACACTTTCCTTTTGACTCTCAACAGGGATTCCGGCATCACGAGTGGCGTATGTTGACTTTGGGAGTGTTTTTACTTCTCGGTTCTGCGTTGCTAGGATGTGTTTGGTGGGTGTGCGTAAAGGACGATGCGAATCGCTCGTGATAAACTCTGCTCCTTAGGCTGAACAGACGTGCACGCGTCGGTTTAGCAGCGTGCATTGTCCGGAGCCGAGATTATGTAGCTCCATCTGTTACATATTTTGCTTCCACCAGCCGATTGCATCTTTGATGTTTGCGACCGGTTCCAAAAGACCCGCTCAAACTGTCTCACCAGCGACTTGCTTCGGGCACGATTTTCCGGCAACTTGCATCCACGATGAAACTGGTCGGCTGGGTGCGCTTCACATGGGAGAGCAAGCTTCTCCCCGGTACAAGCTATATTATCACCGAGCAGTATTCGATCAGGCGAGCCGCTAAACAGGAAAAAACACAGGCCTGGCAGGTCATCAGCAGTTGTTTCCTGCTCGATACCTGCTGGAATGATGTGGTCAACGATTTGTTGCGGCGGATCCATCACGACTTCGATGAAAAGTTTAGTCACCGTGAGATCGATTGCCTGGTGATCACCCATGGAAACAGAATCATCGGCGCATCTGTGGTTCAGCCTTTGCCCGAAGTCGCTAATCATCTTCTTTCCGGTCCCTGCGTGTCGAATGAGTATCGTAACCGCGGATTCGGAGCGCTCCTCCTCAAAGAATCCCTCCTGATGGTTGCAAAACGCGGTGTGCCGAAGGTGTTTGGGGTTACGCGGTCTACCAGCCCGGCCGCGAAGTTTGTCTATCGTAAATTCGGCGGTATCTCCGAAAGCTACGAGCTGCCCATGGGAGACGTGGCTCTGACACCTTAACCCAGATTCCGAAGTTGGGGGAATCGTGCTCGTGCTCGTCGCCGTGGTCGATTTATGCAGAATTCTCGAGGACGAGCACGACTTCTCAGCTTCGGCATTTGGGGTTCATTGTAACATGGGCGTCCCGCCCGTGATCTTCGTAACATGGGCGTCCCGCCCGTGCATCGGCAAAGATCACGGGCGGGACGCCCGTGCTACTGTGACGACGAATCCGAGGACAATGATAGAACGCCTCTCACTCTTCTAGCGCCACAATCACCTGCACCCCAGCCTCGCCTAAAGCCTGGGCCAAATCGCTTGAGGGCTCCTCGTCCGTAACCAGTACCTGCATTCTTTCGAGTGGACCGATTTGTGCAAACGATCGGTTTCCAAACTTTGAGGCGTCAGCGAGGACAATCGTCCTCCGGGCAGCCTTGATCATCCCTGAAATCACCGAGGCTTCTTCAAGAACAGTCGTGGTGAGTCCCTCGTTTAGGGCGATACCCCCAACTCCGATCACCGCAGAGTCAACTGTGATACTGGCCGCCGATACGAACCCAATCGGGCCGATCGTGACCTGTGCATCGGCCTTATACTGACCCCCCAGGATATAAACGTCTCGGACGCAATCGGGCGGAAGCGCCGTGGGTACACTCAGGTTGTTAGTGACAATCGTCAGGTTCCGCCGGCCGCTTAACTCCGCGGCAAACAGTCTCGTGGTTGAACCCCCATTTAAGAGCAAGGTCTCGCCGTCGCTGATCAGCCGGCAGGCCGCCCGCGCAATCCGTTTTTTGGCGGCAACACGAGTGCCGATCCGCTGCATGAAGGTCGAATCCCGTTGTACCAGGTTGTCGACCGCGACCGCGCCACCATGCGTTCGCGTGAGCAGTCCCTGGCCAGCCAGGAGGTCCAGGTCCCTGCGGATGGTGTCTCCGGAGACCTCAAAACGACCAGCCAACTCGTTCACCGTCATCTGGCCGTGCGACCGGATGAGTCGGACCAATTCGTGGTGCCGTCTGGCCGGCAGCGCGTTATCACGGATTGGTTCATCAGAGGAATTCATACTGAATTTCAAGCGTATATTCGCATATTTATGCGGAAAATCGAGGTAAAAATTATTGACTATGCGTTTATATGCGGATATTTAACCTTAAATATGCATAAATCAGCACCCCCAGCGCAAAGTGGTTCGCCTGCGCCACTCGCCGATGTTGGCGCAGCCGGTCGCTGCGCAACGAGTCACGTAAACGACAATCAAAGGCCTCAAGAGGGCATCAGGAGACGAGACTTCATTAAACAAACCGGGTTGGCACTTGCGGGTGCAACCACGGCCTCCGCACTCTTGACATCTACCCGGCGCGCCATAGCCGCAAGTCCGACCGAGATCACGTTCGCCAGCGCGAAATTCTTCGGCAAAGAAACCATTGCAGAAATTGTCGAGGCGTATAACGCCTCGCAGAACAAGGTTCGTGTCGTCTACAAGGAACTTCCTCCTCCGAGTTCATCTACGGAGGTTCACCAGGCTCTCGTGCAACAACTCGCGCGTCGCAACGGGAATCCGGATGCCTTCACTCTGGATATCATTTGGATCGCGGAGTTTGCCGACGCGAAGTGGGCCCTGCCACTGGACGAATATTTTAAGGCTGACACCTTAAAAGAGTATTTCCCCGGCATGGTGCAAGCCTGCATCTGGCAGGGCAAGCTAGCCGCTCTTCCCTGGTTCATTGACTCGGGCATGTTCTACTATCGAAAGGATCTGTTAGAGGACATTGGCGCTAAAGTTCCGGAGACCTGGCAGGAGATGGTTGATAGCGCCAAAAAAATCACCGGAGCTGGCAAAGCCAAGTTCGGCTTCCTCTGGCAAGCGAAACAGGCCGAGGTCCTGGTCTGCGACTTGGTTTCATTCATCGGCTCAAACGATGGCTCTATTCTGCAACCGGACGGTAAGACCGTGTCTATCGCAGATGACGCCGCGATCGAGGCGGTGCAGATGATGCATGACTTCATCAAGAAGGATCAAATTAGTCCGGAGGACATCTTGAGCTGGGATGAGGAACCGTCTCGTCGCCCGTTTACCGGTGGCGATGCGGTGTTTTTGCGAAACTGGTCTTATGTCTGGAAGGTTGCGCAGAACCCGAACGAATCCAGCGTGGCCGGCAAAGTGGGAGTCGCACCGCTCCCGCATTTTCCGAACAAGAAGAGCGCAGCGGCACTCGGCGGCTATCAATATGGCGTGAACGCCTCAACTAAAAACCGGGAAGCAGCCATCGACTTCGTTCGTTGGATGTCGTCCCCGGAGACGCAACTCCAGTTTGCCACGCAACTGGGTCTGTGTCCCACCCGGTCAGCCGTACTCGATGACCCCAAGATCGCGCAGGAGCAACCGTTCATGCAGCAGCTGAAGGGGGTGTTTGTGGGTGCGATCGGTCGGCCCGTCACTCCCAAATACCCGCAAGTGACCCTGGTTCTGCAGTCGGAAATATCGAAAGCGTTGACCACGGGGGATGTCAAGGGCGCGCTGCAGAGCGCTAAGGAGAAAATCCAAACTATCGTAAAGGCCTGACCAGCCCGATCAATGGCCATCGCGAAAACCCTCAGCCATGAAGCCGACCTGCGGCCGCCGCACTTCAGCTTCAGGTTTCGGCGGCCAGGCCCGGTCTTACTCCTTTTTCCGGCGCTGGCCGCCATTGTAGCGGTCTCTCTCTATCCATTGATCCTCGGTCTATGGCTCTCGTTTCGGAACACTACTCTGGCTTCTCCAGAAGATGCCTTTATCGGTGTTGCTAATTACCAACAACTTCTTACGGACGGCCAATTCTGGAATGCGTGGGTTCATACCATCGAGTTTACCACCGCATCGACAATGCTCGAAACAGCGATCGGATTGCTGATGGCCCTGGTACTCACCGAACGCTTTGTGGGCCGGGGAATGGTCCGCGCAGCGATGTTAGTACCTTGGGCGATTCCCACCGTCGTAAGCTCCAAAATGTTCGGCTGGTTGTTCGACGGACAAAACGGTGCGGTCAACTACCTTCTACGGAGCATAGGAGTGATTCAGCACAATGTGAATTGGTATGGCTCCCCTGATTTAGCGTTGCCAACCATTGTCATTGCCGATGTCTGGAAAACGACGCCGTTTATGGCGTTGTTGCTTCTGGCCGGGCTGCAGACAATCCCCCACTCACTATCGGAAGCCGCAATGATTGACGGAGCCAATCCCTGGCAACGTTTCTGGCACGTCCGGCTCCCTTTGCTCGCTCCGACCCTCTTAATCGCCGCGATGTTTCGCGCCCTGGACGCGTTCCGCATATTCGATCTCGTCTATGTCCTGACCGGCGGCGGCCCCGCTGACTCTACGGAGGTCCTTTCCACGCTGACTTACAAAAACCTCTTTTCCGCGCTGCAATTCGGTTACGGATCTGCATTGTCCACTGCCATGTTCATCACTGAAATTCTGATCGCAGTCGGCTTTGGAATCTTTCTTTTGCGCAAAATGCGGGAGGTTGGACAATGAGTGCCGCCGGCGCATATGGACGAAAGGCGGCAAGCACTTTCCGTCTCCCCTCTTCTAACCGTGTGCTCATTTACTTCTGTGCGCTTTTCATTGCGTGTTGGTCCGTAGGGCCATTCCTTTGGCAGACCTCGACCTCCCTACAATTGGATAAGCAATTGGTGGGCGGTACGCCGAAGCTCCTGCCTGACCCGATTACCTTTACGCATTATGTTAACATCTTTGTCGCAAAGAGTTTTCATCGGTACATCTTCAATTCAGTCATCGTGAGCGGGATGACGACGTTTCTGTGTTTGCTCTTTGGTTCAGTCGCAGCATTTGCACTGGCTCGACTCGATATCCGCGGCCGGTTCGGCATCCTGGGCTTTATCCTGGCGGTCTCCATGTTTCCACAAATCGCCGTCGTCGCGCCGTTGTACGTGTTGGCATCTCAATTCGGCTGGCTGGACACGTATCGAGTTCTGATAACCGTTTACCTGGCTCTGGGTCTGCCGCTGGTCATCTGGGTATTGTTTGGTTATTTCCGTACTATCCCGCGAACGATAGACGAAGCCGCGCGGATCGACGGTGCGAAGCCGTTGACGATCTTTTTCCGAATTACCATCCCGATGTCTCTGCCCGGCGTTGTGACCACCGGACTTCTTTGCTTCATCGCAGCCTGGAACGAATTCATGTTTGCTCTGGCGTTCACCTCCGATTTCAACCACCAGACAGTTCCGGTAGGGATAGCGAATTTCACTGATCTTCATTATATACCCTGGGGCGACATTGCCGCAGCTTCCGTGGTGGTCACGCTGCCGCTGGTGGTATTGGTGCTCATCTTCGAGCGCCACATCATTGCGGGTCTAACGGGAGGAGCGGTGAAAGAATGACGACCATCAACTGGCACAAGTGCTATGGGGATCTCGTCGGAGAATTACCCGGCTTTGTTCGCCAGGCCCGACTAACAATTTGCGGATTAGCCACCTGCGTAGACGGGTACGTGCGCCTGCCGGAGGCTGAGGCTCTGATCAACGCTGAAAACGGAACGCCTCAGGCCGAATTGGCACACGAGCTCTTTCGGAGGGCCGCCTCCGGTATCGGTGGTGAGTTTCGCATGGATTGGCCAGAGGGAGCGGCCTGGTTGGAGAACAATTTCCGGTTCTCACGCTGGGGACTTGGCGGAACTGGAGCCCAGGCCGCGCAAACGCTGGCCATCCTTGGTGCTCCAGCGCTGATGAGTCTCGAAGACCGAGGTACACGCCAGCTATCAGTCATTCATCCCGATGTTTATATAGCGACTAACGTTGGTATAGCCCGGTGTGGCGACCTTCCAACCGCTGCGGGACAAAAGCCTGCCCACTACATATTCGAATTCACCGCCGGGGTAAGGGCAGGACCGGTGATCCCTCAGCGGTCGACACGCACAATCGTCCGGTTCGGCGACGACCGTTTGGATAACGATCCCGCATTTGTTCGGGAAAGTATTGCCGCCGCCACCACCGCTGGAGCGGCCATCCTGTGCGGCTTCAACGAAATCGCCGATCAAGCATTGGAGCAGGCTATCACAGACAGCATCACACTGGTTCAGGCGTGGAAAGATCGTGGCCTTAAAACCATCCATCTCGAGCTCGGCGATTATCCGACTGCACGAGCTAGGGATTTGGTCCTCAAGAGATTCACCGGAGTGCTCACCTCTGTGGGAATGAGTCATTCCGAGCTTAACGCGCTCTGCAGTGGCTCCCAGGACGCTGTCGACAAGGCTTGCGAACTGACCGACACGCTTAATCTTTCGCGCCTTTGTATCCACGCAGATGCCTGGGCCATGAGCGTTACCAAAGATGACCCCGAGCTCGAGCTTGAAGCGCTCGAATGCGGCTGTCTGCTGGCAGCATGCCGCGCCGAAAAAGGGGAGCCTTGTCGACCAAACGAAACGCCGGCAAAAGCAGTTTTCAGCGCCCTACCCAGCGAACTGTTCAGTAGACGAGGCCGGCACACCGTGGTGTGCTGCGCCTCTCCTCACTTGGAACGTCCGACCGCGACAATCGGTCTGGGAGACACTTTCCTGGCCGGGACGCTCTTGATTCTTGGCGGCCGCGGGCCGGCCGAGAAACCACTTTTGTGATCAAATCAAGTAACCGAATAATGAACACTAAACTAAACAACATCGACCCCGGAAAACTAAGAAGCCTGCAGCGAGTAACGAGTTGGGACGGCTATTTTCTCATCTGCGCGCTGGACCACTTGTCGGACTTTCAGGAACTACTGGATCCTGATCCGAAAACGGTCACCTACCAGAGGACTGGGGATGCAAAGATAGAACTCATCCGTTCCCTGGCCGCCGAGTGCAGCGCCTTCCTGTTAGACGCCCGCTTCGGTTTAGCTCAGGCAATCGTTTCACGCGCTCTTCCCGGTTCCATTGGCCTGATGGCCAGTATCGAGGACGAGGATTATAAGCCCGACACCGTTAACCGGAAAACCAGGTTCCGCGAGAATTGGAGCATAAAACAGATGAAGCTGCTTGGCGTGGACGTCTGCAAGCTTCTTTGGTTTTACAGACCTGACACCGATGTGGCCGAACATCAGCGCGAGGTGGTGCGCTCGCTAGTGCGTGAATGTGCGGAACTCTCGCTTCCCTTGGTGGTCGAACCCATTTGGTTTCCGCTCGAGGGTGAAGATCCGAAGAGCGAGGCCTGGAAACAGCGCCGCGTCAGAGGAATCGTCGAGAGCGCACACGAAGCAGACTCCTTCGGTGTCGACATACTCAAAGTGGAATTTCCGGGATATGTTGAAACGGAGGAAGGACGAGCTCAAGCCCTCGAAGCTTGCAAGAAACTGGACGCCGGCGTGAGCGTGCCTTGGATGCTGCTGTCGGCGGGCGTTGGTTACGAAGCCTTCAAGACGCAGGTTGAGATTGCCTGCCGGGCTGGAGGATCAGGCTTTATGGCGGGCCGCTCCATCTGGCGTGACGCTGCCTCAACCCATGATTTAAAAAAACGCGCATCTGCGGCCAAGGACGCTGCCAGGCGTCTGTCTGAACTCGCCGCGCTGACCAGGAAACATGGCAAACCATTTGCGCCACAACTCGAAGGAGCGGCTTTAGCTCAGATGTTTCCGGATGGTTGGTATAGACAGTGGCAACGCGGGCGATAGATGCCAAGCGGGATGCTAATGCCGTCGCTGTAGGGTTGGCGCTCCAGACTCCACCCCTGTTCCCCCCTTGTAGCCCAAAGTACGATAGGCTTCTAGCCTGTATCGGTCGTAATAGGCTTCGAGTCTGTAATCGCGGTGACCGCGACACATCAGACAGGCAGGATGCCTATGCTACCTTGTTGGCGCCCAGTCGGAGCTTCCGGCCTGAGTAGTAGCCTCAAAACAAGCAGCTTTATTTTAAACTTGCCGTTGCACCGTCAGCAGTCTGTAAGCTGAGGAACCCCTTAGTACCCGGAGTTACTAGTATGATGACCAGGTCGTTGGCTAAGCCACCGACCGTAAATATCGGTGAACGCGTATCGACTGAAGCGCCAGTACTTTTTATTTCGATCACACAGTCGCCGGCGCCATTTGTGGCGCCATAGACGAGAAAGTCGGCGTTAGAAGTACACCTTACAACGGCCGGGGAAGTCACCGGTGCCACGGCCTTTACAAGTATTTTCATAGTTTAATTTTTCTCATTCCGCTTGGTGTAGGACGCCACGAAGCGCGTCCCTATCAAACGATCTGGTAGGGCCAAGTTTCACCTTGGCCTTCTAAGGCGTTACAACGGGATCGCGCTTTCAGAGTTTCAGGTCGTGACGCATTCCGGCCGGTAGGGCGAGGCTCCGCCCGAGCCGTGGCGCGTGACGTGATAGGTGCAACGCGGATTTTCCTCGCCACGTCACGCGCCGCGGCTCAGGCGGAGCTTCGCCCTACCGCGGCCGCCTCGCCCTGCCGGCCTGGTGTCGTTTGGACGATTCTTTCAGAGGTTTTATGTGGTATTCAACCACCGTGTCTGGCATTTTAGCTTTGCCCATTGCACATGTACTCCCCCCTTTTGACCTTGGCTCTTCGATGAAAAACTTAAAAGGCCTTCGCTGGTGGATCATCGGGCTGATCTGCCTGGGCACGATTATAAATTATCTGGCGCGCAATTCGCTCGCCGTGCTGGCGCCTGAGTTAGAAAAAAAATTACAATTCTCGACTCAGCAATATTCCTACATCGTCGCCGCTTTCCAGGTCGGCTATACCGTGATGCAGTCGGTGTGCGGCTTTATACTCGATTTTTTGGGTCTGCGATCCGGGTTTACGTTGTTTGCCGTGGCTTGGTCACTATCGAATGTCTTGCATGCCTTTGCCGGAAGCTGGGGCTCCCTCGCTATTTTTCGCGGGTTGCTTGGCTTGAGCGAGGCGGCAGCCATTCCCGCCGGCATCAAGGCCATTTCTGAGTGGTTCCCAGCGAAGGAACGATCTGTGGCGGTCGGCTATTTTAATGCAGGCACGTCATTAGGTGCCCTGTTGGCCCCGCCATTGGTCGTTTGGGTCTTGTTGCAGGCCAACTGGCAAATGGCCTTTGTCGTCACTGGCAGTCTGGGTTTCATTTTTGCTGCACTCTGGTGGATGTTTTATAGCTCGCCGAGAAACCATCGATTTATCAGCGAGAAAGAGCGCTCATATATTGTTGAGGGGCAGGAGCCAGACAAGGCCACGGGTTCAGGAGAGCGGAAGCCTCCGCCTGTAAAGAAAATCCTTTCGTCGCCACAATTCTGGGGCATCGCGCTTCCGCGTTTTCTAGCCGAACCGGCCTGGCAAACTTTCAATTTCTGGATTCCGCTCTATCTGGTCACGGTACGTCACATGAACCTCAAAGAAATTGCTATATTCGCCTGGTTGCCATTCCTCGCGGCTGATCTCGGCGGAATATTCGGCGGTTATTTGTCACCTATCTTGATGAAAGTCTTTAAGATGGAGCTGATTAGCTCCCGGATTGCTGGGATTGTGCTCGGCGCGATCCTCATGATAGGCCCGGGTTCAATCGGTCTGGCCGCCAGTCCCTATGTCGCGATCGCCCTGTTCTGCGTCGGAGGTTTCGCTCATCAGATGATTTCCGCATTGCTCAACACGTTAAGCGCGGATGTTTTTGATGCGCACGAAGTGGCGACCGCCAACGGCTTTTCTGGCACTGCAGCTTGGACAGGTGGTTTACTTTTCTCTCTGGTCGTCGGCGCGCTCGCGAACACCATCGGCTATGGCCCGTTGTTTGCGGCTCTCGCTGTATTTGATTTAATTGGCGCCGTTATTGTGATCGTACTTATGCGCAAGCCCCGAGCGAAGCTCGCAACCTAAAATTCGCCACTTTATTATTGGGAAAAGGCAGCAACCCCATGTCATTAGTGCACCGTCTCGCATATAATGGTGACGTCGCCGCAGATCAGTTGGCTTTTTTTCAAGGCGGTCCGAGCCGGACTGGCAGTAACGAAGCGCCCATATCTGGATTCATACGGGTCGAGCGAGCAACGCGGAAAAACAGCCAACTGGGCGCGGCCCGGAGGGTTGCGTTGAAAATGGGCCGGCGGCTGCGTTGCTCGTCGGTTACGTATCGATTTAGA
>Ga0213872_10002714_pt1 | contig 10191 bp, 9 predicted proteins | sample VelepicomBERX_R2_FD_160071 | JGI IMG/M metagenome (GOLD analysis project Ga0213872, IMG submission 160071) | Rhizosphere microbial communities from Vellozia epidendroides in rupestrian grasslands, the National Park of Serra do Cipo, Brazil - RX_R2 | ecosystem: Host-associated > Plants > Roots >... | reverse complement strand
GAGCAGGTCGCGCAAGCGTCCCGCTTTTAAATCCCCCGGATTCTTCGTCATGTTGTCAAAGTAATATTCGTGCAGGCGCATGCCGTCGAATTCCCATCCGAGGCGGCGCACGAGCTCTGCGAACGCGGGATCGGCGCCGCTGACTTTACCGGCAGCGCGTAATTCCGAAATGCGTTCGTTGAGCGTGTTCGTGTTTTTCACGTAGCCTTCATAGAGGCCGAAGTGAATCTGCAGCGTCTCGTCCGAGATGCCTTGGAGGCCTGAAAGATCCCATTTCTTGGGCGTATACGACTGAATTGCGGTATTTACACTCATCTACATCAAACCAATCTCTAGTAGCAGTGGCCTAGGAAGTTCGCGTTCACAATCCGGTTCCTTCCCATTCTACGGAGCGGCGGGTGCATCGGGAACGAGCACGATCTTTCCGATATGCTCGGGCGATTCCAACCGCTCGTGCGCTTGCGCGGCTTGCGAGAACGTAAAGAGCGAATCGATGACTGGAGCTATCGGATGCCGCGCGGGGAGCAGCGGCCAAATCTTGGCCCGCAGACCGCGCGCGATTTCCGCTTTTTCATCTGCCGTACGCGGACGCAGGCTTGAACCCAAGATCGTTGCGCGTCGTTGCAACAGATAACGCAAATCAATGCTCGCCGTTGCGCCTCCGCCCGTTGCAAGGCACGAGATTCGGCCTTCGAGCGCAAGCGCGCGCAGGTCCCGATCGATATAATCGCCGCCTACGATATCGAGTACAACGTCAACGCCGCGCCCGCGCGTGATTTCACCGACGCGTTCCACAAAATCGCTCGTCCGGTAGTTGATTGCGGCCGACGCGCCGAGCCGAATCGCCGCCTCACACTTTTCATCGCTGCCGGCCGTCGCAATCGCGGTCGCTCCGACGGCCTGCGCCATCTGGATTGCCATCGTGCCAACGCCGCTCGTTCCGCCATGGATGAGCGCGACTTCGCCGCCGCGCAAACGCGCGCGCACGATCAGATTGTCGTACACGGTAAACGCATTCTCCGGAAGCGTTGCGCCATCGACGAATGACCACTGCGGCGGCAACGGCAAGACTTGTCCCGCAGGCACCGCGACGAACTCCGCGTACCCGCCGCCGTTGCACAATGCGATGACGGGTTCGCCGACGCGAAACCCAACAACGTCACTCGCTACGGAGTCAATGACGCCGGAAACTTCCAGACCGAGATTCGGCGAAGCGCCCGGAGGAGGCGGGTACGCGCCCGCGCGCTGCAATGCATCCGGGCGTGCGACGCCGGCAGCTTCGACTTCGATCACGACCTCGCCGGCCGCAGCCTGCGGCTTCGGAGTCTCGGCGACGTAAAGAACGTCTGGACCGCCGTGTCCACGCATGGCTACGTATCGCATTTAGGTGCGCGTTCTCGGTGCGGGTTCCAGAAACATCGCGTCGCCGAATGAGAAAAATCGATATGAGTGCGCGACCGCTTCGCGATACGCATGCAACATGCGTTCACGGCCCGCGAACGCGCTTACGAGCACGAGCAGCGTCGATTGCGGCAGATGAAAGTTGGTGATCATCGCATCTACGACCCGGAACGTAAAACCTGGACGAATGAAGATCGACGTCGCACCTTCTCCCGCTCGCACGGCGCCGTACGACTGTGCGCTGCCCTCAAGCGCGCGAACGACGGTCGTTCCCGCCGCAACGATGCGGCGTCCCTCGCGTTTTGCGCGCGCGATCGCGTCTGCGGCCGCCGGCGGAATCACGTACGTTTCTGCGTGCATCTTGTGCTCGTCCAGCCTCGCGCCTTTCATCGGGCGAAACGTCCCGAGTCCGACGTCGAGCGTTAAGCGGACGATCTCGACTCCGCGTTTGCGAATCTCGTCGAGCACTTCGGGTGTGAAGTGCAGCGATGCCGTCGGCGCTGCGACGCTCCCCGGTTCGCGCGCAAAGACGGTTTGGTACCGTGCCTGTGCTTCTTCGGAATCATTGTGGATGTACGGCGGCAGCGGCAGGCGCCCCGCGCGCTCGAGAAACGTCTCGAACGGCATCCCGACATCAAAATGCAGCGTGCGAATGCCTTCGTCGAGTTCGCCGGTGACGCGTGCAACGCCGAGATCCCCGAATGCAATTGCCGCTCCATGCCGCAGCCGTTTTGCCGGACGCACGAGCGCCGTCCACACGTTGGCATTCGGATCGTATCGCGCAGCGTCGGCCGGATGCAGCAGCAAGACTTCGACAGCGCCGCCGGTCCCTTCTCGCGTGCCGAAAAGCCGAGCCGCAATGACGCGCGTTTCGTTGAGCACGAGCAGATCGTCCGAGCGCAACACCGAAGGCAGATCGCGAAAGATTTTGTGTTCGATTCCCGACGCGCGCACGACCATCAACCGGCTCGCGTCCCGCACCGGCGCGGGATGCTGCGCAATCAACTCCTCGGGCAGATCAAAGGTATATGCCGAGGCGAGATCCTCGGGGTTCATTGCGAGCTGGTAAAGCGCTGGCGCTCCAGTTCGAGGAAGTTGGTGAGGCGTTTGCGTTCGTCATCGCTTGCGTCGACGATGAGCACGCCGACTTGATAGGTCTCTCCTTGGAACGCGCGGATCCACCGGACTTGTCCGCGCAGCTTCAGAAACGGCGCGCGCTTCATCGTGAACGTGTACTTCGTTCCGACCGGAAGATACTGATCGGCGATGACGCGCATGCCGGTCGGCGAAATGTCCGCAACCGCGCCGCGAAAGAGCATCGACGACAACGGATCCTCGACGACGACATCAATATACTTGCGCAAGCGCAACGCATAGCGCTTGTCGTTCGGGTCGCCTTCCGTGGGCTTCTGCTGTCCGTCAGTCATGTCCGATTGTCGTTCCCGGAAAATAGAAGTTCAAGATGTCACTTGACGACGCACCCTCGAGCGCCATCCCGCGTGCACCCCACTGACAGAGGCCTACCCCATGCCCAAGTCCGCCACCTTCAATCGTCAGGCGATCGGGTACGTCAGGCGACGTATCAAACTTCGTAATCAATAAGCTCGGTAATGCGCGCGCGCCGATCCGCAAGCGAAACGTGCTGCCCTTAATCGAGGCGGAGCCACGCTGGCAGGTCAGCTCTATCGTGCGGATACGGCCGCTTCCGTCGAGTGCGGTAGACCGAATGCCGGTCAACGTGCCGAAAGGGGCGATTTCCTGTGCAAACGCCAGGCCGACTTGCGCGAGCGGGAAATCGCGCGTCCAGCGATAGTTCGGCGAGTCACCGCAGTGGGTGCACACGACGCCCGCGAGATAGGGGAAAAAAGCGCCGCCCCAAGCATCGGTTGAAGCTTCCGTGTGGCCGCCGCAGCACGACGAATACATGATTTGTGCAAAACCAGGACCGAAGCGGAGCACTTGTGCCGCCGTGGCATCGACGGCCGCTCGCGCCGCAGGCGTTTCACTCTGGAGTCCACCGTAGACTTGATCGGCCTCAGAAGGGACGAGATCGTAGGTCCGCCGCGGGGAACTTCGCTGCAAGACATACGTGCGTGCGCAGACGGCTTGCGCCTGGAGTGCGGTCGGCGGCCATGACGGCGGCATTTCGCGCGGCACGACGCTATAGAGATACTCCTCGAGCGCCACGGTCGTCACGATGTTGCCGTCGGGGTCGCGGACGAACGTTCCACGGTACGGCCGTCCGTCGAACGTAAAGCCGCCACCCGGCATGGCCTGCGCATCGCCGCGTCCCAGCAACACGCGCAGCGCTTGCGTCGTCGACGAAGATGCGGGATCGAACTCGTCGTCCTGCGGGCGCGCAAACACCGGAGTCAGGGACGCGAGCGCCACTCCGGCGAGAAAAACATGACGCCGCATTAGAGCAGACGATCCTGTTGCGGACGATTTGGAAGGGTGCCTAAGTGACGATATGCATCGGGCGTCGCCTTGCGCCCGCTCGCCGTGCGAACGACGAACCCGGCTTTTAGCAGATACGGTTCGACGACGTCTTCGAGCGTCTCCGAGTCTTCGGTCAGCGTTGCGGCAATCGCGGAAATGCCGACGGGCCCTCCACCGTATTGTTCGACGATCGTGCGCAGAAAAGCGCGGTCCAAACGATCGAGTCCTCGTGCGTCGACACCCTCGCGCTGCAGGGCTTCATCGGCAACCGCATCGGTGATGGTGCCGCCGGCGCGTACTTCCGCATAGTCGCGCACGCGGCGCAAGAGACGGTTCGCGATCCGCGGCGTCCCGCGGCTGCGTGAGGCAATCGTAGCCGCGCCGTCGCGTTCGATGGGTACGCCGAGAACGGACGCCGAGCGCGTGACGATCCGCTCCAATTCATCGTCGGAATAGTAATCGAGATGATGCACGATGCCGAAACGTTCGCGCAGCGGCGCCGTGAGCATTCCCGCCCGCGTCGTCGCTCCAATCAACGTGAATCGTTTCAGCGGAAGTTTGATCGTCTTTGCGTACGCACCGCGATCGACGACAAAATCGATCTGATAGTCCTCCATTGCAGGATACAAGAACTCTTCGACGACACGTCCCAAACGGTGGATTTCGTCGATAAAGAGCACGTCGCCGGCTTCGAGGGACGTTAAGATGCCGACCAAATCCTTCGGCTTCTCGAGTGTCGGACCGCTGGTCGGACGGAAATTCGCGTTCATCTCCCGCGCGATCAGGGCCGCGAGTGTCGTCTTTCCAAGACCCGGGGGACCATAGAATAAGACATGTTCGAGCGTTTCGTTGCGGCGTTTGGCGGCGTCGATCGCGATTCGCAGATTTTCCACGACTCGTTCTTGTCCGACGTAATCGGCGAACGTTCGCGGACGCAGGCTTGCACCGTAAACCTCATCTTCAAGCGTATCGTCGGGCGAGACAAGGCGTTCGGGATCTTCGTCTTCGCTCCCCATGAGTTTTTTGCGCGCTGAGTCGCTCATGCACGCGCCTTTTCCGCTTTACGGCGATAAATCTGGGCGAGCAGCGTTTCCGAATCTTTGATGCCGGAAACGGCATCGAGCGTCTCGCGAATCATCGCTTCCGCTTCCGCGCGTTTGTATTCGAGCTGCAGCAACACGGCCATTGCTTCATCGGCAAAATCCGGCATCGGCGCTTGCGGCGCCGGCTCCGCGTCTTGGATGAGGAGAAATTTCGCAACTTTACCTTGCAGTTTTGCAACGATATCGCGCGCTTTTTGCTGGCCGATGCCCGGTAGCGTTTTCAGGTACACGTGGTCGCCGCGATCGATCGCGCCGGCGATCTGCGACATCGGCTGCGAGAACGCGCGAGCGGCCGAACGCGGGCCGATCGACGCAACGCTGAGCAGCGCTTCGAAGAATTCGCGCTCGATCGCGTTCGTGAACCCGTAAAACGTGAAATGCCCGCTGTTGCCGTCCATGTTCAACACCGAAAAAACTTCGAGCGTGACGCGTTCGCCGGCCGGCACCGCAATTTTTTCCGCGACGCACGGCGGCAGCATGACGTCGTAGCCGAGACCGTTGACATCGAGCACGATGCTCTCGCCGTTACGGTCGACGAGCGTTCCGCTAATACGCGAGAACATGATCCGAGATATTCAGGTAGGCGAGCGCGATTGCAAGGGCGTCGGAGACGTCGTTCGGTTTGGGTGCGGTGCGAAGGCGCAGCAAGCGGGTCACCATGGCGTTGACTTGATCCTTGCGGGCTGCTCCCGATCCGACGAGGGCGCGTTTGACGTGCGCGTGCCCGAGCGTATGAACGGGCACGCCGGCCTGCGCGCTCGCAAGGCACATCACGCCGCGCGCATGGCCCATCAGAATCGCCGTCATGGGATTCTTATAGGTTGTGTAGAGTTCTTCGATAACGACCACGTCGGGTTTGGTTTCCGCGAGAATCGCGCGAACTCCGTCGTGCAATTCTGCGAGTCGCTCCTCCAGCGCCCGATCGGTACGCGGACTCACGACGCCCGCTTCGATCAATTTCACGCCCGAACGCGTGCGTTCGATGACCCCATATCCGGTGACGCGCAGTGCCGGGTCGATACCCAGGATACGCACCTAATGGCTGACTCCGTTTACCACGAGCGTGAGCGCCGAACCCGGAGCGAGGTTCGTTCCGGCGGGCGGATCGGTGCGCACGGCTTTTCCGTCGGCGCCCTCGGAAGTCGTGTATTGGATTTGCGTCACGCGATAGCCGTAGCTTAGGAGCAGCGCTTGCGCATCTTGCACGGCCATGCCGTCGGTGTCCGGCACTTCGCCGTTCGTGGAGAGCGTGATGGTCACGGTCGAATTTGCCGACGCCTGCGTCCCGGCAGCGGGTTGCTGCTCGATGATGTTTCCGTTGTTGTCAAGCTGCGTGCTGTACTTAACGACCGGGGTAAAACCCGCATGCGTGATTGCATCGATCGCTTGCTGGTAACCGGTGTTGACGACATTCGGGACGGAAGCGGTTTGACCGGCGTTCGTAACGCCGGCACCGTTACTGATCACCGCGTGCACGGTCGATCCGCGGTCGACGGAGGTGCCCGGCGCCAAGTCTTGGGTCGCGACGACACCGTTCGGCGTGTTCGGATAGGCCGCGCGTTGTGACGTGTCGAGATTGATGGCGTTCTTCTTCGCAAGCGCAGTCGCTTCGTCGACAGTCAAACCGATGAACTGCGGAACTTTGATCGATTCGGCGCCTTGCGAAACGATCAACGTAACGTTGCTGCCTTTACGCAGACGCGATCCCGCCTTCGGATCCTGATCGACGACCGTGTCGATCGGGGTGTTGTCGTATTTCTTGGCGACTTTAACCTTAAAGCCGTCGTCCTGCAGGATGCGCTGCGCATCACCCGCGTTGAAGTCGCGAACGTCGCGCAGGCCGAGGGTCGGCAGCCCGTTGCTGACGACGAGTTCGATCGTTGCGTTTTTCTGCACGCTCGATCCGGCCGGCGGATTTTGGCGGATGATGTGATTCGCCGGCACGGTATCGCTCGAAGTCTTGATGAAGCGCGCGACGAGCCCCGCGTTTACGACCGCCGCCTGCGCTTGGCTATCGGTCATGTTCGTATAATCCGCGACTTTGATCGTCGCGCCGGCGACGGGCAGCGCAATCGGATTGCGTCCAAAGAGGTAATAGCCGACGCCCGTTGCCAGCACGGCTAGAATCGCAAGGATGATGATGACACCGCCGCCGAGGCGCGAACGGCGCTCTTCCTCTTCGCTGATCGACGTATAGGAGCGGTCGGGCATCGGCGACCGCCGCGGCGGCGGCACGGTTCGAAACGTCTGCGTCGGCGCATCGTCACTGATCGAATAGGCCGCCACGCTCGGTCGTTCGCGCGCTTCACGCAATGCCGTCGCGACTTCGCTGGCCGACGAGAAGCGGTTCTCGGGGCGCTTCTGAAGCAGCTTGTTGACGATCGCGGCAAGCGCGGGCGAAACGCCGAGTTTCTTTGTGTCGAGCGAGGGGACCGGATCGCCGATGTGCTTGAGCGCAACCGTAACCGGTGACTCGCCGTTATACGGCAATTCGCCCGTCAACATTTGATAGAGCACGATGCCGACGCTGTAGAGATCCGACGCCTCGTCGAGCTCGTGTCCCTGCGCTTGTTCGGGTGAAATATAGAAGACGCTTCCCATCACGAGGCCGGGTTTGGTGAGCGCCATCGTGTGCTGCGATACAGCGCGCGCGATTCCGAAGTCGGAGAGCTTCACCACGTCGTCTTTTGTGACGAGGACGTTCGCCGGCTTGATGTCGCGATGGAGTAATCCTTGACGGTGCGCGTAGGCGAGTCCGTTGCAGATTTGCGCCGCATAGTCGATGGCGACGGGTTCGGGAAGCTTGCCGTCGGCAGCGATGATTTCGCCGAGCGAAGGACCGTCGACGAGTTCCATCACGATGTAATACGTGTCGCCCTCGCGCCCAACGTCGTACGTGTTGACGATGTTCGGATGCGAAAGGCGCGCCGCAGATTCGGCTTCTTGATAAAAGCGGCGAACGAATTCGGCGTCGGCGGCATATTGCGAGCGCAACACTTTGATCGCAACGCGGCGGCGCAAGAGCGTGTCGGTGCCGCTGTAGACGGTGGCCATACCGCCTTCGCCCAACTTGCGATCGAGTCGATACCGGTTGTTGAAGGTCTGTTGCTCGATCAAAGTGAGGGAGACTCTAAAGAAATGGCGTGGCAACTGTTATGGCGCCACAACCGGAGGTGCAATGAGGACGCGCGCGAGCATCCCCTCTGTGGGATGTGACCGCGCGTCCGAAGCGGCAGATTCGGTTGTGCCGTCATAACCCGAAGGGCGATCTGCTTTTTGGGGAATTCCGTCGTTGCTGCGTCGGTCACATCCCGCAGAGGGGATGCTCCCTCCTCGCGTCTAGGACTTCCCCAAAAAGCAGGTCGCAGTTGCCACGCCATTTCTTTAGAGTCTCCCTAGCTAATCCTTGACGACGGTAAGCGCTTCGCGCAACACGTTGCGCGCGATTGGGGCCGCAACGTCAGCCCCGTATCCGCCGTTCTCCACGATCACGGCGACGGCTACGCGCGGCCGGTCTGCCGGCGCGAAACAGACAAACCAGGAGTGTGCGGCCCCGTGCGGATTCGTCGCCGTGCCGGTCTTTCCGGCAACTTGCACGTTGGGAAGCTGAGCAACCGTTCCCGTTCCGCGCGAAACCACAGCGACCATCATCTTCTTCACGTTCGCCGCGGTGTCCGCCGAGACGGGGCTTGCAAGGTTACCGTTTGGCGTAACACTCGCCGCCGTACCGTCACGCACGATCTGACGCACGAGATACGGGCGCGGCATGTTGCCGCCGTTGGCAATGGTCGCGGCAACGAGCGCCATTTGCAAGGGGGTCATGAGCAGCGCTCCTTGACCGAAGCCCATCTGGGCAAGTTCGCCCGGGACGACGGACGCCTTGTCGGGAACGCGATCGGTCTCGGCCGGCAGCTGAAAATCGAGAGATGAGCCGATGCCCCACTTTTCAAGGTACTGATAGAAGAGATCCGTCCCCATTTTGAGCGCAATCTGCGCGAAGTCGACGTTGCTCGAGAGCGCGAAAGCGGTCGTGAGGTCCTGGTAACCCGTCGCCTCACCTTCGTTGTCGTGCAGCGTAAAATCGCCGATGGCGTAGTACCCCGGATCGTCGAAGTGCGAATCCATCCCCACCGTGCCGGCGTCGAGCGCCGAGGCAGCGGTGAAAATTTTGAAGGTCGAACCGGGCGGGTAGAGACCGTCGATCGCGCGATTAAGGAGTGGGCTCCCCGGATCGGCGTTCAGCGAGGCGAAGCTCCGGTCGAGGGCGTTGGGGTCGAAGCTTGGAACGCTCGCCAGAGCAAGCACAGCACCCGAGCGAGGATCCAACACGACGACGGCGCCGCGCTCGTGCTGCGAGAGTTCCTGCCACGCTTCCGATTGAATTGCAGGCTCGATCGTCGTCACGACGTCCGCGCCGTGCGCCTGCGACGCCTTGCCTTGAATCGAAGCAAGCAATTGGTCGAACTGGGCCGCCGGATCCCCGGTCGTATCCGGCGGCGTCAATGCGCGATCGTAGCCGTCTTCTATGCCGCTCGTACCGTAGCGCTCGGAGACGTATCCAAGCGTTTGCGCAAGAGACTGGCCGTACGGGTAGACGCGTTGCTTTCCGACGGTCTTTGCGAGCACGGTGCCGTCAGTTGCGAGAATACGTCCCCTCAAGGAATCGAGCAGCGCATGACGCGGGTTGTACGGTTTCGCGGCAATGTCCGGACCTTTGATGACCATGACGTAGGCCTGCCTCGCGGCGAGCAACACGAAGAGCGCGACGAAGAGCGTCGCGAGCGCGGAGATCGCGCGGTTGGTCACAGTTCGCGCAAGACCGTGAAGCCGTCGCCTGTGCGCACGGCCATATGCGGTCGCTGCGGCTCCGACTCGAGCAGCAAGTTGATGATCTTTGCCGCCGTCTCTTCTACGATTGCGTTTGTTGCGAGTACGACTTCGACGTTCATCTCGGCGAGCAGTTGCGGTGCGACGTACGCGCAGGCAGGCAGCGTGTCGAAATGACGCTCTTCATACGCGCCGTCACGCCACGGACCGCGCCGGCCGAAGACCTGCGAATGGTAGTCCCATGCGCAGAGCTGCTTCTCTTTCCAGACGAACTCGTCTTTCACGCAGAGGCGCCGGCACGCTGCGCATTGCACGATGGCCGCAGGTGGATGACTCAAGCCTTCGGCGATTTCTTCCGGCACGTCTTCGATGTTGAGCACCGACTCATCGGTCAATTTTTCCGGCAGCTCCGCATGCCATT
>Ga0213872_10002713_pt1 | contig 10192 bp, 7 predicted proteins | sample VelepicomBERX_R2_FD_160071 | JGI IMG/M metagenome (GOLD analysis project Ga0213872, IMG submission 160071) | Rhizosphere microbial communities from Vellozia epidendroides in rupestrian grasslands, the National Park of Serra do Cipo, Brazil - RX_R2 | ecosystem: Host-associated > Plants > Roots >... | reverse complement strand
CTGGCAAAGGACGCGTTGCGCGAAGGCGCGCAGCAGGGAATGTATGAGGTGCTCACGCGAAAGCCGGTAACGGCCGACGCCGAGGAAACGGATCGCAACCCGCGAGCGCGCAGCGCCAAGCTGCGGGCAGCGGAGAGGAAAGGCAGCTTCTAACGATTAGCTCCTAGTTCTTAACTAGAAGCTAGAGGCTAATAGCTAGAAGCTTGCACTAAAAAATCGGGCCGGGGTCGTCCCACCGCAGTACAAGGCGAAAGTAGTTTCAAGACGACACTCGTAAGGCCCCCTCCCATACACAGCGACCCAGGCCCGGTCGTTCGGAGGGGAAAAGGAAAGAAGTCGTAAGTGGTACTGGAGACGGCAGTCTGATGGCTAATCCCTCATAGCTATTGGCTGTATTTGAGGAGAGATGCAATGGCGACCCACGTAATTGCCGCGCAACCCGGCCTGAACCCAGGTCAGAGCAGCCATGAACGCGCTTATGAGCGCGCCTATGACCGGATCAGGGAGCGTAACGACGCGCTCATGGCGGCCCAGCGGCGCGCGCGGCGCGGCCCGACTCCGGAAGTATTTTTTCTCAAACGCTTCGATAATTCGCGCCTGGTAAAGGCTCCCGATCCGGCGCGTGCCAGGGAAATGCGCACATTTGCCTGCGCCATGGCGCTGCTCTTCGGTCTGATCATGATCTATGGATGGCAGCATCTGAGCTCCATCGAATACGGCTATCGCATCGAATCCGAGAAGCAGCAGATGCAGCAGCTGGAGGAGGACAACCGGCAGCTTCGGTTGAGCGAAGCGCAGCTGGGAGATCCGGTCCGCATCGACCAGGCAGCACGCCGGCTTGGCCTTACGGCTCCCCAGCCGGGTCAGGTGGTCCGGCCCGATGCTGTCGCAGATCCGAACGCGCCCGCTCTGGCTCAGATTACGCCCGTGATTCAGGGGATTCGCTGATTTCACTCACTTGGAACAGGAACTGGCCGCCAAAGTGAATCCCGCATTTCCGCTCCCCGTAGCCAGGATCGGTATCGTCACTCCAATGAGCCGCATGCGCGTGCTCGGCATCCTGGCGTTCTTCGCATTTTGGTCTGTGCTTATCTGCTGCCGTCTGGTATGGCTGCAGGTTTTCCGTCATCAGGATTGGGTCGAGCGCGCGGCTATGCAGCAGGAGCGCGGCTTCGATGTCGCCCCGCGCCGCGGCATCCTATACGACCGCAATCTGCACGAGCTGGCGATGACGGTCCTGGCCGATTCCGTTTACGCCGTGCCGAAAGAAATCGGCGATGCCCGTCCGCAGATAGCAGCCGCTCTCGCGCCAGTCGTCCATACCGATCCCACTGACGGCTTCACCTCCGAACAGCAGATTCTTGCGCGGTTGAATGCGTCGCGAAACTTCGCCTGGATCGCCCGCAAACAGGATGCGGCTGTGATCGAGAAGGTGAAAGCATTAAACCTGAAGGGCGTCTATATCCAGAAGGAGTTCAAGCGCTTCTACCCCGACAACCAGATCGCCGCACAGGTGCTCGGTTACGTGGGACTCGATGACAATGGCCTCGGCGGGCTCGAGCAGAATTTTGACGAGGACCTGCACGGCACGCCCGGCCATATGCTCACCGCGCTCGATGCGCGCCGCCACGTGCTGGGTAGTGCGGAGCGCGAGCCGTTGCCGGGTGAGAATCTGGTTCTCACCATCGACGAGAATATTCAATTCATGGCCGAGCAGGCGCTCGACCGCAACATGGCGCGGACGCACGCCGAATACGGGACCATCGTCATTCAGGACCCGCACACCGGTCAAATTCTAGCCCTCGCTGTCCGGCCTACCTTTAATCCAAACGATTTTCGCCACGCCACGACGGGTCTGCTGAAAAATCATGCGGTGAGCGACGTCTACGAGCCCGGCTCTACATTCAAGCCCGTGACCTATGCGGCGGCGCTCGAAGAGAAAGCCATCACTCCAGACACCATGGTGGATTGCGGCGGCGGCGCGCTGAACATCGCCGGCCACACAGTGCATGATGCTCCCGGCGAACATTTTGGAGTCATTCCGGCGTGGAAAGCTCTCGCCGTCTCGAGCAACGTCTGCGCTATCCGGGTAGGCCAACGCGTGGGGCCCGAGCACCTCTATAAATACATCCGCGCGTTCGGGTTCGGAGAGCGCAGCGGAATTGAGCTGCCCGCCGAAACCAAGGGACTGCTGGAATCGCTGAAGCACTGGGGGCCGGCCTCCATGGGTGCGATTCCTATGGGCCAGGAAATCGCCGTGACCCCCATCCAGATTGCCACCATGGTTTCTACCATCGCGAATGGCGGGGTCTACCTGCCTCCCCACATTCTGTTGACAAGCACGGATCTGATGAGGGGCGACTCCAAACTGAAGCCCGTGACTTTTCATCCGGAAAGCAGTTTGCCCGACCCTCTGCCGGATGGCGCAAACCGCGTCATTTCGGAACTGACCGCAGCGCAGATGCGAAAGATGATGCAGGATGTGGTGCTCATAGGAACCGCCCATGGCGCCGTTCACCTGAACGGATACAGCGCGGCAGGAAAGACCGGAACAGCGCAGAAGATCGATCCGCATACCCATACTTATTCCAAAACAAAATTTGTCGCATCATTCGTGGGATTTGCTCCGGTGAACAATGCCGCGATCACGATCGCCATCGTGATGGATTCGCCCGACCACAGCATGCATTTCGGAGCCCAGGCCAGCGCACCCGTCTTCCAGGACCTCGCGCAGCAGATCCTGGAATACCTGGGCGTACCGCACGATGAGCCGATGCAGTCTCCCGCTGCGATGGAGAAGGTCCAGGAAGTGGGGCCGCAAGAAGCCGATCCCCAACAGGTGGGCGATCTCGACGCCCTGTTCGCCGAAGTAAACAATCTTCCCGCCGACGATCCGCTCCGCAACCCTGTAGCGCAGGAGCATGTTCCGGAATCGAAGACCCAGGGCTTCATAGAGCCGCCGCCCGCACCCGCCGCCAGGCTCAAGTCAGCGTCTGTCGATGGCGAGGAACGCGATACTGCGGATCACGTTCCGCCGCACCCCGCGCCAGAGGCAATTCCTGCGCCCCCCGCGCCAGCTTCAGAAAAAGGTTCCGTAGTTGTTGCTTCCGCGCAGCGCGTCGTCGTGCCGTCTTTTGAGGGAGAGCCGGTGCGCAAGGTCATCGAGCAGGCAGGTGGCTCCGGCCTCGCCGTCCAGGTGCTCGGAAGCGGCATCGCCCGTGGCCAGGCGCCTGCGCCCGGCACCATCGTGCCTGCCGGCACAGAAGTCGTCGTGCGCTTCGCGCGGTGAGGAAGCAATTCGCTGCTTGGTTGTCGCTACCCCTCAAATATGTAAGAGTCTTGATATGGATAAGGAACAGGTCCTTTACACCTTGCGACAGCATGCTCCAGAGCTGAAAGAGGCCGGCCTTGTTCATCTGCGCCTTTTCGGCTCGGTTGCACGCGGGGACGCAACCCCTCAGTCCGATGTCGATTTGATTGCTGACTTCGATAAGTCGAAGCGACTGACGCTCGTGACCCTCGCGAGTTTGCAAAGCCGCCTTGAGGATCTGCTTGCAGCCACTGTCGATTTGTCCTCCGCAGATTGGATGAAGGAGCCTGTTCGCAAGCGTGCTCTCGAAGAGGCTGTCCTTGCCTTTTAGAGAAGCGCGGGCGTGTTGGGCAGACATCCAGGAGAGCATCAGGCTGATCGAGTCTTTCCTGATGCATCATGATTTCGAGACGTATCGAACCAACCTCATGATGAAATCGGCTGTCGAGAGGCAGATGCCGGTTATCTCGGAGGCTGCCATCCGGTTAGGATCTGAGGCAGAGGATGCCTGTCCTGGTCTTGATTGGAGAGGCTTGCGGGGTATGGGGAACATCCTGCGGCATGCCTACCATCGAATCGATGACCGCATCGTTTGGGATACAGCAAAGGAAGATTTGCCGTTGCTCAAGGCGTGCGTGGAAGCGGTCCTGGATGCACCAGAAGCTGGCTCTAACCATGAGACTCAATGACATCCTGCGTGCGGTTCCATGCATCCGCCGCTCCGGCCCAGACCCCGACATAACGGGCGTCGAGTACGACTCACGCCGCGTCTGCCTCGGGTCCCTGTTTGTTGCCATGCAGGGCGGCACGACCGACGGCAACCGCTATGTCCAGAGCGCGATCGCCGCAGGCGCAGCGGCAATCGTCACCGATTCCCAGAACACCTTCAACGAACTCGCGCTGCACCATCCCGGCATCGCGGTCGCCAAAGTCGCTCACGGACGCAACGCGCTTGCCCTCATCGCAGCCAACTTCTTCGCACACCCCGAAGCGCACCTTGCCCTCACCGGAGTCACCGGAACAAACGGAAAGACCACCACAGCGTTTCTGCTGGATGGCCTGTTGAATCATGCCGGTCGCAAGACCGTTCTTGTCGGCACCATCGAATATCATGTCGCCGGATCGGTGCGGCCCTCGCCGCACACAACCCCCGAGTCGCGCGACTTGCTCGAGTTATTCCGCGAAGGCGTGGATGCCGGAGCAACTGAATCTGTGATGGAGGTTTCATCCCACGCGCTTGCCCAGGGCCGCGTCTTCGGCTTGCCCTTCGATGTTGCCATGTTCACCAATCTCACCCGCGACCATCTCGATTTTCACGGCACCATGGAGAACTATTTTGCCGCCAAGCGACGGCTCTTCGATGGCACCGTCTTGAGTCCGCCGCGAGTGGCTGTGGTGAACATAGAAGACCCGCATGGGGCACAGCTTGCCTTGGTCGCCCGCGAAGCCGGATCGGAAATCTTCTCGTACGGCTTGGGGGTCGGCGAGTTCCGCGCGGAAGATCTCCGCATCTCGGCCGCGGGCATGCGATTTACGCTGCAAACGCCGACGGGCGGCATCCAGCTCGGCACACCCCTCACCGGGAAAGTAAACGTGTACAACCTGCTAGCCGCCTGCGGGGCAGCATACGCACGAGGATTGACACTGGACCAGATTCGGGCCGGCGCGACGGCGCTCTCGGCCGCACCCGGACGGTTCCAGACCGTCCATGCGGGACAGGATTTCACCGTGGTCGTCGATTACGCCCACACCGACGATGCGCTGCGTAATCTCACTGCATTGGCCCGCGAATTTGTAACGGCAACTGGTGGAAAAGTGATCACAGTGTTCGGCTGCGGAGGCGATCGCGACAGGACCAAGCGCCCTCTCATGGGACGAGCCGCGGGCGAGGGTAGCGACTTCGTCGTCCTCACGTCTGACAACCCGCGCAGCGAAGATCCCGAAGCCATCCTTGAGGACGTTCTGCCCGGCCTGACAGAAACAGGAACGCCGTTTCTGCGCGAAGTAGACCGCCGCCGCGCCATTCGTCTTGCCCTGGATGCCGCCGATAACGGAGATATCGTTCTCATTGCCGGCAAAGGCCACGAAAAAACCCAGGCACTGAAGTCCGGAATTATTCCGTTCGACGACGTCGAGGTCGCAACCGAGCTGCTTCGCGAGCGAAAGCGCGCCGGAGTAAGCGCATGAGGCTTGACCTGCCGCAAGTTGCATTCTGGGCGGGCGCAGACCTTCCCGACGCTGATAATCATTCCGCGATTTACGCCACCGGATACTCCATCGATTCGCGCACGCTACGGTCCGGCGACCTGTTCATCGCGATCAAAGGCGAGCGCTTCGACGGGAATGACTTTCTGGCGAGTGCCTTTGAACGCGGAGCCGTCGCAGCCATTGTCGCGCGCGACAGATTCGCGACGCTTCCGCCAGAAGCACGCGAACGTCCACTCCTTCTGGCGGAGGCTCCGCTAGCGGCTCTGCAACAACTTGCAACTGCAGTTCGAAAGCATTGGGGCAGGCGGGTCGTGGGCGTTACCGGATCAGCCGGAAAGACGACAACCAAGGAAGCTATTGCAAAAGTCCTGAGCGCAAAATTCCGAGTCCTGAAATCGCAGGGCAATCTCAACAATGCCTATGGACTCCCTCTGCAGTTGCTGAAACTCGAGCCCGAGCACGAGATCGCGGTGATTGAAATGGGCATGTCGAGCGCAGGAGAGATCACGGCACTTGCCGCGATCGCTGCCCCCGACTGGGGAGTAGTCACGAACGTCGGCAGTGCCCATGCCGAATTTTTCCGTGACGGAATCGCCGGCATTGCCCGCGCGAAATACGAGCTTATCGAATCGCTGCCCGCGCATGGCGTCGCTTTTTTGAACTGCGACGATCCTTACGTCTCGCAGTTCGGACGCGACTTTCGGGGCAAAGCCATTTATTTCGGACGCGGCCCCTGCGCTGACCCTAAAGCGGAAAGCATTCAATCCCTTGGGACAGAAGGCCAGCTTATCGGAATTCGCGCCGGCGACGAACGCGCCACCCTCCATCTTCACCTTCTCGGCGACCATAACGTCTCCAACGCGCTTGCAGCAGTCGCAGTTGGGGTAGAAGCCGGGATTCCGCTGGCCGCTTGTTGCGAAGCCCTGGCCGATCTGCGTCCTGAAGACAAGCGGGGCGAGGTCCTCAATGTGCGTGGCGCAACAATCATCAACGACAGCTATAATTCAAACCCCGAAGCCCTGAAGGCGATGATCGGCACACTCGCCTCCATGCCGGTTGGCAGCGGCGGACGCCGCGTTCTCGTCGCCGGAGAGATGCTGGAATTGGGCGCTGAATCGGCCGCTCTGCACGCCGCTTGTGGAAAAGCCGCGAAGCAGGCGGGCATCGAAATAATCGCCGGGGTGCGGGGATACGCTTCGCACATTGTCGAAGCCGCCAAGGATCAGGGAGCGGCTGAGACCCGGTTCTTCGATTCTCCCGAAGAAGCCGGACGTTGGCTGGGTGGGATTCTCCGACCGGGTGACGTCGTTTTGCTCAAGGCATCTCGCGGCGTAAAGCTTGAACGAGCTCTTGACGCCCTCAAAGAAAGCTAACGACAGATCGTCGGGAGCTGATACCCAAACTCGCGCTCGACAGCCCCCGCAATCGCCAGCACGGCTTCGTCTTCCCAGGGCCGCCCGGCAATCTGTACTCCGATCGGCAGGCCGTCGACCGACCACCCTACAGGCACCACCGCCGCAGGAGCCGCGAAAAGATTGAACCACTGCGTGTAGCGCATGGCATCGAGATACCGCACAATTTGCCCATTCACCGTCCACTCACGCTCTCCATGGCGAAAAGCCGGCACCGCACATACCGGACAAAGCAGAATCGGCGCCTGCTGCATTTCGGCAAGCAGCCTGTGACGCACCATGTCGCATTCCGCCCAGGCCCGCAACAGCGATTCCGCCCTTAATGGCTGCTCTGCGCGCGCGATTTCTAGGAATCCACGAAAGACAGGACTGAGCTCGTGCTCGCGGCCCTCGATCGCCTCCCGGTAAAACATCTCCCCGCACTGCACGAAGAAAATCCACCACAGCCGCCGCGCCTCTTCGAGCGCAGCAGGGCGAAAGGTCTGCAAATTGAAACCCTGGCGTTCAAGGGCCCGGGCAGCGTCGCGCACCGCCGTGCGCGTCTCCGGCGTCACCGGCGTTAGCCCGTCGTCTTCGAACCACCCGATTGGAACGCGTTTCAGATCATCCAGCCGCCATTCCCGAAGACTCACAGGCGCGCTCTCCGGGTCCAGAGGATCCTGCGCGCAGAGCGCCCTGAAAAGCAGTGTGACATCCGCAATCGTCCGTGCCATCGGTCCGACCGCGCCCAGGATCGAAAACGGCCCTGTTGCCGCCGGACGGTGTCCTCGACCCGGCACCCGGCCCGGCGTCGGCTTCAGTGCGGCAATCCCGCAGAAGTGCGCTGGCTCGCGAACCGAGCCGCCGCTGTCGCTGCCGAGGCCGCATGCAGACAGCCCTGCCGCAATCGCCGCCGCCTCGCCCCCGCTCGATCCACCGGCAGAGCGCTCCAGGCTCCACGGATTATTTGCCCGCCCATAGAGCAGGTTATCCGTCTCGTACGCCATCAGAAACTCGGGACAGTTCGTCGTTCCAAGCACCGTCGCGCCTGCTCGTCGCAGCCGTGCGACCGCCTCAGCGTCTTCGTGAGCAACATGTCCCCGGTTCAGCACACTGCCGATCTCGCAGCGATACCCCTTGACCTCAATCGACGACTTCACGGTGATCGGCAGGCCTGCCAGCGCTCCGTGCTTTGCCTCACGCGCCTCAGAACGCACGCGCTCCGGATCGAACTCGATCAACGCGTTGAGCTGCGGATTCAGTCGCTCGATCTGCCGTATGTGCTCTTCCGCAAGCTCTGCAGGTGAAATCCGGCGCGCCTGCAGCAGACGCAGCTGTTCCACTGCGTGTAACAGCGTGACGCTCACGGTTGACCGGTGATCGGCTGCGAAACTGTCGGCCGATAATCGAACTGAAATCTCTGCAAACGCTCTCCTGATTCAAAGCGACCGTTCCAATCCAACCGGTACTTCAGCGCCGCGTCGCTGTCCGGATAATGCTCGTCCGCCGGATACGGATACCTGCTCATCCCGTGGAACGGCAGTTGCGCGACCGTAAAGGGCATCGCCTCGTAGAAATCCATGTCCTTTACGAACCCGTTTGCGTAGAAGAAGTAATCGCGCTTCCAGTGCACAGGCAGCGGCGGTAGTGCAGCCGCGCTGAACTCTGCATCGATCTCCTCGCCGCTTCCGAAGATTACGTAACGATTGTCGGGCTGTTTCAACAGCGCAGTCACATCGCCATAATGGGTGTAGCTTCCGCGCTGCCACTGGAACGGCCCCGTCATGCTGATCTGGTCGTAGCGATACGTCAGATCGCCGGGAGTCTCGCCATCCACCTGCTTCGGATATCCGCGAAACGCGAGATGTGCCATGCCAAGCGGCAGTTCGGTCTCGCGCACCTCGCGCGAAGCATCCCCGCCGTTGTCGACGAGCACCTGGTCCCAGTAGATCTGCAGATTCGTGCTCATACGAATGCGGCGCGTGCCCGCAGGCAGTTTTCCCGTCAGGTCAACAACAATCGTGCGCGGCAATCCCGCCGGAAACCCCATATCGTTGATGATTCGTTTCCAGCTTCCATCCGGCATCTGCGCGTCAACATACGGCGGAACAGGCTCGAGCCCCGCCTGCCACGCCGCATACATCGAGCTGGCGCTGAAGTACTCGATAAATCCATGCAGGAAGAGCCGCAGCGGATTCTGCGCCGTCCATTCACCCAGATCGAGCGTAAGCGTGTGCATGTTCGCGTATCCGGCGTAACTCAGATTTGTGAAGTCACGAACGTACTTGTGGTCGCGCGCAGACAGCAGCGCCAGCACATCGCGCCCCTTGTCATCCCACGCCCCTGCCGGCGCATGCGTCTCCGGGGACGCCACGACCGTCTTGCCCGACGCGAACGGCGGCTCACTCAGAAAGCGCTCGTCGGGATAAACCTCCGTCCCCTCCGGATGATCGACCGCCACAAGCCGCACCTGGTCGACGTAGTTAATCTCCTCCATGGGCTCGCCAAAGCGCAGGCTCAGATATCCATCGCGTGCCTTTAGCTGCGAGCCATCCACCTTGATCCATTCATCCGGATCAGCCTTATTCGTCTCCGTCGGCGACACCCAGTGCCCCACCACGGCCGCGCCGATTACATCAGACACAAACTGATACTTCTCGCCATCCCACGCAAACAGTACCGGACACGAGCTGCCACGCCGGTCCAGCTCCGTGATAGCTGCCGGCTTTGCCGCCGCAAGATCGATCTCATCCTGCGGAACCCCCGTCGGCCACAACATTCGTACCACATCAGCGTGGTCTGCCTGACCGAGGCCGGCGATCACCTCAGTTGCGTTCTGGCTCATGTACCCGGACGCGCCGGCGATTTCGAACTTCTGCCATTTTCCATTCGAGAACACCTCGACCTTTGTACCGAGCGCGGTTTTGTTATCGGCCAGACCGGTGAACGCAAGCCGCATCGAGTGATTGCGGCTTCCGCCCACGTTACGCAGCACCATCGGCGCATGGTTCAGCTGAGTGACGATCAGATCGGCCGCCCCATCCCCGTCCACATCTCCAGCAATCACCGAACGCGGAGCATCGAGCTTTAACTTGTCCGCCCCCACTGCCTTGCTGACATCCTCAAAGCCTTCCGGGCCGCGATTCCGCAAAATGCGCAGTTCGGGACCACTGGCTGTCTCCACAATTACCGCCAGATCGATCCAGCCGTCGTTGTCGATGTCGATCGGAGTCACGCCCCAGGCTGCCTTGGCATCATCGATCGGCAGCGGAACCCGCTCGAA
>Ga0213872_10002712_pt1 | contig 10194 bp, 12 predicted proteins | sample VelepicomBERX_R2_FD_160071 | JGI IMG/M metagenome (GOLD analysis project Ga0213872, IMG submission 160071) | Rhizosphere microbial communities from Vellozia epidendroides in rupestrian grasslands, the National Park of Serra do Cipo, Brazil - RX_R2 | ecosystem: Host-associated > Plants > Roots >... | reverse complement strand
TCTTCGCTGATTTGCCTTGAGCTTCAAGGCCGAGACGCAACAGAACAAAATGGCCAAGTAGCTCAGTTGGTAGAGCAGCGGATTGAAAATCCGCGTGTCGGTGGTTCGATTCCGCCCTTGGCCACCAAAATCCCTTATAAATCAAAGGCCTGCAGCATTTTGCTCCGGGCCTTTGCTTTTTTCCCCTGTTGCACACTCGTTGCACACTTTTTTGAAATCTCGCACACTGTACAAATACAAGGTGCAGGGAGATTTCGGGATGAAAAAGCTGTCGCCAAATTCAGTGACCATGCATGAAGGCAGGGTCGTGCTCACAAAGCGATCGCGTAGCAGTCGTTGGCAAATGCGCTACAAGTTTGATGGCCGCTGGATCAGGAAGAGCACCAATAAAAGCGACCTTGATGAGGCAAAAGAGGCTGCAACTGACAGTTATTTAGAAGCCAAATTCAAGAAGAGGTCTGGCCTCCCAGTAGTAAGCAAGCAATTCAAGGCAATTGCTGAAATTGCTAAAAAGAGGATGCAGGAAGAAATCGACGCAGGCCATGGCAAGGTCGTCTACAAAGACTACGTCAGCGCAATCGACAACTACTTGACTCCATTCTTCGGCAACCACTACGTCACGAGCATCGATTACCCACTGCTCAAGCAATTTGCAGAGTGGCGAACGAAAAAGGCAGGGCGTGAGCTGAAGGGGAACACGCAGAACACCCATAACTGCGCTATGCGGAGGGTGTTCGATGTAGCGCTGGAGCTCAGGTACATCACCCAATCGCAGATTCCGGTACTCGTGACTCAAGGCGAAGCTAGCGGGCGTCGTCCTGATTTCACGGAAGAAGAATATGTGACGCTGGTTCAGAAGATGCGGCCATGGTCGAATCTGGGTCGCATGCAAAGGAGCCGGTGGATTCGTGCGCTGTTGTTTGAGTATGTGCAAATACTAGCCTTAACAGGCATGAGGCATGGAACAGAGGCGGAAAGTCTAAACTGGAAGACCATTTCATTATTTGACAATAATGGTCGAAAATTTGTTGAAATGTACGTGAATGGGAAAAAGGGAAATCGATCCTTAGCTGCAGGAATTAGCGTGCTTCACAATTTGAAAAAATTGCATGCAATGGCCGAGGATTTGAAGCATTTGACCTTTGACGAAGTGCTTGCACAGAAACCAGATAAGCTGGTTTTTAGATTGCCAGATGGGACAGTTACGAAGCATCTTGATCAGCCGTTTAAAGCATTTTTGGACGAAAAGGACTTGTTGACTTGCAAGCGTACTGGTGATGATAGAACGCTGTATTCACTACGCCACACATTTGCTACGTTGAGGATGTTACATGGCGCAACTCCACATGATTTAGCTAAGCAAATGGGGACAAGCGTAGAAATGATCGAAAAATATTACGGGCACTTGACGCCACGCATGCGCGCTGATAAAACATTCAGGCTACCTATGAATAATAGGTCGCCATTTGAGAGTCCAATTGCAAGCGGACCAGGTTCGTTGGAAAGTGATCCAATCAAGGTAACTACTCCAACCGTCGGCAATTTGCCGCTGGAAGTGGATGGGCAAGGTGTGGTTCAGGTGAAGCGATAAGTTGCAAGAAGTGATCTGCATATACAGCTAAGGGGGATACATGGAGCGCGCAAGTGTAAATCCGCATGGATTTGAAGAATACAAGCTGAACCATGAAACAAATCAAAAGAATTTTGATAGACGCCTTGAATTTGAAGCAGAAGTACGGCAAAGAGTCGACACGCTTGTAAAGACGCTATTTGTACTCTGTGGCGGTGCATTGTCAGTAGCTATTGGCATTTTCTTACGTCCAGACGCGCCAGCAATGGCTGTCAATCAAGGGTGTGCGCTCAGATTGGCTCTCGGATTGAACTTCTATGCGCTGCTATCAATGTCAACATTGATGGCATCGATGATCTGTCAAGGATATTGGCAAATGTCAATGTGGCAGTATTCCGCCGAATCCGAATTGCACAAGAAGAAGACAAGAAATTGGTTGTGGCGAATATCAATCCCCTTCAATTGGCTAATCGGTCTGTCCGGGTTTGTTGCATTTCTAGTTGGAATGGGAATGCTTGGCTATGTGTCGGTGCAGGCGGTGAAAATTTGAGTCAATGGTTGCATAACAGGGCATAAGGGAATAATAGATGTCGCAGCATATGACTGAAGAGTGGGTAAGCCTCTGGTATCAATGCCTCTGCGGGAACATCGACTATTTCTCCTATTGCACTGCGAAGGACAGTGGCGACGCCGTCACGTGTGCAGAACTGGAAGCCAAGTTCGAACTTCTGGCGAGCATTTACGACGATTTTGGTGATGTCGATGTCTGGCCGGCCGATGGCATGCAAAGCAAAAGCTGGCAAGAGTGGTTCGAGCCACGGCGTCATTTGTTCATGTGTATGCCAAGGGTCGTGGATGGGCGGCAAGGATACGAGACGCGATCCGGCTATTTGCTAATAGAAGTTCCGCTTCTCAGTGACACCGTGGGCGTGTCAACGGCGGTAGCTGAACTGATCGAACAACAACGATCATCCGCAACTGTCGAGTCTCCAAAGCCGCCTAAATACATGCTGCACGAGTGCAACGGGAAGCCTGCGCATGGCATCCAGCAAGTGCGACAGGCCTGTCGATCTGCAGAGCGCAGTTACAGGTATGACCCTGTTACGTTTGAGGAACTCAAGCACCTTGACAACGTTGCAGCGTTTGTGCGGAATGAGATTGACTACATGGGGTGGACGCTTGATCCGAAGGCTTACGCGGTGCTCAAACAAACGGGACAGCTATCGGAGCAGCGTCTTGAAAGCTTCAAGGCCATGCTTAACAGGTGCAGGCGTGACTTCAAGTCGTTCGCGGCCAATGCGATTCGAGCGTCCTTTCCAAATGACAGACCTTTTGACTCGACTGTCCTAGACATTTTCTAGTTGGGAACAAATGTACGATCTTCACTGTTCCATGACAGATTGAGGGCATCAATCTAGAGTTCAATTCATCGACGGCAATCAAGCAATCGATAAAACTTGAAAGGAACCTAGATATGAACACCAATACGTCTGGAAGTTTTGGCGGTGCCTACATGGGCCGTCTGAAGGATCTTTTGCCAAATATGCAAACCTCCAACAGTGTTAGCGCGATCCGCAGTAAACGGCATTCGATTCAAGAGGCGCGGCAGGCAGTTGTCGATAAAATTCTCGCGAATAAAGAGCATTTCATCAATCCTGATCCAGCGACGAAACCCGACTTGATCTACAAAGATCAAGGGGGAGGCTATTATTCTGTGGGGATTAAATACGGAAATCGTTGGCTCAGCAAAGCCTTTAATGGAAGCAGCTTTATCACTGGTATTCCGAAGGAGAATGTAGCAGGCGTTATGGACCTGCTTTCTGAGGCAGTGTCGAACGGCGAGATGGACAAGTATATTGAGTCTATTCGTGACGCAAATTGGAAGGCGCATGGCAAAGGTGGCGCACGATAGGCACCCTCGCTCGTTGGTGCGCCAACTTACGCCAATTCCACCGCTTTGCGCAGCATGTCGTCGTTCACGTCGATATAGCGCTGGGTAGTTTGGATGGAACGATGGCCCGCAAGTGCAGCCAGTACACGTACGGAAATGCCTTGCGTGGCCAAGTTCGTGATGAAGGTGCGACGGCCAGAATGAGATGTTGCACCTGCAAGCCCTGCGCGTTTGTATAGCGTGATGAAGTGCTGGGTCAGCGTGTTTGCACTAAAGCCAGTGCGCTTTTGCGTCATGAAAAACGGCGCGTCAACTGCTCTTGCCTTCAGTGTGCGCTCATAAGCCGCCAACTCTTTTTGCAGTCGTTCGTTGATGAACACGACGCGGCCCGCATTGCCCTTGGTTTGATGTGCTTGAAGGCGCAATTCGGATCTGATGTTTCCATCGGCATCGAGCACATCTGCAACGCATAGCGCAGCGACTTCCCCGACACGCATGCCCGCCAAGTGCGTCATGAGCAACATGGCTTTGTCCCGCGCAGCGTGTCGTGATAGTGCCGCTTGCCCCATTGCTTGACGTAGCTCCTGATTGGTCAGTGTCTTTGCTTGTTTCATACCAAACCTCACTTTTTGTTGTTATCTATAGTAATTTCTGATGACCGCTTTGGTCGACCTGATTGGTGTTTTAAATATCTTCAATGAAATCAAGCAGTTATGCCAAAACCTAATAATTTACATATTTCATGATGTATTCGTGGCTTGCAGGCGACAACAAACTGCGACGCATTTAAATAAGCGCAGTTGCGTTTATTCTGCGTCTGGTTGCCTCGTGCAGCGGCGCATAAAAAACGCTTGCAACACGGTTTTAAGTGCCGTGCATGCAAGCGTTCAAGATTTGCTCTCTGCAAATTTTTAACCAATCATCTCAATCGCACTCAACTCTGTATATTTATCACTGATCGACTCGATGCTCTTGGTTGAACTGGTAGCATCATTTTATCGATTGTCAATTGCTGTAGTAAGTGATTTGTTCTGTGATGTAGTGTTGCTCTTGGTGACTGAGTGATGGTTAATGTTGATATTGGGATATTTTAGACAATAGCTATCGCAATGAGTATCTGTGTACTCATAACAAAATTCAAATTTTCATTCTCCGTGTGCGCTGTTAACTCAGTTAATGGCGCTGCCCGTACATTATGTTCGGCATTTTACGCGGAGAAATTATCTTGAAGTCAGTGACTTCGGTATACGAGATAGACCCCAGGCTACTGCGTCTGGATTAATGCTGCCGGTTTCCTTGCTCAAGTAGCACGCTATGCCATCTGCGTCATATACTTTGCTCAATTCGTATCGCTCAGCAAGGCAACGTGAGTTTTGAATATATTTCTGCATGTGCTCTTCAACTAAAGCTTGCGACTTGACGTTAGCGAGAAGGATGTGTGCATGTATACGCCTTTCGGATTTTGCTGCCTCGATAACCGGCACGTACAAAATTTGGCACTTGTGATTAAATTTGCCTCTATTCTTCCAGACCTTACTGTTTAGCGTTGCTCCAAGGTGTCGTATTTGGCTGTGTACGGCAGTTTCATTTGGAACGTACTTGATGTTTCCTCCTGTAGCGAACGTAACTGTCAGCATGTATTCGTACCAGGGTGCGAATCTTGCTAGAAGGGTGGCATTGCTGCGACGCAGTTGTGACGCGAATGTGGGACGTGGTATTTTTTGCATATAAGACCTCATAAAATATTAGATATTTATCCACTTCTTATGTTTTTGGCGCGGAAATAGAAAATTCTGAAAATTGGTCGACTTGAAACCGTGATTGGTCGCAGCATTGCAGCATGTGAAATTTGATAGAAAAGGAGTTCACATGCAATTGGCAAAATTGAAGTTCGTAACTGCAGGCCATCAACGAAAGTCTGTGACGGACATGCGCCGCGATAAGCTGGTGACAAAGTTGGACGAGCAGATCGGTATTGCGACTGCTGTGTTGCAAGGCGACTCGTCGAAGGCAACGCGCATGCGTGAAGTAGCTGGCGCAGATGGCGCGTTGATGCAACGCCCAGTTCGGGTTAAGCAATGGTGGTGGAAGGGTGCCGATGGCAAGCTTCTGCTCTCGGTGCAATACGGCACGAAGGTGCTTGAATTTGCAAAGGGCAAAGCTGCCATCGAAGTCACCTCAATGCAGGATTTGCTGGAGGCCCTGCAATGTGTGCGTGATGCGGCAGCTACCGGCGAACTGGATGCGCACATAGAGGCTGCTAGCGCGGCATTGCGTGCAGGGTTCAAAAAGTAGCAGTCAACGGCGGCCTATAGGCTTGCCCAAAAGAACTGCGGCGCGGCTTATGCGCGTTATTGGCACTTGGAGATCTTGACTGCGCAAGATGCTGACCGCGCATGACATGGGCTGATGCTGCCGCCTACTTGTTCAAGGGAGCAGCCGATGGCTATTGACATGCGGGCCGTGAAGGCCGGCCAAACCTCAACTTTGGGGATGAAATGAACACCTACCAAGCGTCAGTCAAAGTGCGCAATGCATCCAACACTGGCATGATCGTTGTGCGCGTGCAGGTTGCTGCCACCAATCCGATAAATGCCAGGCTTCAGCTTGAGGCGCAATACGGGCGAGGCAACGTGTTGGGTACGCCAACAAGGGTCTGACACCCATGAGTTCGATAAATACGCATAGAAAGCAGCAATAGGAGAATTTATGCGTATAGAAGAAGTCGAAGGCAACGCATTTCAGCAGCGGGCGAAGCAGTTGAGCGCAACCGCTGACCGTCAGTCCGCAAAAGCGAAGCAGTTGAAGGCGCAGGCGGCGGTGGTGGCGGCGCAGGGCAAGTTGGCAAAGGCGGCACGCCGATCGATCCGGCCTGTTGGGCCACGGTAGTCATTGGTACGGCGAGAGAGGCATGCAAGTTATTGGTGCATCGGCGCGTCCAATAATTTGACAAATTATTTGAACAAATGCAAGATCTAACCTGAACGATTGATGGAGCAAGTTCAGGGAGGAAAATAGTGAATGCATTGCTCAGCCAAATTATTGGTGAGTTAGAAGCGCAAGGCGCCGCGATCCTTCAGTCAATTGATCAGTTTGGGTCAAACAATAATTCCGTCAGACAAGGGTCTGATATTTACAATAATGAAGCAATGAAGCCCACAAGTCCTTTGGCATTGAAGGGTAGCGCGGAAGGTCAGTATATATTTTGCTCCGACTGTAGGCCGACGTTGCATGACGAAAAGGGAAGCCGATGTTTCGCGTTGACATAAAAAACAAGACCCTAATTGAACTCAAGCCGACGGGCTTCTCTGACCTTGGTCTGAAGGAGCGATTTGACATTCAGGAGTGGATTGAGAAGAGTCCGACGATTTTAGGAGAAGAACTGCTTGTTATTGGCAAGGAGGTCATTCTTTCTTCTGGAAAACGTCTTGACTTGCTCTGCATTGATAAATCTGCTGCGCTGGTTGTTGTTGAGCTAAAGCGAGACGACTCTGGTTCCTCCGTTGAATGGCAAGCAATAAAATACGCCTCCTATTGTTCAAGTTTCTTGCCTGATGAAATTTTTAAACAGTATGCGTCTTACTTGAGTAAGTCAGAGTTTGATGCAACGAAGTTGATTGAAGAATTCATCGATGCAGATATCGAGGCGTTAAATGCAAGCCAACGAATAATTCTGGCTTCGCGCGAATTCAATTCCGAAGTGATATCTGCGGTATTGTGGTTGCGTGAGTTTGGTGTAGATATTCAGTGCACAAGGCTTGCACCATTCATTGATTCGGATGGTGAGCTGTTTATTAAGCCGGAAACCATCATTCCTTTGCCGGAAGCCAAAGACTACATAGAGCGAAAAGAGGTTAAGCAGAGAGCGATTGTTACCAATCAATCTGAGTGGACAGGTTATTGGTTTGTGAATGTCGGAGAGGGCCCTCACAGAACTTGGGACGACAACATGAAGTTTGGATTTGTCGGTGCAGGCCAAGGGAAGCGTTACTCTGCTGCTCTCAACCGCCTTTCTGTTGGTGACAAAATCTATGCCTACATGGCGGGGCTCGGCTATGTTGGCTTTGGTGAAGTCACCAAACCCGCAGTGATGATCCGCGATTTCGTTACCGAATCCAACGTGCCACTGCTTTCTGCTGGACTGAAAGCCGAACATCCTGAAGAGAATGCAGAAGACGAAGAGCTTTCTGAATGGGTTGTTGGCATATGTTGGGTCAAAGCGCTTCCTAAGAATCAAGCAAAGACCTTTCCGGGAGCATTTGCCAACCAGAACGTTGTGTGCAAGTTGCGGCACGAACAGACGCTAAAGTTTGTTCAGTCTGAGTTTGGTCAGTAGCAGCGTAATGGACGGACGGGGCCGCAGACCTGGTGTCTTGAAACCCCACTCATCATGTGTGCGGCCGAAAAGGGCACATCTGTCGAGGTGAGTTTGATGCGGCGTGGATGGTGCATGTGCATTTTGAATTTGCTACGCAAATTGCTAATCCTGCCAAATATTGCACACTTTATAGCGCACCAAAATTTTCTTTATATAACTCATTGATTTATATAAATAAATCGACGGGTGCTTCTATTGAAAATCCGCGTGTCGGTGGTTCGATTCCGCCCTTGCCACCAGACGATCGATAAGGGGTTGATTCCTATGGAGTCAGCCCCTTTTCCGTTGTGGATCGCAGGTCGGGTGCATCACTTGGGTGCAACACATGTCATCGCATGGAAGGTATCTCGTCAGGTCGCGTCACGGGACCCAGTACTACTTTCGCCGCAGGGTACCGCGTGAGCTCAGGGCGGTTATGGGTTCCGCCTTCCTATACTGTTCCCTGCGTACGACAGATCTTCGTTACGCCGTCGTAGGTGCCCGGCAACTCGCTGCGCAGACCGACGTAATCTTTCGTGAGGTGGAACGGATGGCGAGTGATCGTAAGGGCAAAGCGCTTTCGCTTGGATACGCGATTTCTTTCGAGGTCTCTCGGAATGGTCCGGTGAATGCATCACTGACGATCGGGCCCGAAGATACCCCCGAGATGGTCCAGGAAGGGCAGCGGTTGCTATCACGGACCGCCCTGGAGCTGGCGCATCGATCGCCGGACCGACTTGCGCAGGATCAGGGTATCTCGCATATTCATCCATCGGTGGAAGATGGTTTAACACTTGCGAATGCAGTCCGAGAGTTTCTGGCTGCAGCAGACTTGAAACCGTCCACGCTGAAGAACTATAAGAGCTATTTGGAGAATAAAGCCATTCCATTCTTTGGAAGCGATCGACGGGTATGCTCAATCCAGCAATCTGATTTCGCAGCATATATAGATCATCTGAAGACCCTGGGTCGCTCCAGTTCGACGTTGGAGGGATATGTTGGTGCTCTTAGTGCAATGGCTACGTGGCACCGTGCGCGAGGTAAATCGATTGTCCAATGGCAGTCTCGGACGCTGATGCCAGCGAATACCACTCCGGAGGATCAGCAGCGCGCTGAACATTCTATTGACGATCTGAAGGTCATATTCAGTAATGCAGTGCGATACCTGAAAAATGAACCAGAGAAGTTCTGGGTAACCGTTGTAACGGCGTTTACTGGGTGCCGGGTTGAAGAGATCGCCCAGGTGGACCTCACCTCTGACTTCCATCAACATCCGTCGGGAATCTATTACCTGATGCTCAATGAAAAGCCAGATAAAGATGGAGTGCTTCGGAAAACAATGAAGCAGCTCTCATCCTGGAGACACGTACCCATTCATACGAGTTTGGTCGATGCAGGCTTTGTGACTTTCCTTCGAGATGTATTGGCGCAAGGATATGTTCGTCCCTTCGAGAGGCTTTGGGGATATAGAGAGATGCCACTTGCTATCGAGGATAGGGAGGATGAGAAACTGTCGAAGTGGGCTCATGAAATAAGCAAGTGGGGTGGTAAGGAGTTTACGAGATTGGTTGAGAGTGGGGTGTTATCCAAGGCGTCAGGGCAATCCTATTTTCATTCCATGCGGCATTCACTTTCTAGTGAGCTGGGGAGAAGGGATGTTTCGCTTGAACATCGATCAATACTGGCGGGTCAGTCGGTTGGTGGTGAGAATGGGAAGCGGTATGCGAAGTTGCGCAGAGATACTGCGTTTCTGTCGCGAATAGTCGAAGAAAACCTCCATGTATATGTTGATTGTTTGAATCATGCCATGGCTGGGGAAACTGCATAAATGACATATCAGGGGTCAATAATCGCAGGGTCGGTAACGATCGATGCAGTAATATTCCGAGTTGAACTTGCATGAGCAGACCGAAGCTGCCGCTTGCTGCACGCTTGGCCGACGACGAGTTCGCTGATCTGATACTCAAGACCAAGCGCTCCCCCAAGTTGGACTGGATCAAGTGGTGGGTGGGCGATCCTGCCTCCGTTCCTTCAATGGAGAAGGTCGAGACGTTGGGTTGCGTGGTCACGATGCAGGACGCTGATAGAAAGCGGTTGCAGGCCCTCCCGCCTGCGGCATGGGGTGAGAGGCTCATCGGACTGGAGTTCAGCCTCGACTTGACAGTAAAGGCTGCGCCGGTAGGACCGGCCCGCGAAGCCCTTGACGAGGCCATCTTCCGTCAATTCCTGCTGCGGCTATCACCCTGGAGTGCAGAAATGCTCGTTGACGACCAGATGCGGCGTGCGCTCCGGGCTGGGCTCGGGCTTGAGGATGTGCGTCGATGCCAATGGCGGCTCGACCAGGAACATGCGGCCACCCTCGTCCATGGGTTGGTC
>Ga0213872_10002711_pt1 | contig 10196 bp, 7 predicted proteins | sample VelepicomBERX_R2_FD_160071 | JGI IMG/M metagenome (GOLD analysis project Ga0213872, IMG submission 160071) | Rhizosphere microbial communities from Vellozia epidendroides in rupestrian grasslands, the National Park of Serra do Cipo, Brazil - RX_R2 | ecosystem: Host-associated > Plants > Roots >... | reverse complement strand
CATGGGCTGATGGTGGACGAAGCTTGGTGGAAACCGACCGCCGAAGAAATCCTTAGCTTTCTAAAGAGATCGTCAGCCTGACCTGGTGGAACGCCCACAGCGTCGCGCCGAACAGCAGGAAGGCGCAGAGCTGGTGGATCACCGCCAGCGGGATCGGCACATAGAACAGCAGCGTCGAAATGCCCAGCGCGACCTGGATATTGGCCAGCGCGATCACCAGGCCGATCTTGGCGCGCAGCGGCGCCGGGATCATCCCCTTGCGGAACAGAGCGGGGGTCAGCCCCATCGCCGTGGTCCAGGTGAAGAAGGCCAGGACGCGATGGTCGAACTGCACCAGCGCCGGATTGGCGAAGAAATTGATCCAGTCCGGGCTCATCTCGAAGGCGTCGGGCGCCACCAGCGTGTCGCCCATCAGCGGGAAGGTATTGTAGACCAATCCGGCATGCAGCCCGGCCACCAGCGCGCCGGCCGGAATGGCAAAACACAGCAGGATCAGGATGATGCGCAGATGCCGCTTGGCGCTGCGCAGCCCCTTGTTGAGTGGACGCTGTTCAGGGGCCGCCAGACGGTCGAAGCCGGTCCACAGCAAGGCGGCATAGAGCACGAGGGCGGCGAACAGATGCGCCGCCAGCCGGTAATGGCTGACCTCGGGCCGGTCGCGCAGGCCGCTGGCCACCATCGCCCAGCCCAGCACGCCCTGGCCGGCGCCCAAGCCGAACAGCAGCGCCAAGGCGGGCGCCTCGGCCTTGGTGATGATCTTCTTCCAGACGAAGACGACGAACGGGATCAGGAAGGCGAAGCCCAGCAACCTCCCCCAATTGCGATGGATGAATTCCAGCCAGAAGATGCCCTTGAACCCGGCCAGATCCATATGGTCGTTGACCAGCTGGAACTGCGGCGATTGCTGGTACTTGGCAAACATATCGGCCCAGGCGGCGTCCGACAGAGGCGGCAGCACGGTGAGAGGCTGCCATTCCACCATCGACAGGCCCGAGCCGGTCAGGCGGGTCAGGCCGCCCAGGATGACATTGACCAGGATCATGGCGGCAAGGGCCAGCAACCAGATACCAACGATTTTGCGGCGTTGGTTTTCGGTACCGATCTGGTGCATGGGAAACTACCTCTTTAGCCGGAAATGACTTAGAACGGTCATCATAAGATTGTGGGAGACGATCGACATGGGGTTGGTTACGCGCAAGTGCGAACTCGGCTTTTCCCTCGATTTCGCCGATCTCTACAGCCGGGCCGGATTGGAAAAGCTGGACGACGCTTTCCTGACCCATCTGCGCGAGGTCGATGGCGACCTGGCGAACCGATTGCTGGCCGCGCGCTGCGCTCCTCCCGCACCTGCCCACGAAGAGTCTGAGCTTCTGCTGGCTTTGGCGCCGCATGTCGAGGATTTTCTCGGCCGCCTGTTCGGAATCGGCGGCGAGATGATCGCCCTGGCCGAGCGCATCGACGCTCTGGCCCCGCTTTATTCCTGCAAGCGCCTGTTCGTGCAGCGCCGCGCCATGAAGGCGGTCAAGCCCGAGGAAGCCGAAGGCGTCGATGGCGAGGCCCTGGCCGAACAATTGACCGCCTTGCTCGGCGGTCCCTGGGACGAGCTGGACTTCGCCGGCACGGTCAATGGCTGGCTGGAAGACGAAGCGACCCACGCTTCCTCGCTGGATCTGGCCGCCCGCTATGCCGCCTGGGCGCTGATGTCCTCGGCCGGCCGCACCAAGCATCGCCAGGGCCGCCTGTTCAAGGCGCCCGCCAAGCATGATCCGATGAAAATGGTGGATGCCCATGCGGAGACGGTGAACGGCGTCGCCCAGCTGGTGATGTCGGACGACCATCTGCGCTCGCGCGAGGGGTTCGATTTGACCGATCCCGGCACCGACCTCAAGGGCGCGCTGGACGAAGTCAATTACTGCATCTTCTGCCATCACCAGGGCAAGGACAGCTGCTCGAAGGGCCTCTCGGACCCCAAGACCGGCACCTTCGCCAAGAACGCAGTCGGCGCCACCCAGACCGGCTGCCCGCTGGAAGAGCGCATCTCCGAGATGCACGAAGCCAAGGGCAAGGGGCTGTCGCTCGCCGCACTCGCCGTCGCCATCGTCGACAATCCGATGATCCCGGGCACCGGCCACCGCATCTGCAACGATTGCATGGTCGCCTGCATCTACACCAAGGCCAACAAGGATCCGGTCAATATTCCCGAAGCCGAGTCGCGCATCCTCAAAGACGTGCTGGAGCTGCCCTGGGGCTTCGAGATCTATAGCCTGCTGACCCGCTGGAACCCGCTCAACATCCAGCGCCCGCTGCCCAAGGCTGCGACGGGTCGTACCGTACTCGTCGTGGGACTGGGGCCGGCCGGCTACACCCTGGCCCATCATCTGATGAATGACGGCCACGCGGTGGTCGCCGTCGACGGGCTCAAGATCGAGCCGCTGCCCGAGCGCCTGGCCGGCGTCGCCGTCACCGGCGAGCGGGTGCGCTTCGAGCCGATCCAGGACATCTCCGACCTGTATGAAAACCTGTCCGAGCGGGTCATGGCCGGTTTCGGCGGCGTCGCCGAATACGGCATCACCGTGCGCTGGAACAAGAACTTCCTCAAGGTGATCCGCCTGGTGCTGGAACGCCGCAGCGAATTCCTCATGCTGGGCGGCGTGCGATTGGGCGGTACCGTCACGCTGGACCAGGCTTTCGAGATGGGTTTCGACCATGTCGCCTTATGCATGGGCGCGGGCAAACCCACGGTGATCGACATGCCGAACAATCTGGCGCGCGGCGTGCGCCAGGCCTCGGACTTCCTGATGGCGCTGCAGCTGACCGGCGCGGCCCGTTCGGACAGCCTGGCCAATCTGCAACTGCGCCTGCCCGTCGTGGTGATCGGCGGCGGCCTGACCGCGATCGACAGCTGCACCGAGGCGCTGGCCTATTACCCGGTGCAGGTCGAGAAGTTCCTGACCCGCTACGAGGCGCTGGCCGCCGAGCAAGGCGAAGAAGCGGTGCGCGCCTCTTACAGCGAGGAAGAGGCGGCGATCGCCGATGAATTCATCGCCCACGCCCGCGCCATCCGCGCCGAGAAGGCCGAAGCCCTGCGTGTCGGCCGCCTGCCCCGCGTGCTCGAACTGCTGAACGGCTGGGGCGGCGCCACCATCGCCTATCGCCGCACACTGACCGAGAGCCCGGCTTATCGCAATCACGAGGAAGTGGCCAAGGCGCTGGAGGAAGGCATCCGCTTCGCCGAGAAGCTGTCGCCGGTCGCCGTCGAGATCGACCATTTCGGCGCCGCCTCGGGCCTCATGGTCAAGACCGCCGACGGCAGCCATTCCGTGCTGCCCGCCCGCTCGATCATCGTCGCCGCCGGCACCATCCCCAATACCGTGCTGGCGCGCGAAGATGGCCGCGTCCATCTCGACGGCAAATATTTCCAGGCCCTGGGCGAGGACGGCTCGACGGTTTCACCGCAGCGCCTGACCAAGCCCGACGTCCCGCAGATGCTGGTGGCCACCGACAATTTCGGCTCGTCGGTCTCGTTCTTCGGCGATCTGCACCCGTCTTATGTCGGCAATGTCGTCTCGGCCATGGGCAGCGCCAAGCAGGGCTATCCGGTGATCAGCCGCGCGCTCGCCAAGAAGCCGGCCCCGGCTATTCCGCCCGCCGAGATCTTCGCCTCGGTCAATACGGATTTCCGCGCCGTGGTGCACAAGGTCGAGCGCCTGGGCCCGACCATCGTCGAGGTGGTGGTGAAGGCCCCCGCCGCCGCCCGCGCCTTCCAGCCGGGCCAGTTCTACCGGCTGCAGAATTTCGAGACGATGGCCAAGCGGCACGACGGCACCTTGCTGGCGATGGAAGGCCTGGCGCTGACCGGCGCCTGGGTCGACAGGGACGCGGGCCTGGTCTCGGTGATCGTGCTGGAAATGGGCGGTTCGTCCGATCTCTGCCAGATCCTCGAGCCCGGCGAGCCGGTGATCCTGATGGGCCCGACCGGCACCCCGACCCACACGCCAGCCGGCGAGACCGTGCTGCTGGCCGGCGGCGGCTTGGGCAACGCCGTGCTGTTCTCGATCGGCCAGGCCCTGCGCCAAGCCGGATCGAAGGTGCTCTATTTCGCCGGCTACCGCACTCATTCGGATCGGTTCAAGATCGAGGAGATCGAAGCCGCCGCCGATGTGGTGGTGTGGTGCGTGGATAGCGGCCACGCTTTCAAGCCGGATCGTCCGGGCGACAAGAGCTTCGTCGGCAACATCGTCCAGGCGATGGAGGCTTACGTGCATGGAAAACTGGGCGACAAGCCGATCAGCCTGGCCGATGTCGACCGCGTCATCGCCATCGGCTCGGATCGCATGATGAAGGCGGTCGCCGCGGCTCGTCACGGCGTGCTGCAGCCGCATCTGAAGCAGAAACATCGCGCCATCGGCTCGATCAACTCGCCGATGCAATGCATGATGAAGGAAATCTGCGCCCAGTGCCTGCAGCGGCATCGCGATCCCGCGACCGGAGCCGAACTGGTGGTGTTCACCTGCGCCGATCAGGACCAACCGCTGGATGTGGTTGATTTCGACAATTTGCGCGACCGTTTGTCGCAGAATGCGGTGCAGGAGAAGCTGACCCGCCAATGGATCGACCGGAGCCTCAGGGCCCTCGGCGTCAGGTAATAAAAGCTAGCCAAACCCGGCCGCGCTTGGCAGATTGGTCACCCTAATCTTGGGGGCGAATGGCGAAGGGGAAGCCTGTGTCTCAACCACAGTCGAAATACGACTCGATCAAGGCTGAGCGCGACCGTTACGTGTCGCTGGCTTTCACCTGGGCTGACCTGCTGTTCGAGCTGGATCGAGAGTTCAACGTCGTCTTCGCGGCGGGGGCAACCCGCGCCTTTTTCGGCCAGTCGAGCGAAGCCTTGTCCGGCAGCACCTTCCGCGATCTGGTGGCGCCGCCCGACGTGCCGAAGATCGGCGAAACGCTGAAGAAGATCCTCAATACGGGGCGCGTCCAGGAAGAATTCATTCGCGTCATCGGCCCGGACAAGAGCTGGCTCTACGTCGCCTTGTCGGCCTATTGCCTGGGCGGCGAGGAAGACCATCTGTTCGTCGCCATGCGCAAGGCGAGCCCCGCCGCGGCGCGCGCCGCCACCGCCGACGTCCGCGACGAAAGCGGCCTCTATGACAGCTCGAACTTCGCCGACATCGCCGCCAGCCGCATCAAGAGGCTGCAGGACAGCGGCGAGGAAGCCGACGTCACGGTGGTGTCGCTGCCGGGCATCAGCGACATCCAAAAGCGCATCGACGCCAAGGAACAAAACAATCTCGAGAAGGCGGTCAGCCAGATCCTGCAATCCCACTCGGTGGGCGGCGACTCGGCGGCCAAGATCGGCGATGGGGTGTTCTCGCTGCTGCACGGCACCGGCACGCCGGTCAGCGACATCGTCACCCAGATCGAGCAGATCACCAAGAAGATGGACCCGGCCGGCCGGGGCGCCAAGGTCGAGGCCGCCACGGTGCCGATGTCCGAGGTGGGCGCCGTCTCCGAGGAGGATCTGGTCAAGGGCCTCGGCTATATGATGACCAAGTTCTCGGACTCGGTCAGCGCCGGCGTCGGCCTGCAGGACCTCGCCACCAACATGACCTCGCTGATCAGCGAGGCCGCCGGCAAGGTCACCCAGTTCAAGCAGATCATCCAGCAGTCCGAGTTCTATGTAGCACTCCAGCCGATCATCCACATCTATACCGGCGAGATTCACCATTACGAGGCGCTGTGCCGCTTCGACAGCAAGCCGGGCGAATCGCCCTTCAAATCGATCACCTTCGCCGAAGAGACCGGCCTGATCCACGAATTCGACATGGCGATGGCCAAGAAGACCATCGACTGGCTGGGCAAGTTCCCGCGCAACAACAATAAATATAGGGTCGCCGTAAACGTTTCCGGCTTCTCGATGAGCCAGGTGTCCTATCTCGACGCGCTGATGAATCTGCTGCGCGAGAATAGCTGGACCCAGGGCAAGCTGATGTTCGAGATCACCGAAAGCTCGCGCATGTCGGACCTCGAATCGGCCAACAATTTCATCCAGACGCTCCGGAAGCGCGGCTACCACATTTGCCTGGACGATTTCGGCGCCGGCGCCGCCTCGTTCCAATATCTGTCGGTGCTCGACGTCGACGTGGTGAAGCTGGACGGCTCGGCGGTCAAGAACGCCCAGCGCGCCCCCAAGGGCCGCGCCTTCCTCTCCGCCCTCACCGAGCTTTGCCGCCGCATGACGGTGGAAACCATCGCCGAGATGGTCGACACCGTCGAAACCCTGGATTTCTGCCGCGATTGCGGCTGCAACTATGTGCAGGGGTACCTGTTCGGCAAGCCGTCCAAGGAAGTGAAGGACTTCACGCCTTTGCCGCAGAGCCAGCTGTTCCGGAAAATAGCGACGTTTAAGGCGTAAGCCCCCTCACCCCCCGCCCTCTCCCCGCCGAAGCGCGGAGAGGGAGCTAGATTTCCCTCGCCCCCGCTTTGGGGGAGAGGGCCGGGGTGAGGGGGAAAACTCAGGCCGCCGCCTTGCCGATCCCGACCAGGCGCCCCAGCTTCTTCATCGTCGCGGAGAAGCTGTGACGGCGCAGTTCGCGGTCGCGCATCTCCTGGTTCACCACGTAATTCATCTGGATGCATCGGCGCGCGCCCTGGAACGGCTTGTGGCCGTGCCAGCCATTGTCGGTGCAGCGGAAGATGAAGCAGGAGCCGCCGTCGGGCGGCACTTCGGCGACGTAATCCTCGATGTCGGTGGGCGAGCGCAGCACGCGCAGGCGACCACCGTCGGAAGCCCAGGATTCGTTAAGATAGAGCAGGATGGTGATCAGCTTGAAGCGACTATCCTTGTGGATCTGGCCGTCACGCGCCCGCGCATGGGTGCGGACGGTCAGGAAGGTCGGCTTGCCGGTCAGGTCGACGCCAAACTTCTCACCGATCACGCGGCGCAGTTCAGGGCCCTCGAACGCCTTGACCAGCCGGTCGAAGGCCGGCCCGTATTTCAAGGTTTCCGGGGGAAATAGCCCGGCCATGTCGATCTTCGGGAAATCGCGGCTGATCTCGGCGAGGTCGGCCGGCGAAACGAAGTTCTGCAGGATGACGTAGGGATACGGATCCTGCTCGATGGTGGCGGCTTCGAGAGCCGGCAGATTCAGCACGCTCATACCGGGATAGATAGCGGCTTGCGGTCCCGAATACCAGAGCCGAAGATACTGGCCCGCCACAATGAAGGATCCCCCCGATGAACCGCGACGACAGCAAGAAATGGACGCCCGAAACCCTGTCGGCGCAGACTTTGTTCGGGACCGATCCGATCAACGGCATGATCGTTCCCTCGATCCACCCCTCCACTACTTACCTGCGCGATCCCGATAACCAATATCGCCATGGCCGGGTCTATTCGCGCGCCGACAATCCCGGGTACGAGGTGGCGGCCAATCTGCTGGCGGCCCTCGAAGGCGGAGAGGAGGCGCTGCTGTTCGCCTCGGGCATGGCGGCGGCCACCGCGGTGTTCCTGGCGCTCGCGCCGGGCGACCATGTGATCGCGCCCAAGATGATGTATTGGGCGCTGCGCCGCTGGCTGGGCGACACCGCCGCCCGCTGGGGCCTGGAGGTCGAGCTGGTCGAGACCGAGAACGTCGCGGCGGTGAAGGCAGCGATCCGTCCGGGCAAGACCAAACTGATCTGGCTGGAGACCCCGGCCAATCCGGTGTGGAGCATCACCGACATCGCCGCCATCGCCGAACTGGCCAGGAGCGCCGGCGCCAAGCTGGCGGTCGATTCCACCGTCGCCACGCCGATTCTGACCAAGCCCTTGGCCCTGGGCGCCGATATCGTCATGCATTCGGCGACCAAATATCTCAACGGCCATTCCGACGTCATCGCCGGTGCCCTGGTGACCAAGGCCAAGGACGATATGTGGACCCGCATCCGCACCAATCTGTCGGGCATCGGCGGGGTGCTCGGGCCGTTCGAGGCATGGCTGCTGCAGCGGGGCATGCGCACCTTGGCGGTACGCGTCAAGGCGGCCTGCGCCGGCGCCCAGGATCTAGCGCAGCTTCTGTCGTACCATCCGGCGGTGTCGGAGGTGCTCTATCCCGGCCTGCCCCACTTTCCCGGCCACCAGATCGCCGCCCGGCAGATGCAGGGCGGTTTCGGCGGCATGCTGTCGATCCGGGTGAAGAAGGGCGAACAAGCGGCGATCGCCACCGCCGCCAAGGTCACGCTGTGGCAGCGCGCCACGTCGCTGGGCGGGGTGGAAAGCCTGATCGAGCATCGCGCCAGCGTCGAAGGCCCGACCTCGCCGGTGCCCCCCGACCTGCTGCGCCTGTCGGTCGGGATCGAAAACCCCGGCGACCTCTATGAGGATCTATCTAGAGCCCTAGACGAGGCATCTCGATAGCCGGGCATTTGTTCATCACGACGTCGAGACCGGCGGCGTGCCCCTTGGCCGCCGCCGCCTCATCCATCACGCCGAGTTGGGTCCAGACCACTTTGGCCCCGATGGCAATGGCTTCATTCATCACCCCGGCGACGAATTCGGACAGACGAAAGACGTCCACCATGTCGACCGGCTCGGGGATCTCGGCCAGGGATCCATAAACCGTCTCGCCCAGCTGGGTCTGTCCGGCCAGGCCGGGATTGACCGGAATGACGCGGAACCCTTTGCGCTGCAAGAACTGCGCGACGCCGTGGCTGGGGCGGGCGGGATTAGCGGAAAAACCGACGACAGCGATGGTTTTCGTGGTCGTCAGGATGCGGCGAAGGTCATCGTCACCGGTCATAAGTTACCTCAAACTTTTTTTGGTCCGCGGCCAAGGGCCGCCGCGCTGCCGACAGCGTCGATCACACAGGCAGTATAGCTTGGCGCGGTAGCCCAGCGGCTGGAAGCCGCGCCCGGCGCCTGAGGGACATATATAACTACATCATCTAAAATAAAAAACGCCGCGCACTCCCCCGAATGCGCGGCGTCCTCTACGGCGTTTTTTATTTTAGATGATGTCGACGGTCTCGGCTTGCGGGCCCTTCTGGCCCTGCGTGATCGTCAGACGGACGCGCTGATCGGGCTCCAGCGAACGCAGGCCCGACTTCTCCAGCGCGCGGATGTGAACGAACACATCCTTGCCGCCGTCATCGACGGCGATGAAGCCGAAGCCCTTGTCGGCGCTGAAGAACTTCACGCGGCCCTCGACCGGCGGACCGGCCTCGCCACGCGGAGCGTCGCTGCGACCGCCCGGCGACGAGCGGCGCGGAGCCGCGGTCGACATGTCCACCGAATGAACGGTGACGACCTGGGGACCACGCTGCCCCGGGCCAAGGTCACAGATCATGGTGGCGCCTTCGCCAACCTCGGACACGCCGGCGCGTTCCAGCGCCGAGACGTGGAGGAAAGCATCGGCCGAGCCATCAACCGGCGACACGAAGCCGAAGCCCTTCGTCGCATTGAACCATTTCACCGTGGCCGACACATTGGCCTGGTCCACGGTCGGACGGTTGAATTCGGGACGCGGCGACCGCATCGCCGGCGCCGGCTCGAATCCACCGCCTCCGAAATCCCCAAAATCGTCGCGTCGACCGCCGCCACGCCGGCGATTTTCAGACCTATCACGCTGCCAAGACATTAGTTCGCTCTTCCGTTCTGTTGTCGTCAAAAATCATGTTTCAGAGGCTTGGCGGCGAGTATTCCACCGTGGCATCCCCCTTATCGTACTTCCGATGCCACGATCGGTAACTTCGCTTCTTTGTGTACTTAACTGTCGCCCTGATCCCCTATCACGCTCCGCTTCCCAGCCCCTGCCCCAAATGCCGACAGGAAGCGGCAAATTTTAGTTATATCATCAACTAACGCGCTCCGCATCCGTCTTCGGAGCGAGTCGGTGATATTGTGCGAAAAATGAGTCACCTGTTACCCGAGTACCACATTCAATCAGCCAGGAATCCATCGATTTCAGCCTGATCGAGCCGCTTCGTGCTGCCATGGATGATGGCGCTGGCGACGTCGATCATCTTTTGCAACCGGTGCGAAACCTCGGCGCAGGCGACCTGTATGCGCTCGCGGTCCTCGGTCGGGATCGCCTCGCGGATACGCAGCAAGCCCCAAGGCACGATTCGGTTCATCTGCGAAATCACGTCGTCGAACGGCTCGCGGTAGCAATGCGGCACATGGTCATAGGCCTCGACGGCGAGGTCGCGGTCGC
>Ga0213872_10002710_pt1 | contig 10199 bp, 9 predicted proteins | sample VelepicomBERX_R2_FD_160071 | JGI IMG/M metagenome (GOLD analysis project Ga0213872, IMG submission 160071) | Rhizosphere microbial communities from Vellozia epidendroides in rupestrian grasslands, the National Park of Serra do Cipo, Brazil - RX_R2 | ecosystem: Host-associated > Plants > Roots >... | reverse complement strand
TCCCCGCACGTGTATTGAACGCCACGATCCGAATGATGGATCAGACTGCCGGGCACGAACCGACGCGAGCCGATCTCCATTTCCAGCGCTGCCAGCGCGAGTTCGGCCTTCAAGTGCGCCGCCATACTCCAGCCGATGACGCGGCGGCTGAAGGTATCGAGGACAACTGCCAGATAGATGAACTCCTCGGCCAACCTCACATAGGTGATATCGGCGACCCACAACTGGTTCACCGTCATCGGCAGGACATGACGGGCGAGGTTGGGATAGATCCGCCAATGGTGGCGTGAATCGGTCGTCGGCGGGATAAATGCCCGCTTCGGAACGCACAGCAAATTGTCCTCGCGCATGATGCGAAGGATGCGCCTCTTGTTGACCAACCAACCCGCGCGTTGCAGATCCTTGGTGATCCGCCGGTGACCATACTTCCGGTTCTTCAGCACTGACCGCTGCACGGCATCGCGCAGCTCGGTTTCTTCAACGCGCGGTGCCGTCGCCTGCCAATGCCGGTAGTAGCCGGCCCGACTGACACCGGCCATGCGGCACAGTCGCTCGATCCCAACCTCGCCTTGCTGCTGCATCGTCACTTGGATCGCCGTGTAGATGCGGGACCGCCAAGCCCGCCGCTCGGCGGGCTCAGATCCTTCACTTGCCGCAAGGCTTCGCGAAAAAAATCCAGTTCAACCTGCTGCTGACCGACTTTGCGCTCCAACTCGGCTATCCGGCGCCGCGCTCGGTCTTCATCGGAGTAGTCTTGGGCCTCTGTTGCAGGCATCGGAACGGCCCGTGGACGGCCCGTCGTGGTCAGCGCCGCCGCCCCTCCGGCCTCGTACTTCGCATGCCACTTGTAGAGAAGTTCGCGACGTATCCCCAGCTCTCGCGCTAGCTCGCGAACATCTCCCGCTTCCTCAAACCTGGCCAAGGCGGCCAGCTTGAACTCCCGCGTAAATCGCCTGCGTTCCTTAGACACTTCGTCCTCCTCGGACTGTGTGCCTAATTATCGTGTCTCAATTCAGGGGGGCACTCCACGCTTCTCATTTCCTTCTCCGTGTTCTCTGTGCCTCTGTGGTGAACTAACTCTGTTTTTTCAATATCTTAGTCACGCGATTGCTGGACGTCCGCAACTGCGCCGGATCGGGCAGATCGCCGCCGATCAGCGGCCGCAGATAATCGATGAAAGCCGGCGTCACGTCATTCCCCGCCGCCGTGATGAACTCGTCCGGCATCACCCGCGTCTTCGCCGCCACCGTCGTCAACGGCATCAGCTGGTAATCGACGGCGTAATTGCCGACCCGCTTGATCGTCACCGTGCCATCCCGATCGCCCCACATGGCGAACTGCACCGCCTTCTCGCCCACCTCGCGCGCCTCGCGCTGATCGACGTCGGACACGCAGCCGGCGAAGGAGCGCTGCAGATAGCCCAGCGTATCGCCGCGCACCCGCTTGATGCCCAGCTTGGTCTTGATCTCCTCGGTCAGCAGATCGGCCAGCGCCCCGGTGCCGGACAGCTGGACATTGCCATGCGCGTCCTTCTCGACCGTCTCGGCCAGCTTGACGGCGATCGGCTCGCCGCTCTCGTCATGGATGCCCTCGGACACGGCGATGACGCAGCGGCCATATTTCTCCTGCGTTGCCTTGACGTCGGACAGGAAACTATCGAGCGAGAAGGTGCGCTCGGGCAGATAGACCAGATGCGGCCCGTCGCCTAGGTGCTTGCGGCCATAAGCCGCGGCGGCGGTGAGGAAGCCGGCATGGCGGCCCATGATCACCCCGAGATAGACGCCCGGCAGCGACCGATTGTCGAGATTGGCCCCGACAAACGCCTGAGACACGAAGCGCGCGGCGGACGGGAAGCCCGGCGTGTGGTCGTTCTCCACCAGGTCGTTGTCGATGGTCTTGGGGATATGGATGCAGCGCAGCGGATAATTCTGCGCCTGGGCCTCTTCCGAGACGATGCGCACCGTGTCCGAGCTGTCATTGCCGCCGATGTAGAAGAAATAGCTGATGCCGTGCGCCTTCAAGCTCTCGAAGATGTTCAGGCAATAGGCGCGGTCGGGCTTGTCGCGGGTCGAGCCCAGCGCCGACGAGGGCGTTTGCGCCACCGCTTCGAGATTGGCGACGGTCTCCTGGGTCAGGTCGAGGAAGTCCTCGTTGACGATGCCGCGCACGCCATGCAGCGCGCCATAGATCTTTTCGGCCTGGGCGAATTTACGCGCCTCCAGCACGACGCCGACCAGGGACTGGTTGATCACCGCTGTCGGACCGCCCCCCTGGGCGACCAGCACCTTACCCTTGAGCATCTTTTTCTCCCTGCTTGTTGCGGGCTTTTTCCTGCCAGCCCCCGCGTTCGGTCTGCTGATAGTAGATCAACTCATGCCCCGCCGCGCCCCATTCCTTCCAATAGGCGCGCGCTTGCGCCACCGCCTGGTCGTCCTGACCGTCGAACAGGTTCAGGCAGCGGGCGAAATCGCCGAGACGCGCCGAACTGACGCCGTCGGTCAGCACCAGGAGATCGGCCTGATTGGGGTTCTCGTCGCGGTCGGTAAGGAAAACCGGCTGCTGCGCCTCCAGCCCGTCGCGCGACGCGCCATGCGGCAGGAACGAAGCCGGATCATAGGTCCAGAGATGGGCGTCGAGATGCTTCACTCGCTCGGGCGAGCCGGCCATCAGCACGACGCGGTGACCGGCCGACAACGCCTTTTCCAGCAGAACGGGCAGCGCCTGTTCCAGCGGCGCGGTCTGCAGGTGATAGAAATTGATCCGCGTCATTTCATCCGCCCCTCAGACGCCGGGCGGGCGCATCCTGCGCCCTTGGATTGGCCGCTCCGCGCCCATCTCCGCTGCGCTCCGATTCCGCTTCGACTTCCCTCCTCGGCCGAAGGCCTCGTCGTCGCTTCGCGGGCGCGCAGTCGCGCGCCTTTCGCACGTCCTTTGAACGCGCTCATCCCAGCACCCGGTCCAGCAACCGCACCCCGAATCCGGTCGGACCTTCCGCCGCCAGCGGACCGTCCTCATCGGCCTCGGACATGCCGGCGATGTCGAGATGCGCCCAGGGAACGGTTTCGGGGACGAAATGCTGCAGGAAGCGGGCGGCATGGATGTGATCCGGGCCGCGCTCCCAGGTGCAGTTCCTGAGATCGGCGATGTCGCTCTTGATGGCGTCGTCATAGAGGTCGGTCAGCGGCAGGCGCCACAGCTTCTCGTCCTCTTCCTCGCCGGCGGCGAACAGCCTTTCGGCCAGGGCATCGTCGGTGCAGAACAGCCCGGCCCGCTCGAAGCCGAGGGCGATTTCCACCGCGCCGGTCAGGGTGGCGAGGTCGATGATCTGCGCCGGGTGGAACTGGTCGGCCGTATAGGCCAGCGCGTCGGCCAAGGCGAGGCGGCCCTCGGCGTCGGTGTCGACGATCTCGACCGTCGTGCCGGAATAGCCTCTCACCACGTCGCCCGGCCGGGTCGCGCGTCCCGACGGCATGTTCTCGGCGATGGCGATGATTCCCACCGCGTTGACCGGCGCATCGCGCGCCGCCAGCGCCATCATCGCCCCGGCGACCGCCGCGCCGCCGCCCATGTCACCCTTCATCGCCTCCATGTCCAGGCGCGGCTTGATGTCGATGCCGCCGGTATCGAAGGTGATGCCCTTGCCGACCAGCGCCGTGGGCTTGTCCTTCTTCCCCGCGCCGCGCCAGCGCAGCACCGCCAGCACGGGCGCGAAGGCGCTGCCCTGCCCGACCGCCTGCAGGAGGTCGAGCCCGGCCTTCTTCGGATCGATCGCCTCGATCTCGATGCCGGGAATGCCGCCCAGCGCCGCGACGAAGGCCGGAGGGGTCAGCACATTGCCGGGCGCCACCACCAGATCGCGAGCGAAATGAACCGCCTTGCCCACCGCGTCGAGCCGGTCGAAATGCGCCTTCGCCGCCGCCGGGTCGCGGGTCAGCAGGGTGACGTCGGAGAGGTGCCAGACCTTCTCCTCGTCCGGCTTCTGACGATAGCGGGCCGGCGGCCGCCAGGCGCGCAGGCGGATGCCATAGGCCAGCTCCGCCGTCTGCTCGGGCGTCAATTCGAGGCCGACGCCGAGATGAACGATCCCCAATCCCGCCAGTTCGGCGAACAAAGCCCCACCGATCCGCCGCAGAACCGGTGCAGTAAGTTCAGCCCGCTCGCCGATGCCGACCAGCACCCGCCAGCCCTGCTCGGTGAGGATCGGCAGAACCTCCTCAGGCTCCGACTTGAAGGAATTCTGGTCGAGCCGCGACAGCAACGTCTCCGCCTCGGCCGACGGAGCGGCAAGAGCCCGGGCCGAAACCGGCCCGGGCGGCAGAGCAAACCGTATCCTCACTTTTCGTAATTGTCGGCGACCAGACGATCCAGCAGACGCACGCCGAAGGCGGTGGCACCCTTGGGCGAGACCGGCCCGTCCTTCTTGCTCCAGGTCACGCCGGCGATGTCGAGGTGGGCCCATTTCACGCCGTTGACGAAGCGCTTGAGAAACATCGCCGCGGTGATCGATCCGCCCTCGCGGCCGCCGACATTCATCATGTCGGCGATCTCGGACTTGATCTGCTTGTCATAGGCGTCGTCGATCGGCAGGCGCCACACGCCCTCGCCCACGGCCTTGCCGGCGGCGACCAGGCGCTCGGACAGCTTGTCGTCGTTGGAGAACAGGCCGGCATACTGGTCGCCCAGCGCGATGATGATAGCGCCGGTCAGGGTGGCGAGGTCGATCATGAATTGCGGCTTGAAGCGGTCCTGGGTGTACCACAGCGCGTCGGCCAGCACGAGGCGGCCTTCGGCGTCTGTGTTGATCACCTCGACCGTCTGGCCCGACATGGTGGTGACCACGTCGCCCGGACGCTGGGCGGTGCCGGACGGCATGTTCTCGACCAGGCCGACCACGCCCACCACATTGACCTTGGCATTGCGCAGAGCCAGCGCCTTCATCAGGCCGATGACGACGGCCGAGCCGCCCATGTCCCACTTCATGTCTTCCATGTTGGCGGCCGGCTTGATCGAGATGCCGCCGGTGTCGAAGGTGACGCCCTTGCCGATGAAGGCCAGCGGCGCCTGATCGTCCGGGCCGCCGTTCCAGCGCATCACCACCAGCTGGGATTCCCGCTCGCTGCCCTGGCCGACGCCGAGAAGAGCGCCCATGCCGAGCTTCTTCATCTGCTTCTCGCCCAGAACCTCGACGTCGACGCCGATTTCGGCCAGCTTCTTGGCCTGTTCGGCCAGCGACTCCGGATAGATGATATTGGCCGGCTCGGAAGCCAGGTCGCGGGTCAGGAACACGCCTTCCGCCACCGCTTCCAGCGGCTGATAGGCCTTCTTCGCCGCCGACTGATCGGCCAGGGCGATCACCAGCTTCTTCAGGGACGGCTTGTCCTCGGGCTTTTCCTTGGTGCGGTAGCGGTCGAAGCGGTAGGAGCGCAGCTTCGCCCCGAAGGCGGCGTTGGCGGCGATCTCGGCGGCCGGCAGCGCCGCCCCGTCGATCGGGTCGACGGCCAGGGTGACCTCGGCATCGCCGCTGCCCTGCAGTTGCGCCACCACGGTGCCGCCCAGCGCCTGGGCGCCCTTGGCGTCGATCGCCTTGGCCTTGCCGAGGCCGACCAGCAGAAGACGGGTCAGCTTCAGGCCGGCGGGGGTGAGCAGCAGCAGCGTCTGATCCTTCTTGCCCTCGAACCGGCTGGCCGCCATGGCGCGGGTCAGGGTCCCGCCGCTCTCGGCATCGAGGGCGAGGCCGGTGGCGGAAGCGCGCGGCCTTCCAGGACGGTGACCACCATGGAGCCTTCGAAAGCGGATGCCGGTTTGGCGAGCGAGATTTTCATCGGGGGAAGCCTTGAGCTGTGAAGAATTGCGCGGCGGATTGTAACGCCTGCCCTCACTCAAGGGTCAATCCACATTTTCCCCGATATATTACATTTACAATGTTATAAAAATATTTACAGTGCGCCGCATGAGCAAAATCGATGCAGTCTCGGCCGACCCGCTCGGCTTCCAATCTCGCCTCATCGACCCGATCACCCGCCGCCTGTTGCAGGGAGCGGGCCTGAGGCCGGGCATGTCGGTCCTCACCCTCGGATGCGGCATGGGCGACGTCAGCCTCCTCGCCGCCCGGCTGGTCGGCCCCGAGGGCTGGGTCCACGGTCTCGACCGCAGCGGTTCCGCCGTCGCCGCCGCCCGGGTCCGCGCCATCGAAGCGGGAGTGGACCATATGACATTCGAGGAAATCGACCTGTTCGACTATGACGGCGCCGAGAAATACGACCTCGTCGTCGGCCGCAATTTCCTGATCCATCAGGTGGATGCCGCGACGGCGATCCGCAAGGCCGCCTCTCATGCGCGGGGCGGCGGGGTCATCGCCTTCCACGAGCCGGCGCTGCATCAGGATTGCCCGGCCGTGCCCGCAGTGCCGATGGTCACCGAATTGTGGGCCCTGTGCCGAGCGGCCTTCCGCTCGGTCCTGCCGCATCCCGACGGCCGGCAAGCTGGTGCGGATGTTCATCGAGGCCGGTCTCGGCGAGCCGGCGCTGTTCTGCGAGGTCCCCGTCGGCGGCGCCGAGGCGCTGGTCATTCCCTGGATGGTTCAGACCCTGAAAAGCGTGCTGCCCGAGGTCGAGCGCCTGGGACTTGCCGGCGCCAACCGAATCGGCCTCGACACGCTGGAGTTCCGCGCCCGCCGCGCGGCGCGCCAGGCCGGAATGCAGATCACCGCGCCGATGCAGTTCTGCGCCTGGTCCCGGGTCAAGGCTCTTCCCCCAGCGGGGTGATCCGCCGCTCCATCAGCCACAGCGCGCCCCCGGGCAGGGCGATCAGCAAAGTCGCCAGGCCGAACAGCACCGACAGCGCCGTCGCCTGTGCCGAGGGAACGCCGATCAGGCCGAATACGGTGACCATCGCCACTTCGCGCGCCCCCCAGCCGGCGATCGAGATCGGCAAGGTGGCGACCAGGATCACCGGCGGCACCAGGACCAGGCAATCGACCAGGGTCACCGGCGCCCCGAGGCCGAGGGCCAGCACCCACACCACCATCGCCAGATTGACATGGCCGATCAGGGCGATGGAAAGGATCGGCGCGCCATTGCGCGGCCGGAAGAAACATTTGCGGGTGTCCGCCGCCAGTTGCCCGAAGCCGCGCACCACCTTGAAGCGGCGCCATCCTTCCGGCACCCGGTCGAGCAGCGCCAGCACCGCCAGCCCGGCGCTGGCGCCCAGGGTCAACACGGGAAACAGCCAGATCGCCGGGGCGTTCGGCAGGCGGCCCAGCAGGGCCGGTTCGGCCAGGGTGGTCAGCAGCACCAGGGCGTAGACGGTGGCGGCGCGCTCCAGCATCACCGAATTGATCGAGGCGCCGAGATCGAGACCGGCGCGGCGCGTCGCCAGCATGCGGATGGCGTCGCCGCCCACCGCGCCCGGCAGGATCTGGCCGAAGAAATTGCCGATCGAGAACAGTTCGGCGGCGCGCAGGAAACCCAGGCGCGCCCCGATCGCCCGCAAGACCGTCTGCCAGCGCACGGCGCAGATCGCCACCTGCACCCCCTGCAGCCCCATGGCGGCGGCGAAATACCAGGGCGAGAAATCGCGCGCCGCCTCATAGGCGGCGTTGAGATCGACCTTGTGCAGCAGATAGGCGACGGACGCTGCCGTGAGTGCCAATTTGATCGCCCAATTGGCCAGACTTTTCCACATGAAGGCAGGGTCTCGACGGAAAGAAAGAGTGCGACCTTTTAGTTTAAGCCGGCTGGCTTTGCAACCGGACCGGCTGGCGGCGCGCGCCCCAATGGCCCGCCTCGGCCTCGAACAGACCGGGCACCGCATGGCCGCACTGGCGGCAATGGCCGGCGGGGTCGAGATCCCATTGGCCCAGCACGAACCAGTCGCGCTCGATCAGCCGCGCGCCGCATCCCGGGCACCAGGTGCTGCCGCCGGCGGAATCGTGAACATTGCCGGTATAGACATAGTGCAGCCCGACCTCGCGGGCCAAGCGCCGCGCCCGCGTCAAGGTCGCGGCCGGGGTGGCGGCAATGTCGGTCATCTTCCAGTCGGGGTGGAAGGCGGTGAAATGCAGCGGCGTCTCCGGCCCCAGCTTGTCGGCGACCCAGTGCGACAATTTGGTGATCTCGTCGTCGCCATCATTGGCGCCGGGGATCAGCAAGGTGGTGATCTCGAACCAGACCTTGGTGTGGTGGCGCAGATAGTCCAGCGTCTCCTGCACCGCGGCGAGATGGCCGCCGCAGATCCGGTGATAGAAATCCTCCGTGAAGCCCTTGAGATCGACATTGGCGGCGTCCATCCCTTGATAGAACTCGATACGCGCTTCCGGGGCGATGTAGCCGGCCGTCACCGCCACCGCCTTCAGCCCGCGCGCCCGGCAGGCCCGCGCCGTGTCGAGCGCATATTCGAGGAAGATCACCGGATCGTTATAGGTGAAGGCCACCGAGCGGCAACCGGCGGCCAGCGCCGCCTCGGCGATGGCGTCGGGCGGGGCGGAATCGTTTAACCGGTCGATCTCGCGGGCCTTGCTGATGTCCCAGTTCTGGCAGAATTTGCAGGTCAGGTTACAGCCGGCGGTGCCGAAGGACAGAACCGGGGTGCCGGGCAGGAAATGATTAAGCGGCTTTTTCTCGATCGGATCGATGCAGAAGCCCGACGAGCGCCCATAGGTGGTCAGCACCATCCGGTCGCCCTCGCGGGCGCGGACGAAGCACAAACCGCGTTGCCCGTCCTGCAGCTTGCAGAATCGGGGGCAGACATCGCATTGCAGCCGGCCGTCGTCGAGGGCGTGCCAATGACGGGCCGGCACCGTGGCGGAACCCATTGTCATTGTCCTTTCAGTCTAGCATAGAATGCCGCCATGAACGATTACACTCCCGACCTCGACGACGATGAAGACGACGACGAGGCGCAGGGCCCGCTGAAGGGCCGCAAGAACTACATCACCCGTCAGGGCTTCGACGCCCTGCAGGCCGAACTGCGCCATCTCAGCCGCGACGAGCGGCCCAAGGTGGTCGAGGTGGTCTCGTGGGCGGCCGGCAATGGCGACCGTTCCGAGAATGGCGATTATCTCTATGGCAAGAAGCGCCTCAGGGAGATCGACCGCCGCATCCGCTTCCTGACCAAGCGCATCGAGAAGGCCGAGATCGTCGATCCCGCCCTGCAGACCCGGCGCGACCAGGTGTTCTTCGGCGCCACCGTCACCTACGAGAACGAGCGCGGCGAGGAAAAGACCATCACCATCGTCGGCGAGGACGAGGCGAATTCCGACCAGGGGCTGGTGTCCTGGGTCTCCCCCATCGCCATGGCCCTGCTGAAAGCCTATGAGGGCGACGAGGTGAGCTTCCGCGCGCCGGGTGGCAAGACCGTGCTGACGGTGGTCGAGATCACCTATCCGGGGTGAAGGGCGCGTCGGCCACCCCGGCCACCTCGGCCTGAAACACGAACAGATTGCCGGCCTGGGGATCCCTGGCCAGCGCCGCCGCGTCCAGTCCCTGGCGGGCCGAGGTGACGAACAGGGTCTTGCGGTCGGGTCCGCCGAAGGCGACGCAGCTCGGCTGACCGGCCGGCATGGGGAAACGCGCGACCACTCTTCCGTCGGGCGCATGGCGCACCACCTCGGCCGCCCCCCAGCGGGCGCTCCACAGGCACCCCTCCTCGTCGATGGCGGCGCCGTCGGGTTCGCCGGCTTCGACTTGGGCGAAGACCCGTTGATTCGATAACGCGCCGGTCTCGGAATCGAGATCGTAGGCCCAGATCACCTGCCGCGGGGAATCGGCGAAATAGAGGATGCGTCCGTCGGGACTGGCGCACAGGCTGTTGCCGATGGCGATGCCGTTCTGGCGTTCGGACAAGGTGCCGTCGCCATCCAGGCGGAACAGGGCGGCGCTGTTCGCGCCGGCCTTGGACGCGTTCTCGACCATCGAGCTGATCCAGAAACGGCCCTGCCGGTCGGTGCGGCCGTCATTGAAGCGCCGGCCGTTGCCGGCGGTCTCGGGACGGGCGATCCATTCCACCGCGCTCGTTTCAATATCGAAATAGGCAAGGCCGGTTTCGAAGGCGGCCAGAATGCGGCTGCCCCTCTCCGGCAGGAAGGCGAAGGAGCACAGCCGCTCGGGCGTTTCGGTGGTGGCGACGGCCCCGGTTTCCGGGGTCAGGCGATGCAGCCGGCGCGCCTGAATGTCGGTCAACCACAGGGTGCCGTCGCGCCC
>Ga0213872_10002709_pt1 | contig 10200 bp, 12 predicted proteins | sample VelepicomBERX_R2_FD_160071 | JGI IMG/M metagenome (GOLD analysis project Ga0213872, IMG submission 160071) | Rhizosphere microbial communities from Vellozia epidendroides in rupestrian grasslands, the National Park of Serra do Cipo, Brazil - RX_R2 | ecosystem: Host-associated > Plants > Roots >... | reverse complement strand
TGGCATTCGACTCAATTCCCGCCTTTCTTCGTGTTCGGCGCCGTGTTGTCGGGCTTCGCCATGGTGCTGTTGCTGATCATTCCGTTGCGCCGTTTGCTGGGCCTGGAGCCTTTTATCACCGAGCGCCATTTCGACATATTGGGCCGCCTCATGCTGACCAGCAGCCTGTGCGTCGCCTATGCCTATGTGATGGACGCTTTTTCAGTCTTCTATGGCGGCGATCCGGTGGAAAGGGCGCAATTTCTCGATCGGCTTACCGGAATCTATGGACCGGTCTATTGGGGCACCATCCTGTTCAATGTGGCGGTGCCGCAGCTTCTCTGGTCCCGCCGCTTGCGCCTGAACCAACCGCTGGTGATGGCGGTGTCTTTCCTGGTGGTGGTCGGCATGTGGCTCGAGCGCTTCAGCATCGTCGTCATCAGCCTGCATCGCACGGCGCTGCCCTCGGCCTGGGGTGACTTCCACCCGACCTTCTGGGACTACGCCACCTTGTTCGGCACGGTCGGGCTGTTCTGTTCGGGATTTCTCCTTTGTCTGCGATTCCTGCCGGCTTTGTCTCTCTTCGAGATGCGGGAGGGGCAATCATGAGCGCGCCCGTCCTGATCGCGCGGTTTCGCAGCGAGGCCGATCTGACCCAGGCGGCCGCATGTTTCAAGCAGGAGCGGCTCGGTCCGTTCCGAATAGTCTCGGCGCATCCCGTAGCCGTCGCGGATGATTGCCCGCCGGCCTGGGTGCCGGTCATCGCCCTGATCGCCGGGCTCGCCGGCTTCGCCGCCAGCCTCGCCCTGCAAATTTATGCCGACGCTTCGGACTATGTGCTCGATATCGGCGGGCGGCCGCCCAATTCCTGGCCCGCCTACATCCCGACCGCCTTCGAAAATGGAATTCTCTGCGTGGTACTGGCGAGTTTCGCCGCTTTCGTGGCGCTGGCGCTGGCGCTGGACGATCTTGGGGACTGTATTGCCGCCAATGTCGAGACGACCATGCTCGACAGCTACTATCTGGCTGTGCGGCCTGTCGACGAGATCGGCGTTGAACGGGCTCACGGCCTTCTCAGGGCGGCGCATGCGGAACAAACCATCGAGGTTCCGCAATGAAGACCGCCCTCTTGCTGCTGGTGCTGCTGCTCGGCGCCTGCGACGACATGACCCGCCAGCCCAAGACCAAGACCTATTCGCGAGCCGCCGGCACGCCGGTCGCGGAGCCCGCCGGTACGGTCTCTGCCGGTCCGGCAGTACCGCCGCCGCCTCTCGGTGCCGCGTTGCTTGCACGCGGGCGCGATCAGTATCACGTCTATTGCGCGCCTTGTCATGCCGAGCGCGGCGACGGACATGGCATGGTGGTGCAGCGCGGCTTTCCGGCGCCGCCCGGCTTCGAAAGCGCTGGTGTGCTCCAGGACACGCCGATCGAGCTTTACCGCGCCATCAGCGACGGAAAGGGCATTATGTATGGCTTTGCCGCCCGGATTGCACCGGCTGACCGGTGGGCGGTGGTGGCCTATGTCAAAGCGCTGCAATTGAGCCGCTCGATACCGGTCAGCGAGCTGACTCCCGAGGAAAGGAGGCGCTTGCCATGATGGCCGGCCTGCTTGCCTGGGGCGTCGGAATAGTGGGCCTGGCTTTGGCCGCTTTCGGCTGGATCGAGGCGCCGCGCGATTTCTTCGCCGCCTGGCTCGCGGGTTTTCTTATTCTCGCCGCGTGGCCGCTCGGCAGTCTGGCCTTGCTGCTGGCTCATGCCATGACCGGCGGACATTGGGGCGAGGCGCTTCGTTTGCCGCTATTGGGCGGGGTCACGGTCATGGCGCTGCTGGTGCCGGCGGCGATTCCGCTGATCGTCGGAGCCCCGACGCTCTACCCCTGGGTCCATGCGGCAAGGGGCTTCTGGCTGCAAGGTGGCTTTTTCACTCTGCGGGCGTTTCTTTATGCGGCGATCTGGCTGGGTTTGGCGGGGCTGCTCCTGCGTAACCGAGGCGCGGCGGGAAAGCTGGCGCCGGCCGGCGCGATGCTGCTGGCTTACAGCGTCACCTTCGCGGTGATCGACCTCGCCCAATCGCTCACGCCGGAGTTCAATTCCAGCGTCTTCGGCTTGCTGGCGATGGCCGGCATGGCGGGGTTCGGACTTGCCGCCGCCTTGGCCTGCGCCGTGCTGGCCGGAATGCCTTTGCCGCCGGCCGCCGGGCGCATCCTCTACGGGCTGGTGATCCTATGGGCCTATCTCGAATTCATGCAGGCGCTGATCGTCTGGGAGTCCGATCTCGCGGTGGAGGCCCCCTGGTATATCGCCCGCACCACCGGCGGTTGGGGACAATTGGCTTGGCTGCTGGCAGGGGGACATTTCCTGCTGCCCTTCTTCCTGTTGATGTCGGGCCGGCTGCAGCGGCGCGCCAGCGTCATTCTGTGGGCGGCGCTGCTGCTGCTGGCGATGGAGATACTGCGCTGGTGGTGGATCGTGCTGCCTTCCTTGGCGCGGCAACCCGGCTGGATCGATCTCGCCGTGCTGGCGGGGTTGGGCGGCATGGCGATCGGCATGGTGGCCTCGACACGGCGGCGCCTGCTGCTCTGGTGCAAGGTGGCCGGCAATGGCTGAGTTCGAGAAGAGCGATCTTACCCCGAAATTGGCTTTGTCTTTGGCGGCGGGCGGCGTTTTGCTGATCGCCGGATCGGCGCTGCTAGTGATGGTTCTGCGGCCTGACGCCGTGCATGACCGTGATCTGCGTGAAGCGCTTATGCCGATGGAACCGCCGGCGCTGCAAACTGACGGCCGCGGCGACATGCGGCGGTTCCGCGCCGAGGAATTGCGCGATCTGGAGAGCTACGGATGGGGCGGCCGCGATAAGGGCATGGCGCAGGTCCCGATCGAGGCGGCGATGGAGCGCATTGCCCGCGACGGCATTCCAGGCTGGCCGGAAAAGGCGCCGCCATGAAATGGCTGCTTTTTCTTCTTCTGCTGCTGGGGGGGGCGGCAACAGCCGAGGACGATCCTGGCTTCCGGCAGGACCCCGGCGCGTTCGTGCCGCTCGGCGATTTATTGCAAGGGAAGCCGGCGGCATTGGCGCTGATCTATTATCACTGCCCCAATCTGTGCGGCACGGTGCTGGCGGATTTCCTTTCGGCGATCCAGCAAAGGGGGCTGGTAGCGGGCAAGGATTACCAGCTGCTGGTGATGAGCATCGACCCGGCGGACAAGCCGGCCGATGCCGAGGAGGCGAAAGCCAGGAACCTCGCCAGTTTTCCTCTGCCTGGGGCCGAAGCAAGCTGGCATTTCCTGACGGCCGATGCCGAGGTCGAAAAGGCTGTCGGCTACACCGCCCGGTTCGATCGGGAGTCACGGCAATTCTACCATCCGGCCGGCATTGTGCTGCTGACTCCGCAGGGGCGGGTATCCAGTTATCTGCTCGGCGTCGGCTATTCACCCCGGCAGGTGGCCGACGGGCTGAGGGCTGCAGGACGCGGAAATATCGCCGCCAAGTCCGCGCCGGAAGTGAGATTGTTTTGCTTTCGGTATGACCCTGCTACCGGCCGCTTCAGTCTGGTCATCCTCCGCGCGCTTCAGCTGATCGGCGCTTTGGCGGCGGCGTCGCTGGCGGCGGGGCTGTTCTTCGCTTTCCGGCGCGAGAGGCGGCCATGAGCGATCCGGCCATCGCGGTCTCCACCACCGGCGGCGAAATCGATCGGCTGATGGGGGCCATGATGGCGGTATCCTTCGCCGTGCTGCTGCTGGTGTTCGGGCTGATGTTTCTGTTCATCGTCCGCTACCGCGCAGGCAGCCCGATCGACCGCGGCCATCCTGCCGAAGGGAAAAGCTGGCGGCTGGAGATCGGCTGGACCACTGTCACGCTCGCCATCTTCTTCGGCTTGTTTCTCTGGGGTGCCAAGCTCTATGCGCGCATCTATCTGGCACCGTCCGACTCGTACAAGATCCATGTGGTCGGCAAGCAGTGGATGTGGAAGCTGGAATATCCCGAGGGCCAGCATGAGATCAATTCGCTGCATGTGCCGGTCGGGCGTGCCATTCAGCTGATCATGACGTCCGAAGACGTGATCCATGATTTCGCCGTGCCGGCCTTGCGCATCAAGCAGGATGTGGTGCCGGGACGCTATCAATCGGTATGGTTCGAAGCAACCAGGCCCGGCGTCTATCACCTCTATTGCACGCAATTCTGCGGCACCGATCATGCGGCGATGGGCGGCAGCGTCACGGTGATGTCCGAGGCCGACTTCGCCGTTTGGCTGAGCGCACAGGACAATACCGTCACTCTGGCTTCGCAGGGCAAGGCGCTGTTCATCAGCAAAGGGTGTGACGGCTGCCATGAAGGACGAGGATCCGTGAAAGCACCCCGGCTGAACGGACTTCGTCTCGACGAAACGGCGCTTTGGGCCGCCATGCGCCATCCCTTCATGGGGCCGCTCAGCAATGACGAGCTGGTGAAGCTGGTCGCCTTTCTGGAGGAGGGGCGGTGAGCGGATCCTACCTGACCAATGGCTGGACCATCCGCTCCTGGCTGTTCACCCTCGATCACAAGCGGATCTCGCTGCTCTATCTGGCCAGCGTGACGCTGTTCTTTTTTCTCGGCGGCGCCGCGGCGGCGTTGATGCGGCTCAATCTGCTGACCCCCGAAGGATCGATGATGTCGGCTGAGAGCTATAACCGCTTCATGACCGCCCATGGGGTGATCATGGTGTGGTTTTTCCTCGTGCCGGTGATCCCGGTGACGCTGGGGAATTTTCTTGTCCCGCTGATGATCGGTGCCGAGGATCTGGCCTTTCCCCGCCTCAATCTGTTCAGCTGGTATCTGTTCGTAACCGGCGGCGCTCTGGCGCTCTATGCCATGTATCAAGGCGGTGCGGACACCGGCTGGACCTTCTACCCGCCTCTCTCGAGCAATTTCACGCAAGGCCATGTGGTGGCGATCGTGGCCGGCATCTTCATTTCCGGCTTCTCCTCGATCGCCACCGGGCTCAATTTCGTCGTCACCATCCATCGCCTGCGGGCGCCGGGATTGACATGGTATCGGCTGCCGCTGTTCCTGTGGTCGCTCTATGCGACCAGCGTGCTCCTGCTTCTGGCAACACCTGTCTTGGCCATGACGCTGATCCTGCTCGGCTTGGAGCGGGCCTTCCATGTCGGCGTTTTCGACCCCGCGCTCGGTGGCGATCCGCTGCTGTTCCAGCATCTCTTCTGGTTCTATTCGCACCCCGCGGTCTATGTGATGATCCTGCCCGGAATGGGGGTGATCAGCGAGTTGGTCTCGGCCTTTTCGCGCAAGGCGGTGTTCGGCTACAAATTCGTCGCCTGGTCCAGCGTGTCGATCGCGGCGCTCAGCTTCGTGGTGTGGGGGCACCATATGTTCGTGGCCGGCCAGTCGCTCTATGCCAGCCTTCTCTTTTCGATGCTCTCCTTCCTGGTCTCGGTGCCCTCGGCGATCAAAGTGTTCAACTGGCTGGCGACCCTGCATAAGGGCTGGATCAGGTTTGACGCGCCGATGCTTTACGCGCTCGGGTTCGTCGGTCTGTTCACCATGGGCGGGCTGACCGGTCTATTTCTCGCCACCTTGGCGATTGACGTGCAACTGACCCAGACCTATTTCGTCGTCGCTCATTTTCACTACATCATGGTCGGCGGCATGGTCTCCGCCTTCTTCGGGGGCTTGCATTACTGGTGGCCGAAGATCACCGGCCGGCTCTACCCGGAAATGTGGGCGCGCGCCGCCGCGGTGCTGATTTTTTTCGGCTTCAACCTGACATTCTTCCCGCAATTCATCCTGGGCTACCTTGGCATGCCGCGGCGCTACCATGCCTATCCGCCGGAATTCCAGGTGCTGAATGTGCTGTCCAGCGCTGGCGCCTCCATCCTGGCCGTGGCTTATGTGATGCCGCTCTTCTATCTTGGCTGGTCATTGTTCGCCGGCGAAAAAGCGGCTTCCAATCCCTGGAAGGCCGCCGGTCTCGAATGGCGCACGGCCTCGCCGCCGCCGACCGTGAATTTCGACGAGCAGCCGACGGTGACGGGAGATCCCTATGACTATGCCTGATTACCGCGCCGACACGGCGGTAATCGGCATGTGGCTGTTTCTGGCCACCGAGATCATGTTTTTTGGCGCGCTGTTCTTCGTTTTTCTGGTGTGCCGCCATCTGCACCCGGAAGCGATGGATCAAGGGGTGCGCCGAACCGAAGCGCTGATCGGCTCGATCAATACGGTACTGCTGCTGACAAGCAGCCTGATCGCCACTTTGGGCACGGCCTATGCGGCGCGGGGCGACATGCGCGTCATGGTCCGCCTGTTCGGCGGTGCGGCTCTGCTTGGGGTGGGGTTCCTGGCGCTGAAGGGCGTCGAATATGCGGACGATTTCCGCCAAGGCCTGTTTCCCGGGCCGGATTTCGTGCCGGTCGATGGAAACTCCGCGCATCAACAGCTTTTCTTCATCTGCTATTTCACCGCCACCGCCGTCCATGCGCTGCATATGCTGATCGGGCTCGGCTTGATCGCCTGGGTTTCACGCCGCGCGCTGCGAGGTGATTTCGACGCGGGCTACTGGACGCCGGCGGCGGTAGTGGCTCTCTATTGGAGCTTCGTGGACATCGTCTGGATCTTCCTCTATCCGCTGCTCTATCTGATCGGCCGGGGGGCTGCATGACGCGGAAAGCCTGCATCGCATTCGGCGCCTGGGCCGCTCTGCTTCTGTCGCTTGCGGGCCAGCTGGCGCTCCTGCTGCTGCCGGAGGGAACGTGGCACCTGTATGCGGCACTGGCTTTGGCCGGGACCATGGCCGCCATCGTCGCCTATGCCTTCATGGAATTGGCGGATGCACCCAAGCTCGCTGCGATCTTCGCTTATGCGGGCGTGGGATGGATGCTGATCCTATTCTGCCTGGGCGGTGCCGACTATGTGACGCGGATGACGACATTCCTCATCCGCTGATTTCAATCATGGACCGCCATGTCCTCCGACGGCGCCGAATACCTGGCCGGTCGAATAGCTGGATTCCTCGGAGGCGAGCAGAACATAGATGCCGGCCAATTCGGCCGGCTGGCCGGGTCGGCCCATGGGGGTATCCGCGCCGAAATGCGGCAGATCGTCGGGCATCTGTCCGCCGCTCGGCTGCAGCGGCGTCCAGATCGGTCCCGGCGCTACCGCATTGACGCGAATGCCTTTCTTCACCAGCTGTTTTGCGAGGCCCTTGGTGAAGATCATGATGGCGCCCTTGGTCGAAGCGTAATCGAGAAGATTGGCCCCGGGATCGTAAGCGTTGACCGAAGCGGTGTTGATGATGGTCGAGCCCGGTTTCATATGCGGAACGGCGGCGCGGCAAAGCCAGAAAGGCGCGTAGATATTGGTCTTGAAGGTGGCGTCGAACTGGTCGGTGGTGATGTCCTCGATCGAGGCTTGCGCGTGCTGAAAGGCGGCGTTGTTGACCAGAATGTCGAGCCCGCCCAGGCGATCCACCGCGTCGGCCACCAGCTTCTTGCAAAAGCTCTCGTCACGCAGATCGCCGGGCAGGGGATAGGCCTTGCGGCCGGCCGCCTGGATAAGCTGCACCACCTCGCGGGCGTCAGGTTCCTCGGCGGGCAGATAATTGAAGGCGACGTCAGCTCCTTCACGGGCGAAAGCGATCGCCGCTGCCCGTCCCATGCCGGAATCGCCACCGGTGACCAGCGCTTTGCGGCCATTCAATCGGTCTGAACCGCGATAGCTCTTCTCTCCGTGATCGGGCCGTGGGTCCATCTTGCCGGCCAGCCCCGGCCATTCCTGTTGCTGCTTCTGAAAGGGAGGCTTCGGATATTCGCCGACCGGGTCGATCAAGCCTGCTCCGGCGACGGGGCTTTGCGGAGCAGCGTAGGCAGCGCCGCCATAAGCGGCGGCCAGTCCACCGCCAATGCCGCCGACTACGGCGCGGCGCGAGACAGCGTTGTTGTCATCTTCCGTCATCATCGGAGTCCTTTTTCGAATAGAGAGGAGGGGCGAGAACCTGGCGCTCCGCATTGGCCAAACCCGGCCTTCAGTGGAAAGGTTCCTGCTGTTCCGCCTTCCATCGGCGGAGCAGGGTCAAGGTGGCGCGCTCTTCCGGCGATAGCGACTCATCGAGGCTATGGCCGTATCTCGCCTTGAGCCGGCCGGCCATATACAGTTCGATGATCGCCGGATGGACGTAACTTCGTCGGCAGACGGCGACGGTGTTGCCGAGACGCTTGGCGATCTCTTTCAGGGCGGCGACGACTTCCCGATTACCGTGCGCGGCGCTTCTCGGCTGAGGAGAACGGCGCAGCGAGTCCACCATCATCACCGTTGCGGCCCACGTCCGGAAATCCTTGGCGGTGATCGGTCCGCCTGGCGATCGCCCCGCCAACGACGCGAGATAGGCATTGACGTCCGTTGAGCTGACCTCGTGGGTGTCGCCCGCCGAATCCAAATATTTGAACAGCGCCTGGCCTGGCAGTTCCTGGCAGCTCCGAACAATGCGCGCCACGCGGCGGTCCATCATACGGAGATGCCAGATCCGGCCGCTCTTGCCCTTGAAGTCGAACCGCAGCACCGAGTTCTCGACGCTGACATGAGCACGTCGCATCGTGGTGAGGCCGTAGCTTTTGTTCTGTTTGGCGTAGTCCGCATTACCGATACGGATCAAGGTCGCTTGCAGGAGGTGCACCACCGTTGCCAACACCTTTTCGCGCGGCAGGCCGGGCAGCGCCAGGTCATGCAGCACGGCCTCCCTTATGCGCGGCAGGCGGCGGCCGAAAGCTAAAAGGTGTTCGAATTTGGCGCTGTCGCGCGCTTCGCGGAAACCCCCGTGATAGAGATATTGCTTGCGGCCTTTGGCGTCGCGGCCGGTTGCTTGCAGATGGCCGTTGGGATCGATGCAGATCCAGACGTCTTTCCAGGCCGGGGGAATGGCGAGGGCGCGAACCCGGTTCAGGTCGACGTCGTCGCAGATGCGGGTGCCGTCGGGCAGCATATAGCAGAAACCCTTGCCGGCGCGGCGCCGGCGAATACCGGGTTCGGTGTCGCTTACATAGACCAGGCCTTCAGAGGACGGCTCGCCGAGGAGCCGCCCTCGTTTCTTCGCCGTCACGCCCCTTTATGGTCGGGGTGGTGCTTGGAGTGTGTGGCGGCGTGGTGCTTGGCCGCATTCTGATGGTGTTCGTCGGCATGCAGCCGATGACCATGCGCTTGCTGAGCGTGATGAGCTTCGGTTTCGGGTTTGTCTTCCTGATGCGCTTTGTGAGCCTCCCGATGATGGTGCGCGGCGGCTTCGTGATGACGCGCGGCTTTTTCGTGGTGATCGTGCTTGGACATCTCTCGCTCCTGCGGCATTGAGAACAGGTCGGACAATTTCGGCGCCGTTCATGGATAGGCGCCCGATCTGATCAACACCGGGAGATGAAGAGAGTTCATATCGACGGAGGGCTTGTCGAAAAAGGCCCTGGAATGGAAAAAAGGCGGTCTCTTTCGAGGCCGCCCTTTTGCTTGCATCGTACCAGGCTTCACGCCGAGCGGCGCTGCGGCCGTCCGGAATCCCCATTGCGGGCCTGCTGCCGATCATTGCGTCCGGTGCCCTTGGACTTGTTGCCGGCCGGGCGGAACGGCTTCGCGTAGTTGGCCGAGCGCGGGGCTTGCCGGCTCGGGGCGCGGTCGTCGTGGAAGGGGTGGTCGCGGTCGACCGGAACCTTGATGCCGATCAGCTGCTCGATCTGGCGGAGCAGGTTCATTTCGGCGGCGACGCAGATCGACAGCGCGGTGCCGGTGGCGCCGGCGCGGCCGGTGCGGCCGACGCGATGGACATAGGCATCGGCTTCGAGCGGCATGTCGAAATTGATGACATGGGTGATGTCGGGCACGTCGATGCCGCGCGCTGCCACGTCGGTGGCGATCAGGATGTTGAACTGGCCGTCCCGGAAGCTGCGCAGCACTTTCTGGCGCATCGACTGTTCCAGATCGCCATGGATGGCGGCGGCCTTGAGGCCGGCACCCTTGACGTCGCTGACCAGAGTGTCCGCCATCGCCTTGGTGCGGGTGAAGACCAGCACGCGGTTGATTTCTTTCCGGTCCAGCAGATGCAGCAGCAGCGACTTCTTGTCGGTGCCTTTGACGCGCATCACGCGGTGATCGATGGTCGAAGCCACGGCGTTCCCCTGGCCGATTTCGACCAGGCCGGGATTGTTCAGCAGCTGGGCGGCCAGGGCGCGCACGCCTTTGTTCATCGT
>Ga0213872_10002708_pt1 | contig 10201 bp, 6 predicted proteins | sample VelepicomBERX_R2_FD_160071 | JGI IMG/M metagenome (GOLD analysis project Ga0213872, IMG submission 160071) | Rhizosphere microbial communities from Vellozia epidendroides in rupestrian grasslands, the National Park of Serra do Cipo, Brazil - RX_R2 | ecosystem: Host-associated > Plants > Roots >... | reverse complement strand
AAATGGTGGAAAAAGGCGCGCCGCTGTACACCATAGACAGCCCCGACCTGGTGCAGGCCGAGTCGACGCTGATCTCGGCGGCCGGCGTCTACGAGCTGACCACGGCAGCCCTGGCGCGCGCCAAGGACCTGTTCGCCACGCAAGGGCTGGCGCAAAAGGATATGCAGCAAGCCGTCTCCGACCAGCAGACCGCCGAAGGCGCGCTGAAGGCAGCGCGCGATGCGGTACGCGTATTCGGCAAGAGCGAAGCGGAAATCGACGCCATCGTCGCCAAGCGCAAAATCGATCCCAGCCTGGTGGTAAAGAGCCCGATCGCCGGCCGCGTCACCGCGCGTGCGGCGCAACCGGGCCTGCTGGTTCAACCCGGCAGTGCGCCGGCTCCCTACTCGGTGGCCGACACTTCCAGGATGTGGATGATCGCCAACGTCGCCGAAAGCGACAGCCCGCTGTTCAAGACCGGGCAGGACGTGCGCGTGAAAGTGATGGCCTTCGCCGATCGCGACTTCAGCGGAAAAATCTCGGTGATCGGCGAAACGGTCGATCCCAACACCCATACGGTAGTGGTGCGTTCCGAAATCAGCGACCCCAAGCACGAACTGCGCCCCGGCATGTTCGCCACTTACGTGATCCACACCGGCGCTCCGCTCAATTCGGTAGCCGTGCCGCTGGACGGCGTCACGCGCGAAGGCGACGGCACCATGTCGGTCTGGGTCACCGGCGACCGCCGCCATTTCACGCGCCGCTCGGTCACGCTCGGCATGCAACAGGACGGCTTCCATCAGATTACCTCGGGCCTCAAGGCCGGCGAAACCGTGGTCACCAAGGGCGCCGTCTTCATGAGCAACATGTTGAACGCGAATCAGGATTCCTGACCGCGTCCCCTGCTTACGACCCTTGCACAGAACCACAGCGAAAGATAAGAAACCATGCTGAGAAGCATCATCACGTTTGCATTGACGCGACGGACCATCGTCATCCTCGGTCTGCTAGTCTTCCTCGGCTGCGGCCTGTTCGCCGTGTCGCGGCTCAATGTCGAGGCCTACCCGAACCCGGCGCCGGTGATCCTGGAGATTACCGCTCAAGCCCCCGGCCTTTCGGCCGAGGAAATGGAAAAGTATTACACCACGCCGATGGAAATCGGCCTGTATTCGACGCCGGGCATCACCAACATCCGCTCAACCTCGTTCTACGGCCTGAGCTTCATCCGCGTCACCTTCAAGTACGGCACCGACTTTTACTTCGCCTATACCCAGGCGGCGCTGGCGCTGCAGCAGAACGTGACGCTGCCGCAAAACCAGATTCCGCAGATCCAGCAATCGAGCCTGGTCGGCGAAGTCTATCGCTACCAGCTGGTCGGCCCACCGCACTTCGGCCTGACCAATCTGCGCACGGTGCAGGACTGGATCGTCACGCGTCGCCTGTCGACCATTCCAGGCGTAGTAGCCGTCAACAGCTGGGGCGGCACCACCAAGGAATTCGACGTCGAAGCCGACATGAACAAGCTGCAAGGCTACGGCATCACCGTGCCGCAGATGGTTACGGCTCTGGGCAACGCCAACGTCAATGTCGGCGGGCGCGAAATCAGCATCGGTCAGCAATCAGTCAATATCCGCGGCATAGGTCTGGTCGATAGCGGCGGCACCGACGACCTGACCAAGGGATACAAGGTCAACGACATCGAAAACGTGGTGCTGACGCAGTCGAACGGCATACCGGTGCGCGTCCGGGACGTGGCCAAGGTCAAGGTGGGCTATGTGCCGCGCCTGGGCATCGCCGGCCGCGACCATGAAGACGACGTGGCCGCCGCCATCGTGGTGATGGGACGTACCCAGCACACCAACGACATCGTGCCCAAGATCAAGGCAGAAATTGAAAAGATCAACCATGACGGCAGCCTGCCGGCCGGCGTCAAGATCGTGCCCTATTACGACCGCACGTCGCTGGTCGACGTCACCACGCACACCGTGTTCCACAACCTGATTTTCGGTTGCCTGCTGGTGTTCCTGATCCAATGGATCTTCCTGGGCGACTTGCGCAGCGCCGTGATCGTCGGCGTCAACATCCCGTTTGCGCTGCTGTTCTCCATCATCATCCTGGTGCTGCAGGGCGAAGACGCCAACCTGCTATCGATCGGCGCGGTTGACTTCGGCATCATCGTCGATTCGGCGGTGATTCTGGTCGAAAACATATTCCGCAACTTCCAGGCCAGCAAGGCCGACAAGCGCACGCTGCTGGAAGACCTGGCTGAAGGCCAGCTCGGCGAGGACCCCAGCTCCCGGCATGTCGACCATAAATCGACCTGGACCAACCGCCTGCGCATGATCTATATCAGCGCGCTGCAAGTCGACCGCGCCGTGTTGTTCTCGGTGGCGATCACTGTGGCCGCCTTCGTGCCGCTGTTCACCATGCAAGGCGTGGAAGGCCAGATCTTCGGCCCGATGGCCCGCACCTACGGCTACGCATTGGCCGGCGCCTTGCTCGCCACCTTCACCATCACACCGGTGCTGGCCGCGCTGTTGCTGCCCAAACATATCGAGGAGGTGGAAACCTTCCTGGTGCGCGGCTTGCGCAAGGTCTACACGCCCATCCTGAAATGGTCGCTGGCCAACCGCAAGGTCATGGTCGGCTCGGCCATCGGCTTCCTGCTGGTGACCGGCCTCCTGGCCTCCCACCTCGGTTCGGAATTCATGCCGGCGCTGGAAGAAGGCAATTACTGGATTCGCGCTTCGATGCCCTTGACCATGTCGCTCGATGGCGGCACCGAGGCGACGCGCAAGATGCGCGAAATCCTGTTGCGCCATCCGGAAATCATCACGGTGGTGTCGCAGCACGGCCGTCCCGACAACGGCAGCGACGCCTCGCCCTTCTCCAACGTCGAACTGTTCGTGCCGCTCAAGCCCTATGACGAGTGGCCGTCCGGCTTGAGCAAGGAAAAGCTCACGCAAATCCTGCAAAAGGAATTCAGCGACGAATTGCCCGGCGTGAACTTCAACTTCTCGCAATACATCCAGGATAACGTCGAAGAGGCGATCTCGGGCGTCAAGGGCGCGAATTCGGTCAAGATCATGGGGCCGAACCTGCAGATCCTCGAAGACCTGGCCGTGCAGGTGCAGGGCCAGATGAGCCAGGTCAAAGGCGTCGCCGACCTCGGCATCTTCCGGGTGCTGGGCCAGCCCAACCTGAACATCAAGATCGACCGTGAAAAGGCTGCGCGCTACGGCCTGAACACCGGCGACGTCAACACCGTGATACAGGCGGCCATGGGCGGCGCGGTGGCCACCACCGTACTCGAAGGCGACCGCCAGTTCAATCTGACCGTGCGCGCCGGCCCCGCGCAGCGCAACAGCATCGAGGCAATCGGCAATGTCAAGGTCGGATACCAGACCGCGAGCGGCACCGGCTATGTGCCGCTGCGCGACATCGCCACCATCACGCTCGACACCGGCGCGTCCTATATCTACCGCGAAACCACGCAACGCTATATCCCGATCAAGTTCAGCGTGCGCGGGCGCGACCTTGGCGGCACCGTGGCCGAGGCGCAGGACCGTATTGCCAAGAACGTCAAGCTGCCGATCGGCTACCGCATGGTCTGGGCCGGCGAGTTCGAAGACTTGCAGCAGGCGCAAAAACGTCTTGCCATCGTGGTGCCCTTGAGCCTGCTGCTGATCCTGGTCTTGCTGTACGGCTTGTTCAATTCGCTGCGCGACAGCCTGCTGACGCTGGCCGGCATTCCCTTCGCCATCGGCGGCGGCATTCTGGCGCTGTTCGCCACCGGCCTGCCGTTCTCGGTGTCGGCCGCCATCGGCTTCATCTCGCTGTTCGGCGTGTCGGTCATGAACGGCATCCTGGTGGTGACGTATTACAACCAGACCCGCATGCGCGGCATGAGCAATCTTGACGCCATGTTCCATGCCGCCGACCAGCGCATGCGACCCATGCTGATGACGGCGCTTTCCGCCTGTATCGGCCTGCTGCCGGCCGCCATGTCGCACGGCATCGGCAGCGAAGTGCAACGTCCACTGGCGACCGTGGTGGTGGGCGGCCTGCTGATCGGCCCGCTGCTCCTGCTGGTGGTGGTGCCTGCCCTGCAGACGCTGTTCCTGGAAAAGGCGGAAGACCCGGTCGCGGCCGCAGCCAAGCGCATGCTGACGCAGACGCGCGACGAATGGCTCGATGATTAGCGCAAGGCGGGTGTGCGCAAGCACGCCCATTCGTAGTGAAACAGCGTAGTGAAACAATTATCGCGGGGTGATCACATGGATCAGAGCTTACTCGGAAAACAGGATGTACTGCTCGACCTGGACTGCCAGGACAGGCAGGGCATGTTCGAGGCGGTGGGCCGCTACTGCCAGGAGCAGCGCGGCATTGCCGCCGACACGGTTGTCAAATCGCTGGCTGCGCGCGAGACCCTGGGTTCGACCGGGCTTGGGCAAGGCGTGGCAGTGCCGCACGCGCGCGTCTCCGGCCTGACCGAGCCGGTCACCCTGTTCGTGCGTCCCAAGACGCCAATCGCGTTTGGCGCGCCCGACGGCAACCCGGTGCAAAGCTTTTTCTTCCTGCTGGCACCGCTTGACGCCAATGAAAGGCATCTGCAGATTCTGGCCGACGTCGCCGAACAACTGAGCGGCAGCCAGTTCCGCACGCAGCTCGGCGTCTCGACCAGCAAGGAGGAAATCTGCCACTTGTTCCCGACGCGCGGCGCAGGGGCTGGCGCAGGGGTCAGGGCGTGAGTCTGTCTATAAGCCTGCGAGGGGCCCTGCTATGCGCCCTGTTGCTGGGCTGCGGTCTTGCAAAAGCGGTGCCGCAGGCGGCTCCACAGGCCAATGGAATCAGGGCCAGGCAAACGGCCGGTACGCCAGTCACCGTCGGCGGTCCCGCAAAAAAGGCAGGCGGCAGCGTGCGCTTTCCCATCGTGCCGGCCGGCGCCGTCATCAAGGGAAGCGAGCGGCCCGCGGCACAGAAAACGCAAGCACGTAGAAATTAAGGAACGATCAGGCCACCGGTGACTGCCTTGACCACCGCCTGCGTCCGCGTCGCCACGTTAAGCTTGGTGCGCGCGCTGTCGAGATGGAAATCGACGTTGCGCTTGGTCAGGCCCAGTATCTGCGCAATCTCGTCGGAAGTTTTGCCGCGCGCCGACCAGGTCAGGCTATCGATCTCGCGACTGTTGAGATCGACCGTGGCGCGCCACACCTCCTTGCGCGCCACGCGTGCCAGGCGTGCCTGGATGATGGTGGCCAGCAGGTCGAAGTCGATCGGCTTGACGACATAGTCGTCAGCGCCCTGCAAACGTCCCTTCAATTCGGTATCGCGATCCTTGAGCGCCGTCAGGAAAATAAACGGCACATCCTGAAAACGCGGCGATGCCGCATTCAATTTATCGAGCAATTCGAAACCCGACATGACAGGCATGTTGATGTCGCAGATTACCAGGTCGGGACAATGTTCCTGCATTACATCAAAGCCCTGCTGGCCATCGTGGGCCAGGGTCACCGCGTAGCCACGCTCGCCCAGGTCCTCGGCCAGCAAGGCGGCGGTGTCGCGATTGTCCTCGATGCAAAGTATGTGTTTTTGGAATTCAGTCATGATGACGCTGCCATGGTTCCGGAGCGACGCAGGGGCAAAACAAAGTCAGGATCAACGAGGTTCGAAACAAAAAAGCCTGGCGGGCTAGTATAGCACTCGGGCATATCCGCCATCGGCATTGCATTCGATGCAAGCAATGCGGCCAAGCTTGGTTCGCACTATTTCGGGTCGCGGACTTTCTGCGCGACCGGTTCAGGTTTTATCTTGCTTCTTCTCTGAAACACAGGTGGTCTCTTGCAGAGAAGCTCACAAAAAACCCACAAATTTTCAAACGCCTCGGACCGCATCACTCTTCAAATCAGCAAATGGAAAGCAATTCGCGGACCACGGCGCCGGCTTGCGCGCCGTGGTCCGGTTTCTTCGATTGCGGTCAATATTCGGCATGCAGGCGCAGAGCGTAGACCGACACCGGTCCGCGGTCCTGGTTATAGCCGGGGTTGACGACGCGCTGGTAGTCGGCCGTCAACTTCACCTTATCGCATAGCTGCGCCGAGTAAAACGCCTCCACGATCTGCTCGCGGCCATAGTTCAAGGCGCCGTCGCCGATCAGAATGCCGAGGCCGCCGTCGGCGAAATAAGTGCGCGCATCGCCGGACAGCGCATTGACCACGCCGGCCAAGCCGAGCTTGTCATTGGCGCGGCCCCAGCCATTTCCCTGCAGCGTGAAGCCGGCCGACAACGAACGGTTGATGTCAGTGAATTCATAGGCTTCCTTCTTGCCGCTGTTGGCGCTGGCGCGCGCGAAGATGCCAAGATCGGATGTGATCTCCTGCTCGAAGTTCAAGACCATGCCCGGATTCGAGCTGAACTTGCGCACCTGGGAAACATCAGGCGTGGCAGCATTGACCAGCCCCCATTGCACGGCATCGGTATAGTTGGCCATGTCGCCGCGGTTGACGAAGGTCAGCAGCTTGAGCTTGCCGGGATGGTCCAACCATTGATGACGCTCTTCCAGTTCCGTGACAAGCTCGTATTGATGCAGGTGCAAGCCGCTGACCTTGGAGTTGGGGACTTCAGACATCTGAAACGCGCCGCCGCGCAGTGTCCAGGAACCTTGATTCCATTCGACCGCCAAGCCGTTGGTGAATCCCCAGGAGTCGGCCGCGTAGTCGAACGAACCGCCGTCGACCAAGGACCAATTCAGGAAGTCGCTGCGCGGGTCGTGCGCATAGGTATTGGTGTCGAAAATGTCGACCACCGAGAACTTGCCGACGGTAAGCGTGACATTATTGGCATTGGTCGTCCCGGCCACCTGGTTGACGCCTGCTTCGACGTTTTGCGCTTCACCGCCGAGATTGAACACTTGCCGCACGAAGGCGCGCGGCACACGCAGGTAAGGTGCGTTGGCGCCAATCTTGTAAGCCTCGCCGCTGCTGAAGCCGGCGATGCCCAGCGTATTGCTCAAGCCGAAGCCCTGATCGATCTCGGGGTTGATCCAGAATTCGGCTCCGTTCCATAGCCGGTGGCCGGCGAACAAGGTGATGTCCGCTGTCTCGTTATTGCTGCTGGCCGGATCCAGGCTGTAGGCGCCGCTGTAGGCGGCAGAAAACGCCGGATGGTATTGGTCGACATAGGTTGCCTGGCCATAGAACTGCCAGCTGTTGTCCACGGTTTTTGCGTCGGATGCCGTTTGCGAAGCCGATGGCGCACCGGCCCCACTGGCCGCGCTTTCCGCGCTGCTTTCCACACCATAAGCCGCCAAGGGCAAGGTCAATCCGGCAACGGCGGCCAGTTTCATCAAAAATTGTTGCATGCCGTTCATTTTGTAGGTGAATTGTTTCATGAATATTTCCAGTGTTTTTATATTCCATCGCTCCCGCCGGTTGTGCAGGCGCAGCAAGCCCCCTGTGCAGCGCTCGGCGCACATCACGGTAACGACAGTGGTTTAATTCGTACCGGCGAGACAGGGAATTCGCGCCTCGCCGGCTATTCGGGTATTCAGGCAGCCAGTTGGAACACCTTGTAGGCAACCAGGATCACGGCAAACGCCAGGTAACCGCGCAAGACGCCCATCCACAGGCGCGTGGCGCCGCTCATGGTCGCCGGTGCGAGCTTCTCCAGCGGCGGCATGCGCCAATTGTCGAGTTCACGCCGGGTCGGCTTTTCCTCGGCAGCGGCAGGCTGCTCACCGTTGGCGACGCGATAAGCGCGCAGGGCCGCATAGCCTATTCCCAACAGCAGGCCGACAATGCCGCCCGCCACTAGGATTTCCAGGATGCGGTCGCCGCTGATGCCGGGAAACACCACGGCGGCGGTCAACACGATGGACAACACCACCAGCACGCCGACGATGGCAGCCGTGAAGGCGTTGGTGAAGCGGCTGTTGACCCAGGGTCCCAGCACCTGCTTGTCGTTGCACAGCAACAGCAGGAATACCGAGGCGCTCGGCAGCAGCACCCCGGCCAGGGTTTGCACGGCATTGGTCAGTACACCGAGCGGCACGCCCGGAATCAGCACCAGGCCGGCCGCGATCGCGATCAGGCCGCTGTACACGGCATAGAAACCCTTGGCGTCACTGGCCTTGCGGTGCAGCGAGTGTTTGAGCGATAGCACGTCGCCGATCGCATAGGCGCTCGACAGCGAAATTGCGGCAGCGCCGATGATGCTGGCGTCGATCAGGGCGATCGCAAACAGGATGCCGGGCAAGCGGCCATGGTATTTCGCCAGCCCAGCCGCCACGGCGCCGGTGTCGACAAACTGCCCTGCTTCGGCCACGCCATCGAAGGTGTGGGCCATACAAGCCATGATGGCAACCGCGCCCACCACCACCAGCACAATGCCCAGCCACAGGTCAATGCGCTCATAGCGGATGAAGCGTGGCGTGATGCGCTTGTCGATCACATAGCTTTGCTGGAAGAACAACTGCCAGGGCGCGACCGTGGTTCCGACAATGGCAATGATGAGCAGCATGACGTCTGCCAGCGGCGCACCGGCCGGCAGGCGCGGCACGGCGAAGTCGCGCAAGACCGTGCCCATGGGCGGATGCACCATCATCACTAGCGGCACCAGCAGCAGGCTGCCGGCCACCAGGATCATGGAAAAGCGCTCGAAGCGGCGGAAGTCGCCGGTGCTCGCGGCAGCCATCACCAGCAGCGCGGATACGCCGACCCCCAGCAGTTTAGGCAAGCCGAGGAAGTCGAGGCCGAGGCTGATGCCGATGAACTCGGTGACGATGGTCAGCGCGTTCAGCAGAAACAGGTCGATCACGCTGAAAGCGCCCCAGAACTTGCCGAAGCGCTCCAGGATCAGGCGTGCATGGCCGACGCCGGTGACGGCGCCCAGGCGCAGCACCATTTCCTGGTTCACGTACAGCACAGGGATCAGCAGCGCCAGCGTCCACAGCAGCGCGGTGCCGTAGTTTTGCCCGGCTTGCGAATAGGTGCTGAAGGCGCCGGCGTCGTTGTCGCCGACCATGACGATCAGGCCGGGGCCGAGGATGGCCAGCAGGGTCTTCAAGCGCGCCATCCAGTTCTGGCGCGGGCCGGTATCGCTGCGGCGGATGGTGCCGAAGGCACCGCGGATATCGCCGACGTGGGCCGCGTCGAGCACGGCTTCAAATTTGATATTGGACATGTAATTCTCCCGGTATGGTTTTATCGCTCATTCGCCGGAACGGATGTGCGCTTGTTTTGACTTGAGTGCGGCCCGCGTAAGGCGGCCCGCAGAGGGTTGCCGGATTCAGATCTCCGGCCGCCCTCGCTACCTTGCTTTGTTACTGATGGCGCATGGCCGCCAGCAGCTTCGCGTATAGGCTCTTGATAGCCGCTACGGCAAAGCCGGTTTCAACAACGGGCGTGTAAAGGCCGTCACGCACGTGGCAGGTATTGGCCAGATTGGGGGTGAGTAGTGAAAAATGCGGTGCGAAGTTCATGATGCTGCTCCTAATCGGTTATTACCGCGCCGGAGCAGCATGGAAGAGACCAGGTCAGCGCATCGTTGCGATGGCTGTGGGGGGCGCAGGCATGCCGGTTCCAGACGCGATGTCAGTAAGCGGTTTCTTATGGAAACTACAACTACTACTGTCGTCGGACATGGATAATCCTCGGTTGGTTAATCAAGACTGGTACCCATAGGGTACGAGCCGCGGCATTCCATTTTTGCAATCCACTGGAGACGTGAAACCGGCTTGTGCATCGGCGCGTCAATGCGAAGTCGAGCCGGCGCGAACGCAAACCTGCAAAAAAAGCATGCGCAAACGCGAACCAACGTCGTACCGACACCTAGATCAGACCGTTCTCACGGCATGACCTGGACGAACAAATAACAATGTAGCTGGGGAGTGGATGCGGCTGGACGGCCTTGCATCGAGACACCACCATCTGCCTTGGCAAGATGGCGGCAAGGGGAAACTTGCGTGAATCTTACCGGGACAGAGCCAAGTTCATTTGGCAACTACAACTACCGGAAATAGCGCCCACAAAGGGACTCCAAAAATGAAAACAGTTGAACTATAAACCCGCAGATTCCTTGCGTCAACACCTTTTTTGATATTTTTACAGCATTTTTATCCTATCCTCCCCCAGGGGATAAAATCAGCCGGTCAGGCGCTGCTGCGGCACGCGCACCATGCGCCCAGGCTATCGCGTCGACGTCCCCTGCGACAGGAGCAAGGAAA
>Ga0213872_10002707_pt1 | contig 10202 bp, 16 predicted proteins | sample VelepicomBERX_R2_FD_160071 | JGI IMG/M metagenome (GOLD analysis project Ga0213872, IMG submission 160071) | Rhizosphere microbial communities from Vellozia epidendroides in rupestrian grasslands, the National Park of Serra do Cipo, Brazil - RX_R2 | ecosystem: Host-associated > Plants > Roots >... | reverse complement strand
GTCCGGCCGCGCCCATTCGATCCGGGCCTTTTCGACGTCATCGACCGCGCCCTTTTCGCCGATCAGGCGGCGCGAGTTGGCGAGGTGCAGCGCCTTGGATTTGCTCTGGTTGAGCGAGTCCTGCGGCCCCTTGAGGTTGCGCACGAAGCCGTAGCGGTCGCCGTCATGATCGACCGCCACCGAGAACATCTTGAACGAGGAGACCCGCTTGCCGCGCTCATCGAAGAACGGGCTCAAGCCCTGATCGAGCAAGACGGTCGAGACGTAGAACGCCCAGCACCATTGCCCGCGATTCTTATACCAATGCTCGATCAGCCGGATCCGTTGCGTCGCCGAAATGACCCATTTGTATTCGCGGTCGGCGTTGGTCGTCAGGTCGGCGTCGCCTTCGATCAGGCCCCGGAGCAAGTCCTCTTTGTCGGGGAACAGTTCGATCGCCTCGCCGATGTCGAGCCACTTCGAGATGCCCATGTAGCGCGCGTCGGCGAAGTCGAGCCGATAAGATTTTGGATCGTAGAAAAACTCGTCGCCGATCACCCACGGCAGCGCAATGTCGGGGTCCTGCTGGTCGCCCTGCGTCATGACGAGCTGCACGCCGGCAACGCCGTCGATGCAGGCTTGCAGCAGACACCAAGGGTCGATGCCCTTCCAGTCGTTGGCGTCGAGCACCTCGCGAATAACCTGCGTCGCGATGTTGGCCCCAGGCTCGCTCCTGAGATTGCGCGGCATCGCCTTGGGATCGGAGCGGCCACGCTCGACAAGCCCGACGATGCCGTTGATCTTGCGCGCGATGCGGTTCCAGGTCAGGACCGGTTGATGGCGGCGGCGGAGGATTTCGATCTGCTTCGGCGACCAGTGCGCGCCGTGGTAATAATGCCGCGCGTCCTTCTGCTCTTCGATCTCATCGACCTTCGTCGTGACATAGTCGATGTACTGCGTCCGGAGCTGGCGAACGTCGAGGAACTGCTCGCGCTCGTCGTCGGTTGCCTTGTTCTTGGGACCGCGGCGCGGGTCCTCGGCTTGGGGCTGCGAGACGAGCGGCGCGAGCCGTGCGGCGTCGCCGGCCATCGCCTCGGCGAAGGGATCAGCCATGGCTCTTGCGCGACTTCGCCTTGGCGAGCGCCTTCTCCGAAATCTTGCCGTGCTTGGCGAGCATTTCGGCGTGGCGCGCCGTCTCGTGATGCTCCTCGGCTTCCTCCTCCTGATGCTTCTTGATCGCCTCCAGGAACTTCTTGTTGCCGCTGATGTCGTGCGCGCGGCGCAGATGGCGCGCGGCGTCGTCGAGTTCCCAGCGATCCCAAGGACCATTGGCGCGCTCGTGCGGCTCCTTGTACTTGCCGCCGCTGTCCGCCGACATGATTTCCACCTTCGGCATGGTCAGGCCCATCCCTCGCGCTCGGCGAGCTTGTCGAACTGCTTCTGGCTGATCGCGCCGGATTTCAGCATGTCCTCGGCTTTGCGCTGCTCTTTCGAGGCCGGCTTCTGCTCGCCTAGGATATCGTTGAGATCGGCGAGGGCTTCGTCCATCGCTTCGACTGGCATTTCCAGGTTGTAGCCCTTGACCTGCTCGGCGATGGTTTTGACTTTCTCGATCGCTTCCTTCGCCGTCTTGCCCGTCGCCACCACCGAACCAACTTCCGGAGCGCCACAGAGCTGAGGAACAACGTAGTGCTCGCCGTTGATGACGCAGAAGTTGCGCAGCTTCACGTTGCTGCGGACCTCCTTCGGGAAGTCGACGTGCAGCCAATTCTTGTCGGCCCAATCCGACAGCATGAGCACTTCCGCGCCCCAGATGTCGTCGTATTCCGGCTCGATCAGGATGCCCTCGGCGCCGTACCAAACGATCTCGGCAAGGTTCTTGAACATCTCCTGATAGACTTCGGACGGCGGCGAGCCGGCGCGCGCCGTGAGGTCGATCGGATAGCCCTTGCCATCGGCAGCGATTCGAACCTCGCTGGAGAAGAAGCCGCGGTACTCGTAGCTCTTCATCGCGCCGGACAAGGACTCGTTGACCGCGATGACCTGCTTTGGCATCTTGCGGTACGGCATGATGCGGCCGATATACGCGCGATCCTTCACCTCGATGCCCGTGATCGCGACCTTGGGGAATTGGCCGTCTACGGACCATCCGTCGTATCCGGCTTCAATCGCGTCGTCGATGCCCTCTTCAACGATGAACCGCTTGATGTCAGCTTGCGCGCCAAGTGAATGTTCAAGCTCGTCGAGACGTGGCTCAATGCGCGGGTACGTCGAGGCGTGAAATGTTTCGAAGTCGCCGCGCGTCGCGTCCTGCTTGACGAATTGGTTGTCGTTCTTCTTCAGAAACTTCCGCAGAGCGGTGATGCCGATGATCTCTTTGTACGGCCCGATCGGCACGCCGCCCTCAGCCATGATCTCTTTGGCCTTGATGCGGTCGAGTTCCAACTCGGCGCCGCGCCCGCAGCCGAACACGCGCTTTCCCTGCGAACGGAGATAGCTCTGAAGCGCGCCCTCGTAGACGTCAGGGAACACGTAGAGGTCGATTTCGTCGGCCTCGATAAACGGCCACGGATCGACGATGCGCTCGATCTTGTCGTCGCCATGACCGATCAGCAGGCCCTTGCTGACCGGATAGCCGCCAGCCCAACTCGACCAGAACAGCACGCGGCCGAATTCGCTGGCGAGCCGGCGGGCTATCTCAGGAAAGACCCCGTTGTCGATCACGAGGACGGTCTTGGTCTTGAAGTCGACCATCACAGCCTCAACGTCGAGCGGTCGGTCATGTCGTGCCGCTCCAGGCCGAAACGGTAGATCGGCTCGATAAGCTGGTCGGCGCGGAACGATCGGCACGAGGCTACGAGCAGATAGGCGCCGTCGTGGTCCGGCCAGGTGTCGAGCGCGATGAAGCTTTCCGTGATCGGCTGGCAAAACGTCATGCCGACACCGCCCTTGCCGTCCTCGGTCGGATAGCGCCAGACGCCGGCCTCGCCCGCAGCGGACATGCCAAGCGCCGCGGTGCAATCGGCGAGGAAGCGTCGCCAGTCGTCTTCCGAGAGCCGGCCGCGCAGCGCGAACGCCTGCGTGTGCATCCGCTTGCCGAGGTCGATCGCCGCCTCGCTCACCGATCCGAGCCCGCCATCTTGTGCATCTGCTTCTCCGAAATCATGCCGCGTCTGTGGAGTTTCTTGGCGTGCGCGGGCAGTTTGGTTGGCCGCACCATCTCGCGCACCATCTCGCGCACCGGCTTGCCGTGAAAGGCGACGGCCTTGTTGTTCGCTTGCGGCGCGGTGTCAGCCAACGGAATCGTCCCAATGATCTTCGTCGAGTTCTTCTTCGGCCTCGCTGCGCCAGTCGTCGGGCGCGTCGTCTTCGGCTTCGTCGTCGAACTCATCGGGCATGGTCATATCGACAATATGTCGTTGTCGTAGGTCGAGGAGTTCTCGCGGTAGGCGTCGCGCGTCTTGGCGACTTCCTGATGCGGGCGCGTGCCCTCAATCATCGTGTCGAGCAACTGTCCGATCAGGCCCATGCAATCGACCTGATCGTCATGGACGCCAGCCGGAAACCGCAGCAGTTCGCTCTCGAAATCAGCCCGCCACGGCGCTCCGACCGGAATGCGCAGGCCGCGCGTCGCAATCAGGCCGCGGAAGCTTTGCGCCCGGATCGCCTTGTCGCCGCGCGTCGGGAACTGCTCACGCGCCACGTAAGCGCGCCTAGCGCGCATCTCGCGCTCGAGGAACGGCCCGACGCCGGATTTGATCTGCCCCGTCTCCTCGGCCCAGCCCATCGGCTTCCAGCGCAGCGCCAAATCGCACAGCGCGGCGACCCATTCCTCGGACGAGGCCTGCCGGCGCCAGAGATCGACCAGCCACGGATTGCCGTCCGGATCGATCCCGATGACGCCGTGACAGGTGTAGTCGCCGCCGCCCGCAGTGACCGCGTAGTCGGAGCCGCCGTAGAGCCGCAGCGTGTCCTTCGGCGGCAGCGCGTCGACCGGGATCAGCCATTCGCGGCGGAAATAATCGCCAGTGTCAGGAACCGGCTCTTGCTGGTACAGGGCCGCCCAGGTGCGCGGATCGCCGACCGTCTCCGCTTTGCGGTCTCTGAGAAACTTGCCGTAGTCGTAGCCCTGCGGATCGTCCCACAGCATGACGCCGGCGGGGCGGCCAAGCGGATCGTCGTCGGGGCCGATCGATTCCGCCCTGATTTTCAAACGACGGTACGGCTTGCCGATCTTATCGAGTTGGTCGATCAAACGGCCCGCGAGATCGTCCTCGTGAAAGCGCTGGTGCATGATGACGCGCCGCGCGCCGGGTTTCAGGCGCGACGAGAAATCGTTGACGTACCACTCCCAGATCCGATCGCGGATGCGCTTGCTCTCAGCGTCCTCGCGCGAGCCGAACGGATCGTCGATGATCCCAAGATCGCCGCGAAACCCCATGATGCCGACGCCGACGCCGACCGCGTAATACTCACCACCTCCGGTTGTAGCCCAGCGGTAGGCGGCGGACGAATCCCCGGCTAAATAGCAACCTAGAGTTGATCCAGCCGATCCGATCAGGTTTCGCGTCCGGCGCCCCCAGCGCTCGGAAAGCTCGCTCGAATGCGAGCACGTCAGGACGTTCCATTCCTGCCTTCGCGCCAAGCACCAAGCCGGGAACAGGAAGTTGACGTAGGTTGACTTCGCCGAACCAGGCGGCATCTCGATCAAGAGGATATCGTCGTCGCCGCGCTCGATCGCCTCCAGTTCGGCAATCAGCAGCGCGTGATGCGCGGCGGGCTGAAATCCTTGATCGGCCGCGAATTCAGTGAGGCTTGCCCGGACCCTTCGTCGGCGCAGCAGTTCCCTCGCCGCTTCCTGACGCGATACGGAGGAGTTCATCGTCGCTCATGCTGCTCGTATCGTGCTTGTGCAGCACTTCTGACTTGTCGCGCCATGTATCGGAGCGGCGGTTTTTCAACCAATTCATCGCGGCGCCGGGATCAGGCGGGACATGCTCGACCGTCTTGGCGCGGACGATTTGGCCTTGGAATTGAAAGACCTTCTCGCTCTCGAAGCTGTAGCCGACCGCACGCTGATAGAGGGAGCGTTCGACGCGATCGTCGAGATGGGCCTTTCCAGCCTTAACCGCCTCACAAAACTCAGGAAACGTGTTTCGCCAGCGATGAATGGTCATCACACTGACTTCGAAGAACGATGCTAATTCGAAATCAGTAGCGCCCAACTCACAGAGCTTTCGGGCCTGTTCCGCCTTTTCCGGCCGATATTCGGTCGGGCGGCCGATCTCCTTCTTTGGCCTTCCAGCACCCGCCCTTTTACCACCACGAGGCACTTTGATTTCCCGCTTTCAAATTCAAACCGGCGCTCACTCTTCGCCCTCGGGAACGGACATGCGATCGGACATCGGCTTGCGGCGCTTGTCGGGGCGTTGAGGCTTCTTCTCAGGCTTAGGCGACGGCAAGGCCTCGCCGGGGCGTGCAGCCCGCTTGGGAGGCTTGTCGGTCATAGCGATGTCCGGAAACGAAAATCGCCCGAAGCGGTCAGTTAGACACACTTCGAGCGACAATGTAATCGCCTTCTCTCACGCGCGCACGATTCGGTCAAGCCACTTTCTCAGCATTTATCCCCAATTTCAGCAGTCCGAACGAGACCGCCAATTTCATCAGCCCGTGCCGGATCAGATCCTCGTCGTACAACGACGGTTCCAACTGGTCGTAGGCGAAGCGCTCCATCGCCCGCGGCAGGCGTGGCATGATGGCGAGGAGAACCTCGTCGGCCTTCTTGAGCCGCAGGACCGCCGCTTCACGCATCGCTGCGATCTGCTCCTCGGTCAGCGCCCCAAGGTCGCTCTCGCCTGGGGCCAAGCCGGGAACGTTGAACCCTTTCGCTGCTTTCGCCTGCCGGACGATCTCGCAATATTGCTCGCCGGCGTCGTAGAGCTCGTCGCGAAGCCTGAGGCGGCGGCAGAAGCGGCCGAGCGGCGTTCCCAGCCTCCGATCGTCGGAGCCAGTCCTGTGGGGCTGCGCCAGCGCCACGGCCATGGCCTCACGCTGCTCCCGCTCCTCCCGCGGGCTTCGCGAGCCCGACACGAGCCCTTTGACCTCAGTCGTGAACACGATTCGATTCGGTTGCGCGCTCATGCGGCCCTCTTGGTTTCTTCCAGAATTGTCTGCCAGATCGGATCCGGCTTCGGTTCCCGCCATCCACCCAACACAACCACCAGCACGCGGAGGACGCGGCAACGGACCGGGATCAAGCGCCATTGCGAGGTCGAGCGGCGCCAGCGCCTGATGGTCACGCCGCATCCCCTCTTGCCGTCACAATTCCAGCCGCAGCCCGCGCGGCTTGAGGCCTCCAGGGATCGTCCAGGCACGCGCCGCGAACGGCCTCCCGCTTGGCCTCAAGCATCGTTCTGATGTGATGCGGAGCCCATCCGTCGTAGAGATGGCCGCCGCTCTTCCCGGTCACGATGATGTAGAACGTGCCGTCAGGATCGCGGTCGATGATGATCGTCGCGCCTTTGTGCGTGCCGTGGAAATGGCCGCGGCTCTTGGTAATTATGCGCATTGCGCCGCTTCCTCCGTACCAGCCGGGGCGAGCCCCATAGCCGCGCGGTGGCGCTCGCTGAGTTGGACCGGCGAGGCGCGATAGCGGGCGGCGAGTTCGTCGGGCGCGGGCTCCCGCGCGGGAAGCTTCGCGATGTCCTCCGGCCTTCCCGATTTGGCCTTGAGCGCCTGCTCGCCGGCGATCTCCCGCGCCTGCATCTGGTCGACCGTTCGCCGCAGCATGTCGCCGAGGCGCTTGCGGTCCTCGAGACCGATCGTCGGCGGCGCCGGCAATGCGACCTTGGCGCTGAGGACGGCCTCGATCTTCGCCAATTCCTCGCGGTACTCATCCGCCTTGGCTCGCGCGAGCTTCGCGATCTCGCCGGCAGTCGGGCGCCATTTGCCGTCGCCGATTTCGCCCTTGCGATAGGCGCGCGCCGCGGCGGCGAGAGCGAACTCCGGCAGGCCAGAAAGGTCGGCGATATCGCGCTTCATCGCCACTCTTGCGACATCGGGATCCATTTCCGCGCGCGCCGTCATGCCGTCGAGGGTCGAAAGGATCAGCACGATCCGTTCCGGGGCGGCTGGGGCAAGCAGCGGGGCCAGTTCGCGCCGCCGCGTTTCGAGGCCGAGGCGCGCGCCGCTCGGCAACTTGGCCGCCGTGAGTTCGCCCCCCTCCATCAGCGCCCGATAGGCATTCGAAAGCGCGGTGAAGAGCGCCTGAGACATCGGGACCGGGTCGCGCCTAGAGGCCGGGGATATGGGCTGGATTTCCTGCATGGATTTCCTCGAGAACGTCGCGGGCTGCGCGGATTAGGGGGCTGGTTTTGAGGGGGGAGCCGTTGGGGCCGGCGCGTGGGGCGTTGCCAGCCATCCATTCCGGCTTGAAGCCTTGCCAGCCGCGGGCGATCATTTCGCGCGCCGCGGCATTCGGGTCGCCCCAAGCCTGGAAAGCTTTCACCAGCTCGGTAGCCGCAAACGCGGTCAGCTTGGCGCGCTTCGCTTGGCGATGCTCGACGACCGCGGCGGCAACGTCCGCGTCGAGAACGCTTTCGAGGATCGCCTTCGGATCGCCGGCGGCCTTTGCGGCCCGCTTCGTCGCAACCGGGGGATTAGAATTCGTAGAATTCTCAGGGGGTATATTACTAACTTCCCGAACAGAGAACGCGTGCACGCGAGAGGCGTCGTTGCCGGCGGCGTCACTTGTTGCGTCACTCCCGTCACAAACCGTCACATCCGTAACGTGTGACGATTGTGACGCTTGTGACGTAACGCGTGACGCTTTATCGTCGGTTTTAGCCGCTTCGCTTGCTGCCTGTCTCTCCCTGTATCGCTGCTGGCGAATGGCCCCCGCGGAGCGCGGCTTGTCCTCAGCCGATTCGATGGCTTCGACAGCGATAAGCGCCTGCTCGACCGTGAGGCCGGCGGCGAGCATTTGGCGGATGGCGGCGGCTATCTTCATGCGGCCTCCACGACGCTTGATGACGGGGGATCGAATTTCGTCGATTGATTCCCCCACGTCTCCCATCCCGGCCTGGACTCGCGCGCGAACAACTCCGCCCGCGCGACGCATGGAAACAGCCGCTCCAAATTGGCGTGCATCTCATCCGGCTTGCGCGAGTGCTCGCGAACCGGCGCGACGATCAGATTCCGCACGTCGCGAGCGCCGATCACAGGCTCGCCGAGCGTCCCGACGACAAAGAATTCAGCAGCGCAGCGAAACAGGTATCCCGTGCCGAACGCCCACTTCCTGCCGGTCGAGGACTGCTTCGCCCAAGTCCCCATCGTCTTGTAACGGAAGCCCCACGCCTTCATGAGGTCGATCGCCTCTGGAATCATCGGCTGCACAGCCCACATGACGAGCGCGCAATGGTCCGTCGCGAGTTGGTTGACCGGGAGCGCCTTCATTTCGTCCATGGTCATCAGCGAATAGTGTCGACTCGCGGACTTCGCTTGGTTGTGCTCGCCCCACGTCCGAAAGCGCCAAGGCGGATCAGCGAGGATCACGCCGTACCGGAGCGGAGTGAGAGGGGAGAAAGGCCAGGGGCGGCTCACCGGAAAATCCGCTCGCTCTGCATCCGGTAGAGGCATTCCTCCGGCGTCTCGTCGCGCCGCATGGTGTAGCCGCAGCCGAGTACGCCGCCCTTCCAGCTTCCAGTGCGCTCGCCGACCTCCTCATCGAACGTTACGTCGATCGCGCGCACGACCTTGCGCGGGAACGGGCACCACTTGAACCAGCGCCAGCGCCACTCGGATTCCTCCATGCCGATCGTCGCTTGGCGCTCTTGAACCTCGCCGGTTTTCAGCACGTAGCGGTAGGGCAGCGTCGCGGTCCAACGCGGGGCGTCTTTAAAGAACCACCAATCGACGTTAGGCGTGCCGAGCGGCGGCTTATCGCGCGGGATGCGGGAGGCGGCGAGCTCATGAATCCATTGCCGCCCATCCGGGGCCAAGGTGGAGCGGCGGATGAACGCCCACTGCCACGGCATCGCGACTATCTTGGTCTTCGCACCCCAATTGAGGTGGATCTCCGCCCACGAGTCAGTGCAGACTGAGAACCCCCATTTGTCCATCATGTCGTCTTTGGGTTCTCGCGGCGGCAGGAACGGCAGTTTGATGAAGATCGACGGCCAGCCGAGGTGTAGTTGCAGCGACCAGCGTTCGCCGTCCCCCCAGTTGATCAGTGCCGCCGCTAAGCCGAAGCGTCCGGTCAGCTCGGCCCAGGTAAACCGCATCTCCCAGTAGCGCGGTCCCCGCTCGAACCAGCGATAGCCAATTGCGCGCGCAATGCTCATTACGTTTCCTCCACTCGTCTTGTCGCCTCGCCAGAATCGTGCTTCCCCGCCTCCGCTTGCTTGCGTCTCTCCGCAGCCGCGCGAAACCGTGTCGCGGCTTCAAACAGCCTCCTCCGATGCAAATCGGCCTCCGCGTCGCGCAGCTTCGGCCGGATCGCGTCGATACGGCGCGCGGCGAACTCGCAGCTTTCCGCGCAGGCCTCGAGGGTGAATTGGTGGTCGGTCATGGGGCGCCCCCGGCCTCTGTTTGTCGTCGCGCCCGCTCCTTGCGGAGAGCGTTAAGTATCGACGTGTGGTCTCTGCCGCCGAATATCCTGCCGATCTGTGGGAGGCTGTATCCAGTGGCGACCGAAACCTCATAGATCGCCTCGAATCGGGCTGCGACGATCCACTTCGACCGACGCTCGCCGATGATTTCGGGAACGCTGATACCCGTCCGGGCGCTGACGGCCCTGATGATGTCGACTGCGCGCGTGGACGTCCCTGTCAAAGCGCGTCGAGCCTGCTCGATCTCCTCGCGCATCTTCTCTCGCGCCGCGAGCCGCTCTGCCGCCTGCCTCGCATGTTCCGCAGCAAGTCTAGCCTTCTCACGTTCGATGGCCTCCTGCCGCCGCGCCTCTTGCTCAGCCGAGCGCGCCTCGGCGTCTAGGATGGTCATGCGCCGATCACACGCCTTCTTCCGCGCGATCATTTCGGCGAGAGTTCTCGGGCCTTCATATGAGACAAGCGACATGGCTACGCTCCTTGCCTTCTGACGACGCCCCAATGCTCCAGGACCAAGATCGGCTCGTCCTGCCCGTAGGCGACGGCATGTTTCACGCCGAGCGCGATGCAGCGGGTTTGAAACTCGGCCTGCTCGCGCGACAGCTTGCCGCCTTCACG
>Ga0213872_10002706_pt1 | contig 10203 bp, 11 predicted proteins | sample VelepicomBERX_R2_FD_160071 | JGI IMG/M metagenome (GOLD analysis project Ga0213872, IMG submission 160071) | Rhizosphere microbial communities from Vellozia epidendroides in rupestrian grasslands, the National Park of Serra do Cipo, Brazil - RX_R2 | ecosystem: Host-associated > Plants > Roots >... | reverse complement strand
TCTGTTACCCATCATGCCCTTATGCCGCTTCTGATCCAGAAGGGCTTGTGTGACCTCGTAGCTCAGCCGGTAGAGCATCTGACTTTTAATCAGGGGGTCGCGGGTTCAAATCCCGCCGAGGTCACCAATAATATCAATAAGTTATACATTATGCCCCAACTCTGAATTCCATAGGGGTAGCAATATGGGTAGCGAAATCATCAAACCATGATCCTTGATTGATTACCGCCACACAATGATTTGTCACGGTTTACCGAGATGATATGACGTTTTTGAAATGTCGATTGTTTGGCCGCTCAGAAGCTATCGGACTCCACTCTGGAAGATTTCACGCTACCCTCTTGAATTCCCGCCGCCATGCATTTTCGATGGCTATTAATTTGATTGTCCGAGATTTCTTTAATTCCAAAGAGGTAGGTTCTCCCATCCTGCCGGAAAGCCGGTCTGTTGGATGCTCACACCGGAAGCCACTGGAAATGTGGCAAGATGATCTTTGAGACGATCTATCCATGAAGTGGTGGGATTAATTGTCCGCAAAAAGTAGCACATGACAGCGGCCACACCGTAAAGGCGGTAATTAGCAAACTGATCATCCACTAATGGGTTCAATAAAGGTATTTCATTGTTCTTGGGTAGTTTGGGCCGATCTGTGAGCGAACGGTTCCACAAACGGGCATGGTGCGCGCAAATATTTCGAACAAGGTTCATGCTCCGCATCCAGCTCGTAAGTAACTCTGGGCGCGGAATACCGTATCGCGCGGCGATAACCGCCAAATCATCGTGGCGCATGCCTGAAAGAAACTTCGAGAGCATTCCGAAGTCCCATAATTCAACAGCAATCCATATAGGTAAAGGAGGATCGTAAGTTTCTCTGTAGTGAAGGATGAATTCTTCTTTTGATTTGACTATCCGATTATTAAAGAGAGATAGCCATTCGGTATATCCTGTTTGCCCTGTGACGGAGCTTACCTTTTTAGTAAAATTTCCATGTAGTAGATCAACATTGCTATATGCAAAAGGATCAAACCTGCCTAAGTGGGAAGCAACATCGACGCGCAACGCCACTTCTATCCGCTCCAGCGCGTCGAGAAAAAGAAGTCGAAGTTTTTTGTCGAATACATAAAGATCAACGGCATTTTTAAAATCACTGCCATAACGGAACTGATCCACCACGACATAACTTAGTTTACCATCCCCGGCTTGGCGGGCCTCTGTTTGCCGAAATGGATACCAATATCCACTAAGCCGGTAATACCCTATCCGCTGCAAACACTCTTTGGCTTTTGCTTCATCTGTAACCATCATGTGACGGCTTTTGAGTAAAGCGATTTGTTGTTCAAAATTCAGGTGGGGTTTACTGTAAGGAATCGGCATCGGGAGATATTACACAAATGAAAACTGGCCCGTACACAGATGTGCAGAGGGGCCAGTCATGTTGACATGACGATATGCCGGTGATGCTTAAAAAAGCAATAACAAAATTAACGGCCTTGGCAGAAGGAAATATAACCATTTGTAACAAAACAAAATTTTTAAAGGCAAAAATCCCTTAACTTGTAAAACTCTCAAATACACCCATTAAACATCGAGAATATCTTTTTTGATTAGGTATCACCACATTCTTCATAAACGCCGATTGACCACACCACCTGGTTTCGTTTAGCGTCAGTGCATGTGCTGGCGTTGTTGCCAGTGCTGGGGCTTCAAAACCTCTTTAACGAGCGGCCAAGGCATCTATGGCCGTTAGGAGTCCAAAGCGATGAACTTAATTCCCGACAAATAGAGAAAGTATAAGCGGTAGGCGGTATGCTTTTCGCTTTGTGCCATTTCTTATTTCTAGGGATATTGAGAGCATAACTCAGGATTTCACAGATGCCGCCTTTCGGTCTTATGGCCGGAGGGTGGCGTTATGTCCAAGCCTCGCGGCTAAAAGCGCCGCGCCGTTTCTCGTTAAGCGGTTTTGAACCTCCGGTCACCAAGCCTTGTGCTTGGTGGCTTCAGGTCAAACCATCTGGGGCGGGGCTATGAAAAAACGGTATATCTCAACATTAGGAGTAATTCTGTCATTAACTGGCTGCGCAGGCGATTTCGCGCAGTTCCCACCTCCGGATCGCGGATCATATGCGCTGGTCGTGCCTGTTGGAAATATACAGGTTGAGCACACCAGTAATTCTACTGGTGTTATGTTTGGTGCACTTGGCCCCTTGATCGAGGCGGCGGCTACGTCTTCTTCATCCCAAACCAAAGGGCAAAATGCAACCGATGCGCTGGCCCAGGAAAAAATCGAAAACTATTTTGCCAGCCAGATTGCGCGAAAAGTTGATACTTGCGGGATCAAGGGTCAAGTATACAAAGAAGTTATTGCCGATACTGATAAACAGTGGCTTGATAAAACCACTTCCGTTATGCCGGATATTACGAGCGTGAAAGCTAACTACGTCATTGAGGCTGGAGCACCAGAGATCGGCATCAGCGAGGGAATGTTTGAGACTGTCTTGTGCACGAAAGCTCGTGTCAAAGTTTATAGGGCATCAGATGGTGCCTATGTCAATAAGATCAGGGACTGGACATGCCAAGAGAGATTATCTCACTATTCGGAATCTGACCCGCAAAGGTTTGAAGAACTAAGTACAAAAACGAAGGCAGCGCTAGATAAGATTTCAGCAAACCTCGCCGACGGGATTTGTAAGAAATAGACACCACTTGGTTAGCTTATGATAATAGAGATCGCTCTTGGCATTCTCCTCGGGTTTGTACTGATTGTGACAATTCCCGTTTGGCTTGACTTATTAATCGAGGCTTCTCCATTAATAGTCCGATTTCTAAAATACGTGGCCATCGGATTGGCCGGGTTTTTTGTTTATAATTTTCTGTCAAAATATTTCTCAGTCGGTGAGCTATGCAAAGGTGCTCTCATCGGTGGTTTTGTCTTTCTGGTAATACGTGAGAGAATCCGCGGCTACAATTCCGCGCACTCGCTCCGCATGAAAAAGCCTTGGTTAGAAAAAGAGCCGAGCTTCAACAGGCGTGATAAAAAATCAGGGGACGAGTAGCTCGAATTATGGGGGCTTGCCTACGCTTCTAAATCTTCAAATGACACCAGCACATTCACTTTGGTGAAAATTGGAGTTAATTCAAAGTATGGTCCATCAAAAGATGGGGAAGCAATTGTCATCAGCCCTGTTCGAGAAACAGCGTTTACAGTCGCCCATAACTCAGATCGAGAAGAAAACACATCCGGTATTAGCACATCTTCTATAGACTTTGTCGCTCTGCGTTCTGCAGAGTTCTCCGCTCTTGAAGGATCTAGGCTGTTTTCTCGAACCACTTTAGTTTCAATTGCCAAAACACGAGCATAAGATCCCAATAGCACTATCTCTTCGTGACGCAACGAAGCAATCAGATCGGCGTAATACAGAAATTCATCAGCCTTCAATGCCTTAAGGGCTTTCTGTCCAGCGATAATGCGTGCCAACAAGCGTAGATTCATCCGAGCAGCCCCTTCTTGTGCCGCACGCATGTAACGGTAAACAATTGCCACTACTTCATCACATTCCTCAACATTCAGAATATCATTCTCTCCACCCCGTATTTCTTGGATAAGGATCTCTCTTGCTTTTTCTATACGCCTCTTAAAAATATTTTGAAGAAGTTCTCCTGCGGTACTGGCCCCGGGCACCATAAGAGCGGAAAGAATATCGGTTAATATTGCACCGGAAAATTTTGATATTTCACTCATTTGATGTACTGGCCCCTTCTCGTGAATCGACTATTCTCAAAAGGTGAGTAGCTAGCAAAACCATCTCTTGAGCCTCCCTGGGATCTGCTATGCTTACTGTGCGATGCGAGTGAGGATTTTTATAAGATCCAATGGCCCCCGCAAAAAGATGCGCAAGAGATAATCGTTCTGACTCTGGCTGGGATTTATCCGTAAGTGGGCCGGACTCAGCATCAAAAGCCTTGCGCATTAGGGCTACACCAATATCTTTAGCATCCAATCGGGCGGCCTGCCGTACCCTTACTTCGACAGTTTTAAATGCAAAAAATACTGCCTCTTCCAAGTCACCTCTTGCAAGTGCTAACCAAGTCTTGTCTGCAATAATTGGGTGTAATAATGATCTTGGGAAAGCTGCTGCTTCTTTGAATGCCTGAAAATCTCTGTCATCAATAATTCTGAGTGCCCTGCGGCTGAACATCAGCCAACCATTATTGCCGTTCATTCCTGGTGCAGGAATTACAAGAGAATTGACGCGAAGCCAGTTCCATGCCTCAGCTAGAGCTATATCTACTTCATGCCGTTTGTTGGCTGGGTAACAAAACTCGGCGGTTGCGATCATACCAGATCCAGCAAATTTCTCAATTATAGTGCCTGGTTGAAACATGCCATTTTGAAGTTTTTCTTTTGCCCCCTTCAAAAGGAACCAAGCCAGCTCTTCTGGTTCCAGCCCTAATAAGACATCGACATCAGGGATGAGCTTTTCGATTGGGCTTGGTATGTTCATTGTCTAAATCCCCAATGGTTCCTCTTGCCTTTATTTACCCGGCATTAAAATCTTCCCCGACCCCCGCGCCAACGTATATCACACAAAATCCCGTTGCGCATCTTGACAACACAGAAGCCACGAGCAAGTTTTGGTTCTCGTTCCTGCAACTCGGCGCGGCGTTCGATAATCTGCGCAAAACTTAAGGCAAGGTCGCCGGTGCGGTTGTAAAGCATTGCAGCAATTTGCCGGAGGTAGAATGGTGGTGCCCGCCGATGGCCGGAGAGCCACGCACGTATCGTGCCGCGCGGGCGGCGCAGGGCCTGAGCTAGAAAGGCGTTTGGCCGGTCTGGGGCAAGGAGGCACGCTGCGCGGCGTAGTGTGTCGTCTTTCGGCATAGGATGCTGCATCAGTGCTAATGCGCGATTGTATCAGATTTACACGTGCAGCAGGTATATTTTCCAATGGACACGGATTTTCAGCCGTCACTCCGTAACAAGTATTGAAAGGTAATTAGGTCGATAGAATGTCAGTCGTCACAAAGCATTTCATTGTGACGGCCAAGGAAACCCCTTAGCATATTGGTTGATGGGGATTGTTACGGCGTGACGGCTCAGTTGTCTCTTGTGGAGGAAGATACCGTGTCCACGCTTCGATGAACTGATCTCGCTCATACCCTTTTGCGGTGTCATTCGCTGTAAATCGCTTGGTCGATGGCTTAATGCCAAAAGGCTTGAGCAGATTTGCAAGGGTGGTAGGCACCATACCCTTACCTCGATTCCAGTCTGCCCATGGACGCCCTTCCATAGAGCGCAAATAATCAGACAGTGTATCCGATTTGAATTTCCCAGACAGTTCTCGACTAAAAATCTCGCGAATATCGGCAAGAATTTGGATTCCGAAAGATTCTTGCTCATCGCGGTCTTTTGTATTCAGCTCCAGCATAGCGGAACGCGCCTTCTCTGCCCAAGTGCCTCCGATAACTTCGGCGATAGCCAACAACGGCCTGCAGTTGTCTGCTGTGCGATTAAAGATACAGGCAGGCATTTCTGGCTCGTAGTCGGCGAGTATATCGCGATTATCCAGTGCCCAACGACAAACCATTGAGGCAATAGCATGTAAGTGTCCGGCTCTGTCACCACGGAACGGATCAGCTTTTTCATCTGCACGTTTACGTTGCAGGGGAATAACAATAGAACGGTCTTGCAACGTGTCTGGCAGTTTCCGGATTGATGCGATAACCTTCGGACACCATGTCGCAAAATTTTGCGGCGTATGATTCTCGCCAACCGTTCGAATGACAGCGCCACCTTTCCGGTGACCAGAGTTCAAGATACCGCGCAATTCGTCATTATTCTGGGCAAATGTGTCAGCCTCGTCGATTAACAGAGTGGGCGTTGCCGCTTCGATAGTGCGGAACAATGCGGCAAAAGTTATATTTGACGCACTAAGAGGGCGGGATACAAGTGCTGCAAGAACATCAAGCAACGTAGTTTTACCGCACCCCTTTTCCGGCGATTGAATTGCCAAAATTGGTGCGATAAAAAACACGTCGAACACATATGTAAAAATCACCCAAAGCGCAATGGCTAGCGCGGCCTCTTCCGAAAGAACAACATGCCGCCTAACGGCTTGTGTTAGTTCCTCAAGAAGTTCTGCTCCATCTACGGGTTCTGGATAGGGTACGGCATCAGAGATTTGCAGCGCATTGCCTTGTCCGGAGAAATCATGGGCGCCAGATTCTCTCTCAAGGCGCTCAAGTGCCTTGTCTAGTTCACCCAAGCGGTTGAAACCTGCCTGTTTCAGTTTGACGCGTAAGCGTTCATATTCTGCCGGATTGATGTTTTTGACGCTGGCGATGGCATCAAGCGCATCCGGCTCAAACGGTGCACCCACATCGGTTTTGACTTGATTGACAAGTTGGTCAAGATGCTCGGCAACGTCCGTTGACTTTATGGCGGTGTTGGCAACAATGTTTTTCAGATCATTAGTCATTGATCACCACCTTGCTCAAGGCGCTGACAACCGTGGCGATGATTTCTGTCTGTGAAAGCCCTGCGACACTGGCGGCGTGCGACATTTTTCTTGCGACCTCTTCGATCAAGAGCCGGTCCGGAAGAAAATGATTGAGCCGCCTGATTTGAAGGTAAAGCTGATGATTCCGCTCACCTTTGGGCGTTTGGGCAACGATGCGCGCAGCACGTTTCAGAGCACGGAGCGCGTCACTGCGTGTCAATTGCGATGGCAACGCGCGTAACTTCAAGAAGCCTTGGGGAAGGCGGCTGGCCGATGATTGTGCTGGTGTGATGACAATTTCGACCTCATCGCCCACGATGCCACACACGACGCCAGAACGGCATGGGACAGGGTCGACGACACCGGATTCAAAGAGAGGGTTAGCAGTGAAATGGATTTGAACTGGGTTGAATAATTTTGTGTCTACTTGAAGTTTCAGACGCCTAGCCCAGCTTTTTAACTCCCCGCTCGTCGCTGGATTCTTGAGCCAGAACCAAATGTGCGCTCGCAATTTTCTGTCCTTGCTGGGATGACCCGCGCTTGACGAAAGTCGCCAAAAATATGATGCGATTTGAAATTCTGGTGGAAGACATCGGCGGGCAAACTCTTCACACGCAGCCTGCGGATTTACGGTGGGGTCGATGGTTGTTTCAAAATCATCGACATCGAACATCACGGCGTGGAGCGGCTGATCGGTGAAAATCCCAAGTGTGCGGCGGATGCGCTTGGGGGGTGCGCTGGGATCGAATGTCTGAACATTATCCCATCCACAGAACATGCCGCGCAATATCGCGCTGCAAGGTCTAGTTTGCAAACGCTGCAATAATCGTACAAGCATTTCAAACGATCTGACGCTGAGAATGTTGATTCCAAAATATTTGGCTTTTGGTGCGCCTTCGATGGTTCCATCAGAGAGCCATTTTTTCGTAAGGAGGCGTGAGTGCGAAAGCACGCAAATGCGGTCGTAACTTTCATTTTGGTTTTCTGTTCTAGGCATTGTTTTCTTCCTGCTCCAGGGTATGTGGATTGAAAAATGACCATGCTTTTATTGGAAAAGGCTCTCACGCCAACGGTCGATTTCGCTTGCGAGCCAACCGACCGCATTTGCCGAAAGTTTTCGGCGCCTAGGGGCCTTGCCGTCGCGTTCCAATCGCCACCATGTTGCCCGTGAAAGCCCCGTTTTCTTACGACGCTCAGGTTCGCGAATTATTCGGTCATCGCCGTTCATTGTTGCCCTCCATCAGTTGTTTCACTGACGAGCAAGATGGAGCAACTAAGGGCGCCTGGTATCGGGCGTTAAATCGCCTGCTAAATAAATTTTGACCGATTTATTGCCTGAGGTTTTAGGCGCGGTTTTGAAGATATTTTCTAATTGTTTCCAAACGCGTGCTTTTTTCTTTGATTAAAAACTTATGTGGTATGTCCGCATGAATTGCTTCGATTAGTTCTGAGAATTTGCCAGAAAAAATTCCCTCTTTTGTTTGCCCAGCTTTTGCATCGTCACGCAGAATATGCGCTTTCTTCCCTGTTACCCTGCTAAAAACTTCGGCAAGGTCTTGCGTGAAGATGCGTGATGCTTCTTGCTTGGGTACACCTCGCATACTCGTAATGGAATAAACTTTTTTTGCATCATCGAGGGCTGATCGGTAGAAAGCTACTAACTCAATATTTACAAGAAGAGCATCTTCAATATGTGCTGGAGCATTTCCCCACACGCCCCCATAAACGAGCCATGCATTTCGTAGATGCTTGTGGGATATTTTAATGCTCTTTAAGCTCTGGGTGAGTTTCTTTATGTCGGTGGTGTTAGATAGAATCTTTCTTTTTTGAACATTTTTCAGTTTTGGAATCCACGATGTGAACAGACCTTTAAGGACAGCAACGTCAAGAGCATCTCTAAAGTCTTGATCGGGGGATTTTATACCAATTATTTCTTCATAGCGCTCGTGCTTTAATGCCCGAATGTTCTCCCTGCCTTGCTTTTGCATTTCTGCATCATCTTTATGAAACTGTGACCTTTTCCATTTTGCATAATGATGGGTTCTACTCATTGTTCGGTTATTATTTTTCACTGTCATTTTCTACCTTTGCGTGACGTATAATTCAAAATGTTTGCCGCCCGATTCTCCGCCATTATAATTTCGCGTAGCTTAGCCCCCCATGCATTGAGTGCATTCCGTTTTTCTTTGTCATAGGAATAGCGATCGTAAACAGCGGTTACACCCTTCTCAACATGATTAAGGATTTTTGAAACAGTTAGGCGACTGAAGCCAATTTCAGTCATGTGGCTTGCAGCAGTACGGCGCAGATCGTGCGGCACGGTGTCACAAACATCTAACTGTTCTTCCGGATTTTGGGCCTTAATCGCGCGGCGCACTGCGTGATTAACGGCTGGCCCCGTTATATGCATGTTTGCGCGTGGTGAAGGAAACAGCCAGCATACGGTTTCGGCATTACCTGAGATGTCCTGATTTTCTTTGTCTTTAGATATAGTGTCTTTGTCATTCTGCTTTTCATCTTGCAGGTTTTTGATCTCGGCCAGAATAGTGATGGCAAATTCGGATAGAGGAACACGGTGGGAGATTTTGTTTTTTGCCTTCTCAGCTGGAATCGTCCATATCTTTTCCTTAAGATCAAACTCATCCCATTTGGCGCTGATAACTTCTCCGCGTCGTTGTGCGGTCACAAGCTGAAGTTTCAGAGCCAGCCGAACTTCTGGGGACATGGGGAGCTTGGGCTTAGACAGAGAAAGCCACAATGCCTTGATTTCATCGCTGCTTAACACACGATCACGCTGGCTCTCTTTACCCGGCGCTTCGATGGCCGCACAGGGATTAGCGGGCACCAAGTCGCGCGATACAGCCCAATTAAACATTTTACGGACTGTGGCTAATGTTCGGTTGGCACTAACGCCAGCGCCACGATCAACAATTCGGTCAAGAAGAGCTATGACATCTTTACGGGTTATATTGTTTGCCTTACGTCGCCCCCAGGCAGGTAAAACATCCTTACGCAACATGCGCTCATCTTCCGCTGCGCTGCGCTTTTTAGGACGCGCATGTTTATCGAGATAAGCTTCAACAAGTTCAGAAACTGTTTCGGCCAATCTTTCAGCCTTATTGCGTCTAACCTCTTGTTCGGCTGGATCAACACCCTGTTTGAGTAATTTGTTGGCTGTAGCAAGCTTTATGCGGGCATCGGCCAAACCAATCTTTGGATAGGTTCCTATTGTTAGGCGACGTGAGCGCCCTTGAAAGTGATAAACCCATACCCACGTCTTGGTGCCACGTGGCGACACGCGCATCCCGAAGCCATTCCCCTCCCAAACCTCATAGCGTGTCGGCTTAGTTTTGAGCCCATTGATTGCTTTGTCTGTAAACCGCATAGCTGATCAAACTCCATTTCCTTATTTTCTTGCTACCCCATCACTTGGGTAACAATTGGGGTAGCAAATGTAGCACTACTGCCTGAAACAGGATGAAGCTTAGATAGCATCTAAATATCAATTAATTAAGCCACAAAACAGCATATCACCTGTTTCTTGTGGTATCAAGAAAGCTCAGCAGGAAAGATGGTTCCCTGACTTTTAATCAGGGGGTCGCGGGTTCAAATCCCGCCGAGGTCACCATTTTTTATCCATCATGATTTACCCCGGCCTAGCGAGCAGCAAGAAAACGCTATGAAATAAGGATGGTCGCCTGTCATT
>Ga0213872_10002705_pt1 | contig 10206 bp, 5 predicted proteins | sample VelepicomBERX_R2_FD_160071 | JGI IMG/M metagenome (GOLD analysis project Ga0213872, IMG submission 160071) | Rhizosphere microbial communities from Vellozia epidendroides in rupestrian grasslands, the National Park of Serra do Cipo, Brazil - RX_R2 | ecosystem: Host-associated > Plants > Roots >... | reverse complement strand
CGCCGGTCTGCCAGAACACGTCGATCGGAATTCCGCCGCGCGGATACCAATAGCCGCCGATCCTGAGCCAGGTCGGCTTCATCGCCTCGACCAGCCTTTTGCCGACATAGACGGTGCAATGCTCGTGAAAGGCGCCGTGATTGCGGAAGCTGGCCAGGAACAGCTTCAGCGATTTGCTTTCCACCAGACGTTCGTTGGGCGCGTAGTCGATCACCAGATGGGCGAAATCGGGCTGGCCGGTGATCGGGCAGAGCGAGGTGAATTCCGGTGCGGCGAAACGCACCAGATAAAGCTCGCCGGCCTGCGGATTGGGAACGGTTTCCAGCACCGCCTGCTCGGGCGTCGCGGCGATCTCGGATTTCTGGCCCAGCTGGGTGAGATTGAGCTCGGTCATTCCGTCCTCACAATGGTTCGATGTCGCCCAGGGCCTGCTCTGCCGCGAATTCGGCGGCGAAGGCCTCGGTGCGCTTGTCGGCGATGGCTGCTCGCAGCCCCCGCATCACGTCCTGATAATACTGCAGATTGTGCCAGGTCAGCAGCATCAGCCCCAGCACTTCCTCGGCGCGGAACAGATGATGCAGATAGGCGCGGCTGTAATTCCGGCACGCCGGGCAGGCGCACGCCTCGTCCAGCGGACGCGGATCGTCGAGATGGCGGGCATTGCGGATATTGATCGGGCCGCGGCGGGTGAAGCCCTGGCCGGTGGGCGCCGGGCGGGTCGGCATGACGCAATCGAACATGTCGATGCCGCGCAGCACCGAGCCGACCAGATCGGAGGGTTTGCCCACCCCCATCAGATAGCGCGGCTTGTCGTCGGGCAGCATGGCGGGGGTGAAATCGAGGACGCGGAACATTTCCTCCTGCCCTTCGCCGACGGCGAGGCCGCCGACCGCATAGCCGTCGAAGCCGATGTCGCGCAGGGCGGCGGCGGATTCGGCGCGCTGATCCTCGAACACGCTGCCCTGCACGATGCCGAACAGGCCATAGCCGGGACGCTCGACGAAGGCGTCCTTCGAGCGTTTGGCCCAGCGCATCGAGAGCCGCATCGACTCCTCCGCCTGTTTTTCGCTGGCGGGATAGGGGGTGCATTCGTCGAAGCACATGGTGATGTCGGAGTCCAACAGATGCTGGATCTCCATCGACCGCTCGGGGGTCAGGAGGAACTTGCTGCCGTCGAGATGCGACTGGAAGGTCACGCCTTCCTCGGTCAGGGTCCTGAGCTTGGCCAGGCTCATCACCTGAAACCCGCCGGAATCGGTCAGAATGGGCTTATCCCAGTTCATCAGCTTGTGCAGCCCGCCCAGGCGGCCAACCCGCTCCGCGCCAGGGCGCAGCATCAGATGATAGGTATTGCCGAGCAGGATCTCGGCGCCGGTGGCGGCGACCGATTCCGGCATCATCGCCTTGACCGTGGCGGCGGTTCCGACCGGCATGAAGCAGGGCGTCTGGATCACGCCATGGGCGGTGTGGACCTCGCCCAACCGTGCCTTTCCGTCAGTGCCCAGCAACTTGTAGTGAAAATTCGTCATTGCCCCGCCTCCAGCAGACAAGCATCGCCATACGAATAGAAACGGTATCCAGACGTCTTGGCGTGTTCATACGCCGCCTTCATCCGCCCTAGTCCGGCGAAGGCCGACACCAGCATGAACAGGGTCGAGCGCGGCAGGTGGAAATTGGTCATCATCAGATCGACGGCGCGGAAGCGATAGCCCGGCGTGATGAAGATGTCGGTCCGGCCGCGATAGGGGGCAACGACACCCTGTTCCGACGCAGCGCTTTCCAGAAGGCGGGTCGAGGTCGATCCGACCGCCAGGATGCGCCCGCCGCGCGCGCGGGCCTCGTTGATCTTGGCAGCAGCCTGAGGCGTGATCTCGCCCCATTCGGAATGCATCTTGTGCTGCTCGGTATCCTCGGCGGTGACCGGCAGGAAGGTCCCGGCGCCGACATGCAGCGTCAGGGTCACCCGCTCCACCCCGCGCGCGTCCAATCCGGCGAGCAGGTCCGGCGTGAAATGCAGCCCGGCGGTGGGCGCGGCCACCGCGCCGGGGCGGGCGGCGAACAGGGTCTGGTAGTCGTTGCGGTCGTCGTCGCCGGCCTCGCGCTTGATATAAGGCGGCAGCGGCATGCGGCCATGGCGGTCGAGCGCCGCCATCAGCGCGTCGCCGGTCCGATCGAAGCGGAGGGTCACCTCGCCGCCTTCGCCCCGCGATATCATTTCGGCGGCGAAATCATCACCGAAGATCACGCTGTCGCCCGGTTTCAGCTTCTTGGCGGGGCGGGCGAAGGCAGTCCAGGTCCCGTCCGGCGTCGGCTCCAGCAGGGTGACCTCGACCTTGGCGTCGTTGCGGCGGCCGAACAGCCGGGCTGGGATCACCTTGGTGTCGTTGCTGACCAGCAGATCGCCCGGCCGCAGCATGTCCGGCAGATCGCGCACCACGGCGTCGGCGAGCCCCTGCGCCCCGACCCGCAGCAGTCGGGCGGAGTCGCGCGGATGCGCCGGCGCGGTGGCGATCAGCTCGCGCGGCAGGTCGAAATCGAAGATATCCACATTCATGGGGCGGCGGTTTGCCCGGATTCTGCGTTCCCGTCAATCGGAAAGCCGGGATCGGCCAGTTCGAAGCCGGCCCGGGCCAGCTGCACAGGGAAATCCTCGCTCAACAGGAAGGCCAATTCGCGGTCGCGCGGATCGGTCAGGGTGTCGACGGCGCGCAGCGCTTCGTCGGCATGGCCGGGGTGAACCATCATGGCGTGGCCGTCGCCGGCGTCGCGCAGCATCGGCACGAAAAACTGCGCCAGGTCCCCCGCCCCGTAATCGTAAAAGCCTGAGAACCCTCGGTTACTGCGCAGCTTCCTGTCTCGAGCCGCCCTCGAGGCCGCCCGGGACAGGGCCGAGATCACTCCCGCCTTGAAGACCTGGCCGCGACGCAGCAGATGGAAGTCGCTGCAGTCGCGGATCCAGCACCGCGCCGGATCGACCCTGCGTCCGAACGCCGCCTGCACCACCGGCCAGATGCCGGGGAAGGCGTGCGCATGCTGATGCCCATCGATGAAATCGGGGGGCGCGCCGAAAAACTTCTCGAAACTGTCAAGCTGGCGGTTGAGCTCGTCGGCGATTTCTTGGCGCGGGATCACCCTCAGCAGACCGTACCGCAGAACCTTCCCAACTGGCGGCATCTTGCCGTTCGGCGCCAGTGTCGGCATCGGCCCCAGCGGCGTCTGATCGGTCAGGGTGAAATGCAACCCGACGGCGATCTGGCCATGCAGGTCGCGCAGGGCGGGGGCCTCGGCGGGCCAATCTGGCATGGTCGCCATGACGCCGGTGCCGGTCAGCCGGCGCCGTTCGGCGAGCGCGCGGATTCCGGCGGAGACGCCGGGAGAAATGCCGTAATCATCGGCGATGAGGATGAGATGGCGGGCTGACACGGCTCTCTAATGACTCATTAACTGGGGACCGATAGAGTTACCCCCGCCCCAACCCGCAGGACAATGAAAACCGTATGGCGGAAGCCCAATCCTCGATTGAACCGCGCTTCGCCCGGGCTGCGGAACTACATCATGCCAACCGTCTGCCGGAGGCCGAGGCGATCTATCGTGCGATCCTGCGCGACGATCCGCAACGGGGCGACTGCTACAACAATCTCGGGCTGATCGCCGCGGAGAGGGGCGACGCCGCCGCGGCCGACCTGATGCTGCGCAAGGCGGTGGAACTCGATTCGGGCAATTTCGACGCTTACAACAATCTGGGCAATCTCTACGCCAATGTCGGTCAGCGCGCAGCCGCGGCGGCTTTCTATCGCCACGCGCTGGAGATCGCTCCGTCCTATCTTCCGGCGCAGATCAATCTGGGCACCACCCTGCAGGCGGCCGGGGACCCCGTCGGCGCCGGAGCGGCATTCCGTGCCGCGCTCAGCCTTGATCCGATGGCGGCCGAGGCGCATAACGGCCTCGGCCACCTGTCGCTGATGGCCGAAGAGCTTGCTGCCGCCACGGTCAATTTCATGCGCACCGCCGCGGTTCGCCCGGATTGGGCGCCTGGCTGGAACAATCTCGGCACCGCGTTGCGCCGGCTCGGCCTGTTGGAACAGTCCGAGCTGTGTCTGCGCCGCTCCCTCTCCATTCAGGGCGACTTCATCGACGGCCTGCTCAATATGGGCAACGTCATGACCAGCCTCGGCCGGATCGAGGATGCCAGACATTTCTACGAACGGATACTTGCCCTCCAGCCGGACCATCCGGCGGCGATCAGCAACCTGCTGTTCGCCCTGAACTATTCCGGCACGATCGACGCCGCCACTTTGGCGGCGCGACACAGGGAGCTCGCCGGCCGCCTCGAAGCGTCGACGCCGCATCTTCCCGGCGCGCCCCCGGCGGTCGGGCCTCGCGGCCGCTTTCGGATCGGTTATGTCTCGCCGGATTTCCGCGCCCATTCGGTGGCCTATTTCTTCGAGCCGCTGCTGCGCGAACACGACCGCTCCCGGTTCGAGATATTTTGCTATGCCGAGCTTTCGGCCCCCGACGCCGTCTCCGATCGGCTGGCACGCATGGCGGATCACTGGGTGCCGACTTTCGGAGTGACGGACGGGGATCTCGCCGCGCGGATCAGGGCGGACCGGATCGACATCCTTGTCGACCTGGCCGGCCATTCGGCGCATAACCGGCTGGGCGCCTTCACCCTGCGTCCCGCGCCGGTCCAGGCCACCTGGCTCGGCTATCCCAACACCACCGGCCTCACCTCGATCGACTACCGGCTCGTCGACGCCATCACCGATCCCTTCCCCGAAGCCGATGCCCTGGCCAGCGAGAGACTGGTTCGCCTCGAGGGCGGCTTCCACTGCTACCAGCCGCCGTCCGACGCGCCGCCGGTGGACCCGCCTCCCTGCCTGGCCCGGGGTTACGTCACCTTCGGCAGCTACAACAACATCGCGAAACTCTCCGACGCCACCTTGACCGCGTGGAGCGCGCTGCTGCGGCGCGTGCCGGACTCGCGCCTGGTGATCAAAAGTCGCTTCTTCGGCGAAGGCAGCTCGCGCGAGCGTTTCATGATGCGGCTGCGGGCGGCCGGGCTTGATGTCGCCCGAGTCGAGCTGCGGGAAGGCATTCCCCAGGTCGCCGATCATCTGGCCTCCTACGGAGAGATCGATATCAGCCTGGATTCCTTCCCCTATAACGGCACCACCACCTTGTGCGAATCGCTGTGGATGGGCGTGCCCGCCGTCACCTTGCGCGGCGACCGCCATCTGGCCCGCGTGGGCGCCAGCCTTCTCACCCATATCGGGCTTCCCGAGCTGGTGGCGGAGACCCCCGAGCACTATGTCGCGATCGCGGCGGCGCTGGCCGCCGACCTTCCGGCGCTGCGAGGGATGCGCGCCGACCTCAGGCCGCGCATGGCCAGTTCCTCCCTGGGCGATGCCCCGGGATTCGCCCGCAAGATCGAGGCCGCCTTCGACGCCATGGTCGGGCCGCGGGCAGACAGCGGGAAGCTGCGCGTTCAGATCGTCAATGTGTGGGAGAATTTCGGCGGCGCCGCCCTGGCGGCCAACCGGCTGTTCCGGGCGCTGCGGGACAGCGGCGCCGAGGCGTCGATGCTGGTTCATGAGAAGGCGACCGCCGATCCCGACGTGCATGCCTCGGACCATGCAGCCATCGACCCGTCGCGCATCGAGGCCCGCAGAATTCTGATCGACGCCGAGATCGCCCGTTTCGCCGACCTGCCGTTTCAGAATCTCGGCGTCTTCAGCCTGGATCGTTCCGTGCGCGGCCCCAGCTTGATGGACGGGATCGACCAGACTGCCGACATCGTCAATTTGCATTGGGTCGCCAATTTCATCGATTGGGAATTGTTTTTCGCCCCCGGCAAGGTCACGGCGCCGGTGGTCTGGACCCTGCACGACATGCGGCCGATGACCGGGGGATGCCATTATAGCGGCGCCTGCCGCAATTACCGCACCGGCTGCGGCCACTGCCAATTCTTCGGCGCCACGGCCGCCGGCGATCTGTCGCGCGCCATGGCGCAGCGCCAGCGCCGCGTCCTCGAAAACTGGGGCGGAGTGCTGCACATCGTGACGCCCAGCCGCTGGCTGGCCGAGGAAGCGAAGGCGAGCCACGTCTTTGCCGACCTGCCGATCAGCGTCATTCCCAACAGCATCGACCTGGCGCGCTTTCGGCCGATGGACAAGCGCGCCGCTCGCGAGGCGCTGGGCGTGCCGGCCGAGGCGCCGGTCCTGCTCTTCATCGCCCATAATCTGCAGGACAGCCGCAAGGGCGCGCCGATCCTGATCGAAGCCCTGGCGACGCTGACCGCCCCTCCCGGCCTGGTCCTACTGACGGTCGGCGACAATCCGCCGGTCTTCCCGCCCAATGTCGCGCACTGTCCGATGGGCGGCGTCACCGACGAGGACACCATCGGGCGGATCTACGCCGCCGCCGATCTGGTGGTGCTGCCCACCCTGGAAGACAATCTGCCCAACGTCATCCTGGAAAGTTTCGCCGCCGGGCGGCCGATCGTCGGATCGATCGTCGGCGGCGTGCCTGACCACATCGTCGATGGCGAGACCGGTTTTCTCGTGCCCCCCGCCGACGCCCCGGGGCTGGCCGAGGTTCTGCGCCGCGCGCTCGGCGATCTCGCCCGTCTGGCGGCGATGGGCCAGGCCTGCCGTGCCTATGCCGAGCGCGAATTCGCCCCTGAGGTTCAGGCCGCGCGCTATGAAGCGCTGTTCCAGAGGCTGCTCCGCGCGCCTGGACAGCCCTTGCGTCCGCTCGTCACCCCGACCGTCGCAAACGGCAGTTTCGACGAGGTTCTGTCCCAACTCGGCGAGATCGTTCGAACCCATCCGCGCCATGTCCCCGGGACGGTGACCGTCGATGGCACGACGCTTCATTTCGCCGATCTGCACCGCTTTTACCGGCAATGCATGCGCATCTTCAAAAGCGGCCTCTACGCGTTTCAAAGCAAGGCCGCCACCCCCCTGATCATCGAGTGCGGCGCGGGCATCGGCATCGCCTCGCTGTATTTCGCGGCTCATGTCCCCGGAGCCAGGATCGAGGCCTATGAAGCCGATCCGGCCCTGGCCGATATCCTCGCCGGCAATCTCAGGAATTGGGGCGCAACGGCGGTCGGCGCGCACCGGGTGACCGTGTGCGCCGGCGCCGCCGACGCCTCGGGCGCCCCCTCGATTCGCCTTCGAGATTTGATCCAAGGGCGTCTCGTGGAGTTGGTGTCGATCGACCTCGCAGGGTTGGAATGCGACCTCCTGGCCGATTGCGACGGCGCCCTTGGCTCGGTTGACAAGATGATCGTCCGCTTTCATAAACCAGCGAAGGAAGCGAATCGCATGGGCGACGTGATCGATATCCTCGAACGGAACGGATTTCGCGCCGTGCCGGTCGCGCCGGAGCCCGACGACGAGGCGCCCGATCAGACCTCCCCGTTCCGGGCAGCGCGGGGCGATGCGTTCGTGATCACGATTCTGGCCTGGAAACCATGACCAACAGCATTGTCATCAGCGTCCATAACAAGGCGCACTACATGGACGTGTTCCTGAAACGCATCCGCATCACCGCCCCCAAGGCCGAGCTGGTTCTGGTCGATGACGGCAGCACGGACGGCACCGGCGATATTCTGCGCCGGCACGCCGACATCTTCCTCGAAACGCCGGACGTCTGGGAAACGAAAGCCAACAATGCCGGCCTTCGGGCCGCCACCGGCGACGTCGTCGCCATCGTTCAGGACGACGACCTGATCCTGTCGCCGGGCTGGCTGGAGATCGCCGCCGACGCTATGGAAAAGTATGGAATCGGCGTCCTGAGCGGCCGCAATATCGGACATTACTATTTCAAGGCTCCGCCGACAGCCAACGAGTCTTCATACCTGTCCGAGCATCCCGTCGCGCCATGCGACAATCATGGCGAGCCGCTGGCGATCGTCGGCGTCCGCGGCAATTGCATGCACGATCTTTCGCTCAATTTTCGGCGCTATAACGTGCAGAAGCAGCCCGTGTTGAATGCGCGAACGGACTCCTTCATCACTTTCTGCGATGCGACCATCCGTTCGCCCTTCATCATCTCGCGGCCCCTCATCGACGCGATCGGCTATTTCGACGAATTTTTCGCCCCGTTGAGCTACGACGATCACGATTATTGCTTTCGGGCGCGGGAAAAGGGCTTTGCCGTTGCCTTCACCCAGATCCCACAGGCATCGCGCTTCGGCGGCGGATCGAAGGAGCTCTATTCCACCCCTGCCAAGCTAAAGATATTCGACGATGCGACCACACGGAATCTGTACGAACTCCTTGAGCGATATCACACTTCCTTCACTGACCACGGGGAAGGCATGACGATCCGCAATGCCTGCAAAGCCACGTTCTGGGTTCCCGACCTGGTTGAGAATGTAAACACGGTGCTATGAGCGGGGACCGCCGCCACGCGGATCGTTGCGCGGAAGCTGAAGCCGCCGGAGGTGGCGCTGGCGCTTGAAGCTCGGTGATGGGTTCCCATTACCGAGACGCGGTATCAGATCGCCCTGCAATCAATTGAGGCCTTGTTTGGCGGGAAGCCGCAATATCCTGTCTCCCTCGCCCTTCGATTAGTCTTTTTTACCAATTTGCGAAATCTATAGCGGGCGGACCCATTGTCCTCTCCGTTGATGAATTTTAAACCAGTCGTTGCTAGCGTTCTCCGGACTTTATTCAACCAGGGTGAACATCATGGCGTTGACGCAGATTGGCCAGGCTTCCGGAATCATCAACGTCGTGGGGGACAATGATTGGTTCAAGGTGACGCTGAATGCCGGCACCGACTATGTGTTCGACATCGGCGGAGGCACGCTGTCGGCCGGGCAGGTGTCGCTCTACGACGCCTCGGGCAATCTGCTCACCGCCGGTCAGGGCGAGACCTCCTTCGCCGTGACGACCGGCGGTACCTATTATGTCGGCGCTGCCGGGCTCAACGGTGCGACCGGCGCCTACAATATTCTGCTGTCGACCACCTCGTTCGATTTCGCCGGCAATACCGGCACCACCGGCGTGCTGAGCGTCGGCGGCACCTCGACCGGCACCCTGGTCGCCGCCGGCCAAAACGACTGGTACAAGATCTCCCTCAACGCCGGCGCCCAATATGTCTTCACCGCCGGCGGAGGCGCGCCGTCCGATGTTCAGGTGACGGTGTACGACGCGAACGGCAATGCCCTGACCAACGGCAATCTGAACGGCACCGTCACCGGCCAAACCGCGGTCTTCGATCCAACCACCGCCGGTACCTATTTCGTCGGCGTGTCGGCCACCAACGGCGGGACCGGCGCGTTCACCCTGTCCGCCAGCACCTCGTCGGTCAGCTACGCCGGCAACACCAGCACAACCGGCACCATCGCTTCCGGCGGTTCGGTGAGCAGCACGATCACGGCTCCCGGTCAAAGTGAGTGGTTCAAGGTCACACTGAATGCCGGCACCAACTATGTCTTCGATGCCGGCGGCGGCACCCTGACGGCCGGTGTGGAACTCTACGACGCGGCGGGCAATCTGCTGGTCCAAGGCTATAATGGCGGCCCGAACGGCGGCGCCCGCACCTCATTTGAACCTACTGCCAGCGGCACTTATTACGTTTCCGCGTCGAGCTTTCTCGGCACCACCGGCACCTTCACCCTGTCGGTGTCGACCTCTCCCTTCGACTATGCCGGCAACACCACGACCACGGGAACCCTCGCGACGGGCCAGTCGGTCAAAGGAACCCTTGCCGTCACGGGACAGAGCGATTGGTTCAAGGTCAACCTGACCTCGGGATCTGAATATCTGTTCGATGTCGGCGGCGGAAGCCTGACATCGCCGGAAGTGGCCATCTATGACAGCACGGGCAAGCAGATCGCCACCGCCACGACCGGTGCGGCCGGCGGGGGCGCCCAATTGTCCTTCGAGCCGACCTCGAGCGGCACCTATTACGTCGCCGCCCTCGGACAGCCCGCCCTGTCCACGCCCGGCACCTATACGATCTCGATGTCCAACGCCAGCTACACCTATCTGGGCAATACGCTGACGTCGGGGACATTGGCGGTCGGCGGCCATGTCGGTTCGACCATCACTTCGGCCGGCCAGAGCGAGTGGTTCAAGGTCAGCCTCGGGGCCAATGGCAACTACGTCTTCGACGTGACGCCCGGCACCCTCTCCGACGCCCAAGTGTCGCTCTATTCGTCGAACGGCACATTGATCAGCTCCGGCG
>Ga0213872_10002703_pt1 | contig 10224 bp, 6 predicted proteins | sample VelepicomBERX_R2_FD_160071 | JGI IMG/M metagenome (GOLD analysis project Ga0213872, IMG submission 160071) | Rhizosphere microbial communities from Vellozia epidendroides in rupestrian grasslands, the National Park of Serra do Cipo, Brazil - RX_R2 | ecosystem: Host-associated > Plants > Roots >... | reverse complement strand
GCTGAACCTGGAAAACCCGGCCGTACTCGACGTGCTGTACCGGCAGCCGGAAAGCCTGGTGCAGCATTGGCTGGCGAAGGGCATCGACAACTGGCGCTTCGACGTCGCGCAGGACGTGGGCCTGCATGTGGCGCAGGACATGGCCCGCCACGTCACCGCACGCTACCCGCACTGCCAGCTGCTGGGCGAATTGAACGGCTTTGCCGGCGCCTGGTTCGACGCACGCCCGGGCTTTCACGGCATGATGAACTACTGGTATCGCACCGCACTGCTCGCCTGGCTCAATGGCGACATCGATGCGATCCAGATGAACCGGGCGGTGACCGATGCCCGCGCCGGCTACGGGCTCGAAGGATTGCTGTGTTCCTGGAACATGCTCTCCAGCCACGACACCCCTCGTCTCCTGACCACCCTCGGCAATGCGGAATCGGTACGCCTTGCGCAGTTGGCACAATTCACGCTCCCCGGCATTCCCCTCATCTACTATGGCGAGGAAATCGGCATGGCGGGTGGTGCCGACCCGGACTGCAGACGCCCCATGCGCTGGGATCCAGCCGAATGGGATAGCCGGCAACGCGAATGGGTGAAGCAACTCATCGCCATCCGGCAATCGAGCCCGGCGTTGCAATTTGGCGACGTCACCGTGCTCGGCGATCGATTGAAAGACAACGCCCTTGTCTTCCTGCGTCATACTCACCAGCTTGGTGAAGCGGCACTCGTCATCGTCAATCTATCGGACACCCCCATAGAGCAGACCTTGCTAGTACCCTACGCTCACTGGTACGACGGCGTCCCCTTGGTCGACGCGCTCGGCAACGCGCCGGACGTGAAAGTTGCGGCAGGCAGCGTACGCCTCGCCGTTCCGGCCCGAAGCGGTGCGATATATCAAGCCAGCGAGCCGTATCGTCACTATAATTTTTTCAAGACACGAAACCGGCTGTAACCAGCGGTCCGGTTTACATCTGACGGCAGGAACATGGTCACAGCAGGGTTGGAGATCGAAGGAATGGATTTGCAGGACAGCGACCTCCTGTACCCAAGAAAAGCCTACGTTCTGGCGCAAACCTTCTTCATCCAGGACAACCAGGAAGAGCTGGCGCTTCACGCGCACAAATACGACTTCGATGTACTGCTGTTCGACCAGATGGTCGATTTCCAGCAGGCCGCGCTGACGGCCGACGAAGACGCCCTGTTCGTGGTCGATCTCGACATCCTCTCCAGCCTGCAGAAGATCGACGGCAACAAGACCCTGTTCCTGCGTGACCTGTTCGCCCAACTGCCGCCACACCGCCGCTACGTCTACCTGCAGACCGAGAAGCAAAGCAGTCGCTTCCTGCTGCAACAGATGCTGGTGGAATCGAACTGCCTTGCCTACGCCGACAAGCCCATTGCCAACGAGAAGCTGGTCGAAAAGCTGTTCAACCTGTTTGCGCAGGCCCGACGCGAAGTCGTTAGCCATGTGCTGATCCTGGGGTCGACCAGGGCGTTCGACCTGCGCATGCTCGAAGAACGCCACATCAAGGTCATCGAGCACGCCGACGCCCACACGCTGCACAAGGAAGCGCGACGCATCCGCCCGGACATGATCATCATTCCGGAAAAGCAGTACCGGCAGACCGAATCCATCGTGCAGATCATCAAGCGGAACATGGAAGCCGACCCCAGCATGGAGGTCGTGCTGCTGATGCAGTCCAATGACGTCGTGCTCGCCCGGCGCGCCGTGGCCGACGGGTTCGACCTGCTGCTGCTGGAAAAGGAAAGCGACATCCTCAGCCAGCAGCTGATCAACCGCCTGCGCAAGTTCCGCTTGAACAAGGAGCTGATCAGCCGCGATCGCGCCACGGGCCTGTTGAACAAGATCGGCTTCCAGGTCCGCGCACATGAAGCGATCGTCCAGGCAGCAGCCGAGGGCAAGCAGCTCGGCATGGCTATCGTCGACATCGACAAGTTCAAGACCATCAACGATACCTGGGGCCATTATTTCGGCGATATCGTGATCAAACGGTTGTCGCTGACGCTGGAATCCTACATGCATGAAAATGATCTCCTCAGCCGCTTTGGTGGCGAGGAATTCGTCATGCTGCTGTGGGATACCGACCAGGCAGGCCTGCTCAAGCGTGTCAACGCCATGCGACACGCATTCGGCGCCATTCCATTCGAAGTCGCCCCCGGCGACATCCGCCATTTCAGCTTCAGCGCCGGCGCCGCCTTCACGCCGCACTACACCACCGAAAACACGCTCTTCCTGCAGGCCGACGCCATGTTGTACCAAGCCAAGCAAGGCGGCCGGAATCGCGTCTGTAGTTGATTCCAGAAAATAGGCAAGTTTTCTCCGCCAAACGGTCACGACTAGCCCGTGCCAAATGGAATGACCCTCGGTAGAATGCGCGACTTCGTCCGCAAACGGCGGATGGTGTTGCAGTCCTATCGTGGAGTACCCATGCGTCAAATCGTTCTCGCCGGCCTGATTGCGGCCGCATTCACAGCGCCCGCCCTGGCAGCCAGCAAGCAAAAGCCGGATGCGTCCCAGACTGCCAAGCAAGAGCAGCCGGTGCCAATCCAGATTCACGTGCGCGACATTTCCGTCCGCTTCGTCGATTTCTACGACTTCGCCAGCAAGCCGGCGCCGATCCCGCCTGCACCGCCCGCGCCCCCCGCCGCACCCGCCGCCGATGGCAAGCAGGCACCTGTAGCACCGGCCGCGCCCGTCGCCCCGGTCGAGTCCGAACAGGATCGCCGCTGGCGCCTGTTCAAGAAGGCCTACAACTTCACCACGCAGGCGGACGACACCGCCAGCCGTGCCGCGCTTGAAGCCGCATGGCCACGCTACGCAGCCGTCATGCCGCAGATTCGTGCCGGCTACGACAGCATCGCGCCGGAATGGTCCGCCGTGTCGACCGGTGTCATCTCGCGCCTGGCGTTGGCGGGCAGCAAGCCGTTCGACTTCCGCATCGTCTCTTACGTCGGCACCTTCGACGGCAAGGTATGGACCGCGCAGGAAGGTGACCTCCTGAACGTGTACCTGCCGCTCGAAGTCGGCCCGGAAGCACGCGCACTGCCGCTCGCCCGTATCCTGGCCCGCCTTGCGCTGCAACGCGAAGCCGCCTGGGGCGCCCAGCCGCGCAACCTGGCCGAATTGGCCGTCAGCGAAGGCATCTATGCCCATGTACTGAAAGACGTCGTACCGGGCAAGACCCCTGCCGAATACCTCGACATGACGCCGGAGCAATTCGCCAAGGTGTCGGGCAGCAGCAAGGCCGACCTCAAGGCCATGCAGCCGAAGCTGAAGGACAACAGCGCCGGCACGCTGGCGCAATACAGCGCGCAGATGGACCAGGTGCGCTATGCAGGCTGGCTGCTGGTCGAGCAGATGACCAAGAAGGACATCCGCTACGTCGACCTGATGCACCAGAAGCAGGCCGACCTGATGGGCGTGTCGTCCAAGACGGCCGCCGTGCTCGCCCGCGCCAAGTAAGCCGCAGCGATCCGCTTGCTGCAGATGGACCAACCGGGCCGCCATTGCGCGGCCCGGATTGTTTTCAGGCTATAGTTGCGTCGGCAGCACCGCACGCCGCGTTGCCATCGTAACCTTCCTTCTCGCCACTCCTACCCATCGACATGGCTGAAGACAGCGACGCCGAACGAACAGAAGACCCCAGCCCCCGAAGGCTGGAAGAAGCCCGCAAACGGGGCCAGGTCGCCCGCTCCCACGAGCTGGTCACGTTCGCCGTGGTCGCTGCCGGCTTCGCCGCCGTGATCTTCACCGGCGCCAGCATGCTGGCCGCCCTGAAACAGGTCATGGTCGACAACCTGCATTTCGATCGCGTCACGCTGGGCGACCTGAACCAGATGATCGCGCACCTGGGGGCCGCCGGGATGGCCGGCCTGTTGGCCGTCATCCCGGTTCTCGCCGCGACCGCCGTCGCCGCAGTACTCGCCTCGATCGCACTCTCGGGCTGGCTGTTTTCGTTCGAGCCCTTGATGCCGAACTTCGGCAAACTGAACCCGATGAACGGGATCGGCCGGATCTTCTCTGTACGCAGCCTGGTCGAGGCGACCAAGGCGATCCTGAAATCATCGCTGATCGGCGGCGTAGCCATCGCCACCATCTGGCACGAGCGGGGTGATGTATTGCAGCTGATCGCGATGCCGCCGTTGGCCGGCTTGTCGGCGCTGTGGGAGATCGCACGCTTTACCTTGCAACTGGTGGTCGGCTCGATGCTGGTCATCGTGCTGATCGACGTCCCGTTCCAGATCTGGGATTACCGCCGCAACCTGCGCATGACCAAGGAAGAGATCAAACAGGAGCAAAAGGAATCCGAAGGGGATCCGCAGATCAAGGCCAAGATTCGCCAGCTGCAGATGCAGGCCGCGCGCCAGCGCATGATGACGGAGATCCCCAAGGCCAACGTGGTCGTCACCAACCCGACGCACTATGCGGTGGCGCTGCGCTACGACGAAAAGAACATGAGCGCACCGAAAGTGGTCGCCAAAGGCTCATTCCTCCTGGCCGAACGCATCATCGAAATCGGCAAGGAAAACAAGATCCCCATCCTGCGCACGCCGCCGCTCGCGCGTGCGTTGTACCATCACGCCGAACTGGGGCAGGATATTCCCAGCGCGCTCTACACCGCCGTGGCCGAAGTCCTGGCCTACCTCTACCAGCTCAACCACTGGAAGCAATTCGGCGGCTCCGAGCCCGAGCTCGCCAAGGAGCTGCCGGTACCGCAGGAACTCGACCCGGGCGGGGAAGCATAATCACCCTCCCGTACTCGCTCAAAACGTCAGCGCCTCGCCCGGGGAACTCGGGCGCAATCGGGCAGAGAGACATCACCGGATATTCGCTTTATCCAATCCACTCCCCCCGCCCTCGTTGCGTGGTTGTCGGCGCGAAGCGCCCTACAACCGCGGCACACCCTTTACGGGTGCCGCCGCGAGGGAGCCTCCCTGGCGCTCGAATGGCGCATCATTGCTTGCACTTGCTCCATGCCTGCACTTCGTCCCATAACTTTCACGGAGTGCCCCTCGGGCAGGCCATCGTGCGCTGTTTTTCCGACAATCCGCCCCGGAAATGAAGACGATAGGTGACAAACGCAAAAAAATGCGATAATTCAAAGTGAAAGCGCAGATTTTGAAACTGAAATATCAAGTATCGGCACAGCCAACATGCCATTTAGTCTAAAGCTGAGTAACCTCGCCGGCCCCATCCTCGTCCTGATGGTGCTGACGCTGTTCATCCTGCCGTTGCCGCCCTTCCTGCTCGACCTGTTCTTCACCTTCAACATCGCGGTCGCCATCATCGTGCTGATGGTGTCGATCAACACCAAGGAACCGCTCGATTTCTCGGCCTTCCCGGTCGTGCTGCTGATGACCACGCTGCTGCGCCTGGCGCTCAACGTGGCCTCCACCCGCGTGATCCTGACCAACGGCAGCCAGGGCGAAGCCGCGGCCGGCAAGGTGATCCAGGCCTTCGGCCACTTCCTGATCGGTGGCAACTTCGCGGTCGGGATCGTGGTGTTCGTCATCCTCACCATCATCAACTTCGTGGTGATCACCAAGGGTGCCGGGCGGATCGCCGAAGTGAGCGCCCGCTTCACCCTGGACGCCATGCCCGGCAAGCAGATGGCCATCGACGCCGACCTCAATGCCGGCCTGATCGGCGAAGAAGACGCGCGACGCCGGCGCCGCATGATCGCCCAGGAAGCCGACTTCTTCGGCTCCATGGATGGTGCCTCTAAGTTCGTGCGCGGCGACGCAGTCGCCGGCATCCTGATCATGGTCATCAACCTGATCGCCGGCATCATCGTCGGCGTGTTCTCGCACGACCTGGCCGTCGGCGAGGCCGCCAAGACCTACACCCTGCTCTCGATCGGCGATGGCCTTGTGGCGCAGATTCCGGCACTGATCATCTCGACCGCGTCCGGTATCGTCGTGTCGCGCGTGGGCGACGAGAAGGACCTGTCCGAACAGCTGCTGGGCCAGCTGTTCTCCAAGCCGACTACGCTCTACATCACCGCCGCCGTCATCGGGGCCTTCGGCCTGATCCCGAACATGCCGCACATCGCCTTCCTGATGATCGCCTCCGCGCTCGCCGGCCTTGGCTACCTGATGGAACAGCGCGCCAAGGAACGGGCCGTCGAAGAGGCGAAGCCCGAACAGGCCGCAGCGCAAGCCGCCGTGCAGGAAAAAGAAAAGCAGATGCAGGAAGTGGGCTGGCACGATGTCGCGCCGGTCGACCCGGTGGGGCTGGAGGTCGGCTACCGCATCATCCCGCTCGTGGACCGGAACCAGGACGGCGAACTGTTGCGCCGCATCCGCGGCATTCGCAAGAAGATCGCCCAGGACCTGGGCTTCCTCGTCCCGGCCATCCACATCCGCGACAACCTCGAGCTCAAGCCCAACGCCTACCGCATCCAGCTCAAGGGCGTGGACGTGGGCGAAGGCGAGGCCTACGTGAACCAGTTTCTCGCCATCAACCCCGGCCGGGTCATGGGCACGCTGCCCGGCACGCCCACCACCGACCCCACCTTCGGCCTGCCTGCCGTCTGGGTCGATGCCCACCTGCGCGAGCAGGCGCAGTCGCTCGGCTATACGGTGGTCGATGCGAGTACCGTGGTGGCGACGCATATCTCCAACCTGTTGCAAAGCCACGCCGCCGAGCTGCTGGGCCGCGAAGAGGTGCAACAGCTGCTGGACCATATCGGCAAGGAATTTCCCAAGCTGGTCGAAGACCTCGTGCCCAAGGTCATCCCGCTCGGCGTGCTGCAGAAGGTGCTGCAGAACCTGCTCGACGAAGGCATGCATATCCGCGATATGCGCACCATCCTTGAAACGCTGGGCGAGCACTATCAGAAGACGACGGACATCGACGACCTGACCTCGGCGGTGCGCGTCGCGCTCGGCCGCGCCATCGTGCACCAGCTGTTTCCCGGCGAAAGCGAGCTGCAGGTCATTGCCCTCGACCCGGGCCTGGAGCAGGTGCTGCTGCAGGCGAGCCAGGGCAAGGGCGGCGGCCTGGAGCCGGGCCTCGCCGAATCGCTGCTGCAACAGGCCAGCAAGCTCACCGAACAGATGGAAACGCAGGGCATGAACAGCGTGCTGATCACCCCACCGCAGCTGCGCCCCCTGCTGAGCCGTTTCCTGCGCCGCTCCATCCCGCAGTTCCGCGTGCTGGCGCATGGCGAGATACCTGATAACAAAACCATCCGCATCGTCGGCGTACTGGGTGGCAGAGCGGCACCCGCTTAAGGAAATGCTGAACATTGTAGGGATACGTACCGACAGCTCACCGCCCGGCAGTACCCGACGCCACTTCGTGGCTGGGCACTTAGCCGGGCGCAAGCGGGCAGTGGATCATCACCGGATTTTCGCTTGATCCAATCCACTCCCCCCGCCCTCGCCGCCGCGAGGGAGCCTCGCTGACGCGAGGGAGCCTCGCTGACGCGAGAAGGGGCTTTCCTGGCAATAGCCTGCGAGCCCTGAAATCGACCGAAAAAGGACAGGACCATGGTCGTCAAGAAATTCCAAGGCGCAACAACGCGCGAAGTGCTCAAGCTGGTTCGCGACGAACTCGGCCCGGACGCGCTCATCCTCTCGAACCGGCAGTTGCCCGACGGGCATATCGAGATCATGGCCGTGGCCGATACCGAAGTGGCGGCGCTCGACAGTGCCAAGCCCTCGCCCGCGCGCCAGCCGGTTGCACCGCGCAAGCCCGCGAGCGAAGCGGGCAAGGCCATCCAGCGCACCTACGCCCTGCCGCCGGAGATGGACGACGACGACGAACCGACGCTGGACGACGTGCGCATCACACCCGCCGCCCAACCGGCCCGCGCTGCGCGGCCCATGCCGCCCGCTGCGTCGGCGGACCTGATCCCGGACGATCACCCCGCGCCGAGCCAGTCCTTCTCGCCGCGCTATCGCTACGAGCCGCCCGAGGTCGACCTGACGCAGGAGCCGATCACCGCCGGCCGCACCGAGCCGACCCTGGCCCCCGGCCCGCGTGCACCCGCCGCCGTATCGGAACCGGCCCCGCAACCCGTTGCGGCGCCAGCGCCGGCTGCAACCCCGGAACTGCCCGTGGCGCCTGCCATTACGTCCTCGGTCCCCGGCGCCGCGACGGAGGAGCATGGCCGCAAGATCGACACCATCTCGCACGAGGTTGAAGACATCTCGCAAGAGATCAAGCTGCTGCGCAACCTGCTCGAAGGCCAGTTGGCCGGTCTCGCCTGGAACGAACTCAAGCGGCAGGAGCCGGAGCGGCTCGAAGTGCTGCGCCGCTTGTTGTCGGTCGGCTTCAGCCCGGCCCTGTCGCGCCAGATCGTCGAACATATGCCCGCCGGCTACAGCACCGAGCGCGGCATGAAATGGGCGCGCACGGCGCTGCAGCACAATCTGCCGACAGTCGGCCCGGGCGCCGACATCGTTGAGGCCGGCGGCGTCTATGCCCTGGTCGGCCCGACGGGGGTCGGCAAGACCACCACGGTCGCCAAGCTCGCTGCCCGCGCCACGCTGAAGCACGGCGCGGCGCGCGTGGCACTCATCACCACCGACGGCTACCGGATCGGCGCGCAGGACCAGCTCCGCATCTATGGCAAGATCCTCGGCATCCCTGTCTATGCGGTGACCGACGAGCATGACCTGAACCAGACGCTGGCCGATCTGAGGGGCCGCCATCTGGTGCTGATCGACACCGTCGGCATGGGCCAGCGCGACCAGCGCGTGGTGGAGCAGATCGCCCTCCTGGCCGGTCAGACGACACCGGTGAAGCGCCTGTTGCTGCTGTCGGCCAATGCGCAGGGCAATACGCTCGACGACGTGGTCAAGCGCTATCACGGCGGCGGTTTGGCCGGCTGCGTGTTCACCAAGACCGACGAGGCCTTCAGCCTCGGCAGCGGGCTCGACGTGATCGTGCGCTACAAGCTGCCACTGTTCTACATCACCAACGGCCAGCGCGTGCCCGAGGACCTGCATGTTGCCAGCGCGCTCTACCTGGTCGACCGGGTATTCAAGACACCGCCCGAGGCCCCGGCTTATCGGCTGAAACACGAGGAATATCCACTGTTCATGGGCGCACAGGCGCCGGCGCTGGATTTTTCCTGGCGGGAAACCACTGCATAAGCAATGAGCATGGATCGTATGGACAACGCAGTCGCCACGGTGGCGGTCGACCAGGCCGCCAGCCTGCGGCGCCTCGTCGGTGGCGCGGGCGGCCGTGCCGTCGCCCTGCTCGGCGGCGCTGCGACCGGCGTCACCACACTCAGCATCAATCTGGCCGCCGCGCTCGCCGCACAGGACCGGCGCGTGCTGCTGCTGGACGAGGATGACAGCCGCCGCAACGTCGTCAGCCGCCTGCAGCTGCGGCAGCGCTACCAGTTCGCCCATGTGGCCGCGCGCGAGGTGCGCCTCGACGAGCTGCTGCTGACCGCGCCCGGCTTCGAACTGATGCCGCTGACGCTGCCGCCCCCGCTGGCCGGCACGCTGCCCCCCGGGCGCGCCGAACAACTGGCCGACGAATACGATTCGTTGATCGCCCGCATCGACTGGGTGCTGGTCGACGCCCGCCCACCGACGGAAGACAGCGCCCCTGGCCTGTCGCTCGCCGCAGACGAGGTGGTGGTGGTTATCACCCCGTCGGCCGATTCGATCACCGACGCCTACGCCAGCATGAAGCGGCTGCACACCGAGTTCGGCCGGCGCGATTTCCGGGTGATCGCCAACCGCGTGCGGACACTGGATACCGCCATGGCGTTGTTTCAGCGCGTCAAGGAAGTCGCCAAACGCTACATGGACGTTAAAATGAAATTGGTGGGTTTTGTGCCGGAAGACGAAGCACTCGCCCGCGCAGACCGCGTCGGTCAGCCGGTGCTGCATACCTTCCCGCAGGCAGAAGCCAGTATCGCCTTTACCCAGCTGGCCAACGCCATGCTGCGCTGGCCCAAACGCGCCGGTGGCGCCGACCGGGCCAACCTGCTTTACCGTGCGCTCGACGTGAATCGCCGGCTCGCTGCGCGGCGCTGAGCCGCCCTTCAAGGGCATTTCAGGGCATCGCCTCATTGCCAGTTGCTTCAGTGATTGCTAATCTTCGCACGCTCGTTCACGGTGCTGGAATTCAGGCGCCATCTCAGGCATAAAATAGCCATACAGGGTCTGTTGACGCTTGTTTTGCGGATCGCGTTTGCCCGGATTGGGGCCTGATGCAAGGCGGAAATCGGGCAGCATAGTGAT
>Ga0213872_10002702_pt1 | contig 10224 bp, 8 predicted proteins | sample VelepicomBERX_R2_FD_160071 | JGI IMG/M metagenome (GOLD analysis project Ga0213872, IMG submission 160071) | Rhizosphere microbial communities from Vellozia epidendroides in rupestrian grasslands, the National Park of Serra do Cipo, Brazil - RX_R2 | ecosystem: Host-associated > Plants > Roots >... | reverse complement strand
ATGCGGTCAAAATGCGCGTACAGCGAGTCCACATACTTCACCTGTCCCTCCTCCATAAAGGCATGGCGAACTACCACTACGTTTCCCCAGGCGCGGCGAAAGTCCCGGGCTAGCGTCACGATGCCGGTCCCAATGACATACACCGGATCACCGAAATCCGTGCCGCTCCCCCCTTGACCCACCCAATCCTCACCCAAATGGCCAAAAGATGTGAATCCGCGGGAGATACGATATCCATCCGCATTTGGCCTCCCGACCGGATAATCAAAACCGTCTGCCAGCCTTGTTACGGCCACGCCTGGATCGGCTTGTGCAAGCACGACAATCAATCCTAACATGGCTCCGACAAACAGCTTTTTGCGCATGGAGCCTGCTTTTATGTGGAATCCGGACAAGTGGCAAGCATTTCCACCCAAAAAGAGCTGAATTTTCGTCAATTTTATTGTTGTCTGAAAGAAATCGCGAAAAACCGGGCACTCGATACTTTTTTTTGGGAATGCAATGCGGCGCGGTAGGGCAAGGCTCCGTCCGAGCCGAGGCGCGTGACGTGATAGGGGACAACCGCCCCGACCGCGCAAAGTCACGCCCCACGGCTCGGGCGGAGCCTCGCCCTACCGCAGAGCCTCGCCCTACCAGTTGCGTGCTAGGAGTTGTAGAGAAGGAACCAACCCGCTAATATCGTGTTCCCAATGGCAGAGATTTTCGTTCTCGGGTCGGCCTGTGGATTCCCTGTGCCTGGCCGCGGCCACTCCAGTTTGCTGCTTTCCGTCGCGGACCGATCGGTACTGATCGATGCAGGTGAACCGTGCAGCCGGTCGCTCATCGAGGCGGGACTCCTGTTGAACAGTATCGACGCCGTTTTGCTTACGCACGGTCATGCAGATCACACCGGTGGTCTGCCGATGCTGATTCAATCTTTATGGCTCTCGCAGCGCGAAAGCCCACTCACAATTTTTCTTCCGGAAGAGCTCTCAATGCCGTTGCAACAATGGCTTGACGCAATTTATCTCGGAACCGCTTTTATGCCGTTCCGGATGAATTTCATCCCGTGGGAGACGCGGGAATGCTTTGAGGATTTCGGATTGAAAATCTACCCACGCGAGACCACTCACCTTCGATCTCTTTCCGCAAAATTTGGAGGCCACCGATTCAAATCGTATAGTCTGCGAATCGAGCATCCTGAGTTTCGCCTGGTACTTTCCGGTGACCTTGGTTCGCCAATAGATTTGGAGTCACAACTCAGGGAACCCGCAGACCTGGTGGTAAGCGAAGTGGCACATTTTCCGGCACGCGACCTGTTCCGATTTCTCGGTGCACGACAAGTGCGAAAACTCCTACTGACTCATCTGGCGCCGGAATTGCTCGAGGACGAGGAATCAGTCATTCAAGCCGCCCGGGAGGAATTGCCGCAAACTTTGGCGCTCCTCGCGCGCGACCGGCTTCGATTCACATTGTAGGCAAAGCTCCAGGACCCCGGAGCCGGAGTGGATTGGCATGAGCCGCAGACCGTCGTTGGAGAGCTCCGTCGGAGTTCCCGGAAGCTTGGATTTGACGTGGTTTTCGCGGGCGAGATGTTTTGCGCAACTTGCATTCTATAAAACATAATATTATTATGTTGTCTACTGGCGGATTCAAAATCAACCAACCTATGGTCACTCCGGCAGCGAGCGCCGTTTGCCGGCCTGTTCGTGGCGGCATCGCTCGGCGTTATCGCCTCGGACCAGCAACCGGAATGCTGGCCGGGCTGGCTGGCTGGGTTCGTCTGCACAGCTCTCATCGCTTTGAAGATTCGGTCTACACTTTCGACCTGCTTGGTAACCCTCTTCATTTTCGCGTTCTGGCACGGAAACCAGGTTGCTACCGATCCGGGCTACCAGCGGAGTCGAGAAGAAACTTTTGATCCAATTGAGCACACCGTGACGTTATTGATAAAGAGTGAGCCGAAGGTCGATCAACTCCGTTCCACTCAACGCTTTTTTGCGCGAGTGAGCTGCATCGACAATCGGCCGGCCGACTTTCCAGTGTTCGCCGAATCTTCCGGTGAGCCGTTTTCATATGGAGACCGAATCATCAGCCAGGGAAAGTTCTCTATTCCATCACACCCGTTGAATCCTGGGGAGTTTGATTTCGGCAGCTATCTACGGCGCCAAAACATTTACTTGAATTTTCGCGCTCTCCATGGTGTCCCCGCGCTGATCACGGCACACAACCAGGGAAACCCATTTGTCGCCGCCGCGCTTGCCGCTCGCCACAAGCTCGCTCAAGTTCTACAAGATGGGCTGGAAGATGACCCAGAAGTCGCGCAGACCGTACAGGGAATGATTCTCGGCGGGAGAGCCGAAACAAGCGCGGACTTGAAAAAACTTTTCCGGGATACGGGAACGATTCATCTGTTCGCAGCGAGCGGGCTTCAGGTGAGCCTTTTCGCAGGACTAGCTTGGAGTTGCCTGCGATACGTGCGGTTGCCGCGGCGCTGGGTCGCTCTGTCCATCGTTCCGGTCGTGGTAGTGTACTGCGCCGTGACCGGCTTTTACCCCGCCACCGTCCGGGCCACGGTGATGGCGATCCTCATGAGCATTGGATTTTCGCTGGAACGGCCGGTCGCAAAGATTAATTCTCTCTGTGCGTCAGGCTTGCTGATTCTGATCCACGACACTCAAGAACTGTTCCAATCCGGATTCGAACTCTCATTCGCTGCGGTATTCGCCATCATGACTGCCGTTGGGCCACTTGCCGAGCTACTCTTTCGTCCGTTCCAGATCGACCCGTTCTTACCGATCCAGTTGCTGGCGCGTTGGCAGCGGGTCCTGTACAGAGCGATCCATCGAACATGCGAAGTCGTCAGCCTCTCGATCGTCTGCTGGTGCGCAACGCTGCCGATCTTAATTCTTCAAGAGCATCGCGTGTCGTTAGTCGCAATCTTCGCGAACCTCCTGGTTGTGCCGCTAGCCACCACCGTGATGTTGCTCGGAGTCGCCGCGTTGCTATTCAGCAGCCTCTCCAGGTGGATAGCGGCCTGCCTCAACAATACATGCTGGCTGATCGCTAAGGCCATTCTCATGATTCTGCACGGAGCGGCCCTGGTTCCTTGTCATTCGATTAACGTTTCTCCATCAAGTCTGATACAGCCAGACCGCGTCACTGTTTTGTGCGAAGGGTCCGGCCAAGTTATCCATGTTCATTTGAAGAGCCGCGATTGCCTTGTAAATACCGGTAGATTATCTCAGTGGCGTGCGATCACTGAGCCGTATCTTCAATCCCAAGGCGTAAACCGTCTTGACACTTTGATTCTTTGCAACGCACACCCGCGCGAAGCCACCGATCAAGCCAAGAGCGAGTTTCAGGTAGACAAAGTCATTTCATCCGAGGCGGTTCTTGTTCGGCTCGGCCAATTCAGGGTTTTAATTTTACCCGATTTGAGCCAACAGACATTATCAACTGTGAAGTGTGACCATGCCGATGTCGTCTATTGCGGGCATCTTCAGGGGCAGCGTCTCACGCAAAACTCGCTCGTGGCCAGACTGTCACCTAGTGTTCTCATTCTAGGTGGCTCCAAGGTACAAATCCCCGCAAATTCCTTCGGCGCGCAAGCAAGTCCCAAGTGCTTTTGCCTAAGGCGCGACGGAGCGGTTACGGCGGCTCTAATGGACGGAGACCTCTTTATTCAAAGTTACCGCGGGTCGGAGCTCCGCTTGCGGAGTCTGAGCCGATAAATCGGAAGTTGTTTCGCCAAAAACTGTTCCTCGAAATCGGTGGCCGGATAACCTTCTTCTGCCCACGTCATCGGGCTCCACAGGTGCGACTGTTCCGCCACGAACGCGATTTTGCCGAAGTACTCTTGATGATCGGTCTTGATCCAGAGCTCTCCACCGTTAACCAGACTGCAACAAATCGCGTTAAAAAACTCGCCATCAACGACCCGGCGCGCTTGATGTCTCCGCTTAGGCCAGGGGTCGGGAAAGTACAGGTGAAAGCGCCAAACTGAGTTTCGCGGCAACAGGTACCGGACGGTATAGTCGATTTCCGACCGCAAAACGCGAAGGTTCGTGAGCCCGGTTCGGACGCCATTGCGACAAGTTTTCCGAACTCGTCCCAGAAGACGCTCGACACCGAGAAAATTTCGCTCGGGAAATTTTTGCGCTGCTTCAATTAGGAATTTACCAGGACCTGAGCCCAGATCGACTTCGATTGGTCGATCGTTCTGGAAGATCTCGCTCAACGGAAGCGGCTCCAAAATGCTTTGCGGAAATATCTCGATCAATTCGTGAACGGCACAGGAATAACATTTATTTGTGTTGTTCGCAAATTGTCGCATCGGCTCTGTTTAAATCGTCCTCGTCCTCGAACTCGTCCTCGTCCTCGATCTTTGAACGTTGCAGTCAAAAACCGTTCGGATCACAGAAAACCGGACATCGACAGAGCCGGCTGCGTTTCGACCACCCAAGATCGAGGACGAGGACGAGTTCGAGGACGAAAGAGAGGAATCGCCACCCCCTCCTTATCCGGCAAAAAAGGGGTTGTGTTCGCGCTCGTTTTTGACGGTGGTAAGGGGGCCGTGGCCCGGGCAGATGAGCGTGTCCTCAGGCAAGGAGAGCAACTTCTCCGCATTGTTCCGAAGCGCTTTCTGGTAATCGTTCGGAGCGCCTCCCATTGATCCGGCAAACAGCGAATCGCCCACAATCGCAACCGTTGTTTGCAGACCGTGCACAACATAAGAGGTGCCCCCGGGAGAGTGCCCATTCGTCAACTTTGCCTCTATTCGCAATTTCCCGAGGCGAAATTGATCCCCTTCGCGAACTACCTTTGTCTCAGGCATTCGTTCCAGTGCCGGGCCGAAGATCTCAGCGTGCGTCTTCTTCACAATGACACCCAAATCTGCCACGTGATCCTGGTGAGTGTGTGTGAGAAACAAATACTTCACGGTCAAGCTTGCAGAGTCGACGAAAGCCAAAAGTTCGCTCGCATCAGCCCCCGTATCGAAGACTGCAGCTTCTCTGGTCTCAGGATCCCACACCAGGTAGGCGTTCACCGTCATATCGATGAGCGGCGTGTTGAACTGTTTCACTCCATCGATGATTGGTACATCGGCAGGATACCAGCTTTTGGAATAACTGGCGGCCAAGGCCTTGGGTCCCAAGCCGAGAGCTTCTGCCAATCCTGATATGCGGGCGGGGTCCCCTGAACCGTTTTTAAGCAAGCGGAGCTGTTCCTGGGCCAAATGAGCTTTTTGAGAAAGTTCCTGGTCGCCCACATGCAGACCGCGTTGCGCTTTACCAACAATATCTTCGAATAGGTCTTCCAGCGGGATTTTCATAAGCAAGTTCAGCTTCGGGTATTTTTGTGTAAGGTCCAGACACGATTGTCTTCGATCCGTCTGATAATCACCTGACTCGGTCGAATATCTAAGACTTTGTAGTTGTGGCCCGGATCCCCCGGTATCGAGAAATTCTGTTCCACTTCTACTTTCAGCGTTTGCTCTGAATTTGCGAAAGAGAGGACAGCATACGCGGCATGCTCCTGGGCGGGAACACCTCTGATCAGCGAGACGGTCTGCCCAGTCTTCGTATTCCGCAGTTTAACGACGGAGGCGTCGACGGGATTACCATCTTTGTCCTCCGTGTTGTGGATCTCAACATCGGTGACCTCATAGTCGAGCCCTCTCAATTGATCCCCTGCAGCGACGCTATACTCTCCTCCCCCAACCGATTGGATCTTCGCTTTCTTACCGCTCACTTCGGTAAGCATCACCGGCAGGAACTCCTGGTGGATGTCGACTACGGAAATTTGCTTCGTATCGTAAGAACTATCCGGTGACTCCGCTGATCTGCTCGCACCACCGCTTGCCTGAGTTTTGGCAACGCCGGCTCCCGCCGGCTGCGATTGCAACAGTACTTCCTGATCTGAGATGGCACCCGTCGGCTCCCCTGGATTTCGGTTCACCAAATTTTTTTCCGGAGGACTGCCAGTTGCCGACGCCGGGGACGCCTGTTGTAAGCGCGTTGCCAGTTCTTTAAAGCCCTTCGCCGTCGCCAACGAACCGGCCGTAGCGCCGGCTTTATCGGTCAAGGTCGGATCAGCCCCGGCCTGCAGCAGCAAGGATACGATGTCTTGATCTCCCTTGTTGGCCGCCAACATCAACGGAGTCCGTCCATCCTCCGCTCGTGAGTCAACCTCGGCTCCATGGTCTAGTAATACCTTAGCGGTGTCCTTGTGTCCCATCAATGCGGCAACCAGTAGACCGCGATTAACCTCTTCGCGGGACCGCGTAGCGAGCACCTCGACACAATTTGTGTTGCCTTGATAGACCGCTTTCATCAAGGCCGTCCAGCCACTTTGGTCTTCGAGATTCGGGTCCGCATTCTTTTCGAGAAGCAGCTTCACGATGTCGAGGTGATTACTGTCCGCCGCCAGCATGAGAGCGGTGATCCCATCCTTGCCCTGAGCGTCAATTTTGACTTTTTGGTCGAGCAACTTTTTCACGAGATCAATTCGCCCATTCTTTGACGCAGCCATAAGAGCGGTTAGCCCGGTACTGCTTTGTGCATTGCAATCAATGCCTGCATCTAGAAACAGTTGGAAAGCCTTCGCATCGCCATTCTCAGCAGAACGGACGAAATCGTCCGGCGAAAATTTTAAGTTCAACTTCGCTAACTCTTGGATCGCCTGCTCTTTGGACTGGCCACAGCCGAACAGCAGTACCCCCATAAGAACGGTCAACCAGACAGCTTTACTCATGCGAAGATCGTTTGAGTTCCATCCATTCCGACCATGCGACGAATGCGAAAGAGATGCGCCGGGCGATTATTCGGGTCAAGCATCACAAAATTTCGACGGCCTCGCCACGTGTATTTGTCACCGGTGATCAGATCTTCCACCTGGTATGGCTCCGAGCCATCAATATTAAAGGTTTCGATCGGGACGTAAGCAAAGCCGCTCTGGGTATTGAAGGGATCAAGGTTCACCAGAACCAGAATGATATTGTCGAGAGCCTCGGTCGCTTTGGAGTAGAACAATATCTGTTCGTTTTCCACCGTATGGAATCGCAGATTCTCATACTCACGCAGAGCTCGGTTGTGACGACGTATCAGGTTCAGCTTGGTGACATAATCCTTAATGTTACCCGGCGCATTCCAATCTCGCTCTTTGAACTGATACTTTTCGGAGTTTAGATATTCTTCTCTGCCCGGGACCGGCACATTTTCGCACAACTCAAATCCGCTATAGATGCCGTAGACAGTGGTCAACGTTGCCGCTAGAACAGCTCGAATTAGAAATGCTGGGCGCCCGCCGGTCTGAAGAAAAAATGGTAAAATATCTGGTGTGTTTGTAAAAAAATTCCCGCGGAAGTAATACTTCATTTCTGTTTGTGTGAGTTCGGTGAGGTATTCCGTTAACTCCCACTTAGTATTCCGCCAGGTAAAGTAGGTATACGATTGGGTAAAGCCTCCTTTGGCCAACGCCTTCATCATCTTGGGACGAGTGAAGGCTTCAGCCAGGAAAATAGCATCAGGGTAATCCCGCTGAACCTCCGCGATCATCCAATCCCAAAAGGCGTTCGGCTTGGTATGGGGATTGTCAACGCGGAATATCCGGACGCCATGCTGCACCCAGAATAGAATCACCTCCTTCATCTCTTCCCAGAGATTCACCCAGTCAGGGTTATAGAAGTTTAATGGATAGACATCTTCGTATTTCTTGGGAGGATTCTCGGCATATTTGATCGTTCCGTCGGGCCGATGAAAGAACCACTCGGGATGCTCTTTCACATAAGGATGATCCGGAGAGCAGTTGATCGCGAAATCGAGGGCGATTTCCATGCCTCTCGAACGAACCTGGCTGACCAGCCAGTCGAAGTCGTCAAGTGTCCCAAGCTCCGGTTCGACGGCTTTGTGGCCCCCAAATTGGCTGCCGATCGCGTACGGCACACCGGGATCTCCCGGCTCACTCGTGACCGAGTTATTTTTCCCCTTCCGCTTGGTAAACCCGATCGGATGAATCGGAGGAAAATAGATCACGTCGAACCCCATCGCTTTCGCATCGTCAATTCGGCCGAGGCAATCACGGAACTTCGATCCGGCGTTCGGCTTTCCTTCCGCGGAACGCGGAAAGAATTCGTACCACGCGGCGAACAGCGCCTCCGAACGGTCTACGACGACCGGAACATAAGGTTGAAACTCGGTCCTAAGGTCGAGGTCAGGCCACGCCGCCATCAATCCGCTCAATTCCGGGTTCTTGGCCAGTTGAGCGCCAAAGTGAGCATCGGCACTCTTAAGTTGTTTGGAAAAAGTAAGTAACCGCTCCTTGTCCTGTTTAAGTGTCGCGCGGTTCGCGGCCTTTTCCACCAGGATCGATGCCTCGTCCAGCTCCGTTCTTAGCTCGGTATTACCGGCACCGAACTTCTTTGCATATTCAATCTGCCACGACTTGAAATGGTCTTCCCACGCCTCAATCGTGAACTCATGGAGCGCGTTCTCGATGAAGTGACAGACACCCTCCCATCGATCATTCTCCGTCGGTCTCATCGGCGTCTGATGCCAGTCCGCCTCGCCAGTTTTTCGCCATTTCAGATTGGCAGAGAGTTGGTCATGGCCATCCTTGAAAACGTCCGCTGACACCTTCAGCTCTTGCCCTACCACCCTCTTGATCGGGTAACGCCCGCCGTCGAAAAACGGGTCGAGGTTTTCAATGACAACGGTTGGCAACCGTTCCAGAGTCAATTTTTTCGTGCTCACGCGAATCCAATCCTGGTTTGGGGTCTATCCGGAAGACCGGCTAAGAAATCTCCAAAGAACCTAAAGTCCTCCGCGGCGGAAGCAACTTCGATCAGCGTTTTTATCGCCGGCTTGATATGGCGCAGGAATTCGCGTTTTTCCTTTACCAGTCCGATCACTCCGTAGGCCCCGAGCGCCTGCATCAACCGTTGAATCCCGCAATCCAAGTAAACTGTTTTGAACTCATCGAGTTTCCAACCCTCCCCGTTCCGCTCAAAATAATATCCCAAAAGATGAGCCCGTTCTTGATCTGCGAGGTTGACGTAAGGGTCGAAGAACAGCGAGGCTAGATCGTACTGTGCCAAGCCGGGGCGCATTCCCTGAAAATCAATCAGATAGGCTTGCTCGTCCCAGATGATAATATTCTGCGATTGAAAGTCGCGGTGCACCAGGACCCTTGGGTATGAGGCTAACCGCCTGGCAAGATTCACAAACGCAGCATGCTCGCGCAGCCGCTTTATTTCAGCGGCCGGCACTTGAAAATAGCGTCCGAGGCAGTTTTCCAGGCAATAATTCTGTTCCCAACGATAAAGTGATTCGTCAAATCCGGATTGCAGGCGCAAATGCGCGCAAAGTGCCAACTCCGCCCTGTGCAAAACCATCACCTGATCGAGCACCGCCTCGTAGAAGCGACATCGAACTGACCAGGGCTCGGTCCGATAGTGCCAGAGATCTTCTTCGCCCAGATCTTGCATCCAGATCAAGCCTTGATCGTGATCATGGTAGTAGATTAGCGGCGCGTTGACTCCTATTCCGTCCAAGAAATTTGCAATCGCAACGAATCTTTCGTTTTCGAACTTCTCGGGATTGTACTTCACTAGAATCAGCGAATAATCGACACTGAATCGTACGCGATAGTATCGCCGGTCCGAGCCACCTTTATCGAGAGGCACTATTTCGACGTGAACATGATTGTAGTGCGGAAAACGCTCACGCGTTTGATGGAGTAGACACTCTAGAGCACCGTCACGCATACTATACTATGAGGCTCATGTGAAGTCGGTCTGCTCGTAAGTCCCGGGTTCGACCTTGACGCCGCCCACGATACAGGAGCGCAGCGTCGTGCTCCGGGAAACCTGTGAACCGGGAAGCAAAATCGACTTCTCCAGAAGAACGTCAGCTTCGACGGCGCACATTTGGCCCACATAAGAAGCATTTTCGATTCTGGCCTTGGGCGAGACCTGGGCGGAAGGCTCAACCTGCACCGGCCATTGAGGATCGCGGACATAGTCGGGCGACCAACATTCGTGTAGGATGATCTGGTGCACGTTCAAGTATTCGGCTCTTGATCCAATGTTGAACCAACGATTTTCTTCCAGTGGCAAGCCTCCAATCCGGCCCCCCGATTTGAGCCATTGGACGATGATTGGAACGAAAGATATTTTCGTGGCCTCCGGTATCCGCCTGAATACTGACGAATTCCAGACCGAGATACCGGCAAAATCGTATTCTC
>Ga0213872_10002701_pt1 | contig 10234 bp, 12 predicted proteins | sample VelepicomBERX_R2_FD_160071 | JGI IMG/M metagenome (GOLD analysis project Ga0213872, IMG submission 160071) | Rhizosphere microbial communities from Vellozia epidendroides in rupestrian grasslands, the National Park of Serra do Cipo, Brazil - RX_R2 | ecosystem: Host-associated > Plants > Roots >... | reverse complement strand
CGGCGATCGCCGGATTCTATCCCACCGAGCGCGGCGAGAGCGTGATGCTCGACCTCGGCGCCAATGTGGTGTGCGACGCCAACAACCTTGTCGAATTCGCCATCATGGGCGAAGTCTTCGCCCGCATTGTGCTGGGCGTCGAGGAACCGAGCGTCGGCCTGTTGAATGTCGGCTCGGAGGAGATGAAGGGCAACGACGCCGTGCGCGCCGCCGCCGCCACCCTCAAGACCGGCCATCTGCCGCTGAAATTCCACGGTTTCGTCGAAGGCAACGACATCACCAAGGGCACGGTAGACGTCGTGGTGGCCGACGGTTTCTCGGGGAATATCGCGCTCAAGGCCGCCGAGGGCACCGCCAATCTCTATCGCCGCTTCCTGCGCGAGGCTTTCTCCAGTTCCTGGCTGGCGCAGCTCGGCTATCTGCTGGCGCGCCCGGCGCTGAACAAGGTCAAGATGCGCACCGATCCGCGGCGCTATAACGGCGCCATGCTGCTCGGGCTCAACGGCATCACCGTCAAGAGCCATGGCGGCACCGATGCCGAGGGATTCGCCAACGCCATCGGCGTCGCGGTGGATCTCGTCAAGCAAGGCTTCAACGACAAAATCAAGGAGGAGCTGCTGGCGCTCCGCTCACAGGCGGCGGCCAGCTGACGACATGATCCGTTCCCAATTCGTCGGGTTTGGCGCTTACCTCCCGGAGCGCATCGTCACCAACGCCGAGATGGCGCAGAAGGTGGACACCAGCGACGAATGGATCGTCGAACGGACCGGCATCCGGCAGCGTCACATCGCCGCCGAGGGCCAGCTCACTTCCGACCTTGCATTGGAATCCGCTCGCAACGCTCTGAAATCGGCGGGACTTACCGCCGCCGACGTCGATCTGGTGCTGGTCGCCACGGCGACCCCGGACAATACGTTTCCCGCCACCGCCACCAAGGTTCAGGCCGCGCTCGGCATGACCCACGGCTTCGCCTTCGACGTCCAGGCGGTGTGTTCGGGCTTCATCTACGCCCTGTCGGTGGCAGACAATTTCATCAAGGCCGGCCAGGTCAAGACGGCGCTGGTGATCGGCGCCGAGACCTTCTCGCGTATTCTCGACTGGAACGATCGCACCACCTGCGTGCTGTTCGGCGATGGCGCCGGCGCCGTGGTGCTGCGCGCAGGCGCAGGCAAGGGCGATATTTCCGACCATGGCATCCTGTCGACCCATCTTCATTCGGACGGACGCCATTACGGGCTGCTGCAGGTCGATGCCGGCCCGTCGCGCGGTCAGGCGGTGGGTTATGTCCACATGGAAGGGCGCGAGGTTTTCCGCCATGCCGTCAGCAATCTGACCTCGGTGCTGGAAGAGACCCTGGCGCATAACGGCATCGGCCCGAAGAATGTCGATTGGGTGGTGCCGCACCAGGCCAACAAGCGCATCCTGGACGGCACCGCGCGCAAGCTGGATTTCCCGCTCGAACGGGTGGTGGTGACGGTCGACCGTCACGCCAACACCTCGGCGGCCTCGGTGCCGCTGGCGCTGGCCGAAGCGGTCGGCGACGGCCGCATCAAGCCGGGGCATCTGGTGCTTCTCGAAGCCATGGGCGGCGGCTTCACTTGGGGAGCTGCGCTCGCGCGGATGTAGGCGCGGCAGCGCTTGTCGAGCGCTGTAACATTACCTTACAACCTTCTGATATTGACGGATTTCTTCGGAAACGGTACCGTCTTGCGTGTAATTCGGAAGGATTCGCGGCATGTCCGAGCAAACCGTCACCCGGGCCCAGTTGAGCGACGCCGTCTATCAGGAAGTCGGTCTCTCGCGGAATGAATCGGCCGATCTGCTCGAGCTGGTTCTGAACGAGATGGTGGACGCCTTGACCCGCGGCGAATCCGTCAAGATCTCCTCGTTCGGCAGTTTCTCGATCCGGTCGAAGGGCACCCGCATCGGCCGCAATCCGAAGACCGGCGAGGAAGTGCCGATCCTGCCGCGCCGTGTTCTGGTCTTCCGCGCCTCGCAGCTCTTGAAGAGCCGCATCAATGATGGGTTGGCCAAGTCCGCCCGAAGCCAGAAGTCGTAAGGCGCGATGGAGGCCTCCGACAGCTCGGCGGCGTCAAGGCGTCCCGCCAAATCGGAAGCCGCGTTCCGCACGATCAGCGAGGTTTCCGAGGATCTCGACGTGCCGCAGCACGTGCTGCGCTTCTGGGAGAGCAAATTCGCCCAGATCAAGCCGCTGAAGCGCGGCGGCGGCCGGCGCTATTACCGCCCCGAAGACGTCACTCTGCTGGGACACATCCGCGATCTGCTTTATCGCGACGGCTACACCATTCGCGGTGTGCAGAAGCTGCTGCGCGAACCGGGCGCGCGCAGCCGCATCGAAGCCGGCGACATCGAAGCGGCGCCGCCGCCGGCCGAGGTCCATGCCGAGGGCGAGATGGCCGACGAGCATTCTCCCGACCATGACGTCGCGCTGCGCGAGATGCTGGCCGAACTCCTTGAACTGCGCCGTCTTTTGGCCGATGCGCGGCGCAAATAAGGGCGGTTGCGTTCCCGGTTCATGATGGCTATAGTGCGCCTCCGCTCGTCGCCGGCCCCTCTGGGCGTCGGCGCGCAGCATCGGTCGGAGCGTAGCGCAGCCCGGTAGCGCATCAGTCTGGGGGACTGGGGGTCGTGGGTTCGAATCCCGCCGCTCCGACCAATAAAAAAGGGCCCTTATGGGCCCTTTTTTATTGGTCTCCGCGTCGGTCTCTCGAACCCACGCTGGGTTTGGTGCGGGAGCGCTCCTTCGAAGAAGGAGAACCAGCGCGACCAAACGGCCGCGAAGCGGCCAATCCCGCCGCGGCCGAGCACCGTGATTGCCCTACGCCTCGCTTACCGCGACCCGAAGCTCGGTCGTCGTCACCGCCCGCATCAATGTGCGCAGTTCGCTCAGAAGATGTTCGCCGCGCGCATCAAGGCGAAGGTCACCGAAGTGAACGGCAGCCACGCGTCGCTGGTCGTCCACGCGCAGGAAGTCGCCGAAGTGATCGAAAAGGCCGCCTTGGCCAAGTGAGTTCGATCGTCCTCCCGGAGCTTGTCTCCGGGAGGACCCCTTCACGGACTCGCCGCCACCTCTCCCCCTTCATACGCCTTCGCGATCTTCCTCACCGTGCCATCCTCCTCCATCTCCCGCACCGCTCGCGCCAACCTTTTCACCAACCCCGCATCACACCGTCTCGAACAGGCGACATACTGCTCCGTCACCGCCTCGGGCATCGCGCTAACGGTGAGATCCGCGTCCACCGTCCCCCCGACCACGCCGAACCAGGCATCGATTCTTCCCGCCCGCATCATCTTCGCCGCCATGGCGTCCAGCGCGACATCGACCAGCTGGTCTTCGGAAAAGCCCTTTTCCATCAGGATCGCATAAGCCGCCGAGCCCCGTTCGACACCGATCTTGGCAAACCGGCTTTTCGCCGCGGCGAACGAAATCACCTTCTTCCCCGGCGCGAAGAACGCCCGCTCGACGGTGACGACCCGCGCGATCCAGGTGAAGCTCGGCTCGCGCTCCTGCAACCGGGCGAGGGGTACGATCAGCGTATTGTCGAGATGCGGCACGTCATGCAGCGCCCGCGCATTGGGTACTTCGATCACTTTCGGCTGAAGGTTCGCGCGGCGCATCGCCTCGAAAACCACGTCGCCGACGATGCCGTGACGATCCGTTCCGACCAGGGAATAGGGAGGCACGTCCATCACATAGACGGACACTTCCGGCATGGCGTCTTCCGCCATTGCCGCCCCCGCGCAGAGCGCCACAATAACACTGAACCACCGCAACAGGTTTCCCCCTCGGATCGCGGGTTGGCACCGGCTTCAAATCCTAAGCGCACCCCAGCATAATTGCACACCGATCATCGATGAGGACAATAAGGGACATGTTGAAGACTCTGTTGCTGTCGACGCTGCTTCTCACCGGGTTCGCCACCCGCGCCGCGACCCCCGCCGATTCCCTGCAGACCGTCCTGCATTCCCCGGATTTCGCCGAGATCACCACCGCCGACGCGGTCATGATCGATCAGCGCTACGCCACCACCAACAATTTCATGGGGCGGGACCTCTACGGCCCGTTCAACCGCGTCTTCCTGCACAGGCTGGCCTACGACAAGCTGAAAGCGGCCATCGCCCTGCTGAAGCAGGAGCACCCCACCTATCATTTCATCCTGTTCGACGCGCTCCGGCCGCGTTCCGTTCAATATCTGCTGTGGAACAAGGTCGCCGGAACGCCCCAGGAACCGTATGTGGCCGACCCGAAGAAGGGCTCGGTCCACAATTACGGATTCGCCGTCGATCTCTCGGTGGTCGACGACAAGGGGCGCGAACTCGATATGGGAACGCCTTACGACACCTTCAGCCCGCTTGCCGAGCCGCAATTGGAGGCCGCCAAGCTAGCCGCCGGCGAACTGACGGCGGCCCAGATCGCCAACCGCATGGTCTTGCGCAAGCCGATGGAGGCGGCGGGCTTCAAGGTGCTGCCCAATGAATGGTGGCATTTCGACGCGCTGCCGGCGGACATCGTCCGCCGCCGCTTCACGATCGTAGAGTAGGGGAGTGGACGCCGGGCGGCTCGGTCGCCAGCTCGGCTTTCAGCCAGTCGCGGAAGGCGCGGACGCCCTTTTGCTCGGCCTTGTCGCGGCGGCACACCAGCCAATACGAATAGATGCTGGGCAGTTCTGTGGTGCCCAGGCGGATCAGCCGGCCCTGGCGCAGATCGTCGTCGACCAGCAGGGTCTGGCCCAGCGCCACGCCTTGCCCGGCCAGCGCCGCCTCCAGCCCCATATGGGTGCTCTCGAACACGATCGGGCGGCGGATCTGCACCGAGGGCAGGCCCGCCGCGGCGAACCAGCGCGGCCAGGTCGGCAATCCGGCGTTGGTGATGGCGCTTTCGTCGTGGATGAGCGGCACCGTCGACAGGCCTTCGACGGTCGACAGCTTCACGCCATAGGCCTGGGCGAAAGCCGGGCTGCACACCGGAAAGGCCATCACGTCCGAGAGTTTTTCGCTGAACAGCTCGGGATATTCGCCCCGTCCATAGCGCAGCCCGATGTCCACCGGCTGGCGGTTGAAATCGGCCAGCAGCCCGCTTCCCGATAGCCTGACCTCGTAATCCGGACAGACCAGATTGAAGCGCGGCAGCCGAGGCGCCAGCCATTTGGTGGCCAGCGACGGCATGGCGGTCACTTCCAGCACCGGCAAGGTCTGGATGGCGGATTCGACGAGGTCGCTCATCTGCACGAACAGGGTGCCGAGCGGCGCCGCCAGCCGATTGCCGGCCTCGGTCAGCCGCACCGCGCGGTTGAGGCGCAGGAACAGCGGCTGGCCCAGACGCTGTTCGAGGCGCTTGACCTGCTGGCTGACGGCGGCCGGAGTGACGCCAAGCTCGTGCGCAGCCTGCGCGAAGCTGAGATGACGGGCGGCCGATTCGAATGCGCGCAAGGCGTTGAGCGGCAACCACCGGGGAGGCGTCGAAAGCGTCATGCCCTAAGGTATGACCGGCAAATTAGTTTTTGTTGTGTCAGTTTTGTGGTTATGACTTGTCGGGCGTGGTCCGTTCTGTTAATGGTACAAAACGGGAACATCAGAGGGAAGCGTCATGCAGCATGCCTCCGGAACCTTCGAGGTTACGACCATCCCCCAGCCGCACGAGGAACAGGCCGGCGGCGAGGCTGTCGGGCGTCTTTTGCTCGAAAAGAAGTTCTCCGGCGATCTCGATGCCGTTTCGGCGGGAACCATGCTGGGGGCACGAAGCCCGGTGCAGGGTTCGGCCGGGTATGTGGCGATCGAGAAGGTGTCCGGCACGCTGAGCGGATTGGGGGGCAGCTTCCTGCTCCAGCATTTCGGCGTGATGACGCGGGGGGCGATGGAACAGACCGTGGTGATCATCCCCGACAGCGGGACCGGCGGCCTTACCGGCATCGCCGGCAAGATGACCATCGCCATCGAGAATGGCGCGCATCACTACCATCTCGACTATACCTTGCCGTGAGTCTGTCCCGATCGGCGGAAATGCGCTACCTTTGCGGTAGTTGAGTCCTGGCCGAGGTTTAGCCATGCCCGAGGAAATCATCGGAGCCTACACGCTGAAGAGTTCCACCGAACCCCGTACGACGGTCGAGAAAGTGGTGACCCGTCGCTATGAGGTTTGGAGCAACAAGACCCTGGTCCTGCGCACCGTCCACGAGCAGCAGGCCATCCGCCGCGCCACCGAAGTGCAGGGCGACGTCAAGGTCGTCAGCCACATCGAATAAAAAGGGCGGGAGAGAGCGCCTCTCCCGCCTTGACCTTACCAGCCGATGGCGGCGCCGACCGGCGCGCGCCGGTCATTGGCGCCGTAGTATTTCCCATCCGACTTCGCCGACAGGGTTTCGCCACCCACCAGGATCGCCTCGCTGGCGCCGGACATGGTGCCCTCCGACAGCGTGTAGCCCATTGCCTGCAGTTCTCGGGCCACATCGTCGGTGAAGGCGCCCTCGTCATAGGCGACGTGATCCGGCAGCCATTGCTGATGGATGCGGGGCGCGTCGACCGCCTGCTGCACCGTCATGTGATAATCGACCAGATTGACGATGGCCTGAGCGATCGAGGTGATGATGGTGCCGCTGCCGAAACTTCCGATGATCAGCGCCGTCTTGCCGTCGGGCCGGGCCAGGATGGTCGGCGTCATCGAGCTGAGCGGCGCCTTGCCGGGCAGGATCTGGTTGTTCGCCCCGGTGACCAGCCCGTCCTCGTTGGGCGAACCGGGTTTGGCCGAGAAATCGTCCATCTCGTTGTTGAGAACGATGCCGGTGCCGGGCGGCACCACCTTCGAGCCGAACCAGTCGTTCAGCGTATAGACCACCGAAACCGCGGTGCCGTTCTTGTCGATCACCACGTAATCGGTGGTGTGATTGCCTTCCTGCGTGGTCTCGACCCACCCCAGCGACCGCGACGGGGTCGCCTTGCGGGCGGGGATATGGTCGCGGATCTTCTTGGCATAGGCCTTGTCGGTCAGGTGCTCGATCGGGTTCTGCACGAAATCGGGATCCCCCAGCGTGCTGTTGCGGTCGAAGAAGGCGCGGCGCATCGCCTCGGCCAGCACATGCAGCGAGGCCGCGCTGTGGAAGCCGAGCTTGCCCATGTCGTAGCCTTCGACGATGTTCAGCATCTCGCACAGGGTGGTGCCGCCCGAGCTGGGCGGAGCCGCCGTGGTGATCTGATAATGGCGATAGGTGCAGGTGACAGGCGTGCGTTCATGGACGTCATGCGCGGGATAGCGCTCGAAATCGCCTTTTTTCAGGATGCCGCCATGAGCGTCGCTGGCGGCGACGATGGCGTCGGCGATCGGGCCGCGATAGAAGGCGTCGTTGCCGCTCTGGGCGATCATCCTCAGGCTCTGGGCCAGATCGGGCTGGCGCAGGCGGGTGCCCACCGCCGGGGCGTCCTTTCCGTTGACCAGGAAGATCCGCGCGGCTTCCGGGTCTTTGGCGATATTGGCGGCGGCTTCGGCGATGCTGTGGACGTCGCCCTCCTTCAGCACGAAACCGCGATCGGCCAGATCGATCGCCGGCTCGACCAGCTTCTCGCGCGGCAGGGTGCCGTATTTCTCGCGCGCCACCTCGAAGCCGGCGACGGTGCCGGGAATGCCGGAGGCGAGATAGCCGATCTCGCTCAGTTCGGGGATGACGTTGCCGTTCTTGTCCTGGAACAGGGTCGGCTTGGCCAGCTGCGGCGCGCGCTCGCGGAAATCGATGAATTGGGTGCGCCCGTCGGCGAAGCGGATGGTCATGAAGCCGCCGCCGCCGATATTGCCGGCGGCGGGGTGAACGACCGCCAGGGCATAGCCTACGGCTATGGCGGCATCGACAGCGTTGCCGCCCTTTTTCAGGATCTCGGCGCCGACCTGCGAGGCGAGATATTGGGTACTGACCACCATGCCGTGCTGGGCGGAAACCGCTGATTCGGCCATGGCTTGAGGGGCGGCGCCGAGGCTCAAGGCCCACAGCGACGCAACGACGAGATTGCGCATGTTTCACTCCCCGGTTCTCGGCGCTTTTGGCTACGCCGATGTCTTATTTGTGCGATACTCCGCCAATTATCGGCGTTCGGCAATGGGGGCCGGGCCGCGCAGATGACAAGAAAGTTTCACTGGCGCCGAAGGACAAGCTGAGCTTCGGTAAGGCGGAATTGGGGGAATGGCGCAAGCGGTGATGCAGATCGAAGAACAGGGTCGGGACGTGGTGTCGTTCGACGTCTTGGCTCAGGACACGCTGCAGGTGATGCTGCTGCTCGGTAAAATGGCGGAAATGATCGCCGACGGGGAGGCGCCTGCGCTGATCAACGCCCTGTTCCCCGAGGTCATCGAGGCCGTGGCGCGGCATTTCCACATCGAGGAGACGATGATGGAGCGCGGCGGTTATCCCGGCCGCGCCTGGCACCGCGTGGTGCACCGCGAATTGCTGAACGAGATGCGTCTGGCCCAGTCGCGCGCCGGCGCCGACCAGGCGGCGATCGACCGCGCCCTGCTGCGCCGCATCCGCGCCGTTTTCGCCCAGGACGCCGATGACGACGATCAGTTCCGCGCTCGGGCCAAGATGGGCCTGTTCAAGGAGATCCTGCCCGACGCCCATCCCGCCGATCTGGCGGCGGCGCTGCCCGATTTCGACAGCCGCCAGCGCGGCGACATCTTCGGCGAGCTGAAGACCGAACAGGCTTCCGGCACGCTGGAGGGGGTCAACGCCAAACTGCAGCGCGAGCTGGTTGCCTCGCTGTCGATCGAGCGGGTGGCCGAGCTGATCGACTACATGACCCCGGCCCAGGCGGCCGCGGTGCTGCGCAATCTGACCCCGGCGGAATGCTGGGCGATCCTGCAGCAATTGGGGCCGGTGCGGTCGCGCAAGATCTCGGCGCTGATGGAAAAGCGCGCGCGGGAGACGCTGCTCCACCTTGCCACGCTGCGCTATCTGCGGGTCGAGCCGGAAATGACCAGCGCCGTGCTGATGAACCGCTATCGCGACATGGCCAGGACGGTGCGGGTATGGCGCTATATCTATGTCATCTCGCCCGAGGGGGTGCTGCTCGGGGTCGCCGACATGCGCGACGTGCTGATGGCGGCGCCGTCGACGCGACTATCCGAGGTAATGATGACCAACGTCGTCAGCCTGCGCGACAGCGACAGCGTCGACGCGGCGGCGGCGCAATTCGAGCATTATGGCTTCGAGGCTCTGCCGGTGGTGGATGACGGCGACGTGCTGCAGGGCGTGCTGGTGGCGCGCGACGTGATGACCGGGGGGGGGTGGTGATGGCGCTTCTGGCGATCGGTTTGCTGATTTTTCTCGGGATGCATTCGATCCGCATCGTCATCCCGGAATGGCGCGAAAAACGGATCGAGCGACTGGGCAAGATGACCTGGCGGGGACTGTATTCGCTGGCCTCGCTGCTCGGCTTCGCGATGATCGTCGTCGGCTTCGGCGACGCCGGCGGCGAAGAACCCGTCTGGCAGCCGCCGGCCTTCATGGCCCACGTCACGGCGCTGCTGGTGCTGATCGCCTTCATCCTGGTCGCCGCCGCCTATGTGCCGGGCAACCGGATCAAGCCGCGGGTTGGCCATCCGATGCTGCTGGGGGTGAAAAGCTGGGCGGCGGGACATCTGCTGTCCAACGGCGAACCGCGCGATTTCCTGCTGTTCGGCGCCTTTCTGGCGTGGGCGGTGGTCGATTACGCCGCCTCGCGCCGCCGCGACCGCGCCGCGGGCGTGTCTTATCCCGCCGGCGGGCCGCGTGGGGATGGTCTGACGGTTGCCGTCGGCGTGGTCGGCTGGGCGGTGTTCGCCTTCTATCTGCACCGCGCGCTGATCGGCGTGAGCCCGCTGGGGTGATCGATCATGCAGCCTGACTTCTGGCACCGCCGCTGGGAAAACAATCAGATCGGGTTTCACAACAGCGAAACCCATCCGATGCTGCCGGCGCATTTCGAGAATTTGGCCGTGCCTCAAGGCGGGCGGGTATTCGTCCCGCTCTGCGGCAAGACGCTCGACATCCATTGGCTGCTGGCGAACTTCTATCGTGTCGTCGGGGCGGAGCTCAGCCGGATCGCCATCGAGCAGCTGTTTCAGGAACTGGGCCTGGAGCCGGTCATCGCGGCGGACGGCGCGCATCAGCGATTCAGCGCGGACGGCATCGACATTTTCGTCGGCGACATCTTCGACCTGACGGCGGAGAAGATCGCGCCTGTAGACGCCATC
>Ga0213872_10002700_pt1 | contig 10235 bp, 8 predicted proteins | sample VelepicomBERX_R2_FD_160071 | JGI IMG/M metagenome (GOLD analysis project Ga0213872, IMG submission 160071) | Rhizosphere microbial communities from Vellozia epidendroides in rupestrian grasslands, the National Park of Serra do Cipo, Brazil - RX_R2 | ecosystem: Host-associated > Plants > Roots >... | reverse complement strand
TCGAACTGGGCCTCGGCGGTGTCGCTGATCAGGGCATGCGCGCCGACGCCGGCGTTGTTGACCAGGTCGTCGAAGCGCTCGCGCTGCCAATGGGTGCGCAGAGCGGTCTGCAGGGCCTCGGCGAAGGCCGCGAAATGCGCGCCCATGCCGGTGGCCGGCCCCACATCGAGCGGCAGGGCCACGGCCCGGCGGCCCAGGGCCTCGACGGCAGCCACCACCGACTGAGCTTCATCCTGGCGGCTGCGGTAGGTCAGGACCAGGTCCGAGCCCTGGCGGGCCAGCGCCAGGGCCATGCTGCGGCCCAGGCCCCGGCTACCGCCGGTGATGAGCGCGATGCGGGGGGTGGTCGAGTTGGTTTCAGGAAGAGCGTGCGACATGGAATGCCTTTCGGTGCCTTGGGTTGAGAGATGGCATCGAGTCTATTGATTCATTTATTCCAAATAAATACATATAATCAGACCAGATAATTCATTCAAACCGAACAATCCATGCACCCTTCTCCCGACGCGATGCAGACCTTCCTGCGGGTGGCCGAACTGAGCAGCTTCACCCGCGCCGCCGAGCACCTGGGGCGTCCCAAGGCCAGCGTGTCGCAGGCGATCCAGGCCCTGGAAGCCGAGCTGGGCACCCGGCTGCTGCACCGCACCACCCGCCGTGTGCAGCTCACCCAGGACGGGCAGCTGTTCTACGAGCGCTGCAAGGACCTGCTGGCCGACATGGAGGAGTTGCGCGGACTGTTCCGCCAGAGCCCGGCCCAGCTCAGCGGGCGCCTGCGGGTGGACATGCCGGCCGGCCTGGCGCGGCTGCGCGTGCTGCCGCGGCTGCCGACCTTTCTGCAGGCCCACCCGGGGCTCAGCATCGAGATCAGCAGCACCGACCGCCGCGTCGACCTGGTGCAGGAGGGCTTCGACTGCGTGCTGCGCATCGGGACGCTAGAGGATTCGGACCTGATCGCCCGCCCGCTGGGCCAGCTCAGCCAGATCAACTGCGCCAGCCCCGCCTACCTGGAACGCCACGGCCGGCCGCAGAACCTGCAGGACCTGTCGCAGCACCTGCTGGTGCACTACCTGCCCAACCTGGGCGGCAAGCCGGTGGGCTGGGAATGGATGGAAGGGCCGGTGCTGCACCGCCTGCCGATGAAGGGCCTGGTGACGGTGAACAGCACCGAGTGCTACCAGGCGGCCTGCCTGGCCGGACTGGGACTGATCCAGGCGCCGGCCGCCGGCCTGCGCCCCCTGGTCGAGGCCGGGCTGCTGTGCGAGGTCTTGCCCGACTTCTGCGCGCCGCCGCTCCCGGTGTCGCTGGTCTATGCCCACCGGCGCCATCTGCCGCGCCGCGTCCAGGCCTTCATGGACTGGCTGGCGGAGCAACTGGCCGAGGGCATGGAGCCGCTGGCCCCGCGCTGAATCGGTCTGTCGGGGCCAGGGGCGGGCTAGAGGAAGGTGGCGTCAGCGGATGCGGGAACGGGCCATCAGGTCGCTCAGGCGTTCGACCTGCAAGCCCGGTTCTGGGCGGCGGCGGCACACGCCTCGATCTGCGCCGCGTTCTGCTGCAGGGCCGGCCCCTGCCGGTCCCGGGCTTGACAGGCGTCAATGTGCTGCGTCTCTAATATGCGGCATCCGTCCGCCCAGGAGCCCCCATGAAGACCAGCCTTTCCCTGCTGATCCAATACGCCCGCTACCACCGGGACCCACGCAACATCGCCACCCACCTCCTCGGCATCCCGATGATCGTGCTGGCCGTGGCGGTGTTGCTCGCCCGCGCACGCATCGACCTGGGAGGCTGGTCGCTGAACGCGAGTTGGCTGGCCTGGGCCGTTGCCACGGCCTGGTACCTGCGGCTGGGGCTGGGTGCGGTGGAGTGGGGGGTGAGTGTGGCGGTCGGCCTGCTGGTGGCGCTGGCCCAGCCTTTGGCGACCGGAGACTGGATCCAATGGCTGGGCTGGGGTCTGGGCCTGTTCGTGCTCGGCTGGCTGATCCAGTTCCTCGGGCATTTCTATGAGGGCCGCAAACCCGCCTTCGTCGACGACCTCGTCGGCCTGCTGGTCGGGCCGATGTTCGTGGTCGCGGAACTGCTGTTTGCGCTGGGCCGTTGCCAGGCCCTGAAGGCCAGCATCGACGAAGCCGCTGGTCCGGTGCGCAGCAGATCCGGTGCCGCCCCTTGAGAGCAGGCGATCCAACAGGCGGCCCTCGGTGACCAGGGACGCGTGCACAGCGGTGACCACAGAGCGCCTCTCACCAGCAGAGAACCGGCAATATCTCAGAACCACAGGCGGCGTGGAAACCCACGCGGCTCAGGCGGGAACGCCGATGCGCCGGATCAGTTCTTTCTGCCGCCGGACCATGGCCCGGTGGTATTGGTCGGCCTCGACCTGGGACATGGGCTGCATCACATTCCGGCCTTCGGCTTCCAATCGCGACCGGACAGCCGGAATGGAAATCGCCTTTCCCACCGCCTCTCTCAGCAGATCGAGCGCTTCGCCCGGCGTGTCATGCCGGACGTAGTAGCCGCCCCCGATCTCGTACTCGAAATCCGGCAGGTTGCGGCTTTGATCGATGGTGGGGAGATGCCTCAGCGGCAAGGGCAATTGACGCGAAAGGCTGGTGATCAGTTTCAACCGCCCGATCTGGGCCATGCCCTCCATATTGAGTTGGTAGGCCAGGATCGCAAAATCGATCTGCCCGCCGCCCAGGTCCTGCAGCACCGGCGCACCGCCCTTGTACGGCACATGCAGGAATTGGGCGCCGATGCGGTGGGCGAGGTCTTCGGTGATCAGGTGATAGAGGGATCCCACACCGACGCTGCCGAAGGTCAATCCTTGTCTGCCCCGCGCCTTCGCCAGGCCGATGAATTGATCAAAGCTCGAGACCGGCAGATCGGGCCGGCTCACCAGCACGATGGTGGTGGAAGACAGGGGCTGTACCAGCCTGAAGTCCTCGGGCTGGAACTTCAGGTCCCGGTTCAGCAAGGGCGGCAGGATGATCTCATTGACCGAGCCATGGAGAAAGGCATAGCCGTCTGCCGGGCTGTTCAAAATCCGGCGGGCCGCCAAGACCCCGGTTCCCCCGGCGACATTCTCGACCAGGACCTGCTGACCCAAGGCCTCACCGATCGGACCGTTGAGGATGCGCGCCGCCGCGTCGCTGGCGCCCCCTGCCGGATAGGGGACCACCAAGGTCAGCGGCTTGAGCTCCGGAAAACGCACGGGGCCGGCATTGGCATGGTTGCCCAGCAGCGGGGCCAATGCCAGGGAAGCCACAAACCGGCGTCGACGCAGGCCGGACGAGGCTTCGCCTCCGCGCCATGGGACTTTGCCAGGAACGGCGCGGGGGATTGAGGGGGTCTTCATCATGCTCTCCCATGGACGGTCTGCCGGAATGGCTGGCGCCAGTCTAGGAACGAAGGGGGAATGGCTTCAATGCTTCGCGGGGGCCGTATGCATGCGCCATGCGCAACGATCGACAGCCGTCAGGTCGGCGGCATGCCACGGACCACATGGCTCAGCATCTTGTTGGCGATCGGCGAAAGATAACGACCGCTTCGGCTGACCACGTGGATGAAGCTGCTGTTGAGCAGGGGATTGGCCAAGGGCAGCGACACCATCGCCTTGAATTCGCTGCCTTTGAAGGGCTGGGATCTCGGACTCATCACATAGCCGATGCCGGCCATGGCGAACTGCCAGAGCACCCGGAACGAGTTGGTGAGCAACATCGGACGGAGCCTGACCCGCTCATCGAGTTCCGCCATGTCGACCTGCTTGCGCACGCCGAACTCGTCGCCCAGCGAAGCCCCCTGGTAGGGCAACAGGTCCTGGAACTGGACCGGTCGGCGCAAGCGTGCCAGATCATGGCTTCGATGGACATGGACGCGAATCGGTGCCCTGCGCGAATAGTGGGAACGCAGCCGCACATCCGAGGGAGGCTGGAAGACCAGCCCGAAATCGGACTCCTCCTCGACGATGCGCCGAATGGTTTCTGCCGTCCCCTCGATCTGGATCTGGCATCGGATATCGGGATGGCTCATCAAAAAAGGCGCCAGGATGCCGCTGAACACCCAGTCGATGAAACCCTCTCCAAAGACCAGATTGACGCTGCCTGCGCGGGCCTGCTTGATCCGTTCGACCTCTTTCATGAAGTCGCCCTGAAGGTCCTGCTGACGCATGGCGAAAAATGACAGGGCCTTCCCAGCGTCCGTCGGAACGACTCCTCGTCCGCGCTTTTCCAGCAGGCGCAATCCCAATTGCTCCTCCAGCCGCGCGATCGAGCGGCTGACCGCCGAAGGGTCTGTCTGCAACTGCTCGGCGGCAGCGCGAACCGATCCCGTCTCGATGACCTGTAAAAGGCATTGCAAACGCTTGTGGGCCCAGAAATCTTCCATGGCAACCTTCCCCCGTTGACCCCTGCATATTGCCGCGTCGGTCGATTCAATCGCTGCGTCAAACGCAATGAATCGTCCATGGAACTGTCATTGATGCGAACAGTTGTGACTTGAAGAATCCGGCGCAGGAGGCTCCGCACCCCTGGCTGGCACAGCCCCGTGAAGCCCCGTCACCCGCCCATGAAAGCCCCCCATGTCGACGACCTCACCAACCCCTTCATCCCGGCCCCTGCCCAATGCTCTGTTGGAGCAGATGCGCCATTGGCGACGCGATCTGCACGCCCATCCGGAAACGGCTTTCGAGGAATTCCGGACCTCCCAGATCGTTGCAGGCCTGTTGCAGAACATGGGGCTGGAGGTGCACCGAGGCCTCGCAAAGACCGGGGTGGTGGCCACGTTGCGACGCGGCCCCGGCCCTGCGATCGGATTGCGCGCCGACATGGATGCCCTGGACATCGAAGAGGTGGCTGGACGCCCTCATGGTTCCGTCGTGCCCGGCAAGATGCACGCCTGCGGCCATGACGGTCATACCGCCATGCTGCTCGGTGCGGCCAGCCATCTGGCGCAAGACCCCGGCCTGAATGGCACGGTGCATTTCATTTTCCAGCCGGCCGAGGAACATGCCGGTGGGGGACGCGAAATGGTCCGCGACGGACTGTTCGAGCGCTTCCCCTGCCAAGCGGTGTTTGCCTTGCACAACGCCCCCAACCTGCCTTTCGGGACCCTGTCCACGCGAACCGGCCCGATCACCTCCCATTCGGAGACCTTCGAGATCGCCGTCACCGGAAAAGGCTCCCACGCCGCCCAACCCGAGGCCGGCGTGGATGCCATCGTGGTGGCGGCCCGTCTGGTGGGAGACCTGCAGACCATCGTGAGTCGCAACATCCCGGCCGCCGACAGCCTGGTCGTCAGCGTCACCCAATTCCATGCCGGGGCCAGCTGGAATGTCCTGCCCGACCAGGTCGTGCTGCGCGGAACCTGCCGGGCGTTGAACAGCAAGACGGCCACGCAGGCCCGCCAACGGATCCTCGACCTGTGCCAGGGGCTGGAGGTCTCCTACGGCTGCCGGACCACGGTCTCCTTTTTTGCCGGATATCCGGCCTGCGTCAACACGCCCGCAGAGACGGCATTGGCGGTCCAGGTGGCCGAGACAGTCCTGGGATCGGACAAGGTCGACGCCCATTGCGCCCCCCGCAGCGGCTCGGAGGACTTTGCGTTCCTGTTGGAGCACTGCCCCGGGGCCTATGTCCTGCTCGGCGCCGCCCGCGACGGGGCCAATCCTCCCCTGCACAATGCGGCCTACGACTTCCACGATGACCTGCTGGGCATCGGCGCTGCGTACTGGGTCGAGATGGCGCGCCGGGCCACCCGACTGAACCCGGGCTGAACGGCGAGGGAGCCCCCCTCTGCCCAGGGGCCGTTGCAGCACAGTTACCATAAGTAACTGCAGCAGTCCAACGGAGTTCGTGCATGGGTGTTCTCAATTTGCGTCGCGATCCGGCCTGGCCGCGACGAGGGGTGGCAGGCCTGCTGGGCCTGCTGCTGTGGACCGGCGCCGCGCCCGGCTGGGCCGACGAGGCCCGTGTCTACCGCTTTTCTCCGGTGAACCAGTACGGCATCAGCCTGACAGCCGCCTACTGGAACCCCATCATGGAATATGTCTCCGAGAAAAGCGGCGTCCAGCTGCAGCTGAAGATCGGGCGCACCTCGGCCGACACCACCGCCTATGTGCTGGCGCGGGAGGTGGATTTCGTGTTCTCCAACCACCTGTTCAGCCCGGAGCGCGAAAAGCTCGGCTGGCGCGTCTTCGGGCGCCGCCAGACGCCGTCGGTGCGGGGGCAGATCGTGGTGCCGGCCGACTCGCCCCTGCGCGACGAGCGCCAGCTCGAAGGCAGGGATGTCGTGTACCCGGGCCCCGAGGCCCTGGTGGCCTACAAGTTTCCGGCGGCCCATCTGAGCACCGCCGGCATCCATGTGAACACGGTGTTCAGCGGGAATTCGGACGCAGCCTTCGCGCAGTTGCTCAGCGGCAAGGCGGCGGCGGCCGGTGCCAATTCGCAACTGGCCGAAGGCTATGCCCGCCGCGAAGGAAAGCAGTTGCGGGTGCTGTGGTCCTCGCCGCCGCTGTACGACCTGGCCCTGATGGCCTCCTCGGGCGTGCCGGACAGGACGCTGCAGGCGGTGGCCCAGGCTTTTCTCGGCATGGGCCAGGACCCCCAGGGCCGCGAGGTGCTGCGCAAGGCCTCGGCCCAGGTCGGCCTCGGGCCCGATGCCGTCTTCGTGCCCTCGGACGGCAGCGAATACCGCAGCTACCGGGATTTCTATCGCAACGCCCCACCGGCCCTGCGCTGAGGCCCCATGTCCACACCGCTCCTGAGTCGCCTGATTCCCCGCTCGCTGGTCGCGCGGGTCTACGCGCTCTTCACCTTCACCCTGTCGGGCTTCGTGCTGGCCGGGCTGGCGCTGTTCTCGCGCTACCAGCTCAGCGATGTCCTCGACGACGAACAGTTGCGCGGCGACGCGCTGGCCAACATCCTGGCGCCCGTCGTCACCGACAGCGCCGTGGTGGGCGACTACGATTCGATCCGCCACATGCTGACCAGTGCCGTCCAGCACTCCCAACTGCTGACGGCACGCTTCATCGACACCCAAGGCCATGTGATCGGGGCCGAGGAGCGCAACAGCCCGGCGGGCGATCCACCTCAGGTGCTCAGCCGCATGGTGCAGGCCCGCCTCTACGATGTGAATCTGCCGCTCTCGGCCGGCGGGCACGACTACGGCCTGCTGCGCCTGAGCTTCGACACCCAGAGCATCGCCGGCCATCTGTGGGTCGAGATCCGCGCCGCCCTGCTGTGCGCGCTGGTCGCCATCGCCAGCGGCCTGCTGGTGATCCGCTACCTGCTCGGCCGCTGGCTGGGTCACGTGCAGAACCTCCATGAGCTGGAGCGTGCGATGCAAAGCGGCAACAGCTCGCCGGCCCTGCAGGCGGCCGAACGGGCGCCGGCCGAATTCCGGGAAACCTTCGAGGTGCTGGGACGCACCGCCGCCAGCCTGCAGTCGCAGCGCAACCGCGCCTCGGTGACGCTGGGCGCGATCGCCGACGGGGTCTGGACACTCGATGCCCATGGGGTCGTGGTGCTGGCCAATCCGGCCGCCTGCGACATGCTCGGACTGGGCCTGGGCGAAGTGCTGGGACAGCCGATCTCGCGCCTGCTGCCCCATGTGCTGCCGGCCCAGCAGGCGCTCAAGCCCTGGCGCGGCCGGCGCCGCACCCTGCGCGACAGCCAGGGACAGCAGCGCGTGGTCGACACCACCCTGTCGGCCATCCCCTCGCCCGAACAGCAGACCGAAGGCTATGTGCTGGCCTGCCGCGACATGAGCGAACAGCACGAGCTGGACCTGCGCCTGAGCGCCGAGCTGAAATCGCGCGCCAAGGCCCTCGAATCACTGCGTCGGGTGCTCGACGGACTGACGCAGGACGCCCAGGCGCCCCTGGTGTCGCAGGGCGGCGACGATCTGGAGGCGATTTCCAAAGGCATCGCAGAGCTGGTGAAGCGCCTGCAGATCCATGGCGGCCAGTTGGGCGCCATCGTCGACCTCAGCCCGGACGGCTTTGTCTCGTTTGACGGCCAGCATCGGGCCAACTACCTGAGCCCGGCGTTCACCCGGCTCACCGGCCTGTGCGCCGAGCAGGTCCTGGGGCAGACCGAGACCGTCATCGAGGGCCTGCTGCTGCAGCAATGCAGCCCAGGCCAGCACTGGCGGGGCTTCGAGCAGTTGCGCCGCGAACTGCGCCAGGCGGAGGACGGCGAGATCCCGCCCCGCACCACCATCGAATTGGAACGCCCCGAGCAACGCATCCTGACGCTGAACCTGCGCCAGGGCAGCACCGAACTGATCTCGCAGGTGCTGTCGCTGCGCGACGTGACCCACGAGACCGAGGTGGACCGCATGAAGAGCGAGTTCCTGTCCACCGCCGCCCACGAACTGCGCACCCCGATGACCAGCATCTACGGCTTTGCCGAGCTGCTCAAGCACCGCATGATGCGGCCCGAGATGCAGGCCGACCTGATCGACACCATCCACCGCCAGGCGGAGCTGATGATCGCCATCATCAACGAGCTGCTCGACCTCGCCCGCATCGAAGCCCGGCGCGGCAAGGACTTCGAGCTCGAGGTCCTGGACCTGGGGGCCCTGGTGAAGGCACAGCTGCGCGACTTCAAGCCGCCCGAGCAGCGGCCGGCGCCGTCGTTCGAACCCGGCCCGGACCCGGTCTGGGTGCAGGTCGACCGCAACAAGATCGCCCAGGCCCTGGGCAATGTGGTCTCCAACGCCTACAAGTACTCACCCCAGGGCGGCGCCGTGACGCTGCGGCTCATCGCAGGCGAACGCGACGGCCAGCGACTGGTCGGCATCGAGACCCAGGACCAGGGCATCGGCATGACGCCCGCCCAACTGGCCCGCATCGGGGAGCGCTTCTACCGCGCCGACGCTTCGGGCAACATCCCCGGCACCGGCCTGGGCATGAGCATCGTCAAGGAAATCGTCGAACTGCAGGGCGGCCACATGACGCTGCACAGCGAGCACGGCAGCGGCACCACCGTGACCCTCTGGCTGCCCGTGGCGGCGCAGCCCCTGCCGGCGGCCTGAAGCCCCCGGCAGGGGCCCGCACCAGAGCTTGACGCGGGGCGGATGGCGGTCGGCGTCAAATGGCTGTAAGTTCGGCGGGTCAGGTCCGACCAAACGCCATGGACACCCCCGACACCCCCCAAAGCCTGTGCCTGGAAGAACACCTCGACCCCGTGCTGGGTCAGGCCCGCCATCTGCGCCAGAGCGGCCGGCCCGCCGAGGCGGTGCAGCTGCTGCGCGAGTGGCTGAAACTGCGGCCCGGCACCCTAGTCGCCCTCGAACAACTGGGCCAGTGGCTGGAAGCCGACGGCTTCGCGCTCGAAGGGGCCCGCTACACCTGCGAGGCCTATGTGCTGCGGCCCGCCGACGGCCAGCCGCCGCGCATGCGGGGCCTGGCCTTCTACCTGTTGGGCCGGCACGCCGAAGCGGCCCAGGTCTACCGGGACTGGCTGGCACGCGAGCCCGACAACCCGGTGGCCCGGCATTTCGTCGCCGCCTTCACCGGTCAGGACACCCCGGACCGCGCCAGCCCCGGCTTCGTGCAGCGCAGCTTCGATGCCTTCGCCCCCGATTTCAACCAGCGCCTGCGCCAGCTCGGCTACCGCATCCCCGAACAGATGGCCGACTGGTTGCAGGCCCTGGACCCCTTGCCTGCGCAATGGTCGGTGCTCGACGCCGGCTGCGGCACCGGCCTGGCCGGGCCGCTGCTGCGGCCCTGGGCCGCACGGCTCATCGGCGTCGACCTGTCGGCGCGCATGCTCGACGAGGCGCATCGCTGCGGCGTCTACGACGAGTTGCTGGTGGCCGACCTGCTGCCCCATCTGCAGGGCCTGCAGGCCTGCCACGACCTGATCGTCCTGGCCGACACCCTGGTGTATTTCGGCGACACCGCAGCGCTGCTGGCCGGCTGCGGCCAGGCGCTGCGCCCTGGCGGCCATCTGATCCTCAGCACCGAGCTGATGGCGGATGACGAGACCGATGCCGGAGCCGGCCACCGGCTGGCCCCCACGGGCCGCTACCAGCACCGCCGTGGGGAAATTGCGCGCCACCTGGAGGGCGCCGGCCTGGTGACCGTGCGCAGCGCCGACCTGCCGGTGCGGCTGGAACTCGGACAGGCGGTGGCCGGGCAGCTGCTGCTGGCCCGCAAGCCGGGGCCTTAAACTGGGGAGCTGTCCAATCCTGCCTGTCCGAAGCCATGTCCAAGACCCCGCACGATGCCGACCCGATGA
>Ga0213872_10002699_pt1 | contig 10235 bp, 6 predicted proteins | sample VelepicomBERX_R2_FD_160071 | JGI IMG/M metagenome (GOLD analysis project Ga0213872, IMG submission 160071) | Rhizosphere microbial communities from Vellozia epidendroides in rupestrian grasslands, the National Park of Serra do Cipo, Brazil - RX_R2 | ecosystem: Host-associated > Plants > Roots >... | reverse complement strand
TTCCACTTCCAGCTTGTAGTTGGTGGCCATGCGATCCAGCAGGTAGCGCAGGTGCAGGTCGCCCATGGCGCGCAGCACCGTCTCGTGCAGCGTGGCGTGCTGCTCAACCTTCACGCAGGGGTCTTCCGTACAGAGCTTGTGCAGCACTTCCGCGATGCGCTGCTCGTCGCCGCGCCGTTTCGCTTCGATGGCCAGGCCTTGCATGGGGGTGGGGAAGTCGAGCGGCTTGAGGTGAATATGGTCCTCATCGTGCGAGTCGTGCAGCACGGCGTCGAATTCGATCTCGTCCACCTTTGCGACAGCGCCGAATTCGCCCGGTCCGAGCGCATCGACCTCGTCATAGCGTTTGCCCTGCAGGCGCAACAGGTGCCCCACCTTGAAGGCCTTGCGCCCCTCACCCACGAAGAGCTGGCTTTCGCGCGTGACGGTGCCCTGGTGCACGCGGAAGATGCCCAGCCTACCCACGTAGGGATCCATGACGACCTTGAACACATGGGCCAGTACATGTTTCGAGGCATCCGGCACGGAGCGGAAGGTCTTGGCGTCCACCCCTTCGCCCTTGAGAAAGAGCGGCGGGTTCACTTCCAGCGGATTGGGCGCCAGCTTGGCCAGCACGTCGAGCAGTTCCGCCACGCCCGCGCCCGTGCGCGAGGACACGAAGCACACAGGGATCAGATGCCCCTCTCGCATGGCGCGCTCCAGCGGCTCGTGCAGCTGGGCCGGCTCGATCTCGCCCTGCTCCAGGTATTTCGCCATCAGGTCTTCATCGACCTCCACCACCTGGTCGACCAGCGCCTGGTGCGCCTCGGCCACGGAGGAGAAATCCGCATCGCCCGCCGGATTGAAGAAGCAGTCCACCACGCGGCTGGCACCGTCGGCCGGCAGGTTGACGGGCAGCACCTCGCGCCCGAAGGCGTCGCGCAGCCGCGCCAGGATACCAGGCAGGTCGACGCGCTCGGCATCGATCTTGTTCACCACGATCATGCGCGTGAGGCCCCGCTCGCCCGCCTGCTGCATCATGCGGCGCGTGGTCAGCTCCACGCCCGTCTGCGCGTTCACGACGACCAGCGCCGTATCGGCCGCGGCCAGGGCGCAGATGGCGTGGCCGATAAAGTCGGGGTAACCGGGGGTATCGATCAGGTTTACTTCAGAGCCAGCGTGGGAGAAGTGACAGAGGGCGGAATTGAGCGAGTGGCGGTATTCGCGTTCCATCGGGTCGAAGTCGCACACAGTATCGCCGCGTTCGACCGTCCCCATGGCCCCGATGGCGCCCGCCCGAAACAACAGCGCCTCCGCCAGGCTAGTCTTGCCACTGTCGAAATGGCCGACCAGGGCAACTGTACGGAGTGCATCAACCGAGTGGCTGGGCATAGCGTTCTCCAGGCAGGATTTCTCTGGAGTATAGGCCGCTAATTGGGCGATGGCGGCCTGTGTGGCGCAGAAAGCGCCACGGGATCAGGCGCTGGCGGTGGCTGCCATGGGCAGGAAAAGCGTGACGCCGGCCGGTACAGGCGCATCGGTGGACAGCTTTTCCACGCGGTGGCCGGTGAGGATCAGCTCCTCCGCCACACCGTCGCCGTAGCCCACCAGCACGATACCGTCACAGGCCATGCGACCGGCCGTGCGGATGATCTCGCGTGCAGACAGCAGGCCCAGCCTGGCATTGAAACAGATTTTTTTCATAAACTTACCCCCTCGTGCAATCAAGGCGAATTATAAGCTCACCGCTACCTCACAATCCAGGCGAGAAAGGTCGGTAGATAGCCTGATTGCCATTTTTCACGTACTGGGATATGGGAATGCCTGCCCGGAAAGGGCGTGGGACGGTCGAAAAGCCTTACAGTACCTAGTTCAGGTCCAACTTGAGCGAAACGTAGGGGCCTTGCTGGTGGGTACGGCCGGCAATATCACCGTAGTCGACATAGGCGGCGGCGAAGGAGAGGTGGCGCGAGGGTATCCAGGCGACGAAGCCGTCGTAGGCGGCGCGTTCCTGGAACGCGTTGAGCAGGTTGGGCTTGCGGCGCCATTCGATGCCGCTCACGATATGGTCGCTCAGGAAGGCGGCGCCGCTTGTTTCCCAGCATAGGCAGCGGCTGTCCGAATGGTCGCCGCCGAAGCCGAGGATGCCGAATTGGTTGGCGCGGGTATAGCGCAGCGTGGCATCGAGCAGCACACTGCGCCCGCTTACGCCGTCTATCCACACCTTGGTGGCCGCCACATAGGGCTCGTAGTCGCTGGCGCGCTGGGCGCCCACTGCTTGGGGCACGCCCGCGTAATCGAGGTTGTGCTTGTACATCACGCCTAGGGCGACCTGGGGCAGGGCACGGTCCTGGTCGGCGATGGCATCGCCGAACACGCGCACCTTGGCGCCGAAGATGTCCTGGTTGATGGCCTGGCCCGGTGCCACGTCGCCCAGGCCGAAGTGCTGCCGGGCGTAGGACAGCTCCACGCGGTCGTACAGGCCGACGGAAGCGCCGCTGACGTCCAGGTGATAGGTTTGGGTGGAGGAGGTCGTGAAAAAGCTGTTGCCGGCGACTTGCTCCCGCGTGTCGTAGCCGCCGATCAGGGCCCAGGTGGTGATACCGCCGCCCGCTGCGCCCTCGGCATCCGTCATGCCGGCCGTGCCTGCAAGCCGCCCCGCCGCTTCGGCCTGGAAGCAGCCAACCGCCGAACATAGTAGCAACACGCAGCGCCCGAACATGCCGTTAGCCCTCGAGAGGATTCACGAATCTTGGGTATTCAATGGAAAGTCTATACTGACTCGTGCCGAATTTCTGGGTAGTTTTGCATGCTATCGACATATCTTGCCCGCTTTCTATTACCAGCCCTCCTATTGCTGACATGCAGTCAGGCACATGCTGGCACCCTGTATGAACGGCTTGGCGGCGACGCGGGACTCACCGATATTGCGAATGAGCTGATCGACCAGAGCGCACAGGACCCGGACACACGGCGCAGCTTCCACAAGGTTGATATCGTGCGGCTCAAGCGACTCTTGAGGGAGCAGCTGTGCGAGCTGACGGGTGGACCTTGCCACTATACGGGGGATACCATGCAGCATGTCCACGGCGGCCTGGGTATCACGGAAGGCGAGTTCTATGGCATGGTGGACCACCTGCGCGCCATCCTCGACGCCCGCGGTATTGCCCAGGCCGACAAGAACGCCCTGCTGGCGCTATTGGCGCCCATGAAGCGCGATATAGTCGAAGAACGGAAATAAACCTAATGCAGAAATCCTGTTTCGCTGCCCTAATTCTCGCGCTGTCGGGCTGGGCCCAGGCGGCCAGCGTGGAAATCCACCTGGTGGATGGCGCCGGCAAGCCGCTGGCGGATGCCGCCGCCTATCTGGAACCCCTCGGCAGCAAGGCGCCCGCGAGCAAGGCCACGGCCGTGATCGACCAGGTGGACAAGGAATTCGTGCCGCTGGTGACGGTGATGCAGACGGGCACCCTGGTGCGCTTCCCCAACCGCGACAATATCCGCCACCACGTCTACTCCTTCTCGCCCGCCAAGACCTTCGACCTACCGCTGTATTCCGGCACCAAGGCCGACCCCGTGCTGTTCGACAAGCCGGGCCAGGTGGTGCTGGGCTGCAATATCCACGACTGGATGATCGCCTATGCGCTGGTCGTCGACACGCCCTGGTTCGGCAAGTCGAATGAACAGGGCCTGGTGAAGATCGACGACATCCCGCCGGGCGAATATACGGCCCGCGCCTGGCACCCCTATCAGGCGGCCGATGCGGCGGCACAGACGATCAAGGTAGGTGCGCCGGCCGAGCCGAAGCTGCACTTCCAGATCAAGCTCGCGCCGCAGCCACCGCGGCCGAAACCGAAATCCTACTGATGCGCACGCAAAGCCTCGCCTTTCGCATTGTGGTTCTATTCGTCGGCTTGCTGGCCGCCGTACTGCTCTTGACCTTCGTGGTCGTGAGCGCGGCGAACCTGCAGATTTCGCATACGACGACGGCCGCCGAACTGCAGACGGGCGAGCGTGTGCTGCATCGCCTCCTGGAGCAGCGCGGCGCCCAACTGGCACAGGCGGCCAGCGTACTGGCGCAGGATTACGGCTTTCGTCAGGCCGTCGCCACGCGCGATGCCGATACCATCGTGTCGGTGTTGCAGAACAGCGGCGCGCGCATCCAGGCCCAGCTCTTGATGCTGTCGAGCCTGGACAACCAGATCATCGCCGACACGGCCGACGCGGCTCACAAGGGCAAGCCCTATCCCTTCCCGCAGTTGCTCAACCAAACGAGCGATGCGACCGGCAAGACAGACATCGAATGGATAGGCGGCAAGCTGTACTGGCTGGTGGCTGTGCCCGTGCGTGTGCCCCTGCCCATCGCCTGGGTGACCATGGGCTTCGTCGTCGACGACGCCACGGCGCGCGATATGCAGGCACTCTCGGGCTTGCAAGTCACCCTGCTGGGGCACGGCGCCGAGGGCTATGAGATCTTCGCATCGACGCTTCCGACAGACCAGGTGCGCGCCCTGCCCAATTCGCTGTCGCGTGCGGATATGAAGGAAGCGACCATCAACCTGGGCGGCGAAAGCTATGAAGCGCGCCTGACGCGCCTGGGCGGCAGCGAGCGCGAGCCCATCTACGGCCTGTTGGCCCGTGCGCGCAGCGAAACGCTGGCGCCGTTCTACAAGTTGGAGGAAACGCTCGTCATCCTGGCCGGCATTGCGTTGCTGCTTTGCCTGGTGGCCGGCCTCAAGATCGCCGCCCGCATCACGCAGCCCCTGCGCGGCCTGGCCGAGGTGGCGCGGCGCATCCAGTCGGGTGACTACCGCCAGGACGTGCAGGTGCAGGATGCTAGCGAGATCGGCCAATTGGCCGGCAGTGTGGCCCATATGCAGACTGCCATCGCCGAGCGCGAGGCGGAAATCATGAAGCTGGCCTACCAGGACGCGCTCACCGGCCTGCCCAACCGCGTGCGCTTCGTGCGGGCGCTGACCAAGGCCATCGAGCGGGCGCGCGGCGAAGGCGGCAAGCTTACCGTGCTGCTCATCGGCCTGGACCGCTTCCAGCAGATCAACGACACGCTGGGCCACCCCATGGGCGACCGCGTGCTGGTGGAGGTAGGCGCGCGCCTGAAGGAAGCGGTGCGCGACGACGACCTGGTGGCGCGCCAGGCGGGCGACGAATTCGCCCTGCTGCTGCCCGGCGTGGATGCGGCCGATGCCCTGCATACCATCGCGCGCATACACCGCGTGTTCGACCGTCATTTCGAATTGGACGGCCGGCCGCTCGACCTGCGCGCCAGCGTGGGTGCCGCCGGCTTCCCCGAGCACGGCGACGACGCCACCGAGCTGATGCGCTGCGTGGACCTGGCAATGTACCGCGCCAAGCGCAGCGGCGAGCGCCAGGCCCTGTACGACCCCACCTACCGCACCTTCCGCCAGGAACACCTGTCGCTCTTGGGCGACCTGCAGCGCGCCGTGGAGCGCAACGAACTCACCGTCTACTACCAGCCCAAGGTGAGCCTGGCCGACGGTAGCGCCAACGAGGCAGAGGCCTTGGTACGCTGGATGCATCCGGAGCGCGGCTTCGTGCCGCCCGGCGACTTCATTCCCTTCGCCGAACAGACGGGCTATATCAAGGAAGTCACGCGCTGGATGCTGGCGCGGGTGATCTCGCAGGTGGGCGCCTGGTCCGAGACGGGCCTCTACCTGAAGGTGTCCGTCAACCTCTCCACGCGCGACCTGCTCGACCCCGGCCTACCGGAGCTCGTGGCTAGCCTGCTGGAACAGGCGGGACTGGCGCCGGACTACCTGTGCCTGGAGATCACGGAAAGCGGGTTCATGGAGGAGCCGGCGCACGCGCTCGATATCCTGCGCAAGTTGCGCGCCCTGGGCGTGAGCCTGGCCATCGACGACTATGGTACGGGCTTCTCCTCGCTCGCCTACCTGCGCAAGCTACCCATCACGGAACTGAAGATAGACCGCGCCTTCGTGCTGGAAATCGACCGCAATGCAGGCGACGCGTTGATTGTCCGCTCCACCATAGAACTGGGTAAGCGCCTGGGCCTGAAGGTGGTTGCGGAAGGGGTGGAGACGCAGCCCATCGTGGATGTACTGGCGGAAATGGGCTGCGACCTGATTCAGGGCTATTTCTACTCCAAGCCCCTACCGGCCGAGGCTTTCCTGCAGTGGCGCGAGACGCATATGGGTGCGGTGACGATGGCTAGCGGCTAGCCGGCACCATCGCGTAGGTTGGATGGAACGCAGTGAAACCCAACACGCGTACAGATGGCCGTTGGGTTTGGCTGCGATCTACCCAATCTACCTATTGAGCGAAAACGGGAGGCTTCATGCCTCCCGCTTCCGTATTGCTGCTTAGCTCGATCCTACGCTGAAGCCGTGGAGCACGTTCGCTACCTCAACCCTCGGCTACGCGCTGCTGGATATGCTGCAGGGCCTCTTCCACCTGATCCACCAGCACTAGGCACAGGTCGCCCGGCTGCAGGCGGCCGAGTGCCGTGTCGATGGCGACAAATTCACCGTTGATCTCGTCGACATGCTTGGTACGCGTGGCGCCGGCCAGGCCTTCGCGCAGGAGGCCGATCACCTCGCCATCCTTGCGGCCGCGCTGGCACGCGTCCTGGTACAGCACGACCGTGTCGAAGGCTTCGCCGAGGATCTGCGTCTGCATGCGGATGTCCTCGTCGCGGCGGTCGCCCGCGCCGCTGATCACCACGCTGCGCCGCTGCGCCGGCATGGCCTGCACGGCCTGCACCAGAGCCGTCATGGCGTCCGGGTTGTGGCCGTAGTCCGCGATGATGGTGGCGCCGCGGTAGTCGAACACATTGAAGCGGCCCGGCACATTGTCGCGGTCGCTTACGAAGCTTTGCAGGCCCGCCTCGATCACGTCCCAGCCCAGGTCCAGTGCCCAGCCTGCCGCGACGGCGGCCATCACGTTGTCGACCTGGAAGCCGATCGCGCCGTTGCGCGTGAGCGGTACGCTGGCAAACGGGATGCGGTGGCGCGTACGGCCCTGTGCGGCCACGATGGCGTCGCCGTCGACGAACACCACGCGCTGGCCGCGCGCCTTGTGCGCTGCCAAGGTGGGGTGGTGCACATCGGGCGCGAAGAAGGTCACGTCGCCGGGGCAGTTGGCCGCCATGGCGGCCGTGATCGGGTCGGCCGCATTGAGCACGGCCATACCCGTGGGCGAAACGTTGTTCACGATCACGCGCTTCAGCACCGCCAGGTCTTCCACCGTGGTGATGTAGTTCAGGCCCAGGTGGTCACCCATGCCGATATTGGTGACCACGGCCACGTCGCAGCGGTCGAAGCCCAGGCCCTCGCGCAGCATGCCGCCGCGCGCCGTCTCGAACACGGCCGCGTCCACGTCCGGGTGCGCCAGCACATTGCGTGCGCTGCGCGGGCCGCTGCAGTCGCCGCTGTCGATCTGGCGGCCGTTCACGTACACGCCGTCCGTGTTGGTCATGCCGATGCGCAGGCCCTTCTGCGCCAGCAGATGGGCGATCAGGCGCACGGTGGTGGTCTTGCCATTGGTACCCGTCACAGCCACCACGGGGATGCGGCCGTTGTCATCGCGGCCGTATAGTTCGTCAACGATGGCGTCGCCCACGGCGCGGCCCTTGCCATACGATGGGCTCAGGTGCATGCGCAGGCCCGGTGCGGCGTTCACTTCCACCACGCCGCCCGATTGTTCCTCCAGCGGCTTGATCACGGAATTGCACACCACGTCCACGCCGCACACGTGCAGGCCGATCATCTTGGCGGCCGCAATGGCGCGCGCAGCGACTTCCGGGTGCACGTCGTCCGTCACGTCGGTGGCCGTGCCGCCCGTGGACAGGTTGGCGTTATTGCGCAAATTGACGCGGCGCCCCTTCTCGGGCACGGATTCGGCCGTCATGTTCTGGCTCGCCAGGCGCGCCAGCGCGATATCGTCGAAACGTATCTTGGTGAGCGAGGTGGCGTGCCCGTCGCCGCGGCGCGGGTCGCTGTTCACCTGTTCCACCAGCTCGCGCACCGTGCGCTTGCCGTCGCCAATCACGTGCGGCGGGTCGCGGCGCGCGGCGGCGACCAGGCGGTCGCCCACCACCAAGAGGCGGAAGTCGTGGCCGGGCAGGTAGCGCTCGACCATGATGTTCTCGCGGAACTCGCGCGCCGCCTTGAAGGCGATCTCCACCTGTTCGCGCGAGGTCACGTTCACCGTCACGCCCTTGCCCTGGTTGCCGTCACGCGGCTTCACCACCACGGGCAGGCCGATCTCCTGCGCTGCCGCCCAGGCGTCGTCCGCGTCCTTGACGGGGCGGCCCATGGGCACCGGCACGCCGGCCGCATGCAGCAGGCGCTTGGTCAGCTCCTTGTCCTGGCCGATCGATTCGGAAATAGCGGACGTCAGGTCCACCTCGGCGGCCTGGATGCGGCGCTGCTTGCTGCCCCAGCCGAGCTGCACCAGGCTACCCGTGGTGAGGCGGCGGAAAGGGATGCCGCGCGCCACGGCGGCGTTGACGATGGAGCCCGTGCTGGGCCCGAGGCGGATGTCTTCGTCCAGCTCCTTGAGTTGCTTTAGCGCGGCGGCGATATCGAAGGGCGTGTCTTCCAGCGCGGCGCGGCATAGCGCCTCGGCCATCTCGAAGGCCAGCTTGCCCACGGCCTCCTCGCTGTACTCCACCACCACCTGGTAGTCGCCCTCGACCACCGTGGGCGTAGTGCGGCTGAACGTCACCGGGCAGCCGGCTTGTTCCTGCAGGCCAAGCGCGGCGCACTCCAGCGCGTGGGCCAGCGAGATGCGTTCCTGGTTCTGCGGCGGCGCGAATTCGCCGATCTCGGGGAAGCGCACACGCAGGCGCGTCTCAAACCCGGGCAACTGGTCGATGGAGCGCTCGATGTCGCTGCAGGTGACCACCGCTTCGATGGCGGTATGGCGCGTCCACAGGTTCGGGCCACGCAATACGCGGATTCTTGATACGTCCATCAGGCAGTCTTCCCTGTTGCAGTGTTCTTGGAGGCGGACTTCTTGGCCGTCGTCACGGGGCCCAGCAGGTGGGCGGCGAACGATTCGACGGCGATCTCGATGCCGCTCGGGTCGATATTCATAACCCAGGCAGCGGCAATGGCCGGCAGCAGGGCAGCGGTGGGCAGGAGCGGTACGCCGTTCTCGCACGGTACGCGGGCCAGGTCCATTACGCGCTGCGACTGCTCACCTTCCTGCAGCACGACGGCGCCATTCACTACCGTCACGGCACGACCACCTTCGGCGCGATGCTTGGCGAGGACCGCCCCGTTGGCGTCGAGGCCGTACAGGATCACGACGCCGTCGCTCAGGTCAGCGAGGCCCGCGACGTCTTCGTCGTCCGCGTTCAGCACCGCAGCACCATCCGACATCACCACGTCGATCTGCGTGCGCACCACCGTATAGAGCTGGTCGCGATCGCGGATATCGTATTGCTCCAGCTTATCCAGGCCGTTCATGTCCGTTACAATGCCGATATGGCAACGGTCGTAGGCCAGGCCCTGGCCCAGGATGACCTCGGCGCCGTTCTCGAACACGGCTGCCTCCACCATGCGGTTCATCAGCACGCGCTCGCCCGCATCCCAGGTGGCACGGTTGCCCGATTCCACGCAGCGGCGGTCCAGGTAGAGCCCATCGCCGCAGGCCACGCCCACGTGCAGGCCGGACAGGTGCAGCAGCCAGGCCACCAGGCGCGAGATCACGCTGCCGTGCTCGCTGCCCGTGATGCCCACGATGGGGATGCGGCCGCTGTCTTCACCGGGGAACAGGTGATCGACGATGGCGCGGCCCACGGGGCGCGGCTCGCCGTTGGCGGGCTTGAGGTGCATGAGCAGCCCCGGGCCAGCGTTCACTTCCACGATGGCGCCACCCTGCTCGGCCAAGGGGCGCGAGATGTCCTCGGCCACCAGGTCCACGCCGGCGATATCGAGGCCCACCACGCGGGCGGCCAGCGCGGCCATCTCGGCCACGTCCTCGCATACCTGGTCGGTCACCTCGTAGGCCACGTTGCCGTTGCGCTGGATCAGCACCATGCGGTCGGCGGCGGGCACCGCATCGGCCGCCAGGCCCTGGCGCGCCAGCTCGTTGACGATGGCCGTGTCGTCGTACACCGACAACACGTTGAGCGGATGCGCTTCCGTCGTACCGCGGCGCGTATCGCTATTGATTTGCGCGTCGACCAGCTGGGCCACGGTCGACTTGCCGTCGCCCTTTACCCAGGCCGTCTCGCCACGTCCGCTAGCGAC
>Ga0213872_10002698_pt1 | contig 10237 bp, 10 predicted proteins | sample VelepicomBERX_R2_FD_160071 | JGI IMG/M metagenome (GOLD analysis project Ga0213872, IMG submission 160071) | Rhizosphere microbial communities from Vellozia epidendroides in rupestrian grasslands, the National Park of Serra do Cipo, Brazil - RX_R2 | ecosystem: Host-associated > Plants > Roots >... | reverse complement strand
CAAGGAGGCGCGCAAGCAGGCGGACGCCTTCGCCGCCATCGACGCGCAGCGCGGGCACCTCCTGCATGCACGCATTGCCATGTACGAGAAGGAATTCAAGCAAGCCGACGCAGAACTGCACGCAGTCGCGCCAGCGGCAGGCGACGCGCAACTCAAGCGCGACCTGGCCGACAATCTGGTCGACACGGGCTTCAGCTACCTACAGGCCAAGGAATACGCCAGCGCCAACGCCGCCTTCGAGCGCGCCAGCCACGACAGCGACCTGCGCACGAACGGCCGGGCCGTATTCGGCCTGGGCCGCGTGGCCCTGGCGCAGAACCAGTACGACAGCGCCCTCGCCTACCTCAACAAGGCCATGACCATCGACCCCTGGCTCAACGCCCACTATCGCGTAGCCATGGCGCTGGAGCAGAAGGGTGACAAAGCCCACGCCATCGCCGAATACGAGACCTTCCTGCACGCCAGCCCGGCGCCGCAGGGCGATCAGGCGGATGATGCGCGCAAGCGCTTGCAGGCTTTGCGTTCGTAGTTCGATTCGCATGGTGCGGGTTGGTGAAGCCAACCCGCAGTTGGAGCGGGGCCTGATCACGCAGCCAGGCGACCTGTTCGTGCGCAAGACGACGCCCGACTCCTTCCTACGTACCGAGCTAGAAGCGCTGCTTACGGCACGCGGCGTAGAACATGTCCATATCTGCGGCTACGCCAGCGAGTTCTGCGTCGACACCACCGTACGCCGCGCAGCCGCCCTGGGCTACCCCGTGACGCTGGTTGCCGACGCCCATACCACGCACGACAAGCCACACGCGACGGCGGCGCAGATTCGCGCACACCACAATGCGACCCTGCCCCATATCGGCAGCTTCGGGCCGGTGATCCAAGCCATCCAAGCCGATCAGATCGACTTCGCGGGCGCCGCACACGCTGCCGCCGTGGCGCTTTGACATGCCGGTAAATGTCGCGCGCTTGCTGCATTTGCATGAAATCCACGGGCTTCTGTCGTAGCCGCCTTGCGTCGCCCCGGCAATCGCCAATAATCCGTTGATCGACCGAACTATGTGGCCTGGCGCCAGCTACCTCCACAGTTGCTCCATATTTCGGCGCTAGGCTGCGCACCATATAGTCGCCATGATCGGCGTCGCGATTTGATCGGAGATTCGACATGCCTACCGTCCCCGCTACGTTCCGCGCCTGGATTGCACCAAGCGTCCTTTGCGGCACGACCCTGTTTGCCGCACTGGCCGCCCATTCCAATACGGGTGGCGAGCCGACACCGGGCGCACTGCATACGACCAGCGTCACAGCCATGACGGCAACGGATGGCAGCACAGCCAGCGCCTTGTGCAGCTATAGCGAATCGACACCCGTCGTGGTGGGCAACAACCAGAGCATGACGAGCACGGCCACGTGGACCTGTTCCGGTACGCAGCGCAATCTCACGGGCAACGGCGTACCCAACCATTCGACGGGCACCTTCCCCAACTCCAACGACCCCAACAGCCTGTCGGCGCAGAACGTCAGCGCGGCCATGCCACTGTCGCCGGCCATTGCGGCCAGCACGACGCAGGTGTCGCATGTCATCGGCTACGCGCTCAACAGCGTGAAGTTCGACCCGGCCACCGCTGGTGGGTGTACGGTGACCAACGGCCAGACGAGCTGCGTCATGCTCAACTACACGGGCTCGTGGAACCTGGAAGCACTGGGCCAGACCGCCTTCAACTTCGGCGCGGACAGCAGCAATGCGCACACGCAACCGGACGGCTCCTACCACTACCACGGCATGCCCACGGGTCTGATGACGGCGTTGGGCAAGGGCCAGGCGCCGACGCTGGTGGGCTGGGCCCTGGATGGCTATCCCATTTATGGACGCTACGGCTACACCACCGCCATGGATGCCACCTCGGCCGTCAAGGTGCTCAAGTCCAGCTACCAGCTCAAGACGACACCGGACTCGGGCCGACCGTCCGTTTCCAGCTACCCCATGGGCACGTTCAGCGAGGACTACCAGTATGTGGCGGGCAGCGGCGACTTGGACGACTGCAACGGCCGCGTGGACGTCACGCCGGAATTCCCCAACGGCATCTACCACTACTACACGACCGACACCTATCCCTTCGTGCAGCGCTGCGTGAAGGGTACGCCATTCAATAGCACGACCACGCCAACAGGCAGCTTTACGGCGACGACGAACGCGGCGGGCTATATCAGCCTGCAGTCGATCGCGGGCGCCATCGACGTGGCGTCGACCGACGTAGGCAAGGCGGGCGAGCTGTTCGTGGCGGCGCAACTGCCCAACAACACGCTGTTCTTCCTCGCCAACACTGGCTGGACCACCAATGTCGTGCCTTATAGCAGCGGCACGCTGCAGAGCGCCAGCGGCACCATCGAGCTCACGGGTGGCGCCATCGACCTGACCAGCCTCAAGGGCACAAAGGTGCTGATGGGCTACGGTCGCGGCAGCAATACATCCACTGCCGTCACCGACCTGCTGAACAACAAGCTCTACACCACCGTGTACACGATCCAGTAAGGCCGCCCCCATGCTCCGCCGCCTGTTGCTACTCCTCTGCCTGCTATTTGCCCAGGCGACTATCGCGCACGTCATGGCCGACAAGCAGGGCACCGTCAATATTCAGGGTGACCGCGCCTACGTGGCCATGACCCTGCCTGTGTATCGCTTCGCCTTTGCCGACGACAACGGCGACGGCAAGCTCGATGAGCGCGAGCTGCAACGTCACGCGGCGGAATTGCAGAAGGCCTTCTCCAGCCAGTTCCACCTTCAGGTGGGCGGGCATGAAGCCGTGGCTGCAGCGGAAACCTTCGTACTACTGCCGCACGCCAATACGCCGAACGAAGGCTACGACTACCTGATCATCGCGCAGCAGTACCACCTGCCGGCCGCGACCGGCCCCGTCAGCCTGCGAGTCGACTGGCTACGCGAGGCCAAGCCGACCGAGCTGCTCACCGTGCGCGCCACGCGCGGGCTGGAGGCGGACCTGATGATCCTGAGCCCCGAGCAGCCGGACGGGCACCTGTTCCTCAACGCCTGGCAGACACTGCTGCGCTACCTGCCCGTGGGCATGGAGCACATCCTGTTCGGGCTCGACCACCTGCTCTTCTTGCTCACCGTCGTAGTAGCGGGCGCCAGTTGGCGCTACTGGCTGACGGTCGTCACCAGCTTTACGCTGGCCCACAGCGTGACGCTGACCTTGAGCGCGCTGAACATCATGGCCTGGCCATCCAGCCTGGTGGAGCCGCTGATTGCCCTGTCCATCGTGCTGATGGGTGCCGACAATCTGCTACGGCAACAGGTTTCTACCATGCAGCGCGCCGGCTTCGTCTTCCTGTGCGGACTCTTGCACGGCATGGGCTTTGCCGGCGCCGTGGGTAGCGCCGGTTTGTCGAGCAGCCATAAGCTCGCCAGCATCGCCGGCTTCAACTTCGGCATCGAGCTGGGCCAGGCCACCTTCCTGATCAGCCTCGGCCTCGTGGGCTGGCTGGCGCAACGCCTGTCCAGCGGCACGCAGCGGCTACCTGCGCGCAAGTTGGCTTCTGTGACGGCCGTGGTATTGGGCTTGGGTATGTTGGGATCACGCATCGTAGGGTAGCTGTCACCTCCGCCACGGTGTCGATAGTAACAGCCTACAAAATCCCGTATGCTGTACCTATCCCAGCACGGAACCCACCATGGCCGGCACCGACGCTACCGTCCGCTACCAAGTCCTCGCCGACGATCTGGCTGGCCGCATCGCGCGCGGCCAGCTCAAGCCGGGCGACCGCCTGCCTTCCGTGCGCGAACTCTGCCGCATCCACACGGCCAGCCCAGCCACCGTCACCCATGCCCTGCACCTACTGGAAGACCACAGCCTGATAGAGGCGCGGCCCCGCTCTGGCTTTTTCGTTCGCCGTAAACCACGCCTGATCGCCCCGCCCGAGCAGTGCGCAACACCGGGCCTGCCGCAGACGGTGGAACTGGCCGAGCACCATCGCCTGCTCATGGAGTTCCGCCGCGGTATCGACCGCGACTGGCTGGGCCGCGCCCGCATCGACCCGGCGCTCTACCCCAGCGTGGCACTGCAACGCCATATGACGCAGCTGGCGCGACGCGAGCCAAATCTGCTCGCGCAAGACGTTTCTGCCAATGGCGACCGCGCCCTGTGCGAACAGCTGGCGCGGCGCTCCGTGCTGCTCGGTTGCGACTGGTCTCCCGACGAGATTCTTGTGACGCATGGCGAAACGCAGGCCATCGCCATCGCCCTGCACGTCACGACCAAGCCCGGCGACGTCATCGCCATCCAGGCGCCCAGCCATATGTCGCAGTTGAACGTCCTGGAGGTCGAGGGCCGCCAGGTGGTGGAAATCCCCTCGCACCCCTGCGATGGCCTCTCGGTCGATGCGCTGGAGATCGCGCTGGAGCGGGGAAATATTGCGGCCTGCGTACTCTCGGCCAACTTCCCCAATCCCACCTGCAGCTTGATGTCGGACGAGGCCAAGCAGCGCACGGTGACCATATTGGCCGCGCACAAAGTGCCGCTGATCGAGGACGACACAGGCGGCGACCTGTATTTCGGTGAGCGCCGCCCCCCGCCATTCAAGGCCTTCGACGACACGGGCAACGTCCTGTATTGCTCCGACCTGAGTACCATCCTGGGGACAGGCCTGTCCTTGGGCTACGTGGTAAGCGGTCGCTATCGCATCGCATTCGAGCATGTACAGACGTCCATCTGCGACCCCGTGCCGCTCCTGTTCCAACGCATGGCGGCAGCCTTTATGGAAGGCGGCCAGTTCGAGCCTTACCTGCGCCGGCTGCGCCACACGCTGGCAGATAACGTCGCCGCCTACCGCGACCTTATTGCCGAGCATTTCCCCGTTGGCACCCGCGTTGCCGACACACCCGGCGGCTACCTGCTATGGGCCGAGCTGCCGCGCCAGATCGACACCGCAGAACTGCAACGCCAGGCCCTACCCCACGGCATCCACTTCGCCCCAGGCCGCTTCTTCTGCCATCAGCGTGGCTTTGACAACTGCTTGCGCCTGAACGCGGGGCATCTGCTCACACCGGCCATCGAAGCGTCGATCGCCAAGCTGGGTGAGTTGGCGCACGAACTGGCGTAGGAGCCTCTGGGGAAGCGCTGCAAAGGCCCACTATCGAGCGTCAGCGAGGGCGGGGGGAGTGGAATCAATCAGCGATAGCTCGTTGATTTTCTGGCAGCCCAAAGCGCACGGCTCCGCCGGGCGAAAGCTGAAGTTTCAGATTGCCACCATTTGCAGCGCTTCCCTAAGCGCGGCAATATCACCAAGACCCGCCCCATGCGCAGTATTCACAGGAAAAAGCGGCCGAGCGCTCACTAGAATCGGCTCATACACCTATAAGTCGAACATCGATGGCCCGTATGAAATCTTCATCTGGTTCTGACACCGATCGCCGTACCTTTTCCCGCGTCGAGGCTACTGCGGTCGCCACCATCCTTCTGGTGTGCGGCGCCGTGCTGCTGACCTGGGGCGAATCAGCCGGCTGGCCGCTGATCCTGCTCGCCGGTTTCGCCGTGGCGCCACAGCTACAAGCGCCGGCCGTACCCATCGCCGTCATCACCTGCCCGCCTCCGCTTGAGCGGGAGTCAACCTGGGAAGCGCCCATGCCGCGCGCCCTGGTCGAGGAAACACCGACGCCGCCCATGCTGGCCGAGGTACCGCATACGCGCCAGATCGTCAACGAGTCTCGGCGGCGCTGGTTCAGTTCGCGCAATATGGATCTGATCGTGTGGCTGGATGCCGCCGACCAGGCCAGCGGCTTCCAGCTCTGCTACGACAAGCTGCTGTCCGAAAAGGCCTTCGAGTGGCGGCGCGACATAGGCTGCAAGCATATGAATGTGGACGACGGCGAAGACCGGCCGCGCCATCATAAGCGCAGCCCGGTGCTGGTCCCGGACGGCTATTTCGACGCGCGCCGTGTGGCGGCACTGTTTGACGAGCAGTCTATGCTGCTGCCGCGCTATCTGTTCGAACTGGTGGCAGGGCAGATCGCCGCGCATCCGAATTTCGCAGGCTAGTGCAGGTACTTGTCCTCGATGGCGGCCGCTGTGCCGTCCTGCTTCATCTTGCCCAGCGCCTCGCCTAGCCTGGAGATCAGCGCATCATCCACCTGCAGGTTGCAGGCCAGGTACAGGTCGGCCTTGTAGAAGGTGAACAGGGCGGAAATCTGCTGGTCCAGCCCTGCCTTCACCAGCATGTCCTCGCCGCGTGTCTTGCTCGCCGCCCATAGGCCGATGCGGCCCGCCATCAGCTTGCGCGGGTTCATCTCATCGTCCATGGCCGTTTCAACCTCGAAGCCCTTGGCACGCAGGAAGCTGTCGCGCACGTCGCCGTTATAGGTACCGATGGTGTAGGCGTGCGCGTCGTCCAGTTTGTCGAGCTTGTAGTTGCGGTCGCTGCGGCCGAAGAAGGCCCACAGGTCGTAGGCGAGCGGCCCCACCCATTTGAAACGCGCCTCCCGCTCGGGCCGGCGCGCGGCCGCGTATACACAGGCATTGCCCTGCTGCCCGGCAATCTCCATGGCACGTTTCCAGGGCAGGAGTTCGATGTCGTAGCGTATGCCGCTACGCTCGAGCATGGCCCGCACCTTGTCGGTCGCGACGCCCACCACCTTGCCGTCCACCAGCATATTGAAGGGCGGGTTCTGTTCCGTCAGCAGGTGTAGCTCGGGCTCAGCCGCCCGCGCGCTCGCTGCCACAAGCAGCAAGGCGAGCAACCAGGGTCCCCGAACGGCCAACGTCCCCATCTTCCTTTTCCCCGCAAAGCCAAGCATGATCGAGTGCGGATCACTCTACTGCAACCGTCCCATAAAGGCGCCTGCCCAAATCCAGCATAGGCGACGTGGCGGAACTCTGTTGTAGGTCGAACGAAAGGAAGAAAACCGTCATGCTGCAACTCCGCCCCAACTGCGAATGCTGCAATATCGACCTGCCGCCCGATAGCAGTGATGCACGCATCTGCAGCTTCGAATGCACCTTCTGCGCCGACTGCGTAGCGAAGTGCTTGGGCGGTGTCTGCCCGAACTGTGGCGGCGAATTAGTCGCACGGCCGCGCCGGCCCGCCGACAAGCTGGCAAAGTATCCTGCCTCGACCGAGCGGGTCTACAAGACCGGTGGCTGCGCGACGCGCTGATCGGCATACGGTCATCTTCGCCACTTGCGATACGCTTTCATGAGTTCAACACCCCTACTCTATCAAGGCACGCTTTCGTCCTCGTCCTGGCGCCTGCGCATCGCGCTGGCGCTCAAGGGCATCGCCTACGAATCGGTGCGCATCGACATCAGCCGCGATGAGCAGCTCAAGCCGGAATTCAGCCCCGTGCTGCCCGTGCGCCAGGTTCCTTGCCTCGCCATCGACGGCCAGCTGCTATACCAGAGCGTCGCCATCCTGGAGTACCTGGAGGAAACGCGCCCAACGCCGCGCTTGCTGCCGAGCAACCCTGCCGCCCGCGCCCAAGTACGCGCCGTGGTCGAGGTGATCAACTCCGTCATCCAGCCGCTGCACAACACGCCTGTACGCAAACGCCTGCAGGCGCAGTTTGGCCTGAGTGTGGAGGATGGCAACGCCTGGTCGCGCTACTGGATAGAGCACCGCTTCGATGATCTGGAAAGGCAAATCCAGACCACGCGTGGCGAGTACTGCTTTGGCGACGAAGTGACGCTGGCCGACGTGTTCCTCTACCCGCAAGTCGCCTCCACTGTGCGTTTCGACGCCGATATGTCACGCTTCCCAAACCTTGCCGCCATCTGCGCCAATCTGCGTACGCTGCCCGCGTTCCACGACAGTCACCCGCCCGAGCTGCAATAGCTGGATCGGCACGGCAGCATCGCCTAGATTGAATAAATTGAGCCGGGAGAAAGCAATGAGGGTGCGACGCTGGATGCGATGGCTGGCATTCATCCTGCCGGTGTTCACTATCGCCGCCGGCAACACGCTCATCTATCCGCTCCACCAGGCCGACAAGGACCCGCAGCTGCCCTATGTGCTGGACGTGCTGCGCCTGGCCATACGCGAGAGCGGCGTCGACTACCGGCTGGTGCCCAGCAAGGAAAAGATGGTGCAGAGCCGCGAGATCGCGGACCTCAGCGCCGGCCGCGGCAATATCGACATCCTGTGGACCATGACCAGCCCGGAGCGCGAGCAGGCGCTGCTGCCCATCCGCGTACCCATCGACCGTGGCCTGATAGGCTGGCGCGTGGGCCTGGTTCAGCAACAACGGCGCGAGCTGTTCGACCACGTCGGCACCCTAGCCGACCTGGCTGGCTTCGCTGCCGGCCAGATGCATGACTGGCCCGACACCACCATCCTGCGCGGCAACGGCCTGAAGGTGGAGACGACGGACCAGTACGAGAGCCTGTTCAAGATGCTGAGTGCAGGCCGCTTCGACTACTTTCCCCGCTCCATCATCGAAGTCAGCGACGAATGGGCATCGCACCGCCGGCTCGAACTGGCGATCGAACCCCACCTGCTGATCCGCTACCCTACGGCCTTCTATTTCTTCGTCAGCCGCAACCGGCCTGACCTGGCGCAAGCCCTGGAGCGCGGCCTGCAGACCGCCGCACGAGACGGCCAACTCAAGGCGCTGTTCTACCGCTACTTCGCGGGCGTATTGAAGGCGCTGGACGTGAACCACCGCACGGTGATCGAACTGAAGAACCCGCTATTGCCGCCGGGCACGCCGTTTGACCATGCGGAGTATTGGTATCGCGTTGGGGAATAGGTACAGACCCCGGGTGAAATGTGAAACGTGATTCGCCGCTTCGCGGCATCGGTGAAAGGTGGGGCATGCACGGCCGCTTCATCACCTTTCACCTTTCACTCCTCGCTACGCCACCCCGCGCGCCCGCTCCCCATGGAAGCGCGCCACGAAGGCGGCGAACTGCCCCGCCTCGATCGCCGCACGCATCTCCGCCATCAGCCACTGGTAGTAGTGCAGGTTATGGATGGTATTGAGGCGCGCACCGAGAATCTCCCCCGTGCGGAACAGATGGTGCAGGTAGGCGCGGCTGAAGTTGCGGCAGCCGTAGCAGGCGCAGCTTTCGTCCAGCGGCTTGTCGTCCGTGCGGTAGCGCGCATTCTTGATCTTGGCATCGCCCCAGCGTGTGAATAGCCAGCCATTGCGCGCATTGCGCGTGGGCATCACGCAGTCGAACATATCGATACCCTGCGATACGCCGTACACGAGGTCTTCTGGCGTACCCACGCCCATGAGGTAGCGCGGCTTGTCCGTGGGCAGCTGCGGCGCCGTGTGCGCGAGGATGCGCGCGAAGTCTTCCTTCGGCTCGCCCACGCTCAGGCCGCCGATGGCGAAGCCATGGAAGCCGATGTCCATGAGGCCGGCCAAGCTCTCGTCGCGCAGGCGCTCGTGCATGCCGCCCTGCACGATGCCGAATAATGCGTTCGGGTTGTTCTGGCGTACGAACTCGTCCTTGGAGCGGCGCGCCCAGCGCTGCGACAGGCGCATGGAAATGGCCGCCTCGCGCTCGTCTGCCGGGTAGGGCGTGCACTCGTCGAAGATCATCACGACGTCGGAGTTCAGCACCGTCTGGATGCGCATGGACTCTTCCGGCGTCAGGAAGAGCCGGTCGCCATTCACGGGCGACTGGAATTTCACACCCTCCTCTGAGATCTTGCGCAATGCCCCCAGGCTGAACACCTGAAAGCCGCCCGAATCCGTGAGGATGGGCTTTTCCCAGCCCATGAAGCGGTGCAGGCCCTGGTGCTGGTTCACCACGTCCAGCCCCGGCCGCAGCCAGAGGTGGAAAGTATTGCCCAGCACAATCTGCGCGCCGATCTCGTTCAGCTCCAGGGGCGACATGGCCTTGACTGAGCCGTAGGTGCCCACGGGCATGAAGACGGGCGTCTCGACTACGCCGTGATTGAGTTCCAGCGTGCCGCGGCGGGCACCGTCGCTGGTCGTATTGAGGGTAAAGCGCAGGCCGTTGTCCGGCATGGGAAGCTCCTGACGCCACCGGAGTACAGTCCGGCGCGTGTTTATCTAAAGGGCGTATTGTACCGGAGGGGGGGACGGACGTTGCGATGACTGCCAACTACGAGCGCCAGCGAGGCACCCTCGCGGCGGCGAGGGCGGGGGGAGTGGATTCAATCAGCGAGAACCGGTCCATACTCCACATAGCTCAAGCGCCCGGGTTTCCCGGGCGGAGCACTGACACCTTGATCTACGCAATTCGCAAAGCGCCCTTACCGC
>Ga0213872_10002697_pt1 | contig 10241 bp, 6 predicted proteins | sample VelepicomBERX_R2_FD_160071 | JGI IMG/M metagenome (GOLD analysis project Ga0213872, IMG submission 160071) | Rhizosphere microbial communities from Vellozia epidendroides in rupestrian grasslands, the National Park of Serra do Cipo, Brazil - RX_R2 | ecosystem: Host-associated > Plants > Roots >... | reverse complement strand
TCCGGCCGAAGCATGCCGCGGCCAAACGCGGGGCGGAATAGACCGCGATCACCTAGCCTGGATCGCTCACAAATCTTTAGAGATTTGTGAGCGATCCAGGCTCAAACAGCAGAATCTTCCGGCTACGCCGGACAATTCCGCTGCTTTTTGGGAAGAGGGAATTTTAAAAACAGTTTGTTTGGAACACAAATTTAAAAAACGGGCTCTTAAGCAGACGCCCAGCGTCTGTTTAAAAGCTTTCTAGCCCGCAATGAGCTCGTCGATTCTCCCACCGCGTGATTTTTGCGGGCTAGGCCAAGGTGAAACTTGGCCCTACCGTGTGTTTGGCCCAGCGTCCGGTAGGGACGCGCTTCGCCGCGTCCTGGCTCCAAGCAATCTTCCTCTACGGTCGAAGACCGGGCTCGATGCGCCCAGGCTAATAACGAGGTTAACTACGAGCGCAAGGATACCCACATAAATTGCGTAGGTTCCGCCAAATAAAGGGATTGAAATTACCGGCTTTAAACCGGCCAAAATGAAGAGCGAGGTTCCCACCACCATGCCGGCTATCCAACCAAGAAAGAGGGGCTGACCGCGGAGCGGCATCCGATAGAGACCAAGCACAACAGCCGGGAAAATTTGCAGGATCCAGATACCGCCCAAAAGTTGAAGATCGATTGCGTACTGCGTCGGTACAAAAATAATGAACATCAAGGCACCTAATTTGACCAGCAGCGAGACGAGTTTTGCTATCACGGCCTCCTCTGTCGGGCTGATTCCGGGCTGGACCAGGGGTTTCCAAAGATTTCGGGTAAACAAATTGGCTGCTCCGATAGACATGATGGCGGCGGGCACGAGAGCACCAATCGCGATGCCCGCGAAGCTTAATCCGATAAACCAATCTGGAAAAATACGTAGAAAAAGTGCGGGAACGATTTCGTTTGGGTTGGTCACTCTTACATTGTCGGCAATGGCCATATAGCCAAGAAGGGCGATCAGCCCGAGGAGCACGGTATAGGCAGGCAATAGAATTGTGTTCCATCGAACCGTCCGAGAGCTCGAGGAACTCAGGATCCCGGTTATGGAATGCGGGTACATGAACAGGGCAAACGCAGAACCGAGGGCGAGCGATGCAAACGGCAGCATCTGAGCAGGTTTGAGTATTAACCCTGAGGGTCCGCCTTTAGCCTGGAAGAATTTCTCGGCCGCATCGAACACGGCGCCATATCCGCCGAGCCGTGCAGGAATCACAAGCACTGCCGCTATGACCACAATGTATATCAGGACGTCCTTGACAAATGCAATCATGGCCGGGGCTCGCAAGCCGCTGGTGTAGGTATAGGCAGCCAGGATGACGAACGCGATAATGAGCGGAAACTCGCCTGTGCCCAGGCCAAGGGCGGCAATCACGACCTGAATGCCCACCAGTTGAAGAGCGATGTAAGGCATGGTCGCAATCAGACTTGTGAGCGCGACCGCGATTACGAGCGCGGGAGAGCCGAAGCGTTCGCTTACAAAATCCGCCGCGGTGAGGTGGCCGGCGCGGTGACAAACGGTCCAGAACCGCGGCATGACCGCAAAGACAAAGGGATAAGTGATAACCGCGTAAGGGATAGCAAAAAAGCCATAAGCACCCAGGCTGTAAACAAGCGCCGGTACGGCGATGATCGTATAAGCCGTATAAAGATCTCCCCCAAGGAGAAACCAACTAATAACAATACCGAATCTCCGTCCGCCGAGCCCCCATTCGTCGAGCAAATTCAAGTCACCCCGTTTCCAACGTGCTGCGAGAAACCCGAGTACCGTGACAACCAAAAACAGACCGACAAAAATGGCCAAAGCGACCCAGTGAGGCCCTGCGGTAGTCATTTTGTTCCCCCGGTCGAAAGGCGGCGCAGCCACATCAAGTAAGCAAAATCTCCAATCTTTGCCCGGAGCCTTTGCTCACTCTGGTTGAGGCTGGAACTATCATGTTTGCGAAACGACCAGGACCTCAGTGGCGCCGACGGCTCAATGAAGTGGGGCATAGTGATCCGGATTTTCGCGATCACTGGACAAAGCGCGAGCACGAATTCAATATTTCGGGAAAGAAGGCCGGATCGAATGGGATCCAAAACCTGACCGTCAAACCCTTGTATTGGCGTTTTGCAAAATCTTGACGCAGTCTGAATTGTCCGCGGCGCCGATGGAATGAATTGGCGCCGAACGGCATCTCAAAAGTAAGAACAAATCATTTGCGGTCCGATGATGCAAGAGGAAGCACTAAACGGCTTGACTTTTGGGCAGAGTCGGGCTTAACTCAGCACCTTCCAAGTCCGTAAGCCAGCGTTGGAACGAATTTTAGGAATAAAGTCGCGCTAGCGAGGGTAGTACCATGTGGGCCGAGGGGCAAATGGCTTCGAATGTTGCGACCAAAGAAGTGACCGCCGGAATCTTGCGACCGGATAGCCTGACCGGGTGGCAAGTGAGGGTGGTAAAAAATTGGGGGACCAGTGAAAACCATTGAACATTTCGTCAGGGAAAGCTGTCGAAGTTCAGGTTTGTTTAATGTGGTTAACTTTTCGTTCCCTAATTGCCGTAAATGGGGCAAACATGGATGGAACAGGTTGGCTGCTTAAAAGTTAACACGAGTGTAATATTTTTTTATGGCTGGTGAAGATTCTGATACGGGCATTAAGATTTACCTTAGGGAGATCGGGCAGATCCCGCTGCTGACTCCACAAGAGGAGATTGAGCTGGCCGCGCGTATTAAGAAGGGTGACAGAGAGGCGCGCGCTTTGATGATCAAGGCGAACCTCCGATTGGTCGTTAAAATCGCTCATGACTACGCGAATTTGGGGCTTCCGCTCCTCGATCTGATTTCTGAAGGAAATATCGGCCTAATGAAGGCCGTCGAACGCTTTGACCCGGCAAAGGGGGGCAAGCTGAGTACCTATGCCGCCTGGTGGATCAAACAATCGATCAAGCGAGCTCTGGCGAACCAGAGTAAAACCATTCGGCTTCCGGTCCATTTGGTCGATAAGATCTCCAAGATGCGCCGAGTCTCGCTGCAAATGAGCGAGGAACTAGGCCGAGAACCGACCGACGAAGAGCTGGCCGAAGAGATCGGTATTTCCAGCGGTAAGGTTTCTCAATTGAAGACGGTTTCGATTCGGCCGGCCTCTCTTGATGCGCCGATTAGCGATGATGACTCGACCGAATTTGGCGAGATCGTCGGCGACGAAGATGCGCAGACGCCGTTTGAGCTGCTCAGAGACAAGAACTTGCGCGACGAAGTCAGCGAGCTTTTGGAGGTGTTGGATGACCGCGAGCGGAAGATTATCTTCCAGCGATTCGGGTTGGACGGTGGCAAACCGAAAACTCTCGAAGAAGTCGGCAAAAAATTCGGTGTCACGAGGGAGCGAATCCGGCAGTTGCAGAATATCGCGTTGGCCAAGCTGCGTCGGGCCCTAAGCAAGAAAGAGAAGCCGATCGACATTCCGCAAGAAGTCTTGACCTAAGTTTTGAATTAACCGAATTCGGGAAGGCCGCCCACTGAGGCGGCCTTTTTCTTTAGGAGTTCAGGAGTCAGGAGTTGCAGGAGTTCAGAATGGGCTACTTCGGCCCCCGCATGGGCCCAGAAGAAAACATGTCGCAACTATCTGCCAAGCCAGGAGTTCAGGATTCGCAGAGTTCGCCGAGATCAGGTGACGGGGAATGTAGCCACGGCCTCCAGCCATGCCCCTCCTGCAACCCCTGCGCTCCTGTGACTCCTGAACTCCTGCAACTCCTGACTCCTGCTTGCCCCCTTCCTTACTCATTTGTAATTTGCACCAACAAGACCAACGGACGATTATCAGAGCGAGAATTACGACCATGAGATCAGGCAATCCAGTTCTTCGGGAATCGACTTTCAACGACATATCGCAACGCGGTTACGGTCAGCCGATGACATTGACCGGAGTAGTGAACCGGTCAGTATTGATGCTTTTGCTAGTCGCGGCGGCCGCGGCCGGTGTGTGGTCATATTCCGCCTCTCATCCGACCGTTATATACCCAGCCGTCATGACCGGAGCACTGGGAGGATTTGTGGTGGCAATCGCAACTTCGTTTAAGCGGAGCTGGGCGCCGGTAACCGCTCCAGTCTACGCGGTGCTGGAAGGGTTGTTTATTGGCGGCATCTCCTTGGTCATGGAGCAGAGGTTTCCGGGCCTCGTTCTTCAGGCGGTGTTGCTCACTTTCGGCGTCATGTTCGCGCTTTTGGCAGCGTATCAATCCCGTATCATTCGGCCTTCACAGACGTTCAAGTCTGTCATTGTGGGCGCGACCTTTGGGATTGTGGTGGTTTACCTGGTCAGCATGGTTGCCCAATTGTTTTTCCACACGGCTATACCACTCATCTTTGACAGCGGCCCAGTCGGCATCACTTTCAGCCTTATTGTGGTCGGGATCGCCGCATTAAACTTGGTTCTCGATTTCGACTTCATCGAAAACGGGATCGCCTACGGCGCCCCGAAATGGATGGAGTGGTATGCGGCCTTTGGGCTAACGGTGACGCTTGTTTGGCTCTACATCGAGATTCTTCGCTTGCTGGCCAAAATGCGGCGAAATTAGCTCTCGAGAGCCGCTTTTTCTTTCGTGCGGCTATCCCATGCTGCCTCAGGCGGCTGGTTGCTGGAGCGCTAGCGCGCGGGATTCCGCGCTAAGCGGTGGCCTCAGCGACATCTGCTTTCACTCGCCGTTCGCAGGTTCCTTTTTCATGGAGATCGAGACAGGTCGCCTCGATGCGAACGCTTAGCTTGAGGGGCTTGAATCCCATGCTGTTAGCCAAGAATCGCTCGCGCAGAGTGATACACTCGTCCTGCACCTGGAGGACCTGATGACAGTCGGTGCAGACGATGTGGAAAGCGGCCGGCGATTGTTCGCGATTTACTTCGTAGTACCTATGCTCCCGATTCAGCTCCACCTCACGGATCAAGTGACTGTCGAGCATCATCGGCAAAGTTCGATAAATCGTCGCTAAGGAAATGAGCCGATCCAATTCGCGCGCTTTGGCCAAAAGATCCTCAGCATGAAATGGTTCCGTAAACGAGACCGCAGCGCGCACGATTACTTCGCGCGGCTTCGTCAAGCGAAATCCACCTTCTTTGAGGTAATTCAAGGCCTCCTGAAATAGAGCGTCGGGCTGCTTTTTGGGGCGTTCTCTCAACTGCACCAGCCCACGATTCGGCTGTTTCCGAACTGGAAAGCTCTCGGGCGATATTTTATGCAGAATGCACTCGGTGCGTTCGAAACTCATGCAGGAATCCCAGATAATAAACTCCTAAGGGCTTCGCGTCCAGTCCAGGCCGAATTCTGCGGGTCTTCCATTTAAAATATCAGTTACCGTCTTGCGAGCCGGACAAATAGCGTTCCACCGAGCGTCAAGTAGACCAGGTTCGGGAGCCAGATCAGGTATTCGGGATGGAGATTGGGCTTATGCTTCACGTTATCCGTTATCACGATTATGATGAAATACGAGAACGCGACTATCAGGCTGAGGGCGATACCAACAGACGTCTCCCGTCGCTGGGCAGTGATCGCGAGAGGGATTCCGATCAGTACAAACGTGAAAACAGCCATGGCGTTGGAAAACCGCTTGCTCACTTCGGTCTTGAAAGCGGCGTCATCCGATGTGCTCTTGTTTTGCTCCAGCGCATCCCGCAACTGATCAAGGGTGAGTTCGTTCGGGCGCTGATTACTTCGGGCTTTGCGAAGTAGTTCTTCCAGAGAAATAGGTAACACGCCCTCGCGCATCGTGATGCCATGCCGCATTTTCTTCAAATCATCCGGAGTAGCCGGATCTCGTTCTTCGTAACGGGCATCGTAAACGTGAAGTAAAATCTGTTCGTTCGTTTTGTCGACTTCAAGTGTGCCCCTACGCGCGTAGATGACACGCATGGGCAAATTCTGAGAGTTCATCTCAAAGATGTGCAGGTCATGCAGAGTCGACCCTTCCTTTTTGCCGACATAAATCTTCCGATTCGGGAACTGGTCAATGACTTCATCGCTGCCAAACAACGCGAGCGGATCACTCGACGCGAGGTCAAAGGCCGCGGAGCGAAGCTTCACTTGAGCGATCGGCGCAACGTAGAGGTTGATCCAGAGGCAAAGACCCAGAAACAAGATTGCAATAACGAATACCGAAAGACAGATGCGGGACATCCCGACGCCGTTCGCCCGAAGAGCTACTAATTCATTATCCGAAGATAATTTTCCGAAAACGAGCAGCACGGCGACGAGCACACCCCAAGGGATCGAGTAGATCAAAGAAAATGGGAGAAGATAACCGATAAACGTTAGAATGTATGTAACCGGGACCTGATGACTGAGCAGCAGGCCAAGCAGATCGCGCAAGACATTCCCAAGCACAAGAATCATCGTGAGGAGGCCTACCGCCCAAGTCACGGTGCTCAGGATCTGTCCGCTCAGGTATCTATCTAGGATCTTCATCCCGCAGGTTCCCCGCAATTTTGACCGAACGGCCGACGTTTCTCTGGAGACCGTTTTTCATCCCTCAGACGATCCCTCTTCGTCGACCGGTACACAACTGCAGAAGAGGTTGCGGTCGCCATAAACATTATCGATCCGGCCGACTACGGGCCAGAACTTGTGTTCCTTCGTCCATGGCGCCGGGTAAGCAGCCGACTCGCGCGAATAACTTCGATCCCAGTGATCGGCTAGAAGATCCTGGGCCGTATGCGGCGAACGCTTCAGAACGTTATCTTCCCGGTCTGCCTCTCCGGTCTCGATTGCACGAATCTCACCGTAGATCGATATCATGGCATCGCAGAAGCGATCCAATTCAGCCTTGGTTTCGCTCTCGGTCGGCTCAACCATCATTGTTCCGGGAACCGGAAACGACATAGTCGGCGCATGGAATCCATAATCCATCAGGCGCTTAGCGACATCCTCGACTTCGATTCCAGCGGACTTTTTGAAATGCCGCAGATCAATAATGCACTCGTGCGCAACCAGCCCGTTTTTTCCTTTGTAGAGCACCGGATAAAACGGCGCAAGCCGGCTGGCAACGTAGTTGGCGTTCGCAATTGCGATTTTAGTTGCATAACCCAGGCCGTCCGGGCCCATGAGCTGGAGGTAAATCCAGGAAATTCCTAAAATGCCTGCGCTTCCGTAAGGGGCTGCGGAGACTGGACCAATTCCCGCTCTCTGGCCGAGATCCGCGAGGGGATGCCCGGGCAAATATCCCGCCAAATGAGCCCTCACTCCGATCGGGCCAACTCCGGGACCGCCTCCGCCGTGCGGGATACAAAAAGTCTTGTGCAGATTCAGGTGACAAACATCTGCGCCAAAGTCAGCCGGGCGGCAGAGCCCGACGAGGGCGTTCATGTTGGCGCCATCTACATGGACCTGGCCTCCCGACTGGTGAACGATTTCGCAAATGTCTCTGATACCTTCCTCGAACACACCGTGTGTCGATGGATATGTCACCATCAAAGCGCCGAGTCTGTCGGCATGCCGATTTGCCTTCTCTTTCAGATCCGCGACGTCGATGTTGCCTTGGCTATCGCACTGCACGGGAACAACCTGAAAACCAGCCATCGCCGCAGAGGCTGGATTGGTGCCATGCGCGGATGTGGGGATCAGACAAACGTTGCGTTGATTTTGCCCGCGCTCACGATGGAATTCGCGAATCGCCAGCAGACCAGCGTATTCCCCCTGTGAACCTGCGTTGGGCTGAACCGTCACTGCGTCAAACCCGGTGATCACCGCCAGCCAACGCTCCAGTTCGGAGATCATCTGGCGGTATCCCACCGTTTGCGCTTCGGGCGCAAACGGATGAATCTGGCTGAGCTCCGGCCATGTCACCGGGAGCATCTCAGCCGCTGCGTTCAATTTCATCGTGCAGGAGCCGAGCGGAATCATGGAAGTCGTCAGCGACAAATCTCTTGATTCGAGCCGGTGCAAATAACGCATCAGCGTGGTCTCGGTGTGATGAATATTGAAAACCGGGTGTGTCAGATACGGAGACCGGCGTATGAACTCTTCGGGAATCAGGGCCGTCACGTTCTCGGACAGCTCCCGAACGGAAAGAGATTCATCGTCGACGAAAATATTCAGGAGCACCTGAAGATCGTCGTCAGAAACTGTTTCATCCAGGGTGATCCCGATCGAATCGTCCCGAAAAACCCTGAAATTGATTAGGCCCTTCTCCGCCTTTGCCAGAACGTCATCCCTGTGCTTGCCAAGCTTCACCAGGAGGGTATCGAAACGCGGGCCGTTGCCAATTTCATAACCGAGCTTTTCCAATCCAAGGGCCAATGTCTCGGTTAGTAAGCGGATACGCTCGGCAATCTGTCGAAGGCGCGCGGGTCCATGATACACTGCATATGTCGCGGCAATTACAGCCAACAGCACCTGAGCGGTACAGATATTACTCGTGGCTTTGTCACGCCTGATGTGCTGTTCCCGTGTTTGCAAAGCCAACCGGTACCCGGTGCGGCCGGCGGGATCCTTCGAAACACCAACCAACCGTCCCGGCATATGCCGCTTGAATTGATCGCGCGTCGAAAAAAATGCAGCATGCGGGCCTCCGAATCCAAGAGGGACACCGAACCGCTGGGTTGACCCGACACAGACGTCAGCCCCGAACTCACCCGGTGGAACGAGGAGCGTTAGGCTTAGCAAATCAGCAGCCACGACCGCTAAGGCCTGACTCGCATGTAGCTCATTGATAAACTCCTTATAATTGTGAATTGTTCCCTCCGTGCCAGGGTACTGGACCAGCGCTCCAAAAACCGGGGTCGAAAATTTCCAAGACTGATGGTCGGCGATGATCAAATCAATTCCCAGCGGCCTGGCCCGAGTTTCGACCACCGCGATCGTCTGCGGGTGACATGCCTGGGAAACAAAGAACGCCCGAACCGAAGCCTGCTTGCGCAAAGCAAAACACATCGCCATGCCCTCAGCCGCAGCCGTCGCTTCATCGAGCAGCGAAGCATTTGCGATCTCCAACCCCGTCAGATCAGTCACCATCGTCTGGAAATTCAGCAAAGCCTCGAGGCGACCCTGGGCCACCTCCGCCTGATACGGCGTATAGGCCGTGTACCAACCAGGATTCTCTAGAATATTCCGCTGGATGGCAGGTGGCGTAATACAGCCATGATAACCAAGACCTATGTAGGATTTCGCAACTCGATTTTTTAAAGAAATTTCTCGGAACTTTCGAAGAACTTCGAACTCGGTTTCACCCTCCGGCAGATCTAGTTTTTCCCGAAACCGAATCTCTTCCGGAACTGCCGCCTCGATCAGAGACTCAAGCGAGTCGTACCCGATTTGCTGCAGCATCGCGCGCAATTCCTCGGCATCCGGTCCCACGTGCCGCTCCACAAAAGAGGGAAATCCAATGTTCACGACCGACCCACAAACCTTACTGTTCGGCATCGCGAAAGATGGAGTACAGGGTTGGAAAATACAAGTTGGTTAGGATCTACGTGTCGCTCGCTGTTGCCTCTCGAAGGTTCCTACATATCGTGGCGAAAGTGTGAGCAACTCAACCAATCCAGCCTTTAAACGAACTCCCCTTTTCGAAGAGCATAGAAAGCTCGGTGCAAAAATGATCGGGTTCGGCGGTTGGGAGATGCCGGTCTTTTATTCGAGTATCCTGGATGAACACCAAGCTGTTCGCGAGCGCGTTGGAATCTTCGACATTTCGCATATGGGCCAGATCGCGGTGTCGGGACCAGCCGCCAAACGCTGGTTGAACGTTTTATTAACCAACAACGTGGAGCGGCTCCAGGTTGCCGACGGGCAGTACACATTGCTGCTCAACGAACGGGGCGGTGTCATTGACGATCTTATTATTTATTGCCGTACTGACATCGACTATTTCCTCGTGGTGAACGCCGCGAAGACCGAAGAAGATTTTTCCTGGATGCGGTCTCGGCTAAGCACGGAGGTTTCCCTGTCCGATCGGAGCTCGTTCTTCGTCGCTCTCGCGGTACAGGGTCCAAGGTCGCCCGATTTACTTCGGCAGTTTGGGGAACTGCCGGCCCGGAATCGAATCGAGGAACTTCGCATCGACGGCATACCGGCGTTGGTGGCCCGAACCGGGTATACGGGCGAGGATGGATTCGAGCTCTTCTATCCGGCAACCGCCGGTGCACTGATCTGGAATCGACTCCTGCAACTGGGTGAGCCGCTCGGAGTAAAGCCTTGTGGGTTAGGTGCACGAGACACGTTGCGCATGGAGGTTTGCTACCCGTTGAACGGCGCCGACCTGG
>Ga0213872_10002696_pt1 | contig 10243 bp, 7 predicted proteins | sample VelepicomBERX_R2_FD_160071 | JGI IMG/M metagenome (GOLD analysis project Ga0213872, IMG submission 160071) | Rhizosphere microbial communities from Vellozia epidendroides in rupestrian grasslands, the National Park of Serra do Cipo, Brazil - RX_R2 | ecosystem: Host-associated > Plants > Roots >... | reverse complement strand
GATCACTTGAGCCAGTGACTGGTGCTGGGCATCAGTTCGGTGCGGCACAGGTAGTCGCTGGCATCGAGCGCCACGCCACGGGCGCCGACGGCCGCCTTGATCGTTTCGGTAAAGCGCGGGCGCTTGCGCTCGTCACCGGCGCAGATGAGCAAGAGTTCGACATCGCTGCCGGATGCATTGGCAAAGCAGCGCCAGGCGTCACCGGGGATGGACAGGGTGTCCTGCGCCTCCATCACCACCTCGCTGGAGGCGTCTTCGTTGAAGGCCACGCGCACGCTGCCCCGGATGCAGATGACCACCATCTTCTGGCTGATCGCGAAGGGACCGGCCTGCTGTCCGGCCGGAAGCTTCAGCCATTCGATGGAGAAGCCCTGCGGGTCCTGCACCCTTGGTCGCTGGTTGCGGTCCTGGGTGATGCCGTAGCCGATCACCGGTGCCAGCTGGCTGGCATGGCCGGGCAGGCAGGCGTCGAGCAGCGCGTTGCTGCTGAAGGCGCGATCCTCGGCGGTGGTGACGCGACCACGCATTTCCTCCGGCGAGACCTTGCGCAGGCGCACCACCTCTTCGGCCGGGAACGGCGGCATCCATTGCAGGCCGGGCGGCAGGGTCTGGCCTGCGCGGCGATCGACCAACTGGTTGTCATCGGCCAGGTAGAGACCGGTCTGATTGGCCTGGTCCATGATATCGGGACTCCAGATGACGCCGCCGGTGTCATCGCCTCCCAGACAGGAAAACAGCCAGCCATCGTCCGGTCCGACATTGGTGAAGCCACGGAAGATCCAGGTGGGCAGGCAGACGATATCGCCAGCCTTGAGCACATACTGACCTTCTTCGCCCTTGGCGCCCCAGCGCAGCAACCACTCGCCGCGGGTACAGATGAACACTTCGCTGGTGAAGTGGATATGCAGGTTATTGGTGATGCCATGCGGCATGGCGGCGGCACCGATGTTGAACCCGTGCGGTTCCCTCAGGTTCACCACCTGGCTGGCGCTTTGCGTCACGCCGGGACCGATGATGGAGTAGTTTTCCTTGGGCATGGAACCGGGCAGGCGGCAATCCAGGAAGGCCTCGTCACAGGCGACGTATTGCGCCTTCCTGATGTGGCGTGCCTGGGCTTGTTCTTGAGTCAGATAGAAAGTCATCGCATTGCTCCTTTGTCAGTGATTAATCCGGTCGCCGCTGTGCGCGTCGAACCAGTAGAGTCGTTCCGGGCGGATGCAGAAGGCGATGGGGTCGCCTTCCTTGACGCGCTCGCCCTTTTCCAGCTTGGCCACGAAATACTGTCCCTCCAGCTTGACCGTCACCAGCGTGTTGTCCCCCAGCAGTTCGAAGGCATAGACCTCGCCCAGCAGCTGGGCCGAGCCCGGTTCCCTGGCCAGTTGCACATCCTCCGGACGCACGCCCAGGATCAGCTTGCCCTCGCGTGGCGGCTGCACCGCGACCACATGGCCGCCGCCGACCAGGAAGCGGCCATGGTCGCCATCACCGTGCAACAGGTTCATCGCCGGCGAGCCGATGAAGCCGGCCACGAAGGCGTTGGCGGGACGGTTGTAGATGTTTTCGGGGGTATCGATCTGCTGCAGCACGCCCTCCTTCATGATGGCCACCCGCGTGGCCAGGGTCATGGCCTCGACCTGGTCATGGGTGACATAGACGGTGGTCACCTCCAGCTCGCGTGCCAGATGGCGCAGCTCGGCGCGCATGGTGCCGCGCAGCTTGGCATCCAGGTTGGACAGGGGTTCATCCATCAGGAACACGCGCGGCTTGCGCACGATGGACCGCGCCAGCGCCACGCGCTGGCGCTGGCCGCCGCTGAGTTCGGCGGGCCGGCGCTCCAGCAGATGCTGCAGCTCCACCCGACCGGCGGCGTGCCGCACGGCAGCCGCGATCTCGCCCGCCGGCTGGCCGCGCAGCTTGAGCGGATAGGCGATGTTGTCGCGCACCGTCATGTGCGGATAGAGCCCGTAGTTCTGGAACACCATGGACACGTCGCGCAGGCGCGGCGCGATGCCGTTGACGCGTTGCTCATCGAAATACAGGTCGCCGGAAGTGGGTTCCTCCAGGCCGGCGATCATGCGCATGGTGGTGGTCTTGCCACATCCCGACGGCCCCAGGAGGACCAGGAATTCGCGGTCCTCGATCTGCAGGTCGAGATTCCTGACGGCGTGGAAGCCATCCCATTTCTTGTCTATGCCTTGCAGGCGCAGCGTGGTCATTCTGTCTTCTCCATTCTTGATATTGGCTGGGCTGATAGGGGGTGCGCTATCGCACCGAACCCTGGGTCAGGCTCTTGATGAATTGTTTTTGCACCGTCATCGACAGCAGGAACATGGGCAGCGCGATGATCATCCCGGCCGCCGCCATCAGCTCCCACAGGTCGCCGCGTTCGGTCCGCAACGCCACCAGGGCGATGGGCAGCGTGACCGCGTTCTGCTTGGAGGTGATGAGGGCGAAGATGAACTCGTTCCAGGTCAGCGTGAAGCTGAAGACGGCCGAGGTGATGATGCCCGGCAGCGCCGTGGGAACCACGATGGTGGCGATGATGCGACCCAGCGACGCGCCGTCGATCATGGCCGACTCTTCGATATCCACCGGCACGGCATCGATGAAGCCCTTGATCATCCAGATCGAATACGGCAACACGATGGAGAGGTTGACGATCACCAGCGCGCTGCGGGTGTCGAGCAGCCCCAGCTGCTTGAACATCAGGAAGTAAGGCAACACCACGATGGCCGCCGGGATGAACTGCGAGGCCACGATGCCCACGAACAGCGCCTGCCGGCCGGGAAAACGGAAGCGCGAGAAGGCATAGGCCGCCGCCACCGCCAGCGGGATCGCCACCAGCACCGTCCCCAGCGCCACCCAGAGGCTGTTGGCGAGCTTGTCGCCGAGGTGCCAGGGGGCGGCGAAGACGGTCCGGAAATTGTCCCAGGTGGGGCTGAACCAGAGTTGCAGGGTGTAGACATCGCGCGGCGTCTTCAAGGACGTCAGCACGATCCAGAGGATGGGCAGCAGGATGCAGCCGATGATGGCGTAGACGCCGATCAACGCACCGATGCGCGCAAGCCGCGATTTCATGACGCCGGGGTTGCAGGGCTTGCTCATTCAGATTCCTTTCTTGAAAGCGAGGCGCATGTAGAAGCCGGCCAGCACCAGCATCACCGCCGTGAGGACATAGCCGGCTGCCGCCGCATAGCCCATGTCGTAGTACTTGAAGCCGATCTGGTAGACCAGGTAGGCCAGCGTGGTGGTGGCATTGCCCGGCCCGCCATCGGTGAGGGCGAAGACGGCATCGAAGGCCTTGAGCGCGAACACGGTCTTCAGCAGGATCACCACGGCCACCACCGGCTTGAGTTGCGGCAGCGTGATATTGATGAAGATGCGCAAGGGCGAGGCGCCATCGACGGCGGCCGCTTCTTCGGTCTCACGCGGCACCGAAGCCAGGCCGCCGAGCAGGATCAACGCCATGTAGGGCGCCCAGTGCCAGACATCACTGGCCACCAGCGCGACCATGGCCCAGGTCGGCTCGGCCAGCCAGATCAGGCTGTCCAGCGCGGGACACAGCTTGCCCAGCGAGGCGGCAATGACGCCATATTCCGGATTGAGGAAGAAACGCAGCGAGATGCCGATCAGTGCGGGACTCATGACGAAAGGCAGCATCAGCAGCGCGCGCGCTACCGAGGTCACCTTGCCCGCGCGGCGCAGCAGCAAGGCACAGCCGAGCGCGGTCACGCAAGTAGCCAGTACATCGATCACCACGAATACCAACGTGGTCCCGATGGCGCCCACGAATTCGGAATCGCCGGCCAGCAGTTCGACATAGTTGTCCAGCCCGACGAAGGGACCGGGGGAGGAGGAATAGGACAGCTTCCAGGTGCGAAACGACAGCGCCAGCGAATACAGCAAGGGAAATACGGTAGTGACGGCGATGACCAGCAGCGCAGGCAGCATCAGCAAGTACGCCAGACGATTGTTTTTCATGGAACGGGGTTGGAATCAGGTTGGGACGGCCGGCATGGCCGCCACGGCAGGGCTGCCTGCCCTCCAGGCGGAGGACAGGCAGGCCGGGTCAGACCAGCTTGCGGACCTTTCGGGCAGCGTCGTCAAGTCCTTCCTTGACCGGGACGGTGCCCAGCGCCATCTTCGAGATCGCCGTATCGAGGATGTCGGAGATCACCGGCCACTGCGGGATCAGCGGCAGCACGCGGGCGTTCCTCAAGACCTCGCCGGCCATCCTGTGCATGCCCTGCGAGAGCGCATTGACGGCGGGGTCGGCCAGGTTGGCGCTCTGCACGCTGACGATCTCGTGCTGGGCCGGGTCCAGCAGCAGGGATTTCTCGATGGCAGGCTGGGTCAGCCAGGCCAGGAATTCCATGGCTGCCGCCTTCTTCTTCGAATGGCGGTCGATGCCGTAGAGCCACAGGTTGGTGTGGGACGGCGTGGTCGCGCCGGGGTAGCCTGGCATGGGCGCAAACCCCACCTTCTCCGGCGACAGCGTGGAGGACCTGGCATCCGTCAGCCCCTGGTAACGCCACCACCACGTCGGCAGCATGGCGCACTTGCCCTGGGCCATGGAATTGACGGCATCGGTCTCGTTGAAGCTGACCGAACCGGCCGGGGTGACCTTGTGCTTCAACATCAGGTCCAGGTAATCCTGGGTGGCGGCGATCCCGGCCGGCGAGTTGAAGGCGGGCTGGTTGCGCGCATCCAGAAGTTCAGCACCGCGCCCCCACAGGAAATCGAACCAGACCATCAGGTTCTGTCCCGCGTTCTTGCCGTAGTACATGGCAATGCCAGGCATGCCGGCACCGGCCTGGATCGACTGCGACACCTGCACCACCTCATCCCAGGTCCGCGGCACGGCCAGCTTCAGGTCGGCCAGCACATCCTTGCGATAGAACAGCAATTGCACGTGACCGCGAATGGGCAAGCCGATATAGCCCGACTCATTGCGACTGGCGCGCAGGTAGGCATCGGGATAGCGCGTCATGTCGACGCCCTTGTCGCGAATGCCGTCGTTGAGCGGATGCAGCAGGTTCTTCAGCGAGGGCGCCCAGACATCCATGACGGAGACCACGTCGTAGTCGCCGTTCTCGGCCACCATCTCGGCGGTGAGCTTGTCGCGGATGCTGGTGAAGGGCACGTACTGGTATTTGACGCGGATGCCGGTCAATTCCTCGAAGGCCGCCAGGCGCGCCTCATGGGCACGGAATTGCGGCGCCACCACGGTCAGCACATTCAGTTCGACACCCTTGAAGGGCTTGCCCGGCGTCACCCCGTTCGCTTGCGGTTGCGCCTGCGCCGGCGGCGACAGGCTGATGCTTGCGCCCGCTCCCAGCATGGCTGCGGAAGAGAGCAGGAAAGCTCGACGATCTTGTTTCATGTTCGACTCCTCGCCCGGGCAATTCAGAAGGCGGTGCGCATGGCCACGCGAGACACCATCTGCACACCGTTCTCGGACGGCGCGCCGGCACCGAACACGTTGAGCGCACCGAAGGCGCGGTCACGCTGGTAAGCCACGGTGGAGTAGAGCGAAGTGCGCTTGGAGAGCGAATAGGAAAGTGAAGCAGTGACCTGATCCGCGTAGCTCAGTTCGCCATTGCGGATCTGGTGCTGCCAGGACAGACCGCCATTGACCACCGGCGTGAACTGGTAATCGGCGCCGACATCGAGCGTATCGACACGCGCCCCCGTCCAGTTGACCCCGCGTGGCGCATAACTGACCAGGCCATCGAAGCGCACCTGGGTGTAGGAACCGTAGAGGGCCAGCTTGTCCAGCGTCAGCTTGGCGCCTGCGCCGGCGACCCGCTTGGTGGCGTACTGGTTGTCGCTGCCCAGCACGCTGGAGACACCCGCCACCGCACCGATGAGGAAGTTGCCCTGTGCGTAGTTCACGCCCGCCTGCGCGGTGCTGCCCCGCGACTGCGAACCGGCCTGCTCACCCAGCCCCAGCAAGGCCCCGAAGCGGAAACCCGAAAAGCTGTTGCTGGAGAACTTGAGCGCATTGTTGACCCGAGCACCGTAGGTGTGATTGCCCAGCTGGGCGGTTGCAGCGATGGCACTCATGCCATCCAGGCCCTGGCCGCTGGCGCCGATGTTGTTGTGACCGGCGTTGGTATAGCCCATGAGGTTGAGGTAATCGAACATGAAATCGTACTGCCGTCCCACGGTCCACAGTCCGGCTGCCGTGTTCAGTCCCACGTAGGACTGGCGTCCGAAGATCAGACCACCCTGCCCCATGCTGCCCTTGGCGGCATCGAAACCGTTTTCCAGCCTGAAGACGGCGGACATGCCGCCGCCCAGATCTTCGCTACCGGAAAAACCGAGACGATTACCTGCCGCGATACCGTTATCAAGACGCAAGGCGGAGCCGGAAGAGGCAAGCTGGCCACCGGCGACGGCTGCGCTGTTGCTGTAGTAACTCAGACCCGAGTCAACAAGGCCATAGATGACGATACTGGCGTTGTCCTGGGCGTGGACGGGCTGAACGAAATGGCCGAGCGCGAGCGCAGCCATGCCAAAGGCAGCATGGATCTTCAAGGTGGTCTCCAGTTAGTTTTATGGTTGTAGTGGTGATATGCAGACGCTGTCTTGCATACGTATGCAATATAGCCAAAGAATTTCTGAATGTAAACTATTTGACGATATGTTGAGTTTGCGCAAATTCCATTCCCGAAAATTTGGATAGGGATTGTCGAGACGGCATCCGGCTCGGTAGGGGGCACAGGCAAGACGCGAATACCGGCTACGTCAACACCGGCAGAGGGAGGTGCCGCGAACGTGGCAGGAAAAAAAATAGTCCGAAAAAATTGGAATTAGCTAGTGACGCCGAATGGAAATGCCATTAGAATGCAGCCTCTTTCAAGCACAGCAGCTTACCGCTGATGCCAGAAGGCCCACGTGGCGGAATTGGTAGACGCGCATGGTTCAGGTCCATGTGCCGCGAGGTGTGGGGGTTCGAGTCCCTCCGTGGGCACCAAAACATAAAAGGTCGATTGATGAAAATCAATCGGCCTTTTGCGTTTTGGGGACCGCGAGCAAAGCGCCTATTTCTTTTGCCCTGAAGCGGGCCGCTCCACCGCCCCCCTCACCTCAAATCGCAGACTATCGAGCTCCTTGCCCGACGCATCCTGCAAGGCCAGCACATGCCGGCCCGGCCAGGGCATCCAGTCGAAACCGAGTTCTTCCACATCGTTCTGCTGCGATGAAGCAGCCACCTTCTGCGCCTTGACCCGCCCTGCCCGCATGACCGACTCCGGCATGCGTTTGCCGTCCAGCACCCAGCGACTGCCAGCCGGCGCACCCTGGGCGCGGAAGCGGATGCGTTGCCGTGCCGGGGGAATATCCGGGTCCAGCGCCACCAGCATGCCGGCGGTCGGATAGGTGATGGCCGGACGGATCTCCCGCGCCCGCGCCATGCGGATCTCGGACTGCACCGTGCCCGGCAGGAAGTATTCTGTGCGCGGCACTTCCACTTCCTGCTCATAACGTATCGTCTGTGCCAGTACACCAGCAGGCTTGACGGGCGGCTCGTTGCGTCGCGCCCCGCCATCGCCTTGTGCGCGAGCGTGCAGGTACTGCATCACCTCCTGCCACACCGGGGCCGCGCCGGTCACGCCCGACACATCCCACATCGGCGCGCCAGAGGCATTACCCACCCACACGCCTACCGTATAGCGCGAGGAAAAGCCGACACACCAGTTGTCACGCATGTCCTTGGAGGTTCCGGTCTTGACCGCCGTCCAGATCCGCGTCGAGAGCGCATTCTCCAGGCCGAAGGTTCGCGCACGGGCGCTGCGGTCAGCGAGGATATCGCCGATGATATAGGCGGCATCGGCATCCATCACCTGGGTGGTATGCATTGCGCTGCGTGCCTCGTCCAGTCTTGTGCGCAGGGGCGAGTAGCGGCCCTGGTTGGCCAGCACGCGATAGGCGTTGGCGAGATTGGCCAGCGTCACGTCGGCACTGCCCAGCGCGAGGCTGTAGCCGTAGTAGTCGCCACTCTCGCGCAGGTTGAAGCCCAGCGCCTGCAGGCGGCGGAAGAAGTGCTCGGGCGTGACCATCACCAGCGTGCGCACGGCCGGGATGTTCAGCGACGAGCCCAGTGCGGTACGCAGGCTGACCAGTCCCTTGTATTGCTTGTCGTAGTTCTGCGGGATGTAAAGACCGGCTGAGGTGGCCAGGTTGACCGGCGAATCGTCCAGCAGGGATGCAGCGGTCAGCCACTTCTTCTCGATCGCCAGTTCGTAGAGGAAGGGCTTGAGGGTGGAGCCAGCCTGGCGCTGCGCCACCACGCCATCGACATTGGCGGCCGCCGACAGGCTGCCACTGGAACCGACCCAGGCCAGGACGTCACCCGTGGCGTTGTCGACGACGATGACGGCGCCATCCTCGATGTTGCGTTCGGCCAGGCCGGCCAGTTGATGGCGCAGGGCTTGCGCGGCAAAGCGCTGCAAGGGCGCGTCCAGCGTGGAGTGCACTTGCTGGCCGGGGGTGTTCAAGAGCTTGCGCGCCAAGTGGGGGGCCAGTTGCGGTGCATCGCTGGCGCCCGGCAGGTCGCGTTTGGCGGCGGCACGTGCCAGGACCAGTTCGGTGCGGCCATCCATGCCATTGCATTGTTCGGCGGCGCCCTGTTCCTTGAGGATGGCGCAGGCGCGCTCGGCTACGCGGCGCGGGCTGGCGTTGGGGGCGCGGATCAGGGCGACCGCGATGGCGGCTTCACCCTGGTCCAGGCCACTGGGGTGCTTGCCGAACATGACGCGCGACAAGGCATGCACGCCCACCAGCTCGCCCCGGAAGGAGACCAGGTTGAGGTAGGCCTCCAGGATCTGGTCCTTGCGCCAGCTGCGCTCCAGCGATTGCGCGATCCACGCCTGCGAGACCTTCTGCGTCAGCGTGCGCGCACCGGATTTGCGGCGCAGGTTGTCATGGAGCAAACCCGCCAGTTGCATGGTGATGGTGGAGGCACCGCGGGTCCGGGTATTCCAGAGATTGCCCCAGGCCGAAGCCGCGACGGCATTCCAGTCGATGCCGCTGTGCTGGTAGAAGCGCCGGTCTTCGGAGGCGATCAGGGCCTGGCGCAGCGCGGGGGAGACATCTTCCAGCTTCACCCAGGCGAGCTTGCGTTCGTCCATGTTCACGCGCAGGCGCTGCAAAAGCTCGCCGTTGCGGTCCAGCAGACTGGCCTCGGAAGGGAGGAAATCACGCTGCACCTCGGCAAAGGAGGGCAGCGCGCCCGCGCTGGCCGGCAGCAGCAAGGCCAGCACCAGCGCACACCGTGCGCCGAAGCGGGACCAGGGCGTGCCGCTGGTGATCACGGTGCCGCCTTGACGACCAGTTTGGCGTTCGGTACTTCGCCAAACATTTCCGGCGCGTACATCGCCTCCACCCGGGTGGACGGCAGGTTGAATTCGCCGGCATTGTTCAGGCGCACGGTGTAGCTGATGCTGGTGCGACCCTTGGGCATGGACTCGTAGTAGGCGCGATAGGCTTCGAAGCTGCGTTCTTCATAGGCCAGCCAGCCCATGCCGCGATCTCGCGGGCTGTCCTGTTTGCCCTGGGCGATGGAGGAATCACGACCCAGGCCGGAACCCAGCAGGGTCGCGCCGCCCGGCACCGGATCGCTGACGACGACCCAGGTCATGTCGCTCTGGGCATCGATGTCCAGAGTCACCCGCAGCACATCGCCACGGGTATAGACGCCAGCCTGCTTCTGCTCGATCGCTTCGACCTTGCGGCTGATGCGGTAGCCGGCCGCAAACGGCTGCTTCAGAGAGACGGCGGCCAGGCTTTGCAGCGTGACCCAGGGCTTGCCATTGCCCTCTTGCGCAAAGCGCACGCTGCCGCCTTGCGCATTGCCGTCGGGCCAGGGCAGTTGCAGCTTGCCGCCGTTGGCGGCGCCGCTCCAGGCCAGACTTTGAACAGCACTGGTCGCACTGTTGCCCCCACCCTGCTCCAGCGTGGCGCGGGTGGTACCGGTGACCGGTTCGGATTCAAACTTGCGGGCGAATTTCTCCAGGGCCAGGCTGCCCCAGACGTTGGCGGTGGTGGTGCTCCAGTGCCCGCGCTGCTGGCGGCCGATGGCACCGGCCACCAGGCGCGGCAGGTCGTCGCGCCAGACCGGATTGTTCAGTTCCAGCAGGATGAGGCGGTTGGCGTTGGCGTCGCCGCTGCTCATGAGCCACCACCAGTAGTCGCCCTCTTCATTGGAGAAGCCCATGCGCGTGCCCTGGAAGTTCAGGCG
>Ga0213872_10002695_pt1 | contig 10245 bp, 13 predicted proteins | sample VelepicomBERX_R2_FD_160071 | JGI IMG/M metagenome (GOLD analysis project Ga0213872, IMG submission 160071) | Rhizosphere microbial communities from Vellozia epidendroides in rupestrian grasslands, the National Park of Serra do Cipo, Brazil - RX_R2 | ecosystem: Host-associated > Plants > Roots >... | reverse complement strand
CTCACCCTGCGTACCGGCTCATCGGGCTCACCCAGCAGGCTCTTCGGGCGAGGGGGGCTCATCAGGCGACAGAAACAACTTGACCCGGCTGGTGGTCCAGGTGGCCACTCCCGTGCCGAAGAAGTCGGTGTCTTCGGTCCAAACGGGGCAATCCAACATCAACGCACAGGCCAGAGCCGGCCAATCGTCGGCATCGCGTTCCCCAATGCGCGCGAGGGCGGGTTGCTCAAATGACCGGTACAGATCTGAATCCAGAGGTCGTACCACGGCTTCAAGTGCGTCGAGCGTGGCGAGGGCAGCCACGCCGTCGACACCGCGCTTCTCCAACAACTCGGGGAGGTATTTGCGCGCTTCGTCGAAGGCGGCATCCGGAGCGAAAAAACTCACGTCAGCCGGGGACTCCACGATCAGCTCGCGCACACGCCGCCCCAGGACGGCGCGGATCAGTATGTTCGCATCGAGGACGATGGCGCGCTGCGTCATCGCCTGATCATGCGAGCTTCGAACGAACGACCTTCTTGCTCTGCTGCTTTGCTCCGGCCTTGCGCGCGGCCTTGAACTCCGCAGCAACCTCGCCGATATCGACCGCCTTGCTAGCCAAGAGGCGATCTAGCTCGGCTGCGGCATTCTTCAACGCAACGACATCGGCCTCGGACTGGCGATGTGTCGGGATGAAGTAGCCCACCGTTTGGCCATGCCTGGTGACCGCAACCGGTGTGTCCGACGCGATGAACTCGGCAAGGCCCGCGCGAAACTCACGAATACCGACCTTTGCGCTTTCCATGTTGAACTCCATGCGCATCTTGCGCGCAGAGCATTGTGCATCAATGTGTACACAATTTCAAGACGGGACGAGGCGAAGTCTGGTCGATGGGAGGGGCAAGCGAAATGAACCGCCTCGTTGCTGCCGGTCGTGAATGGCCGCAGATGGCCGATCGCGCCTGCCCAGCGGGCATACGAGTTCGCGCAGGCCCCCGGACGTTGTCCCTCAGGCGACTATGCTTTTCCCTCACTGGAACTGCCTGTTGTCAGTGCCAGGGCCGTCTTCATCGGCAGGTAAAAGCTGTTGGAGCGGCTGGCGAAGGGCTGAAACTGATGCTCGCGATAGAAGGCCGCCGCGGCAACGTCGATCGCATCGGCACAGATCGCGTGAACACCGATCGGGGCCGTCGCCAGGCGCGTGATCGCGTCGGCCAGCAGCATCGCCCCGACATGCTGGCCGCGAAAGCTCTCGTCACGGCCGAGCCAGCCGATCAGCGCCGCAGGGACGCTCGGGTAGCGCGGAAGCTTCTTCGCCACGTCGGCGGCCAGCTCGGTGAGCGCAATGCTGTGCGACGCGAGGGTGTAGAACCCAGCGAGGTTGCCGCTAACCTTCTCGACCAGCACGAAGCAGGCGGCGTAGCCGCGCTTTACGTCCTGCGATACGGTATGGCGAAAGTAGGCGTCGATGCGCTCATTGCCACTCGCGAACGCCGATCGGTCGTGGTTGCGGAGTGCTTCGGAATAGAAGCCCGTCACCGCACATCAACATTCTTGGCGTGACGGCGCATCGCACGTTTCAACGCCGCGTTCGGGGCCGGCGGCTTGATGAGCGCCGCGGCAAAGCGCTGCTGATCCTCGGCCGACAGCCGGATGATGCCCTCGTCCTCAATGGCGCGCTGGGCTGCGTCCTGCGCCGCGTTGACGACGAAGTCCGAGATGCTCCGGCCCTTCAGCTCCGCCGCGCGCTTGAGCAAGGCGTAAACGCTGGCCGGTAGGCGCGCTTCAAGGCGTGCAATCTGTTCTGTTGCCATGATAGACCTCCTGAGCAAATTTTACGGCAATCTGCCGTAATAGTCAAGATGCGGTGCGCCGCCGCCCCCCGCCATGTACTGGCAGCCAATTGCTGAACTGCGCCGCGCTGCGGCGCTGATGAGCCTGCCATCTCTTGGCCGTCAATCGAAAGTCTGCATGCGACCTCGCACCTGAGCTGCTGCATCAAGTTCCCCTAGCGACAGATGCAATACCGGAAAGCCGCCGCTGGCGACCGTCGGCTCTTGGCCGGTCCACGACCTTCGACCCCTGCGGCAATGGATATTTCTCCGCAGCAGTTCACATCGAAAGGCTACGCGGCCACCCGTAGCTCCATGTCAATGTGCACGGACTCGAACGGGCACAGTACGCCACCGTCGTCCGCGCGCTCGATGAGACCGAGCGCCAGCAACTCAACGACGTCTTCATGGACTCGCTTGACATCGCGCTGAACGCGTCGCGCGAGCTCGCGCACGCCGACTACGCCTTGGCCCTGGAGCGCGCGCACGATGGCCCATCGCCGCTCGGTCATGCGACCGAAAAATGCCCCCGGACTTTCGAAGTTCAGCACTTCGCCTTGGTAAGACGACTTGGTCGCCCGACGACCCGCCTGTCGCAGAGCGGCCTTCCAGTCTGGCTGCAGTGTGATCGTCAGCATTCGATGGTTCATGGCTCTCTCCTGGCGGCCTCGACGGCCGCAATGAAGTCTTCGACCAGCTGTTCGACGGAAACGAACACATAGGCGTGCTCGCGCCCGCCAACGTGGCAATGGTCGCCTTTGCCGCGCTCGTTGTCGAAGCCAACCAAGCGTACGCCATTGAGGGCATAGGCCGCGCGGTACTTGAAGCCATGCTGGGTCGGCGGCACCGGCTGCGGCACGCGCCAGACCACTAGCTCGATCACTCCGCCCTCGGGCGTCACATCCTTGAATCGGGTGATCAATTCGGCCTTCATGTTGTCGAGTATGCCAACACACTTTTGTGTTGTCAAATCCGACAACAGGGCGGTCCAAGGCCTTCGACGCAGGGGCGAAGACGCCGGTCACATGGCTCCAGCGGTAGTCTGCCGTCGTCGAATTAGGCCGCCCGATTGCTGTCGTTCGCGGAAGTCAGGAACTGGCCGCCTGCGGATGCTACGGCAGGGATGAAAGCGCGACACACGCGTGTGCAGACTACCGGATTGCCTGTCCGATGGCGACGTCAGGGACGCCAGCGCATTCTTGTAGGCCCTCAACTCGATGGGAGACCATCATGGAATCCGTTGCCAATGAACGCCACCGCGCGCCGTGGAACAAGGGCAAGATCGTTGGGCAAAAGGCGCCGTTCAAGCCCAAGGATATCTGGGCCCTGCGAGTCCGTCTCCAGATGGAGAACCGGGTCCGCGAGCTCGCGCTACTCAATCTAGGCATCGACAGCAAGCTGCGAGGCTGCGACCTGGTCGGCCTCAGAGTCCGAGACGTTTGTCATGGAGACCAGATCGCGTCCCGAGCCGTCGTGATGCAGAACAAAACACAACGCCCGGTTCAGTTCGAGATCACCGGCGCTGCCCGCGAGGCCGTGCAAAAGTGGATCAAGCATGCTGGCCTGAGGTCCGACGACTATCTGTTCCCAAGCCGGCTTCACGACTCTCCGCACCTCGGTACACGCCAATATGCGCGAATCCTTGGAAAGTGGGTCAGAGAGCTGGGCCTTGACCCCGCAGACTACGGAACGCATTCGATGCGGCGAACCAAGGCGACGCTGATCTACCGTCGCACGAAGAACCTGAGGGCCGTGCAACTGCTACTCGGCCACACGAAGCTGGAGTCGACGGTGCGATACCTCGGCATCGAGGTGGATGACGCCCTCGAAATTTCCGAGCAAACCGAGATTTAAGCCATCTGGCGGTCTACCGCCCCGGTCTTCATGCTGGGGCGGCAAGGCTCGATCAAAGCAATTTGACGTGGGGCCGGGCCAACATTTCAGCCAAAACGTGAATCGTCACATCTGCCGGATGCGGCTGGCGCACAATTCTGGTCATGCCAAACATTGCCCAAATGCTCAAAGCCGAGATTTCGCGAATTGCTCGCAAGGAATCTCGTACCGAGGTCGAAACTCTGAAGAGGTCCGCCACCGCCAGCCGAGGTGAGATCGCGGCACTCAAGCGTCAGGTCCGTGAACTCGAAAGGTTGGTCAAGGCTTTGATGAAGGCTCAGAAGCGCACCCTGACCCAGACGGTTAAAGCTGCGCAGCCCTCAGAGGATGGAGCAGCCACGGGATTGCGTTTCAGTTCCAAGGGTCTGGCGAACAATCGGCGGCGCTTGGGACTGTCCGCGGCGGACTTCGCGCTCCTTGTTGGCACGACCGGCCAGTCGATCTACGCATGGGAGAGCGGCAAAGCCCACCCGAGTGCGAAGTACCTGGCAGCCATCGCTGCGCTACGTGGTCTCGGCAAGCGAGAGATTGCTGCGCGCCTGCTTGAATTGCGCTCGACCTGAGCTTGCTCCTCATCGACGACGTCGGCTTTGCGCGCGGCCGGAATGTTTTCAGCCGGACACTTCCAGTCAATAGCCGATGTGCATTCCCAGCTGGCGTCCAGCCAGGTTTGACGTTCGCGCCGACGGCGGTACGTACTTAAACGACGATATCCTCCGCGGATATCCGCACCTGCCAAGGACGTGACATGGGCTTCAAGACGGGTTCGATCAAGTTCGCGGCCTCGATGATCCTGGCCAGTGCCGCCGCTGCTGCCTTCGCGCAGCCCGCGGCCCTGCCCGAGCGGGTCGAGGTCATCGCGAAGGAACGGGTCGCATCCGGCACCTACCCGACCCTGGTCTTCGGCATCGTTGATGGCGACAAGAGCGCGGTGCGCGCATTCGGTACGCGCGACAGTGGCCAAGCACCCGACGGCGACACCGTGTACGAGATCGGCTCCATCACCAAGACCTTCACGGCGACACTGCTCGCCGAGGCCGTGCTCGCGGGCCGCGTCACGCTCGACACCCCGGTGCAGTGGCTGGTGCCCGGCTTCAAGATCCCCGAGCGCGACGGCAAGCCGATCACGCTCGGGCTTCTCGCATCCCAGCATTCAGGTCTGCCTCGGATGCCGTACAACTTCCGGCCCAAGGACCCGGCCAATCCCTACGTCGACTATGGTGAAACCCAGCTTGGCGCCTTTCTCGCGAGCTACGAACTGCCGCGCGACCCTGGCCAATCCTACGAATACTCGAACCTCGGATTCGGCCTGCTCGGCTACGCGCTCGCGGCCTCCGCGCACACCAGCTACGACGACCTGGCCGCGCGCGAGTTGCTCAGGCCGCTTGGCATGAGGTCGAGCGGCACGAGCCTGACTGAGCCCATGCGGACGCACCTCGCAATCGGGCACGACATCGGCGGACATCCCGTCGCGAACTGGGATTTTGATGCGCTGTCGGGCGCAGGATCGCTGCGTTCGACCGCCAATGACATGCTGCGCTACCTCAAGGCCAATATGGGCGTCGCCCAAAGCCCGGCCAGCGCCGCGATGCGCCTCGCGCAGACGCCGCGCCTGGACGCCAGGGAGACGGGCGGCCGGATTGGACTGGCCTGGATGACGACCGACAAGGGCATCGTCTGGCACAACGGCGGTACCGGCGGCTACCGCAGCTTCATCGGCTGGTCGGCCGACCGGCGGCATGGCGTGGTCGTGCTGACCAATTCACTGGTCAGCGTCGACGACTTCGGCTTCGCTGTGCTGGACGCCGCAGCAACGCTGGAGCCCGCGCACAAGGTGGTCGCGCTCCCGGCGGTGGCGCTCGATCAATACGTAGGGACCTACAAACTCGCCGAGAAGTTCCTGCTCAAGGTGTTTCGCGCCGGCGATCAGTTGATGACGCAGGCGAGCGGGCAAGGCGCAGTTCCGGTCTATCCCTCCGGCCCCGACGAGTTCTTCATCAAAGTCGTTCCCGCGTCGATGACGTTCACGCGCAATGCGCAGGGCCAGGTGAGCGGGCTCGTGCTGCACCAGGGTGGCGACCACCCAGCGCCCAAGCTGAGTGCCGCCGAGCTGCCCCCCGAACCCAAGGCGATCGCGCTCGACCCGGCGACGCTGCCCGACTACATCGGCGCGTACCGGTTTGATTCTGGCGCGCCGTTCGAGGTGATCCTGCATGACGGTCAACTCGAGGCGCGTCTCGGTGCCCAGTCAGCGTTTCCGATCTATGCGAGCGCAAGGGACCGTTTCTTCTACAAGATCGTCGACGCGCAGCTGGACTTCGAGCGCGACGTTCGGGGCAAGGTGATTGCGGTGGTGCTCCACCAGAATGGGAACGATCAGCGCGCCACGCGCGTGCTGAACTAGTGAAGGGGCGGTGGCGTTGCCGCCGGAGGCTGCTTTGGCTCGATATGCATGTCCAACCTGACGGCCAGGAGCGGATGCTGGCGATGGATGGCTTTCGGGAAGTGAAGATTGCCGAGCCGACCAGGTGCTGTCGACCCTGAAGCGAGTAGCAAGAAGGATTCAAGGAGGCTTTCATGCGGAATTCCGCACGATTCAGCGCGGCGTTCTTCGTTGCGGCGGCCGCGCTGTTCGGCGGGGGCGCTCTCGCAGCAAGTGCAGAAGATGCGCCCTGGCCGACCCTTGGGTGGCGCCACTCGTCTCCGGAAGCTCAAGGGCTCGATTCCGATGTACTCGCAGATGCGTTTGACTATGTTCGCGACCACGACACGCGAATCCACAGCCTCACCATTGTCCGCAACGGCAATATCGTGCTGGATGCCTATTTCTGGCCATTTCAGAACGGGCAGTTGCATGACGTGGCCTCAGTGACGAAGAGCGTTACCACGACGCTTGCCGGGATCGCGACCGGTCAAGGCGCCTTCGCTGGACTCTCGCAGCCACTGGCCTCGATATTCAGCGGACGCGCAATTGCCAACCTGGACGACCGCAAGCAGCGGCTGAGCCTCAGACATCTCATGTCGATGACCTCGGGGCTGGACTGTCACGCCGCACCCGGAGAGATCACGCTAGGGCAGATGAGGAGAAGCAGCGACTGGACGCAGTTCATGCTGGATCGTTCGATGAGCGATGAACCCGGAAGCCGCTTCGAGTATTGCTCGGGTGGCATGCATCTGCTGTCTGCGGCGATCACGAAGGCGACAGGCTTCAGCTCGTTCGATTTTGCGAAGCGGGAGCTGTTCTCCCAACTGGGCATCGTCAACGTGACTTGGCCAGCCGATACCCAGGGCGTCTCCTTTGGGTGGGGTGACCTACGGCTTGAGCCCCGCGACATGGCCAAGTTGGGTTACCTATGGCTGAACAATGGTCGCTGGGAAGACCGACAAATCATTCCGAAGGGCTGGATGGAGGAAGCCATCCAACCTCAGGCCAGCCCGCCGTACACGGATCAGAAGTATGGATATGGCTTCTGGCTTCATACGAGCCGGCGGCCCCCGGAGTTCGAGGCGGTCGGCCGTGGCGGACAGCGGATCACCATTGTTCCGGAGAAGAACATTGTCGTCGTGTTCACGGGCGGCGAGTTCGAGCCTGGTGAGGTCGGCGCATTCATCGGTCGCGCCCTCAAGGCGGACCAGCCCTTGCCGGAGAACCCGTCGGGGACGGCTCGCCTTGCCACTGCAGTCAGGGAGGCCGCAATGCCTCGGCTTCCGGCGTCGTATGTGTCGCCGCTGGCAATGAAGGTGTCGGGCAGGCGATATACCCTCGCCGCAAATCCGCTGAACCTGAAATCCTTCGTACTCACTTTCTCGGACATATCTGGCCCGCAGCTTGAGCTCGAGGGTGAGGGCCTGCGTGACGGGCCACGGCCCATTGGGCTGAATGGAGTCCCACGTTTGTCTTCTGGCGGCCCGTCAGGTCTACCTATTGCTGTGACGGGGGCCTGGGAACGCGAGAACACCTTCTTCATCGAGTACAACGATGTCGGAGGCATCAATACCTATCTGTTCAGGCTGAGGTTCACGGACGATGACGTTGACGTGACCTTATCCGAACGGTCGCAGGTGATCCCGAGCGCCAAATTTCGTGGAACGTCACACAAGCCTTAACAGTTGCCGACAGTCATCGCTCGCGATGCAGCGGCTGCTTGGTCCGAAATCGGACCTATGGTTTGGCTGGCTGAAGCCGTGACGTTTCCAATTCCTTAACCCGAGCCTCCAAGCTGGACACTCGGCCGCTCATTGCCGCCAGCTCACGGGCGAGTGTTTTCACGTCGCTATTTGGGGCATCTTTCGCTGAAAGCGTTAAGCCCTCATGAGCGGCGGCTGTAACGGCAGCGGTCACAAGAGCACCAAGTACGAAGCAAGTCGCTCTATTCAACTAGTTCCCCAAGTGTTTCGCCAATCGGCACCAGAAATGCGCGTCAGAGGTAACTTGCAATATACGGCCCAAGAAGACCGCGCAGTGGCTGTATGAACCGCCCCGGCTTCTGCGGAGGCCAGTTGGTTTAAGTCAGACGGTCGCGGCCTGACCAGCGCGTTGTCGATGGTAATTGGCTTCGAACTCTGCCGGCGGCACATAGCCCAACGGCCCCATCAGCCGGTGATGGTTGAACCAGGCGACCCATTCCAGCGTGGCCAGCTCGACCGCTTGCTTGGTCTTCCACGACCCGCGTCGATGAATGACCTCGGCCTTGTAGAGCCCGTTGATCGTCTCGGCCAGCGCGTTATCGTAGCTATCGCCTTTGGAGCCCACTGAAGGCTCGATGCCGGCCTCGGCCAGCCGCTCGCTGTAGCGAATCGACAGGTATTGCGATCCTCTATCGGAGTGATGCACCAGGCCGTCGTCTTCGGACGGCCTGCGGTCGTACAGCGCCTGCTCCAGCGCGTCGAGCACGAACTCGGTATGCATCGAACTACTCTGGCGCCAGCCCACGATGCGTCGGCTGAACACATCGATGACGAACGCCACGTAGACCCATCCCTGCCAGGTCGAGACATAGGTGAAATCCGAGACCCAGAGCTGGTTGGGCCGCTCGGCCTTGAACTGTCGATTGACGCGATCCAACGGGCATGGCGCCTTGGGATCGGCAACTGTGGTGCGTGCAGCCTTGCCTCGCAGCACGCCTTGCAGACCCAGATGGCGCATCAACCGCTCGACCGTGCAGCGCGCCACTGCGACGCCTTCGCGGTTGAGCTGCTTCCAGACCTTGTCTGCGCCATACACCTGCTTGTTGAAGTGCCACACCCGTTGGATCTGTGGCACCAGGCTTGTGTCGCGCTGGGCACGGCGAGAACAAAGAGCTGGACTGCGTTGACGTGCTGCATGACGCCAATACGCCGATGGGGCAATCTGCAAGACGCGGCAGATCGACTCGACCCCGAACTGAGCTCGATGCTGGTCGACGAAGGCCTTCAGGACTTGATGCGGCGGTCGAGCTCCGCCTGGGCGAAAAACGCGCTGGCCAGCTTCAGGATCTCATTGGCCTTGCGCAGCTCGCGGTTCTCGCGTTCGAGGTCCTTGATGCGCTGGGCCTCGGACGTTGAGACACCTGCGCGCTGACCAGCATCGACTTCGTGCTGCCGCACCCAGGTGTTCAAGGTCTGGGGTACGCAGCCAATCTTGCCGGCGATGGACTCGATTGCAGCCCACTGGGATGGGTGCTCGCCGCGGTGCTCGAGCACCATGCGCACGGCACGCTCACGGACTTCGGGGGAAAACTTCGGGGACTTCTTCATCTTGGCTCCATTCTCTCAATCGAAGGAGCCTCCTCAAAACCCGGGGCGGTTCAAGACAGCGATTTGATCCCGCTTGGAGGCCAACCATGAAAGCGAAAACACTGCTGAGAGGCGCATCCGTTGTCGCATTGCTGCTGACAATCGGCCACACCGCAGGATATCCATGGGTTGGCAATGTGACCGAACAGCAGCTAAGCCAGATCATCGCGGCCAATTCGGCCGCGACAGAGATCCAGGGATTCAGTAGAAGCTATTGGGATTTCCATGTCGGGTTCGGCCTGACCCTCAGCCTGGTGTTTTTCGCTCAGGCAATGGTGTTGTGGCGCTTGGGCTCCCTCTCCGAGAGCGAGCCGAGAAGTACCAGGTTCATTACCGCGGTGTTTGGGGCGTTCTATCTGGCTGCGACGGCGGTGAATTTTCTGTTCTTCTTTTGGGCGCCGATAGTTTGCACTGCCCTCCTGGCAGTCTGCGCACTGAGCGCCTCGATCTTGCTTCGGCCCGGAAACTGACACCGCACGCTTGTCGGCGCTGTACGCTGCGGCAAGTGAATTTGCACTTGTAACGGTCACCGCGTTCGTCGACAAAGTTGATAGCCTACGCGGAGCCTTTGGGGCCCTCACCGTTTCGAAGACCTATCGTTCCGACGCGACTAGCTCGACCGGCAGCATTCGGAGATGAGTAAGCGTGGCCTGAAGGCCCTGTTGACTGGGCTCAGACGTCCACGACGTGGCGCAAGAGCGCGAAGCCTACGCGCCACTTGGTGCCGTCTCCTGGATCAATGCTGGCGGTACGCTCGTTGATGCGC
>Ga0213872_10002694_pt1 | contig 10247 bp, 5 predicted proteins | sample VelepicomBERX_R2_FD_160071 | JGI IMG/M metagenome (GOLD analysis project Ga0213872, IMG submission 160071) | Rhizosphere microbial communities from Vellozia epidendroides in rupestrian grasslands, the National Park of Serra do Cipo, Brazil - RX_R2 | ecosystem: Host-associated > Plants > Roots >... | reverse complement strand
GGCCGGCCAGGGTGCCATCCGCCAGAGTTTTGGATTCGGCAAACCCGGTACGAACCGGGTCCAAAAGAACGGGGCCAAGATCGGCAGGCGGTACGCCGTCTGCCAATGCGGCGGCAACCGGAGCGAAAATATCCCGCCCGTGAAAAGTCGAGCTCCGATTTTGGAGGAAGTATTGGGCATTTATGAGGTGCCGGACTTGTGCATCGGGATTACGGTCCAGAACAATGGAAAAGAGACCATTGTCCGGTCCAACAAACAGATAATCCGCTGCCTCAACCAGGATTGGGCGCCGATCAGAACCGACTCCTGGATCAACGACCGCCAGATGGATCGATCCTGCCGGGAAATCGGCGTACACGGCGCTCAGCATGAATGCTCCGGCCTGTACATCCTGCGGCGGAATAGAGTGGGTGATATCGACAATTACAGCTTGCGGGCTGCGTGTCAGAATTACGCCCTTCATGGCTCCAACAAAATAGTCCTCCGTCCCGAAGTCAGTCAGGAGAGTGATCACACGAGTCGCCACGACTTTCAGAGGCCCTGAACCCTGGCAGACTTAAACCACGGCCGGATTCTCCGTTAACCACTGCAGGGTCTGTTCAGCGCTTTTGTTCGGCGGAAACACCGGGTAAAAGACTTTCGTGATCCGGCCGTCGTCAATGACCAGCGTCAAACGTTTGATCAAAACCATTGAGTCGAATTCGAACGTCGGAAGTTTAAGCGCGCGGGCGAATTGCAGCTCTCGATCGCTCAGCAGGTGAAAGGGTAGTTTAAGTCGTTCGACCACCTCACGTTGATAATCGGTATCTTGCGTGCTCAAGCCGAAGACATAGGCGACACGCGCTTTGACTAACTCCGAATAATGGTCTCTGAACGACCAGGCTTGAGTCGTGCAACCTCTTGCGCCCGGGATGGCATCCCAGCTTTCGGGCACAGGCTCATCGGGTCGGCCCGTACGGGGGTAGCAATAGACGACCGTCCGGCCACGAGTCTCAGCGAGGTTGACCGGGGAGCCTGCAGTCGAATCGAGCCAAAGGCCTGGTACCAGGACTCCGGGGAGGTGAGCACAGGCGCCGTCATCCTGCGGTACGGGCAAGTCGGGAGGCAAATCGAAACGGTCACTCATGGAGCCAGGGTAAAAGAAAAATCCATTCTTCGCAATCGGACGCCTCTCGCCGGTGGAATCGCCATGAGCCGGGGGCTGGGGCTGGAGGGCTCCGTCGTAGCAGCCACCGCGGAAGAGCTCCGCTTCACCCACTGTTTGGAGGGGCGTTGCTTGCAACGCCTTCGGCCGACAGGCCGAAAGGACGCCGAACTACCCATCGACGACAACCACGCGAAGGAGCTGCAAGCAGCTCCCCTCCAGGTTCCCGCCGGTTACGCGGTGGCTGCTACGACGGAGCCCTCCAGCAACCAGCCGCCAGACGCCGCATTAGATAGCCACACACAAGAAAAGAGGCTTACCCCGACCTCCTCAACCCGCGGCATTGCTCACTCTCCGCCAAGAAGATCAGGATCATATTCAGGACTCCATGTTGGTTGATACCAACCGTTGTCTGCAGAATTTGTAGCATGCAGGTTAGTTGTAACTGGATTTATGTGTGTTGCGTTAACTCCATCGCTTGTTGATGCGCAACCCGTGGCAAACATAACGGTGATTCCAAGGATAAAGGTTTGTAGTGCAGCTGGCATGATCTCTTTAAAGAGCGAAGGATGGGATTGCCTAACGGTTTGCGAGCGACAACCAGTGAAAATTTATGAGCCCAGCTCCGCAGCGAGCTCCGGTGTATCCGCGGGTCTGGGGCGCGAGATCCCCAGCAGAAAGCTCATGGCTATCGGCAGCACGAACAAGGTAAGCGGAGTAACGGAAACCAGGCCGCCCACAATGACCACCGCAAACGGGCGCGCGGTTTCGGCGCCAACCGCGTGAGAAAGCGCCATCGGAAGAAGCCCAAGCGCCGCCATCATGGAAGTCATCAGGATCGGACGGAGACGCGTGATCGCCGTCTCTTTTGCTGCCTTGAAAACATCAATGTGCGGATCTTCTGATTCGAGTTCACGGACCCGTTCCAACATGATGACGCCATACTGAATCGAGATACCAAAGAGCGCGACAAAGCCGGCGAGCGCCGAAACGGAGACGGGCAGTCCGGCCAAGCCAAGACCGGCGACGCCTCCCACCACAGCCAAAGGAATGTTGAGCAGAATAATGATTACTCTGAGAGGCGAATTGAAGGCGGCAAAAAGCACGAAAAAGATAGCTATGAAGGTAACGGGAATGATGAAAGCCAACCGCTTTACTGCGCGTTGTTCGTTTTCGAAGCTCCCGGACCATTCCAACCGATAGCCCCGCGGTAGTTTTACTTCTCGATTCACCCGCTCTTGCGCTTCGGCGATCACGGAACCCAGATCCCGTCCCCGCACCGTGAACTTGACATCGGTGCGGCGCTCATTTTCCTCCCGATAGATCCGGGTGAGCCCGTTACGGGGCTGGACGTCCGCGACCTGGCCCAGAGTGATGATCTCATTATTTGATCCGAACAGAGGAATGGCGCGCATCTCCTCCAGGTTGGCAATTGTTTCGGGTCGCAGCTTGACAGCCAGGTCGAAAGAACGTTCCCCCTCGAGAATTTGGGTGGCGACGGTTCCGCCGAATGCTGTTTGCACTAATGCGTTGACGTCGCCGATCCCGAGTCCATAGCGGGCTACAGCTTGCCGGTCAACGCGGGCTTGGATCTGCGGTTGGCCAAACAATGTCTCGGCAGCGACATCCGTCGCACCGGGGATTTCTTTCAATATCCGGGCAATCTGATCCGACAGGCTTTGGAGGGTCTCTGCATCCGGGCCGTAGATTTTTATGCCCAGCTCTCCTTTCAGGCCGGAAATGGCTTCGTTCACGTTGTCTTCGATGTATTGGCTGAAGAGGAAGTCCGCACCTGGAATCTGTGCCCGCAGCTTTTCATTCATCTTGGCAGAAAGTTCTTCACGGGTTTTGGCTGTCTTCCATTGCTCTTGAGGAAACAGTTCGACATACGTTTCCACCATGTTAAAACCGCCCACGTCCGATCCGTCATCCGGACGTCCGATCTGGCTGACCACCGTTTTCACCTCCGGAAAAGAAGCAAAAATCAGGCGCTCCTTTTTTGTAAGCTTTTCGGCTTCGGTTGGAGAAATTGATTCCGGCATGTCCATGTGTACCCACAAGGCGCCCTCCTCGAGTTTCGGGAGAAACTCAGAGCCGAGCTTCGAGGCGAGAAACAGTGCGCCAAGCACGAGCACAACAGCTCCGAGAAGGACCAAAAGGCGCAGTTTCAGAGCCAGATCCAGGAGCGGCAAGTAAACGCTCCGGACGGCACGCACCAGACCAAAACCCATTTTCCCATCGGTGTCCTTACTCCCTTTTGCTCGCAGGAAATAGGAAGCAAGACATGGCACTGCGATCAGCGCGATTAGTGCACCCGAGACAATCGCGAAACTCAGTGTCAACGCCATGGGCTTGAAAATTCTGCCTTCAACCCGTTGAAGCGTGAAAAGGGGTACAAAAGCGATCAGCAACACCGCCTTGGAGAAGAGAATTGGCCGGGTCATCTCGGCGGTTCCTTGGACAATGCATTGTCGCAAGGTCAGCCCCAGCTTACGCCGTTGTTCGACGAGTCGAATGATATTCTCCATGATCACCACAGACGCGTCCACGATGATCCCGAAATCGATGGCCCCCATCGAAATCAGATTGGCGGGAATCTTCTGATAATCGAGCAACATGGCTGCGCCGAGCAGCGCCAGCGGGATCACCGCGGCTACGATCAACGCTGAGCGCCAATTCTTGATACCGAGGAACGCCACCAGTACGACAAGTACGAGCAGCATACCTTCGACCACGTTGTGAATGACCGTGTGCGTCGCGCGATGGATCAGCTCGGTGCGGTCATAATGAGGAACCAGCCGAACTTCGGGCGGGAGATAGCTCCGATTGATCTCTTCGGCCTTCGCTTCCACCCGCTTGAGGACCTCAAGCACATTGTCCCCTTTACGCAGGAGCACGATGCCCTGAATCACGTCATCCTGATCGGTTTGTTCAGGCGACAGCCCGGGGTGGGGTTTGTTCAAACCGACACGGCCCAGCCGAAGCTGATTGCCAACCACCACCTGTCCGAGATCGCCGACCTTGATCGGAGTATTGTTGCGGACGGTGAGAACCGTATCACGGATGTCATCAAGGGTCTGAATCAGGCCGAGTCCCCGGATAATAAACATCTGGGAGCCGTGTTCGATATAAGCTCCGCCTGCGTTCTGATTACTGTTCTGGAGAGCCTGGACGATTTGTTGGAGCGTAATGTTGTAGCTCTTGAGCTTTACGGGATCGATCAACACCTGATACTGCTTGGTCGGGCCGCCGAAGCCATTGACGTCTACAATCCCCGGCACGGTCCGAAACTGGCGCTCGACCACCCAATCCTCGAGGGAACGCAATTCTGTGAGCGGGTAGTTGGGTGGAGCTTGGAGGGTGTAACGGAAGATTTCGCCGACCGCCGTCGAATCCGGTGAGACCGAGGCTTGCGCACCGGTTGGGAGTTGGACCTGTGTCAACTGTTCAGAGACAAGACTGCGAGACTTGTAATTATCGGCGTCGTCATCGAACGTGATCGTAACCACTGACAATCCGAACATCGATATCGATCGAAGCGATGCTCTTTGCGGCAGGCTGTTCATCTGGTTCTCGACCGGGATCGTGACAAACTTTTCGACCTCTTCGGCCGCGTGTCCCGGCCACAATGTGACGATCTCGGCCTGAATGTTTGTGACATCGGGATAAGCCTCGATCGGCAGACTGCGCAGAGCCATAACGCCAGCCACAGTGTAAGCGACGATTAAACCGGCAATAACCGCCCGACCTTGCACAAGCTTTTCGATTAGCGCCTTCATGAGTTCGGGGTCGCAGTGGGCTCAGGTTTCGACCCTTCTCCCTCCCCCTCGCCAAGGTAATCGTTCATTTCCAGGCCGCCGTCACTGACCACTCGTTCCCCGGGCTTAACTCCCTGGATCACAACGGTCGCACCGGCTGAGCGTTCATGCATAACAGTGACCTCGCGTCTGCTGAACTTGTTGGGATCAGACTTGTCCGGCACAAATACGTAGTATTTTCCGTCTATGTAAATGACCGCGCTGGCCGGAACTTCGACCGACAACCCTTCAGTTGTCGGCAGCTTCACATTCACCGTCACGTACATCTCAGCTTTTAGCGCGCCATCCGGATTCTCGACATTCGCACGGGCGTGAACAACACGGGTCTGGGGATCAAGCGACGCACCCACCACAACGAGCTTTCCCGGAAATACTCGCCCCGGGTAGGCCGGACTCCGTAGTTCGACATCCTGCCCAGCCTTAAGTTCATTCAAATCGGTTTCAGGCACATCAAGCAAAATCCAGAGGTGGCTCGGATCAGCGATGGTAAACAAGGGCGTAACCACGTCGGTGGTGCTCCCCAGGATCATATCAGGGCGAACTTCTTGCCCATTGTTGATCTTTTTATCGACGACAGTGCCGGCGATGGGACTGCGCAGGTGGTAAAGATCACTGAAATCACCCGTCGGTGTCCCGTATCTCTTCAGGGCCGCCAGAGCCCGATCTTTTTCAGCGACGGCGTTGTCATAATCGGCTTTGGCCTGCTCCACATCTTTAGTTGCAGCGGCGCCGTAGGTGGTCAAATCTTTTTGGCGCTTATAGGTTTTTTCCGTTTGAGTCAGGGTCGCCATCGCTTTGAGATAATCCGAAAGCGCCTGGCCGTAGTCTGAGGAGTGGAGCAGCGCCAAGTCATCACCGGGAGCAACCTTTTGCCCGACATCGGCCACAATCTTTGCGACTTGTCCAGCGACAGGAGAATAGATGCGAACCGCGTAATCTTCGTTCCAGGTAATGCGCCCGGTAAATCGCTGTTCTTCCGTATTCACCGGTTTCGCTTCGGCGGTCTTAAAATTTGAAACCTGTGGCGTCTTGGGCGGAAATTCAAGATCTCGACCGTTCGTGACCTTCGGTTCAAATCCGGGCGCGTCTGCCGCCTTGTCTGCCGGTTCCTTGGCCTTCTGGCATCCAGCGACCGCTGCTAGACAAAACAGCGCGGCCACGGCGGAAATCGTCCACGTCGCGTGCGAGAGAAGTCTTTTCATGATCTTAAGGAGTCTGTTTGGTGGCGTTGTTGGCGGCCGGCCTCTAGCAATGTCAGTCTCGCCCGTCGTCAAGGTCCCACATCGCCGCCGCCTGCTCCAACGCCACCAGTGCCTTTGCGCGTTCCGTGAGGGCGCTAATATATGCCAAGTGGAAGTCATTGTCGGCCTTTTGTGCAACCAAAACATCCAACAGCGTGGCCGCGCCTTTCTGGTAACTGATCAGCCTGGCTTGGAGCACCTTCTCGGCCAGTTGCAGCGCCGCGCTCTCATACTGCGCGAGCCTGGCCTCCGCTAATTGATAGCGCGTAAAGTTCGTACGAACGTCTACCTCGGCTTTTAAGATGACTGATTTCAGGGTGGTTTCGGATTGGAGCATTGTTTGCACGGCGGTTTCGTATTCGCCACGAAAAGTGTTGAAGATCGGCAGCGGGACAGAAACCGAGACATTTGCCACATCAAAGTCGGGAGCTGGATTGATCCGATTGGTGGTCCTGGTATTATGAGCGAGCGCTAAGCCAACGGTTAGGTCCGGATAGCGGTTCGCACACGCCAGCCTGACAGACGCCTGGGCCGATTCGACACTATGCCGAGCAGCCACGACATCGGGACGCCTTCGCATAGCGCCGGACAGAACAGTTTGTTGATTGAAACTTCTAACTCTAAACTGCAAGTGGCCTACTGGCGTGGGCACTGCAGCGCCTTTGGTACCCATCAGTTGGACGAGGGCCACCGCTGCCGTCGCCGCATCGGACTCCGACGAATGGAGGTCGTCGCGAGCCTGCAACGCGTCGATCCGGGCCTGGTCAGCATCGACTTCATCCAGATCGCCAGCTTCAAATCGCTTCTGATTGGTAGTCGCAAGCTTATCCAATGATTCGTAGGAACTCCGTTTCTGTTCGACGATCATCCGGTCGGCTACGGCATCGATAAACGCGCTGGCCGCCGTTCCGCGCAAGGTCCTGAAGAAATCTTCAACTGTTGCCGCGGCCGTCAAATAGTTCTTCCGCGCAACCGCAATCCTCTTTCCCCGTTTTCCAGCCATCTCGATGGTTTGGCTTATCCCGGTGTTGTAAATCGAGGCCTGTTTCTCTCCAGATACATCTCCCGTATAGGCGAAAGTAGCCGTTGGGTTGGGAGAAACCTCGGCGGCGACAATCTGCGCCTTGGCAACGGAAATGCTGTAGCGTTGCGCGGCGTAATCCAGGTTCGCGGCCGCAACTTTGTTAAGAAATTCTGCCAGAGTTATTGGCCTCGAAGTGCCGAAATCAAGGGCCGGATGCTTGTCTTTCGCAAGGGATTGGAATGATCCTGCCAAAAAGAGAAAGGCAGTCAGGAGCAGAAGAGGCATCATTCTGATAAGGTTCTCAAATTGGAATCGCATGGGTCAGCAGCTCTTAACCAGGTTCTCGAACGTCCACTAATGTCGGCCGCCGAAGTGATGAATCACAAAAGGGCCCGTATGTGTCGAGGTATTCTGTTTCCCGTCGATCGCACAAGAAAAAAGCGTAAATAGGGCGCAAGACATGAGGACGATAGCGAGTCCGGCGCGAACTCTTTCAGGCATGAAGTGATGCGGCTGGTATGCTCGCATCGGTGCGTTTTTTTCACGGACTGGAAGCTAAAATCTAATACGAAGACGCGCTGAGAAGATATTGATAGGCCCACGGTCTTTGTTATATGCGGGATCGGCTGCTAGCTGATAGTCCAGGGTGAAGTTTATACCCTTGAAAAGCTCGCAATTGTAGTACGCCTCAACGACATTTTCGGGACCATAATGGGGCAATTTCCCATCCCCGATTAGAATGCCGAGGCCGCCGTCATTGAAAAATCTCCGCTGTGCATGACCGAGTCCTCCGAGCATTTCGGCCAAACCCACCGTGTCATTCGGCCGGTTCCAACAGGTCCCTTTGAGTGACAACCCAATCTCAAGGCTTCGCGACACATCGGCGAACTGGTACACCTCATAATTCGGATCCCGCATCGCAAGTCGGAGAAAGCCACCCAGATCTTTGGTAATCTCTTGCTCGAAGTTGAGCACCAACCCATACGTATACCGGTACCGTCGCGTGGCGGCGATATCTGGCATTCCTGGCGGAAAGTTTACTACGGCAGCCTTATAACTGCCCATTGGAGCGCTTTCCAGGTATCCAAGAAGGCGAACCTTTCCCGGGTGATCGCATAGGGTGTAGCGCCCTTCCAGTTCAGCCACCTGTTGCCAAGCCCTCAAGTATTGGCCATCCGTTCCATTTACATTCGGGATGTGCGGGATTGTGAAGATACCCCAGCGCGCCGCCCAGGCTTTCTGGTTTAGTTCCAGAGATAGACCCTCCTCGAACCCGAGAGCGTCCGCCGCGTAATCAAACGCCAAAGCGTCGACCGCCGCCCAGTTCAAAAAATCTGTCCGCGGATCATGTGCAAAAGCATTGTTGTCAAACACATCGACCACGGAGAATCTACCCGCTTGCAACGTTAGTCGGGAGATGTCCACCTTTTCGGCAAGCTGCAGCAAATCAGCATCCAGTTGCTCCTGTTCGCCTCCGAATCCCCAGACCTGCCGGAGAAAAATGCGCGGGATATTGAAGTCGCCTCGAAACTTGCCTGCTTTGTAGGCCATGGAATTTGGAAAGGCCGCCATGCCATGAGTGGCCCCGAACCCGAAGCCTTGATAGTACTCGGGATTAAAATAAATCTCGCCGCCGGGCCAAAGGCGGGCGGCGAAAAACAAATCGACCTCGGAAGTCTGACGAAAATTGTCGTCAGAGAACAGGCTTTGAGGTCCCCGGTAGGGCGAATGAAACCCCGGTTGCCCTTGAAAGTCCTCCACTGCATCGAGGTGCATCGCCCAATTTTGATGCTCACCCGCGTTCTCAGTCTCAGTAATTGGTATTTTGTTATTCGGTGGTGTCTCTTCACCGATGGATTTCTGCCCAAAACTCGGAAAGGCATACCGCAAACCGAACCGGGTAGTGATAAACTCGTTTCGGATGTTCTCCGTAAAGTTAAAGCGCGCGTCCGCGAAGATCCCGAGATTCGGATTCAAACGGTACTCAATGCCTCCACCGACATCTGCGAGAACTCCACTTCTCCCAACGTATCTTTTGACACCGGGCGTGAGCGTTGGGAGGCCGACTCGTTCACTATAAAACTTGCCGGCCCCGCCGAAGATATAAGGAGCGACATGAAAGCCAGGTAGGTAATCGTCCAGCGGAAGACGTAAGATCAGGTTACCCGTCACCGTACCGCCAAAACTGTCTCCGGGACTCTCACTAAACGCATTACCATCAACTGACAGCCCCAAGTACTTAAAGTAGAAGTAACTCGCTTCCAGGCCGCCTCCCCAAGCGTGGTTCCCGATGCCTTGATTGTTCGCGTCGTATGTGTCCAAGTAACTGCCAAAAACTCCGGCGCTTAATTCGTTACTTCGGAAATAGCTGGCTGGAGGCGTGGGCGTGGGCGCCATGAGAGCCTTATCGGTTTGCTCCCCAGCAAACGCCCCATACGGCACGAACATCACGATAATTGATGCGAGGAACTTTTTCATTTCTCAAAGCGGACCGTTTGACTTTCCAGAGCTCTCGGACTGTCGGGGCAATGGTACGTTTCGGGTGCGGCTACGCGCTCCGTCGGTCCTGAGCTTCCCACAGGGCCGTTAAATAAAGGGAGGGCCGGAAATTAAAAAGCTTTTATTTCCCGAAGATGACGCCGCGCATCTCCTTATAGGTCGTATAAGTCCTATAGGTCGTATAGGTCCTATGTGGCCAGCATCCCCCGCCGCTTCGCGTGCCTTTGCGCGAGTCCGTCAACCCGTGAAAATCTGCCACAGGAGGATGGCATTCAAGACGGCGATGACAAATGCTAGCGCCCATCCAGACACATTCATCCAACGCGGATTCACAAACTGGCCCATCTTAGCCTTGTCGCTGGTGAACATCACGAGCGGAACGACCGCGAAACTCAGCATCAGGCTCAGAATCACCTGGCTGAGAATCAATAACTGAGCGGTGCCGCTTTCACCCATCAGGGCTGTAACGATAACGGCCGGAACGATGGCGAGGAGCCTGGTAATAAGTCGCCGTAGAACTG
>Ga0213872_10002693_pt1 | contig 10248 bp, 6 predicted proteins | sample VelepicomBERX_R2_FD_160071 | JGI IMG/M metagenome (GOLD analysis project Ga0213872, IMG submission 160071) | Rhizosphere microbial communities from Vellozia epidendroides in rupestrian grasslands, the National Park of Serra do Cipo, Brazil - RX_R2 | ecosystem: Host-associated > Plants > Roots >... | reverse complement strand
CTCGGCTATGCGATCGAGCATTGGAACGCGATCGAGCCGATGCTGGAGACCATGGCGCGCACCCGCTACGTCCCCACCCTGGCCCAGCCCTCGTCCGACCTCGAAATCCTGAAAGCCCTGTCGGACTTCGCCAAGGCCCATATCCCGGCGACCGGCGACAGCGCGCTGCGCAAGATCGAGGCCGAGATCCGCGGCAATGCCGAGACGCGCCGCCGCGCCTTGCCGGAGATCGACCGCTGGCTGGAGAACAGCAAGCTCGGCATGTAATCGACGAAAACAAAAACGGAACAAAACTTCCCTTTTCACCCCGCCATCGCCTATGATGGCGGGGTGAATTACGCTCCGCTGCCCCTGTTCGCCGATCGATCGGCCGACGACACCGGGCTGTTCCATCCCGCCGTGGCGGGGTGGTTCGCGCGGACATTCGGCGCGCCCACGCCGGCCCAGGCCGACGCCTGGCCGAAGATCAAGGCCGGCAAGCATACTTTAATCGCCGCCCCCACCGGTTCGGGCAAGACCTTGGCCGCCTTCCTGGCCGCCATCGACGATCTGGTGAGGCAAGGTGTCAGGGGCACGCTGACCGACGCGGTGCAAGTCGTCTATGTCTCGCCGCTGAAAGCTCTCTCCAACGACATCCACCGCAATCTCGAAGCGCCGCTGGCCGGCATTTCCGAGGAACTGCGCCGGCGCGGCCATGTCGAGGTGGATATCCGCAGCTGGGTGCGCACCGGCGACACCCCCAACTCCGAACGCGACAAGATGCGCCGCCGGCCGCCGCATATTCTGGTGACCACGCCGGAATCGCTCTATGTGCTGCTGGGATCGGAGTCCGGCCGGCAGATGCTGTCGACCACCCGCTCGGTGATCCTCGACGAAATCCACGCCATGGCGCCCAACAAGCGCGGCGTTCATCTCGCTTTATCGCTGGAAAGGCTGTCGGCTTTATGCGGCGATAAGCTGCTGCGCATCGGCCTGTCGGCGACGCAGAACCCGATCAGCGAAGTGGCGAACTTCCTGGTCGGCGCCGATGCGAACGGCAAACCCGCCGCCGAAACCGCCATCATCGATACCGGCCATCAGCGTAAGCGCGATCTCGACATCGAGATTCCCGGCTCGCCCTTGGAAGCGGTGATGTCGGGCGAAGTGTGGACCGAGGTTTATGACCGCCTCTCCTCGCTGATCGAGGCGCACAAGACCACGCTGGTTTTCGTCAATACCAGGCGGATGGCGGAACGGGTCGCCCGCGAGCTGACCGAGCGTTTGGGTACCGAAGCCGTCACCGCCCATCACGGCAGCATGGCCAAGGAACATCGGCTGGCCGCCGAACAGCGCCTGAAGCGCGGCGAATTGCGGGCTCTGGTCGCCACCGCCTCCCTCGAACTCGGCATCGATATCGGCGATGTGGATCTGGTCTGCCAATTGGCCTCGCCCCGCTCCATCGCCAGTTTCCTGCAACGGGTCGGCCGCTCTGGACATAGGGTGGGCGGCACGCCGAAAGGGCGGCTGTTCCCTCTCTCGCGCGACGATCTGGTCGAATGCACGGCCTTGCTCGACAGCGTCAGGCGCAGCGAACTCGACCGGCTGACCATTCCGGAGAACGCCCTCGATGTACTGTCCCAGCAGATCGTCGCCGAAGCCGCCGCCAAGGATTGGGGCGAGGACGAGCTGTTCGAGCGCTTTCGCCGCGCCTGGCCCTATCGCGCCTTGGAGCGGGCCGAGTACGACAAGGTCCTGAAGATGCTGGGCGAAGGCTTCGCCACCCGGTATGGACGGCGCGGCGCCCTGATCCATCACGACACCATCAACAAGGTGCTGCGCGGCCGGCGCGGCGCGCGCACCACGGCGCTGACCTCGGGCGGCACCATTCCCGACACCGCCGATTACCAGGTGCTGCTGGAACCGGACAACCACATCATCGGCACGGTGAACGAGGATTTCGCCATCGAGAGCCTGGCCGGCGACGTGTTCCAGCTCGGCAATCTGTCCTATCGCATTCTGCGGGTCGAGCGCGGCACCTTGCGGGTGGAAGACGCCCAGGGCCAGCCGCCGACCATCCCGTTCTGGATCGGCGAAGCGCCGGGACGCACCGACGAACTGTCCCTCGCCGTCTCACGTCTGCGTGCCGAGATCGCAGACAACATCGCCGAAGCGCGGGATTTGCTGACCCAGGAAATCGGCATCGGCGCGGCGCCGGCCCGCCAACTGACCGAATATCTGGCCGGTGCGGCGAACGCTTTCGGCTGCCTGCCAACCCAGGATTGCATCGTGCTGGAGCGCTTCTTCGACGAGGCCGGCGGCATGCAGCTGGTGATCCATTCGCCCTATGGCAGCCGGATCAACCGCGCCTGGGGGTTGGCGCTCAGGAAGCGCTTCTGCCGCAAATTCAATTTCGAGCTTCAGGCGGCTGCCACCGAGGACAATATCGTTCTGTCGCTGACCACCGCGCACTCTTTCGACCTGCCCGAAGTGGCGCGCTATCTGCACTCCAACAGCGTGCGCGACGTGCTGATCCAGGCCATGCTCGACGCGCCGATGTTTATCACGCGCTGGCGCTGGGTGGCGGGCGTGTCGCTGGCCCTGCCGCGCTTCCGCGCCGGCAAGAAGGTGGCGCCGCAGCTCATGCGGATGCTGGCCGAGGATTTGATAGCAGCCGTCTTCCCCGACCAGATCGCCTGCGCCGAAAATCTGGTGGGCGAGCGCGAAGTGCCCGATCATCCGCTGACCAATCAGGCGATTTCCGACGCCCTGCACGAGGCGATGGACATCGAGGGACTGGAACGGCTGCTGAAACGCATCGAGGCCGGCGAGGTCAAGATCGTCGCCTGCGACCTGACCGAGCCGTCGCCGCTGGCGATGGAGGTGCTGTCGGCGCGTCCTTACGCCTTCCTCGACGACGCGCCGTTGGAAGAACGCCGCACCCAGGCGGTGATGGGGCGGCGCTGGCAGGATCCGGACAGCGCGTCCGACCTCGGCAAGCTCGATCCCGAAGCGATTGCCCGGGTGCGCGAGGAGGCCTGGCCCGATCCGATCGACGCCGAGGAATTGCACGATTCGCTGCTGTGGCTGGCTTTCCTCACCGAGGAGGAAGTGGCGGCAGTTCCCGAATGGGCGGGATGGCTGGAAACGCTGGCCCGCGACCGGCGGGTGGTTCATCTCAAAGACCGCTGCCTGTGGGTACCCGCCGAACGCGCCGCCGAGTTCCAATCCCTGGACGAGTCCCTGGTCGACATCCTGCGTGGACGTCTGGAAGGCCTCGGCCCGGTCACGCCCTCGCAACTGGCGGCACCCCTCGATCTTTCGGACAGCGACATCGCCGGCGCCCTGCTCGCCCTCGAAGCCGATGGCTGCGTCATGCGAGGTCGTTTCGAAGCCGGATTGAACGAGGAGCAATGGTGCGACCGCCGGCTGCTGGCGCGCATCCACCAATATACGATCCGCCGTCTGCGCGCCGAGATCGACCCGGTGCCGGCGCGGGACTATCTGCGCTTCCTGTTCGCCTGGCAGCATGTCGCCGAGGATACCCGCCTCGAAGGCCCCGACGCCCTGCCGGTCGCCTTGGCCGGATTGGAGGGGTTCGAGGCGCCGGCGCGGGCCTGGGAGACCGAAATCCTGCCGGCGCGGGTCAAGGATTACGAACCCGACTGGCTGGATGCTCAATGCCAGGCTGGCAAGATGGCCTGGGCGCGCCTCACGGTGCCGCCGCCGGCGCCCGACCGCACGCGGTCGGTGTCTCCGGTGCGCTCCACCCCGATCGCCCTGCTCGACCGCCGCCATGTGCCGCTTTGGATGGCGCTGGTACCCGCCGCCGACTCCGCCGAACCGGCACCGCAAGCCAAAGCGGTGCTCGAGTGCCTGAAACACGAAGGCGCTTTGTTCTTCGACGAACTGACCGCCGGCGCCCATCTGCTGCGCTCGCAAGCCGAGGAAGCCCTGAGCGAGCTGGTCGCGCTGGGCATGGTGACGTCGGACTCCTTCGCCGGTCTGCGCGCCCTGCTGGTGCCATCCAACCAGCGCAAACCGATGGCCGGTGCCAGACGGCGCGGCCGGGTTCTCGATTTCGACATCGAGAGCGGCGGGCGCTGGTCGCTGATCCGCCGTCCGCGCCGGGATGGCGCCGAACTAAGCCATGACGCCGCCGTCGAGCAAGCGGCGCGAACCTTACTGCGCCGCTACGGCGTGGTGTTCTGGCGCATGCTGGTCCGCGAATCCGGCTGGCTGCCGCCATGGCGCGATTTGCTGCGCGTCTATCGGCGCATGGAAGCGCGCGGCGAAATCCGCGGCGGGCGCTTCGTCGCCGGGTTCGCCGGCGAGCAATATGCCCTGCCCGAAGCGGTGAGCGCCTTGCGCGACATCCGGCGCAAACCCGATCCCGAGCAATGGGTGTCGCTGTCGGCGGCCGATCCGCTCAACCTGGCGGGAATTCTCACGCCTGGCGCCAAGCTGGCGGGCCTGACCGCCAACCGCCTGCTCTATCGCGGCGGTATTCCCGTCGCGGCGCTGTCGGGCGGCAAGGTGGAGTTTCTGACTCCCCTCGATGGCGCGGTTAAAGCGGAAGCGGAGAAGCGGCTGATCCGCTCCTCCGCCCGAGGCACAATGATCGCGCTGGCATAATCACATCAGAAGAAGACCGTAAAGAACCGCGCCGAGAGCGGAAGCCGCCGCCAGGACGATCACCCCTAGACCATGACCGGAAGAAACCGCCTCGGCACCGGCGCCACCTTCCCGAGCGAACTCCAGCAACATGACGCAGCGAATGGCGGCCTGGCGGACTTCCTCCGGCTGCGTCCGGAAAAAGAATCCCGGCAGCCGATCGGTAATGGTCTCGGCCTGAGACAACAACGAAGCCAAAAGCTCCCGATTCTCCGGTTGAGGCAATATCTCCGTCAATGCGATTCGGACCGACGCCGCCAGATCCTCGCCATTTGTGCTCTGGCGCACCCGCTCCACGGCGTTCTGAAACGCCCGCTCCTTCATCGCGCGCCTGCTGGAGATATGCATTTACATGGCCCGCACACTTGTCAGGAAGGCATCGACGCTTTGCCCGAGTTGTCCCGCCTTTGCTTCCAGCGCTTCCGAGGAACTGAGGACCGATCCCGAACTCAGTCCGGTCTCCGAGGCGGCTTGCGTGACCCCGGCGATATTGGAAGAGACTTCTCGGGTCGCGGCGCTTTGCTGTTCGACCGCTCCGGAAATCGAGGAGTTGATCTCGCTCAATCGGATAATGGTGCGGGCGATGGCCTTGATGGCCTCGGCGGTTCCAGTGCTGGAGGCCTGGACCTCACTGATCTGCTGGGAAATTTCCCCGGTTGCTCTCGCCGTCTGGTTGGCGAGGTTCTTGACCTCGCCGGCGACGACGGCGAAACCCTTCCCGGCCTCGCCGGCCCGCGCCGCTTCAATCGTCGCGTTGAGCGCCAACAGGTTGGTCTGGCTGGCTATATCCGAAATGAGGCTGGTCACCTCACCGATTTTCGCGGCGGTTCCAACCAGATTGCCGACCAGCGCCTCGGACGTCCGGGCGTCTTCCACGGCGGCGTTGACGACGCGCGTGGCTTCGACGATCTGCCGCGATATCTCATTGACCGAGGCGGCCAGCTCTTCGGTAGCCGACGCGACCGTCGAACTTTGCTGCGAGGTCTGCTCCGCCGCGACCGCCAGGCCTTGCGCCGTGACCTTCATGTCCTTCGAGGAATTGGACACCGAATCCACCAACGCCTTGACCCCTGTCTCGAACTGCGAGGCCAATCTGGCGTTCTGTTCCTTGCGCGGAGTGATGTCGGTGGCGAATTTCACCACCTTCCACAGCTGACCATTCGCATCGAAGACCGGATTGTAGGATGCCTCGATCCAGACCGCTTTGCCGTCCTTGGCGATCCGCTTATATTGCGCGGCCTGGAACTCCCCCCTGTTCAAGGCATCCCAGAACGTCCGGTATTCCGCCGACTCCCGGTACCCAGCCTCGCAAAATATGCGGTGATGCCTGCCCTTGATCTCGTCGAGCGTATATCCCAGGGCCGTGAGGAAGTTCCCGTTGGCTGTAATCACCGTCCCGTCGAGATTGAACTCGATCACCGCCTGACTGCGGCCGATCGCATCCACCTTGCCTTGCAGATCGGCGAGCACCGCCTTGTGGGACGAGATCTCGGTGGCGAATTTCACCACCTTGTAGACGGTGCCTGATTTGTCGAAAACGGGATTGTAGGAGGCTTGGATCCAAACCTCCTTCCCCGCCTTGCCGATGCGCTTGAATTGCGACGCCTGGTGCTCGCCGCGCCTGAGATCGTCCCAAAACTTGTTATAGTCCGGCGAGGTGGCATAGCTCCGCTCGCAGAACATGCTGTGGTGGCGACCCTGGATCTCATCGAGACCGTAGCCCATCGCTCTCAAGAAGTTCTGATTCGCGGCGACGATGGTTCCATCAGGGGAAAATTCGATGATCGCCTGCGACCTGTCCAGGGCGTCGAGGATCGCCTTCCCATCGAAGAATGCCTTAAAAACATTCATGATTCACCTCTCACACGTCATAAACAGACACGTTGCATTCACAGCCAACTAACAATATTCTTCTTTATTACTGTGTGATTACCGTATCCCAATTTGAGGACTTTAGTTTTCCATGGAATGCCATAGTTTGCTCATGCCGCCATTATTAAGAGATGGTACTGTTCAATCGCGGCTAGACATGGCGGATCGCGACAAATGCCAGATGGGTTGGTACCGGTCTTCAACACCGTAACGAGCGGACAATTCGAGGCCATCGCGCCTCCGATGCTGGCCGCGCGGGTCCTGCGTCTGGATAAGGATCGGTTTCGCGCGGGAGCGTCGAAAAGAGTTGGCCCAACCACCGAGCTTTGGCTTTGCGACTACGGCAGTCCAGTCGTGCTGGCTTTCTCGGAAGGGGACTATGTTCGGGTGCAGATCCCCGTTTCCGGCTGTTCGATAACCGAAGATGGAAGCCGATCGACGGCGGTGGGCGGGCAGGTCGCCTGCATATCGAGGGGATCCGCGACTTTGGCCTTCGAGACGGGATTCAAGCAATATGCCTGGCGGATCCCGGTGCCCAGCTTGGTCCGAAAGCTATCCGCGTTGATCGGCGAACCGGTTATCCGCGCCATCGAATTCGACCCCGTCCTCGATCTCGATCTCCCCTTGAGCCGGCGTCTGGTGCACCTGATCCGCGGCTTGCTCGAAATCCCCGGCGAGACGACGAACTCCATCGGCCGCATCGCCGATGAAGAGGCCGAACAGGCGATGGTCGCGACGCTCCTGGTGGCAGCGAGTCACAACTACAGGAACATGCTGGAGAGTCAGGCCCGGCAGAGCGCGCCAAGGCAAGTCAGGGCGGTCGAACGATATATCGAGGAACACTGGAACGAACCCGTCGACTACGAGACGCTGGTCGCCCTCTCGGGCGTAAGCATCCGGTCGCTGTTTCGCACCTTCAAAAGCTTCCGGGGCTATACCCCCATGGAATTCGCCAAGGGTATCCGTCTGCAAAAGGCGAGAGAGATGCTATTGTCCTGTCCCGTCGACATGACGGTAAGTTCGGTCGCCTATGCCTGCGGCTTTCCCAATTTGAGCGCGTTCTCCCGGGATTTCGCCGCGGCGTATGGATCGCCTCCTTCGAAGGTTCGGCGACCGGAGTGATTTGACCAGCTAATCACGCTGATCAACACTATTTGGCCAGTAGCCACGCATAGAACACCGCCACTAAAGCCGCGACGGCGATTACTATCTTCACTCTGGTGTCGCTGAAAAAAGACGGCGGTTCCCCACCGGTTCGACGCTTTTTCGCGGTCTCCAGCAGCAAGACGCATCGCACGACGGCCTGGCGTATTTCACCGAGCTGTTTGCCGGACGCATTTTTGGGCAATCTGTTGGTGATGGTTTCGGCTTGAGTCGTCAGCGAGACCAACAGTTCCCGATCTTCCGGCTGACCCAACAGAGCCGACAGAGCGGCCTGAACAGACGACGCGAGTTCTTCGCCGCTGCCGCTCTCTTTCACGCGCTTCACAGCTTTTTGAAAGCCCCGCTCATTCATGGCCCGCCTCCCAGGATGAGCGCCTGCGGATTACCGAAGGCGTCCGGGATATCCCCACCGAATGCCCAAATATAGATTTTATCTATTCTCTAAACTAGAGAATTGCGGAACTACTCACTGATCCCGAGCCGCTTCAGCACCCTCAGGCGTGCAGCACCCCGATCCCGGTCGGACACATAGAGCAGCCCGGCCACCCGGCGAACCAGGCTGTCCTCCTCGGCGGTCAGGATCCGATCCGCATAGACCGTCTCCCACAGCAATTCGACGATCCCGACGCGATCCTCGGGCGGAACCCGCTCGACGATCGGGCGGGTGAAGCGGAACAGTTGAACCGACCGAGCCAGCGCCTGCTCGGCCTCGAGCACCAGCCTTTCGGCCTCCGCCTCCTCGCCGCCGAACATCCGGCGCAGCAAGCCCGCGACGACATAGCGCTCGCCTTCCCGATAGGTGCCGTCGGACTTCGCCGCCTCGACCAGCAAGGCGGCAATGGCGAGGCGCGTCGTGTCCGGGGAATTGCCCTTGGAGGAGAGTTCCGGCGCGCTGAAGAATTTGACGATCTGATCGAACATGGAGGACGCCGTCAAATTTCCTGCACCTCGATGATGCCGGGCAGATTGCGCAAAGTGCCGATCATGTTGGGCGACAGCGCATAACCTCCCGCCAGCCAGGCCTCGACCTCGCGTTCCTCGCTCTGCGCGACCAGCGCGATGCGGCCTTTGCCCTTGGCTTCCTTGCTGACCAGTTCCTTGAGCTGCGGCAAAGGCGACGGGTCCTTGATGACGATCTTGAGGCCGGCCGCCGCCTTGGCCGCCGCCTCGTCGAGGCTTTCGATCACCTGGCCGGTCAGGCGCAGTTGCTCCTCGTCTAGGCGCGCCTCGACCGTGATCAGCAGCGGCGTGTTGACCTGTAAGAGATCGCGCGACGCCGCCAGTACTTCGGAGAAGATCATCACCTCGAACAAACCGGTGGCGTCCGAGATGGTCAGGAAGGCGAATTTCGAGCCGCGGCTGGAGATGCGCTCCTGCTTGGCGTTCAAGAGGCCGGCCAGCTTGACCCGGCTCTTGCCGCCGCCGGCCAGATGCTTCGGCAATTCGGCGATGGTCAGCACGCCGATGCGCTTCATGCTCTTGGCGAAGGCGTCGAGCGGATGGGCCGACAGGAAGAAGCCGATCGCCTCGAACTCGTTCTGCAGCTTCTCCATCGGCGGCCATTCGAGCCGGTTCGGAATGACCAGAGTCGGCGTGCCGCCGGTCATGCCGCCGAACAGGCTCTCCTGCCCGGTCTCGCGCTCGGACGCCGAGGAGGCTGCCTCGCGCATCACCGTCTCGATGCCGTCGAACAGCTTGGCGCGGTTCGGCTCCAGCGTGTCGAAGGCGCCGGCGCGCACCAGATTTTCCATCTGACGCTTATTGATCGCCTTGGCGTCCACACGCTTGGAGAAATCGGCCAGTGATTTGAACGGGCCGTTGCTCTTGCGGTCCGCCACCAGACTTTCCATCGCGGCGGCACCAACATTCTTCAAGGCCGCCAGGGCATAGCGCACCGCCAACCCGTCAGGGGTCTGCTCGACCCAGAAATCCGGGCCGGACTTATTGATGTCGGGCGGCAACAGCTTGATCTTCATCCGGTCCAGATCCTGGCGGAAGATGTTCAGCTTGTCGGTGTTGTGCATATCGTAGGTCATCGACGCGGCCAGGAATTCGACCGGGTAATTGGCCTTGAGATACGCCGTCTGATACGACACCAGCGCATAGGCGGCGGCGTGCGACTTGTTGAAGCCGTAGCCGGCGAACTTGTTGACCTGGTCGAAGATCTCGGACGCCTTGGCTTCGGGCACGCCCCTCGCCACCGCGCCGTCGACGAACAATTTGCGCTGGGCGTCCATCTCCGCCTGGATCTTCTTGCCCATGGCGCGGCGCAGCAGATCGGCGCCGCCGAGCGAATAGCCCGACAGCTCCTGGGCGATCTGCATCACCTGCTCCTGGTAGATCATGATCCCGTGGGTTTCCTTGAGGATCCATTCCAGGCGCGGATGCATGTAATCCGCCTCTTCCTCGCCATGCTTGACGGCGATGTAGTGCGGGATGTTGTCCATCGGACCCGGGCGATACAGCGCCACGATCGCGATGATGTCCTCGAATCTATCGGCGCGCATCTTGCGCACCGTGTCGCGCATGCCGGTACTTTCCAGCTGGAACACGCCGACCGTC